>Ga0247608_10000094_pt1 | contig 171393 bp, 264 predicted proteins | sample 176DNAGHGlowgp2_FD_193490 | JGI IMG/M metagenome (GOLD analysis project Ga0247608, IMG submission 193490) | Sheep rumen microbial communities from Palmerston North, Manawatu-Wanganui, New Zealand - 1766 DNA GHGlow gp2 | ecosystem: Host-associated > Mammals > Digestive system > Stomach > Rumen... | reverse complement strand
TCGGTCCTACATTTATATATGCTCTTGCTTGATAAAGTTCACACATTTTAATAATATCATCCTTAAACTTGTCTAATGGGTGATCATCATCAATAATAATTGCTTTTAAAAGAATATTATTACAACCCAACCCCTCAATGTCCTTTTTACGTTGAATTATTTGTAAATGATAAAAATAGTCACTTTGGAGTTGTTCCTTTTGATTAAAGAATATATGATTTATATTTAAAAAATTATCAATCATTATTACTTTCTGTTTCTTGTTCTTTTATCCATTCATCGTATACTGTTTGTGGTAGAAGTTCCACAAGAGCCTCATTGTCACCAAAGAGCATTATTTGTAATACACAGGAATTACCATCGATATAATTATCAAAGTAGTTACTTTTAATATGACAACGTTTAAAGTATGATTTTGGATGACTCTTTTGTAATGTACCAATGCAAGGTGTTTTGATATTTACTGAGTGATTAATATTATATTTATCTAACATAATTATTCATTTATTGTATTATATTCTTCATTTCCATATATTTCTTTATATCTTTCCAAGATAATACATTTTTTACATTTTTCTTTTTCTGGATAACATTTAATATGACAATAATACAAATTTATAAAATACTCAGCTTTTGTCATGTTTGTTCAGTATTTGTTCTTGATTCTGGTAAATTATTAAAGTCATACAACTCTAATTCATCTAATCCTTTTACAGTAGCATATCTTCCATTTGCCACCATTAAACTTTGTACATTATCAGTCATTTCAACAAGTATGACTTTCTTTCCTATACCGTAAGCAAATCCTTGTTCCCAAGTAGTTCCGGCAGAAGTTTGTAATCTTCCCCAAGTTAAAGAAACTACTAAATCACAATTTTTAATTGCTTCAACATCATTACGAAATACTTGTAAACCCCATTCATCATTAGGCCAGTCCCAAGCATTTTCAATAAAGTGTTCAATAGGTGCATATACTTTAAATCCTTTATTTCTAAGAATTTTTAAAGCATCATACATACTTTGTCTCTTATCATGACTGAGACTTGCTGCTAAATAAATGTTCATTTTTTATAAATTTTTGTGCAGATGGAGGGAATCGAACCCTCAACCCGAAGGACTAGATCCTAAGTCTAGCGTGTTTTCCTATTTCACCACATCTGCATTACTTCTACTCACATATTCCATGAAATTCTCTAGAGTTACTTACCTGAACGCCCTCTCTTCTCAGTACCTATAGACTTGGGATTTGCCAATCCCTCACATAGAACATAAGCAAATTTCTGGCCCAGTTATTGTAGAAGTTTATTTTCTCTTATCCAATGTTGTTTAACACATTCTAAAGCTGCAATAGCATGAGCTTTATTTAATGGATCTAACTCATTAAAATCATATGTTTTATTAGAATCAACATTTGGATATGATGCAAAACTTGTTGCTCCAGTTACAACACATTTTGCTGTTGAACCATCATAATCTATTATTATTCTCATAATTTTTAAAATTTAGTGGAGAGACCTGGACTCGAACCAGGAACCTAAAACACTTAACAACTAGAATATAAGTGAGTTTTAAAAATAACTAGGGCATGTTCCAAAGGCATGTGCGTTTACCATTCCGCCATCTCTCCAAATTGTAAGTTTTTATACAGAACTTACCAAAACTGTCATACATTGTGGGTTATTCCCACTGCAATAATCAAGGATATTTATAGCGGGGGTAGGGAGATTTGAACTCCCGCCGCCAAAATTAACTGTTTTGTGCTCTAACCGCTGAGCTATACCCCCGAGACTGCACTCAAATGCCCTAGATGTGCAGCCTCAAGATTTGCATACATACGTTCAACATCTTTAAGCTAAGGTTATCGACAAATGCTCTTCCTACTGAGCTACTCCGCCTTATTTTAATAATTTTGATAACCTTGAGGCGGAGACGGGATTCGAACCCGCGACATTTTGTTTTTAAATTAGATGTTGGTAGTCTGCGTAAGGCTCAAAGCTAAAGCTTTCGACACAATGCTAATGCTGAATATCTAGTATCAGATAAGGCTTCCCTCAATGAGGGTTGTGTAAAGCTAAAGCTAGAGTCGAATATTTTATTTTTATATTTTCAGAGTTAATTAGTCACCGTAGTGAATAAATTTCACAAGAGCTTCTGCATCAAGATTTTCTTTCTCAACTTCAACATCATTAACCTCTTTCAAGGCTGCAGTGATAGCGTTGAGAACAGCACTCTTACGACGAAGGAGTTCAGCACGTTTACGCTGAGTCCATTCACCAGTGAAATCCTGATGTGTAGAATTACCAATCTCTAAAACAGTTTGAGTTTTAGTAGTGGTAGCACGATAGTTAGCAGGAAGATGCTGAGGATCAATATTAGGATCTTTCAGAATTACTTCCTCAATAGTAGTAGTTCTTTCAGTAGACTGAATCATAGGAGATTCATAAATCTCACGACCAGCATACTCTTCATCTGTACAAGGATTCCAGACAAAAGCATCACTACGAACAGGAATGTTATTGTACATGGTATCCAGTTCTTTACTGGTTAAGATGTTACGAAGGCGCATAAGTTCAGCTGCAGTTAACATGCCAAATGAATGGCCATCAACTTTCAGCTCAACACGAGGAGCACCTTTCGAATTAGTAGCTTCAACTTGGAAAAGTTTTTGAAGATAAGGAATATATCTTTCCTCAAACCAATCCAATTTTTCTTGTACAGTAGTAGTTACTTTAGTAACACCACGTTTTTCAGGTTTATCAGCAAAACCATCTTTTGCAGTATAAGTGTTTTTAGTACCTCTAAAAGCACCTTGTTTTGTCTTAAAGAAAGCTGCATAATCTCTCACCATTGAATTAGCGGAGGTAGCTTCATGCTCTACTACTGCAAGTAGAGTGTTCATTTTCATTTTACCATTATTCATTTTCTTAATGTTTAGATTAAACTTTGCACGCCAGGCTGGACTTGAACCAACAACCTTCAGTTTTGGAGACTGACATTCTACCAATTGAACTACTGACGTGTTTACTAAATATTTATATTCAAGTTTTTAAGGTCTTCTACTGGTATTAAAACATGACTTGGTATTTTAACTTCATCTAAAGTCCAACATGCACATTTAACAGGTTCTTCATAAGTCCAATGTGCACACATTTTATTTTCAATGCATTTTGGAGCAGGATGACCTACTTTACAAATATGATTTTCTTTTATAAAAGGTTCTCCAGGATGAAATTCATTCCAACTTTCTTCACTATATTTTAAACTAGCTTCTAAATTTTCTTCATAACCACAAGTAAATGATTGAAGAACAAACAGATTATTTATATATTTATTAATTCTATTTTTTCTCCATTCAATTTCTTTTTCTGAATTTTCCTCTGTACCAAATGCTTTATTATTTCTTCTAATTGCATTTGGCTGTAAAGAATAATACCAAGAAAGACATCTGTTATCATGAGGAGCTCCTTCTACAAAAGCATACTCAATATAAGTACCTTTTTCATCTTCTCTTAACCAAACATAGTCTTTTTCTCTATGTTCTAAAGAAGCAATTAGTTTTAATAAATCAAATTCTTCTTTTGTAGGTTTCATACTTTATTTCTATTAGGGATTGTTTCAACAATACTCTTTCCAATATGCCATTTATGACATTTAGGACAAAGATAAGCAGAAAATTGATGAATAGCATTTGGTTTATTACTCATTTCAAGTGCTTTCTTTAAAGCAGCTTCTTTAGTAGCATAAGCAATTTTCTTTTTAAACACCATATCTCCATTTTTATCAATATAGTGAAACTTTACACAAGGAGATTTTTCCATAATCAATAATTTACTAAAGTAGCATGATATTTCCCTTTAGGATACTTAGTCTTTGCCTCTTCAATCTTTGAAGCTAAATTCATTGGTGTAACTTGAATATCAGTTACATGACTTCCATCTAAATTTGTAATTTCTATATGCATATTTGTTGATTTTTTAAATTTTGCGGAGGGTGTGAGACTCGAACTCACGCCCCAGCTTACGCCGAAGAACAGATTAGCAATCTGCTGCAGTACCAACTATGCTTAACCCTCCAAATGTAGATTATTTCGGTTCCACCACTTAACCTTTCGTCAGTCACCGTGGCCAAATCTACAACCTAACCCAGATTACTCTAGTTTTAAAGAGTAACGTTACCTCTCTCTTAGTCTGATATTTTAGTAGTCTTGACTTGCTACTGCACTTGTTTAAAGTCTCAGTGCTATCAACCATAGTGACACAGGTAAGATTCGAACTTACGTGAGAATTTCTTCTAATGGTTTTGCAGACCACTCCCTTCAACCACTCGGGCACTGTGTCATAGTAGTTGCTATTGGACTCGAACCAATGACCGCCAGGTTTCTGCCTGCCGCTCTCCCAACTGAGCTAAGCAACTTACGTCTATAATTCCTTAGATATCATTGAAATTACAAACGTCTCATGTTAACAAGAGAGTAACCCGTATCAGATTCGAACTGATGATTCCCAGAATGAAAATCTGGTGTCCTGGACCACTAGACGAACGGGTCATATCTTATAATATTTTTAATTCACTAGACATACTAAAATTTGCAGTACATGTAAACCTTGATCAATGTAAAGTGCATTAAAATCTGCTTTTGTAGGTTCTCCACTATTTCTAGGAATTTGATTTTCATCAATATTCTTTTTAATGTATAAACGATGACATTTCCAATAATCAATTATAAAATGTCCCACTAATAACATTATGACTTTCCACCAAGCAAATAAACCTAATGGTAGAAGAACAATAGAAATACCTAATGCCCATATTGCACAATGTACAAAAAGAATATAATTATTTTTCGATTTAAAGTTTGCTAAAAATGTACCTTGTAATGGATAATCTAGAATTAGATTCGCAAAATAAAGTATAATAAAATTAATCATTTCTTTTGAGTATCAATTATTTCAAAATTATCTGTAAATTTTTGTTTGTATTCTTCTAATTTAATAGAACATTCCATATGATCATTAGACTCGAATACTACTTTATTAGTATTAACATTGTGAATTTGAAATCTTTTCATTCTTCAAAGTCTGAATAATTAATTATTTGGTTTAAAGGTCCGGTATATATCTTATATCTAAAAATCCATTTACCATCATTAAATTCAAATGTGGTAGGAGTATCTTCTGTTACTTCATAACTTTTATCACTTACATAATGTTCTTTAACTTTATTAAACACTTCTTTTACATTTAATAAAGATAGTGATATATATTTTGGTACATAACCACCATGATTATAAAATGTGTCTGATTTTTTGTAAGCATTCATTAAAAGCATATGTACTTCAGATGTCATAACCTTTTACCTGGTTTAATATTATTCTTAAGTGTTACTCCATAATCATACCAGAGAACTTCATCTAATTCTTCTATTGTTTGACAGTTATACTTTTTTAAGTATCTATCAAGTTGTTCCTTTGTGTTAATTATTAAAATATCGTCCATAATTAGTACCCCCAGTAGGATTCGAACCTACATAATAGCTTTAGAAGAGCTATGTCCTTCCGTTGAACGATGGAGGCATTATCTTAATTTATTAAAGTAAGATTTTCTAGATCTTTCTTATGTCTTTTTAATGTTGATAAACTCATTTTATAAAAATTGGCAACTTCTTCCCAAGAATTACATTCTTTTCTTTTTGCATTGACTTCATCTAAAGTAAATTTATAAGTTTTCCTTTTAGGATTAGCTTGTTGTTTTATTTCCAAATTAAAATTATGTTTGTCAATTAATTTATTTAAAATTTGTGTGGAACATTCTGGATTCGAACCAGAACAATATCTTGATAGAATTTACAGCCTTCAGCTCTAGAAAACTTTTAAAGAAGCAGCTGTACTCCACTAGCAAGTCCTTTGGTATATTTTATTGCATACTTTTCTAGATTAAGTCTATCTTAATATTGTACCTATCTTATGTTCCAAAATGGCAATTATACTATTGCCAAGTACTATGTTCATATTGAACAAAAGCGTAAAGTCAAATAAATTTCTTCTTGTTGAAAATATTATTGGAAAAGTCAACGGAAGTTTTAGAGTGAACCCGTGAAAACTACTGATTATTTAGTTTCAGGAGTGTTTTCCTGAGTATCAGTCGTATGTTTCTGATCAAAGGAACCAAGCATTCCTAACAATCCAGGAACACCTGGGATATTCTCCTTCAGAGTATTGACCTTACTAACAGCTTCAACCACTTTACTAAGGAAAGAAGGAGCGGCATCTGCACCACCAACAACGGTAACATTACCAAGTTGTAGATGTTCAAACTTACGTGCATCAGCAGCAGCAATCTCCTTAAGTTCTTCTTTAAGAACCACTTGAACCACTTCACCACCAGACATACCAGCACCAAGAAGAGCTTGGAGATCAGCGGTTGTGGCGGCTTTCTCAAGTTTCATGGCTTCAGCAACAGCTTTACGACCTTCAGCTTCAGCAAGTGCCTTTGCTTTAATAGCATCAGCTTCTGCAAGAGCTTTTTTACGAATAGCTTCAGCTTCACCTTCTGCTTCAATGACAGCCTGTTTCTTCACACCTTCTGCTTCAACTTTCTTACGTTCTGCTTCAATTTCAGTTCCGACCATGATGTTAGCTGTCTGTTTAGCCTTCTCTGCTTCAGCAAGTGCTTTAGCAACTTCAGCTTCCTTCTGGGCATTGGCTATACCAACAGCCTTCTCAGCGTTTGCGCGACTTTCACCAATAGCCTTATCAGCTTCGGCTCTCTCAACACCAAGTTTAGCGTCGGACTTAGCAACCTCAATACCTGCGGTATTCTCAGTTAACTTAGCATCTTTGTTGGCAATGGCTGTACGTTTTTGTGTAGCAGCCTTAGCCTCTGCAACTTTACTTTCCTTCTCCTGCTCAGCAGCTTTCTTCTTAGCTTCAGCTTCCTGAGTAGCAGTCTCCTTTCTTGCATCAGCCTGCTGTTGGAATTCTACAATGCTAGCATCGGAATCCTGTGTTGCTTTCTGCTGTGCAGTACGAGACTCTGCTTGTTTCTCAGCAATCTTTGCATCTCTTTGAGCATTAGCTGCTGCGGTTTCGGATTCAGTAAGAGCTGCTTGCTGTGCAATTGCAACATCTTTTAGTTTCTGCTGCTCTGCAACTTTCTGAGCTTGTTCAGATTTTGCAGTAGCAACTTCAATAGATTTTTCCTTTTCGATATTTGCAACTTGAGTTGCTTCATCCTTGTCAAGATTAGCAGTTTCAACTTGCTGGTCCTTTGCAATTTCACGTGTGCGAACAGCTTCATCCTTTTCACGTTCTGCAATACCTACATTACGCTCTTTTTCAGTATTACGTAATGTAATATCTCGATCTTTTTGAGTTTCAGCAACTACAGTCTGTTTATCACGATCATTCTGAGCAACTTCAGTTTCTCGATCTTTATCGATCTTTGCTAGACTAATAGCCTTCTCCTTCTTTTGGTTAGCTATTCCAACTTCACCATCTTTAGTCTTCTCTTCAATGTCAGCAAGAGCACGATATTTTGCTTCAGCAGCAGCTTTCTTACCTAAATTGACAATGTAATCAGCGTTATCTGAAATATCAGAAATGTTGATATTAATAAGAGTGAGACCAAGTTTTTCAAGTTCAGTGGAAATATTCTGTTTGCAAGAACCAAGAAATGTATCACGGTCAGAAATAAGCTGCTCAACAGACATTTCTGCAATCACAAGTCTCATCTGACCCCAAATAACATCCTTAATTTGATCAATCTTCTCATTTTCATCAAGACCGAGAAGACGAACTGCTGCATTTTGCATAATTTCCGGTTTATCAGAAATAGCAACAGTTACAACAGTAGGTACATTAACCTCAATTTTCTGATTTGAAAGAGCATTCCTCAAATCACATTGAATCTGCATAGGACGCATACTCATAATAGCATGACCCTGAATTACAGGCCATACAAAAGCAGCTCCACCATGATAACATTTGGCAGATGCTTTTCCAGAGGTTTTACCATACACAACAAGAACTTCATCAGAACGACATTTCTTGTAACGGCTAAGGATTCCAACAATAGTTAGAATCAGAAGGAGTGCAATAACTCCAGCAATAATAAATACTTGCATGTGTGTTAAAATTTAATTTGTTAATTATGAAATGAAGTAAATTCCGTCTTTATAGTCTTTTATTACTACATCAGTTCCATTCTTTAATGTAGAATTTTTACTTTCAGAAGTAACTTGAATAATTGTATTAGCTCCAGAAATACTGATATTTATATCATAATTACCATTTCCAGTATTAAGATACACATATCCAGTTCTTCCAATTAAATCTTCACCACTTTCTTTTTCTTTTTCACAGGCTAATTTACTTAACCAGTAATATAAAAGAATGATAAAAACAGCAATGACTAATCCAACTATTATAGAAATTATCCAATCTCTAAATAACCAAATTCCATTTTCTCTTATTGGCTGTATTAATACTAAATACCAAGATGCCCCAAATAAGAAATGCAAAATACCTTTTGGAGATACAATTGAGCTCATATCAAAATCAGCTGAAGCATCTCCATCAAAATCAAGATCTAAATCAAGACCTCCGGTAATTAAAGTCATAATTAATTGAATTACAACTAAAAATGCTGAAATTAATGCAATCCAGCCCGGCAAAGTCATAAAATCTAACGTATACATGTTGTTTACCTTTTAATTAATTTATATTGATAATTATTTCCTCCTTCAACTTTAGTAACAATTTCTAGAATTGCATACTTTTCGTTCTCTTTGTAGAATAGTTCAGATTTCTTTCTTTTTTCTTCTGCAAACCAAAATAAATAATCAAAGAAATCATCTTCTTTACAATCAATACTTAAATAGGTTTCTTCTTTCCAATCATCATAAATTGTAAAGTCAGGAAAATTTGTAGTATCTCTATAGATGATATAATAAATATTTTCATCTACGAGACATCCAAATTCAACTACTCCGTCTGCGTAAAACGGATACTCAATAGTTTCCTGTGCCTTACTCATTGTTAGGGTAAGACAAAATGCTAAGAATACTAAAATCTTTTTCATGTTGTTTATATTTAATTTGTTGTTTCCAATCTGATTTAGCTTTCTCAGCTTCTTCTTTTGAAGAAAATATATCTTCTTCAGCGAAAAAACTAATAGGCCAAGCGGTTAACTTATATCTAACATAAGTTCCATTTAAAGTTACTTTTACAAATAACTCTATAATATCTCCTTCAAAAATTTTAGCTCCAGAAGGATAAAAATGAACCCCGAAAACATGGTCTCCAGGGTTATACTTGTGATTAACTATGTTCATAATTCAATCTAATGCTATTGTTGCGGGAGTGGGATTCGAACCCACGACCTCAAGGTTGATTTCTGCCGTGGACATTGAACCACTTTGTCACTCTTCCTGACGCAGAAACTGTGATTTATAATCGGTTTTCTCCGTAGATGAGCCTTGCGAGCTACCACTGCTCCATCCCGCAATTTAGTCCCCTTGGTAAGATTCAAACTTACGACTCTCTGCTTCGTAGGCAGGCATTCTATTCAACTGAATTACAAGGGGATTAACTACTTGATGTTACAATATTCAAGTTTCTTGTAACATTTTCGTCACGGCCAGCAATTAAATCATAAAACGCGTATTTTTGATTTAAAAGGTAGTTAACTTAAATGGATATCCATCGAGACCGGGTATATATCAAGCTTATACCAGACTGATACATCCCTGCTTGAACCAAAGATGTATTGTGGGGGTTATCCCAGAATCGAACTGAGAATTTCTGAACCACAATCAGATGTTATTGCCGTTTAACTAATAACCCCATTTATTACCAAATTTCGATAATGTCTATTAAATTACAATCAACATAACAAATAGTATCTTGATCTTTTACAATAAGAACATTACCATCTAAAAGAACTTCAATTTTTGCTTCTGATCCAACATTAAGTGGTTCATTGTCTCCACTTAAAGTAATTTGCATGGTTATTGAATCAACTTTTTCAGCAACTTTTTGAAAATCAATCATTGCCATTCTTACAGCATCTGCTTTCATAACTTTAAATTAAATTAGTTAAACAATATAACTACTTTGTACATAATTATCAATTTTAATTGTGGTCCTTCTTGGGCTCGAACCAAGGACCTAATGATTATGAGTCATTTGTTCTAACCAACTGAACTAAAGGACCAGTTAATAGCTGCTAGACGTCTCCGTAACTATCATATTGGTTCATTACGTTTCTAGCCAACGTCTAAATCTTTCCCCTACAATGATTTAGAAAAACTCAGTATACTATGAACACAATCAAGTGTTAGGGTTTGAGTTAGATTTTTCTTTAGTTTCACTAATTGAAGTGAGAACTAATCCTATAACGCTAGCAATAGTTGCCCATTTAAAAAACTTTTTCATTTTATTCTCATTTCTTTAAGTATAAACCACTTAAGAGTTTCTATTTTATTAGTAGAAGACTTTTTATTTTTATTAAGCCATTCTATTATTTCCTTTATACGCTTTACAGTCATTGTTTACATTTTTTGAAGGCTCTTTCCAAATCAGACATTGCATTATTTGCTTTATGCAATTTTCTATTTAATGTCCTCTTTTTGAAACAGAAGCTAAGGTAATCTTTTAAAAATTTAAACATATCTTAATTTATTTAATTGACGAAGCAAACATTGCAATTAGCAGTATTATTAATAATACAATAATTACAAGTCCAGCAGAAATCCAAAGCGGTGAAGTTACCCACCACCAAGACCAATCTATAGTATTAGTAAGTTTAAGAATTAAAAATATAATAAACAACACTGTACTTAATCCAAAACCTCCTGAAGTTACTTGTTGTGAATCACTCATGTTCGTGCATTCTATTAAAAAGTTCATAACATTTATCTAAAAATGGTTTAATCATGGAATCGTCGTAAAAACAATCTACACCATAATCAAACTGAGCAATTCTAGCAACATTATTGAAATCTTTGTCAACAACATTGAAGATTGCTTGTCCTTTGCGTAATTCTGGATGATCTTTTCTCATTTCTCCAGCTACGCGTTTTACTTCGGATACAAATTCTTCTTTTGTCATACTATCTTAAATCAAATAAATTTCCTTGACCTCTGTCACCAACTCTTCTAACGGAAAGTTTCATATAGTTCCAAGGGAACTTTAAATATTGGTTATCGTGTTTAACTTCATCACTGCACCGTTTACAAAGTTCCATTCTTTCTCTTTCCCAAGGTAGTTTAAATTCCTTTCCACACCTGCAACAACGAGATTCAAGGTTCTTCACAAAAGGTGTTATCCCAAATATACGATACTTTCCATTTGTGTGCCTCTTTTTTCCAAAAATACTTTCCCATCGTCTGATTTTCTCATAATCTTCGGATGTCATAATATCTTCATCCCAGAGTTCTATTGGAATATCCATTTCTGGAATTTGGAATCTACTACCTCTGAAATCTCTGTTTTCAGTGAGGTCTATATTTCTAGATACCATTATTTCTTTATTTTGAATACACTACGAATCTTGTTAAAGAAACCTTTCTTTTGTTCTTCTTGTGGATTCAAAGAAAATGCTACCGGAACAGGATTACCCTCGACGTTGATAAATGAATTGCTCTTTTTTTCATCAATCTTGTATCGTTTAAGAAGTTCTACCAGTTCCTCACCGTTTTGTGGAATAGATGTTTCAACCTTTGGTGAAACTCCTTTTTTATTCTTGTATTGTTCAACCATTTTATCGAGTGTAAGGTCACAGTATTCATCAACCCAGTCACCGAGAAAATAGAAACGGTCTGCAACATTGTCGTTGTTTTTGAAAGCACCAAAAAGAATCGGGTCTTTGTCACGTCTCTCCTTTTCAACCTTTCTTTCCTCTTTACCAGTATAATCGGTGAATATAATATACAACTCATCAAAAATACCCTTTGCTTTTTCTATTGTGTCGACCAACTCATCTGGAATCTCTCTCATATATCTTGAGAGTTCAATAATCTTGACGGTTTTGTCGGCGACATTTTCGATGTAGTCTTCGATGACATCTCTGTAAACAAACGTAGTTATACCCATCTCGATTAACTTTTCCTCCTTTGTCATAACATCGGCGAGGAAACAGAGTTTCTTCATAGACTCGGTTTGTCCGAGTTTCTTGTATTTCTCAGCGAGAGAAATGAAAGTACCATAAGAGTTTTTCAACGCTTCGGTTGTAATGTTGTTCTTTGCATTTTTGATAAAATCGAAATACTGACTTGGAGTGATTTCGTTTTTCTTTTCTTTGTTTTCTTTGCTATCCATTTTATTTTTGAAATTTTCAATTCAATGTGGTGTTTTGAAACACTCACTTTACCAATACCAGTTTTTTCACATATAGATTTATATGTTTCTCCTGCCTTTCGTAATTCAATTACCTAGAGTTTGGTTTCTTCTGATATTTTTCTCATAATTGTTGGGGTGGTCGGAATCGAACCGACGTGCAACCTACTACTCTTTCTACTCCTTATCAGGGAGAGGAGATACACCCCATCATTGTGTGGTATAACACTACTAGTGGTGGCAACTTCCCACACCAGTCTATAGCCTGAAGTTTATAGGATTTCAAGATTCGCGGAATCCTAATAAGTGCGATACTAATTCACGTATAGTAAACGAGCACATTGCGTACTAAGGCGTGCTGCTCCTTAATTAATAGTGGAGGTAGACGGGCTCGAACCGTCGTCTTTCCTGCACTAGATAAGAAAATTTATTACAAGCTTAGTTCTATTTTTAAGAGTTAAACTTCTCTGGGACTGCTGGATGCAGTTCTCGTCCACCAGTTCATTTTTACAGAATGAACAAACTGGGAAGTGACTATATTTACTAGTCCCATCCACCCCCACTCCATTTTTATGAATTGGAGTTCTCAAAATAGGGATAATTGAGAACCAATAAGAGGTTTAAATTGCCCTGGAAAAGAACAACAAAAATGTAAATACACAATGTTGTATTTTACCAAACAAGTACCTCTATCAGCTCCATCCCAAAGTGGTTTAAAGTTTACACAATTACCACAATATTGGAGACCTTCTTGACATCTATTAAATTTTGGACGTTTAGAATAATCTTCCATGTAAGTTTTCTGTTTCTAAGTTACTTACTAACTCAACCTCAGGCAGCTGCTCTATAAGCAACAGTTCTGAAGGAATGACGAATTACGTTGTTATTGTCATTTATTGTTCGCATCATTTAAGGATAATGCTCTCCTTGCTTGTTTTCTTACCCGATACCTGAAATCAAAACCAAAATACCCCCATAAGTGGGAGAGGAGGGATTCGAACCCCCTAAGCCGAAAGGCAGCAAATTTACAGTCTGCTCCAACTCACCATCGTTGGCGCTCTCCCATTAATATGAACTGTGTACACTTATAACTTTATTGGTCTTTTGGTGCTACCCACTCTGCTTATGCCAATTTTCGCTACCTTTAAATCTTGACCAGAGATATAGGAATTCTTATAATGCATGGTCTATTGCACAAAGTTATAGTTCATATTGTGCCCACAATAGGATTCGAACCTATGACCTTCTGAATGTAAATCAGATGCTCTGAACCAACTGAGCTATATGGGCAGTATTCTAGTGAAAGACTTTTTCAAGGAAACTTCTAGAAATTTAGTTTCTTTATCAAAACACATATGGAAATTAGCCAACAAGTCTATTTTGTACTAATTTTGCAAGAACTTTACCATCAGCTTGAGGATATTTTATCTTAACCTCTTTAATAATTAAGCCCATATTTTTCTTTATGGGCTCTATATTAGCAATGACTTCAGTAATTGCATTATTAAGTTCTTCTTCTGTTACTGGCTTAGGAAGAAATTCAATAAGAACATTAACTTCAGCTAATTCAGCTTCAGCTAAATCATCTCTTCCATTTGTTGAATACAATGTTGCTGACTCTTCTCTATCTTTAACCATTTTGTTAAGAATAGAAACTTCAGCAACTTCATCTAAAGGCTTTGCATTCTTTGCAGTTTTAAATTCAAGAAACTTTGCTTTGATTGCTCTAAGTACATTTGTACGTAAAGCATCTTTTTCAAGCATTGCTTTTTTAATTAATTGATCAATTTGGTTGCTTAACATAATTCATTATCCTTGGCAAAAGTTCTTTCCTCTACTGGAAGAAAATCAACTCTTAATGATTTGTATTGATTATCTTCTGTCATATCTATCTCAAAACCTTTTACAGCACACAAATTAATACCAAAATTGTTAGGAAAAATGCATAAAAGTGCACTTGGAATTAAAGCATCCTGTTCATTGCAATGTTCAACTGCTTCGTCAATTGTAATATACCGTTTCATAAAAAAATTTAAATAAATATTTGTAGCGGATGCAGGATTCGAACCTGCGCTATCCTTTTGGGATAGTGGAGCTTATGAGACTCCCGAGATAGGCCACTTCTCTAATCCGCAATATATAAGTCTTCAAGGAAAAACAAATAAAACCTATTAAACAAGTAAACTAACAATAAAAATAATCAACAACATGTCAACAGAAATCAGGAAGCTAATTATTTTTTTAGAAGACTTAGTGGAATCACAGGGAATCGAACCCTGACCCATAGCTTGCAAAGCTATTGTGCTGACCATTATCACTATGACCCCAAATGTAAGTTTCGGATTATCGTAAAAACTTACAAACAACGCTCTATGCAGAAGTGCAACCTTTTAACTAGCTAAAGGATAAAGGCTTGGATGTTTGAAAGTGATCCTTGCTAAAACACTATTACGTATGGAAGTCTGGTTCGGACCCAGATTCGCTGTACCTGCCTATACGATTTTGCAGTTTAATAGCTTATTCCCAATTACATATGTACTCCGGAATACATACCTTCCATATTTATTTTCTTTCTGGTAAATCAGAACGATCATCATAATATCCCTCATCTCCAATAAGAGAAGCAAGAGCACCATGCACATAAGGAACAAGTTCAGGATAAATTAGATACATTCTAAATAACATCCAAGATACATTCATGGTATTATTAGAACGTTCATCTTCACGAATCTTATTTTCAGGATATTTCTTACGAAGTTTTGCTATAACATAGCCAATTGTTGGACCTGCTGCAATTCTTTCTTTGTAACAATCATCATCTTCCCATTTATATTTCTCTGGAGGATTTTCTTTGAATTCTTTTTCACATTCTTCTGCAAAAGAATCAAAAATTTCTTTTGTAGGTAATAGTTCTGCAAATGCTAATGCAGTTTCAATACAGAGCATTTCATATTGAAAAAGTCCTGGCTTACCATCATCATCAAAATGATGTTCAAAATCATGATGGTCTTCAGTTCCTGCTTGGAACAATCTGTTGAAACGAGCTATTCTGTCTTGGAATGGCTGCGGTAAATCTTGTACTTTCATTGTTATTGATTTTAATTGTTTAATACTTGTAGGGTAGACAGGACTCGAACCTGCGTGAATGTCTTCATCCCAAATGAAGCCGGTGACCAACTACCGCACTACCCTATTTACCTAGACCACTCGCGTCCCACCAGTCTGTTTAATCTTGAAAATGTGGTATAGCCAATTTAACCCTGTCCCACATTGAAAAGATCATCACCTGCCTAAGCCTTGTCCGTCTAGGTTACTCTTTACCTGTCAGTAGAAAGAGGAATATTATTTCTTAGATCTAAACATTGAAAATATCCACTGTAAGAAGTTCCAAACTTCATCACGGTCATACATTCCATTAGCACATAAACCAGAACCAAATCCAATTAGTCCAGCTTTTACCCATCCTTGCCACATATCAATTGTTCCACAATCAGCAAAGAAACCAAGTTGTAAAGCAAATGCTATTAAAGCAAGTCCAATTGAAAGTACCCAAGATACAATCAGTTTAATCTGAGAATTTTCTACTTTAAACAGTTTATTAACTGCCTACGTTAGTACCAGAATACCTGATACAAATGCAACAAACGTTGCAAACATTGTCATTAAAATTTCCATAAGTTTTTTATTTATTTGGTTAATAATTCAGAACCCATAAATAAGATCCAAAAAGTATATTCAAATTTTGCTGTTAGGGTTCCTTATAAGTTTAAATGAAAGTGTACTCTTTTTATCATTTATACTATATTAATTACATTCTGCCTCTTTCATTATAATTTAAATAAAGTATTCAATAAAGATTCAAAGCTTTATCTAGGTTTTGAGCCATCTAATTTCGGGATTAATCCAACTGAACTGACTCCTCGCCAACCTTATAGAACGGCAGTCAGATTTCTTTCAGATTATACTCTATCTTCCACCCGAGAATATAATCCTAGGGAGCTTTTTCCCTAAACTATCACGATAGATTTCCAGCTTTACTACCCTGGCGTAGTGAAACAAAAATACTTTATTTAGTGGAGAATAGCGGGCTTGAACCGCTGGTCTTCTGAATGCAAATCAGACGCTCTACCATCTGAGCTAAATCCCCAAATGCTGACGAGAAAGAGACTACCCTCGCAGCAGCAGAGGCCCATATTATATTTATAGTGCTTCAAAAGAACAAATCTTAAACGTATTGGTCTCATGGCCATCCAAGCACTTAGTGGAGAGATAGGGATTCGAACCCTAGGCCCAGATTCCTCCGAGCTCTTGTTTTCAAGACAAGTGCAATAAACCAGACTCTGCCACCTCTCCAAAAAAGTTGAAATTCTAGCTAGTTATATAAATTTCAACTTAATAGTTCTTCAACTTCTTTCATTACTTCTTTTTCAGCTTTTCTAAGAGCTTCAAGTTTATCAACTTTGTCATCAATAGAACCGCATTTACGATTCATCATTTTTTCTGCAATGAAAGATGTTTTGTGTAAACGTTTACGTTTACCTAAATCTTTGTGTTTTATTGTATCACTCATTGTTAAAAAGTTTTCAAAAGTCAAGTGGGGTTTCTTTTTGGATTATTGAAATTCACATATTTTGATAAAGTTTTAAAAAGTTTGCTGTATGACTTTCATAATCTCTAAAGAAAAGAAACTTGTAAAATCTACTACAAGAAGAAACCCTAAGAGTTGGAGCGAGTAATGAGAATCGAACTCACATCTAAGCCTTGGAGGGGCTCTATCCTACCATTGAACGATACTCGCTAAATAGAGGAGTTTTATATTTAACGTCAGTACTCCTCGAACTTGACATATTTATGCATTAAAGGACTTTTTTATCAATTTATCTAATTCAACATATAAACCACTTTTATTCCAAATATAATGTTTTTCTTTATAAGATCGACAACGTTTATATCGTTCATACAAAGTATCATATCGTTCTTTGGTGATTCTACCACTAGGAGACTCAGCTAATATTTTCATTTTATCTACACAACAATAATCTCCATCCCACCAACAAAAATGTTCACAAGTAAGACATCTCCAATAAGGAAGATTTTTAATTTTCTTAAAAAGTTTACTGAATAACATAATATTATATACCTTTTAAGTAATTTAATATTCCATTGACGTGAATTGCAACTACTGCTCTTCTACCTGCTTCTGACATTAGAAAATCACATTCTTCTAAACAATCCTAAAAGAAATTTTCAGTAAGAACTGCTGGACAACTTGTATGTTTTAATACATAAAATCCACAATCATAATATCTTTTATTTGGAGATTCTTGTCGAGTTTTTAATCCTAATTTCTTACAGGCATCAAATAAACAATTTGCTAATTTACGAGAATTTTCACTTCCGTTTCTATACACCCACGCACTCCAACCATACGCTTTTTTCCATTCACCACCATTACCTGCGGCATTATTATGAATGGATACATATAGACAATTCTTTGAACCATACTTCTTACATATATTATTAACTATACTGCAACGATTTTCCAACTCTTTTTTAGAATTTTCCATATCATCATCAATATAATCAATAATACATCTATAACCAAGTTCAGTTAATGTTTTTTGAATGTCTAAACAAACATTTCTTGAGAATTTATATTCTCTAAATGCACCATCAGGTGAACGCTTGCCAGGTGTACTTTTTAAATGAGCAGTCCCTAATATAATAGTTATAGGACTCTCAGTATCTAACACTTTAATCTCCTATTTTTCTTGATTTTCTACAATTGGTTGAGTTTCAGGAGCCTACTCAACAACTGGTTGTTTTTTCTTTAAAATACACATGTGTTTTGAATTAAATTAAAAAAAAAAAGATTGAGTGAACGTTCAGCACCATAGGCGTAATGGTATTCAAGGCCTTAGAGTTATACCATTCTCTTTTAATAGCTAGACGAGGACTCTTTCCTGGTTATTCGCTCAATCTGTGAGGATTATTTTTCGTCGTTCCCCTTTGACTACGGACTTTAATTTACGTTTCCAGACCTATGAAACGCACATCTTTCGCCCGATGTGAGGACTTATGTGCGTCCTTGTCCTCTATACCGTTTCAGGTAATTCTTTGAGTTCTTGTTACTAGAACTCTTACACTTAGAATGAATACCTTTTCTTTTCTTGTGAAGATGTCCAACATAGGAACTTCCTCCATACATAGTTTTACCTGCCATATATTTAAAATTTTAAAAGATTAATTAACATATAGAAAATAAAAACCTACACTTGCACCTGCTCCGCGCTATTTCGAACAGTGCAACCTTATGTACACAGAGACTACTCATTATTGAGCTACGGTGTAATTAAAAACTTGTGTACTGCGCCTCCCATTGTAACCGTTTTTATACAAGCAACCCTCGGTTTTCATTTAGAGCCCCCTGCCGGAATCGAACCAGCAAATATGCCTTACAAGGGCATCGTTTTACCATTAGAACTAAGGAGGCAATATGGAAAGTTCTAGAAATGTTTTACTCAGCTATCATTTCTGCTTAACCCGTAACTTTCCGAATGAGGTTGTATAGCATTGTAATCCATAACTATACAATGGAAAATCTTTTATCCAGAAGATTCAAAGACCTCTTTATTCTGTGAGGCCAGAGGTGTATGCTACTACTTCACTGTGCGACACCAACACATTTTAGACTTTTATCTGAGTTTGAGTCCAATTTCTCTATCAGAACCCAAAAAAGAATACCAAGTTAAAAGCCAGGAAAAAATTGTTTTGCTGTACGGGTTCCTTAAATTTTGCCAAGTCAAGGATTTCAGAAGTCAGATTTGACGGATTTGAACCGTCTTAAAAAATTACCACAAAATTTTTTGTTAACCAAGAAAAATTTGCTGTATGACTTCCATATATTTTTAGTCTTCAAATTTAACACCCATATTCTTAACATATTCACCAAGAAGTTTCTGAAGGAATTGATGAGCATCAAATCCTACTTCCATATACTTCAACATCATAGGTGAATAACCAGACATGAATACATTTCCATATTGGTCAGTTTCTGGAGCTGTTTTGTTGCGAGCATTGAAATTCCACCAGATAATTTTAGTTTTGATTCTTTTGCTAGCCCAATCTGCCATCAATTTGTCTTTCTCACAGTTACTGCCTCTGTCATATTCCATATCAGACATCACTACAAGATAGTCTGGGAAATCAGTTTTGAGGTTACTAAGTACTCTCATTACAGCGCCAAAATCAGTGTTCATTCCCCAATTTCTACCATCATAGAGAATATTCTTGATTTGCTCATTGTATGTATCTCCACGTTGAGTAATCAATTGAGGACATTGACTAAATGTAATGAATTGTCCATTACAATAGCTAGAACAGTCAGACAGATATTTACCAATGGAGAGTGCTTTTCCAATAGCGTCATTGTCATTCATTGATCCAGATGTATCAATAATAGGAATACAAGATATATTAATCTTTTCTATCTTCCCATAGAATACATCAGCATCAATATTAGTACGATTTTTGTAGATATCGTATACATTAGTTGTTGCTACATGAAGCTCTTTTTTACCTGCTTTAACATCCTCAATATATTGAGCATATCTTTCAGGTTGATGTTTTTGAAAAGCTTTAGCATATTTGATAGCAGCCAATGAAGGAACATGACTAAAGTCAATACATTCCCATTGTTTACGGCTCATAGTATTTTCAACAGTGTTTGCTTTAATGAAATGACCATACTGTTGTTTGTTCATTCCAAGTATACCTGCAAAGTGTCTTGCAATAGCAAGATGTTTGCTAGAATAACGAGGCATCCACTTTTTGGCAAGTTCATTTCCTTTCTCTACTTCACTAAAAAGGAAACGAAGATTTTCCATAGTGCAAGCAGGCATAAGATACAAATCATCATATCTACCTGCCATCACAATTTGCTGCGGTGTGAGCATTGTAGCTGCCATTAAGTGGCGACCTAACTCTCTACGACCCATACCAAATCGTGGATCACGCATGAACATAGAGAAGATTTTAGCAACGTGAGAATCACCAATGTGAGGTACTTGATCTAAATGGTTTGTATAATACTCTGACATAAACAGAATATCAACAAGTTTATTGCCAGTAGAATCAAAAGCACGATCGCCATTTTCAGTGGATTTCTCACTAAAAATCATTTCCAATTCACTTCGGCGAGTTTCTAAGTTGTTTGTTTCCATAAGACCTTTTTTATTTTTGTAATTGAGTAGAATAACAAATGAAATTTTTTGCTGTACGTCTTACATTATTATAAATAATATGACAGAAAGTAGTTCTTTTAATCAGGAGAATTTAAGTTTCTGTTCAGTTGATTAAAGTATGCTGACAAATACTAATACTTTCGGTTTTACTAGTTAGACTAAAAAAGTATTAAAAGTCTAATCAAATAATTAGCACTTTTTACCAATAATTATGAACAAAATTTTTTGCAGTATTTCTCCCTTATACTCCTTTAAATATGTTTAGAAACTTGGAGCTCCAAATAATTCTTTATATCGAGATTTATATGGATTTCTTTCTGAAATTTTAATTGGAATATGATTTTTCCAGTTTTCAAAACAAACTCTTGAAATTCCTTCACCACCATATTCATATCGATAGCATTTGTAATAATAATAAAAAGATATATAATCTTTCCATTTCATTTTAAGCCACCAAGCACCAAGAAGTGCTCTTCTAAATGCTAAAATTACTCTTGTTTGTCTTCTTGATAATTTCATAATTTTGCGGTTTAAAAAAAATCATCATATTCCTTATAGTTTGAGAAACTCGGTAGGTACTCCACAGATGCAAGTCAATAAGGTATGATGATTCGTAGTCAATTATAATCGCCCTACAACATCCTTAATACTAATTCCTTTACACTAACTCCAGCTCAACTCAGGAGTCATAGCAACTATCATGTAAAGTCTCTTTCAGAGCCTCTATGCCATTAACAATTAATACTTACGTTGCGTTACAGTATTTTCATGTTACTCGCTGTCATAGCCTAGCGACAACCTAACCTTGCTCACCAGTTAAGTTGCTGTACTCGTTATGTGATACACCCAGAAAACTGTTGTCGGTAATCTCAGCCATAACCTTTCCCGGAAATCCATCCAGTTACATAGTAGAGTAGAATACTACGTGTTTATTTTTATAGTCCATAAACAAAAGACTCGTATACATTATTTAATTCACTGTTAGAATATGCACTGGTTTTCCGTACATCAAACAAGTGATAACTGCGAGTTCTCCCGACTAGCGGCTTAACATAAACTAACAGTTAATTAAACAAATGGATACAATTCTCCGAATAAGTGCGCTCCCACTAGGACTTGAACCTAGAACCCCTTGATTAGTGAATATGTTAAAATCACTTCTAACATATCCTTGAATTAAGTCTCTCTCTGGAACTACCCAGTATACAGTCAAGTGCTCTAACCAATTGAGCTATAGGAGCAAATAGATTTGTGTATCCGGTGGGATTCGAACCCACGCTTTACCACTAAACTATAGGAGTAAAATTATCTTTAAGATTTTATTATCCAAGTAATATTTCTACCATTACCTCTATTAGCACCTCTATAAGTAGATGTTAAGGAATGACAATTAGGACAAAGTAATCTTAAATTCTCTTCAGAATTATCATTAGAATTACCATTAATATGGTCAATTTCTAAAGGAATTGTATTAGTATAAGGATTTATTTCTGACCACCCACATTGACAACATTTATATTCATATTTTTTAAATATATATGTTCTTAATGCTGCTGGTATTTGTCCCCAACTATTTGTTTTTGCTATACTATTGTCTGTTTTATACTTTTCTTCCCATTCTTTTTGAAGATAAGCATGTTCACAATCAAAAGAGCAATATTTTTTAGCAGATCTTTTTAATTCTGCACCACAATTTAGACAATACCTTTTTATTCCAGTCCCTTTATTAAAGTGTTCACTTTCATTTACTTTTCTCCGAGTTTCAATACTAATTCCAAGTCTTATAGCAACTTTTTTAATATTTGCTCCAGAACAACCATATCTTCTACCTAATTCTTCATAACTTATCTTATCTTCTTCTATTGCTTTTCTCAAATTTTCTTTTTCAGAATCCCATTTAGACATAATAAATAATTTTAAATTTTGAACCTCAAGTTATTTAATAATAACTCGAATTATTCAATATTCAAAATTATTTATGGTTTAAATAGAAAAAGATAACTTGTGTACCGCCCGGGATTCGAACCCGGCTATCTCTATTGAGATTCCGGATTAAAAGTCCGGTGCATTAGCCAACTCTGCCTGCGGTACAAGTATTAATAGTAAAATTAGCCGATACGGAGGGATTCGAACCCTCTATTTTACTGGAGTGACAGTCCAGTTCCCAACCCGAGTGGGCACACGTACCGATCGTCCCTACTGTCTATTTTATAAATAAGTTAGGGAACTCATTAACCTCCTTAAGCGAGGTGTGGCACTTGTACTTGATGCAGCCACATATATTCTTTAATGCTAGAAGAATTATAAAATTACCAATTGAAGACGTAGTTAAGTTTCTTGAGTGTGCTATCGTTCTCGGAACGATCTGCAGGAATCTCATTAGCATCTACAGGAAACACAGGATTGTCAAGATTTACTTTACCAGTTTTAGCATCTACATAAACCTGGCAATCTTGGTTACCGAAGATATATTGTGGAGCAGCATCGAGAGGACCAAGTTCCTTGCGAAGAACACAATGACGACTATGAGGTTTTATACAGTTAGTTATCATCATAGCATCATAAGCGTGAGCGAAGTCAATGGTCATGGGGTTATAATCATTCATAGGTTCATCCCCAACCCAAATACCTTCTGTTGAGTCAATAGTAAATGCATCACCAGCATGTGTAAGTAAATACACTTTGGCAGTACCAGATGTGCTATCTTCATTGAGATACACTTTGTAGAATACATTGGCAATACCATTGACATAGAATGTATCGCTTTCATCAATCCAATCTTTAGCATCAATGCAGCATTCATACCAACGATAGTCATTGCCATAGTTAGCAGTCATATACTCAAAATCAGTAGCAGTGACACGCTCAACATTTAATCCTGCAACAGGATAAGTACAATCATTAGCAGAGTCATTTTTCTGACTGCAGCCATTACATGCACTAAACACCATACAAAGTGCTAATGCAAAAACCATAAAAATACTTGTAAATTTCTTCATAATTTTTTGTTAGTTTTAAAATTTTTATACATTACCTATCTCCAATAACAATATAAAACACTTTGCAGGCACGACGGGATTCGAACCCGCAATGGCTTACGCTCCCGCGGCAGTGACAGTGCCGTATGCTAACCAATTACACCACGCGCCTTTAATTTGTGGACAGGAATGGAATCGAACCACTGACACCTGCATCTTCAGTGCAGTGCTCTACCAACTGAGCTACCAGTCCAAAATATAAGTTACACAGGGTGGAGTTGCACTCGCCTTACTTCTGTTACCTACAGAACCCTTCTCCTCAGTGCACCGAGGTGTTGAATCCCTACATTTTCTGTTCAACTACAGCATAAATTTTGTTTATGATTGTAACTTATAAAAACTTTCTAGGAGTTGTGTAGTAGCACTATCCATTTGCCATTCACCTCAGGAAGATCAGTTTAAACTCCCTAGGAACTACTTTGACTATCCGTAGTTACGCGCTCTCACTTAAAGGATTGAGTAGCCTTCACATCTTCACTACTATTATTAGATGTTAGAGAACCTAAGAGGACTTGCACCTCAAATCATATGGTTTTTCTACTTAAACTAAGGTTCTACACTATTCTCCTCGCAAGAATAGGTTTCAAGATTCTCATTCTAAAGCCAGAATCAAGTAAGAAGGCATCTTTCTCTATACTGGAATGATCCATAGAATTAATAGAGAAATACACTAGGATTCGCGAAATTACATTTTTGAAGTCAACCTAGATTTCAAGAGTTTTGTTTATACAGAATAACTCAAGTAAATCTGTATAACATGCAGCTAAGGAATTCCACCTTAACATCATCCAAAGACGTTTTCATTCTTAAACTATGCATGCTTGAGAGTGTGATCAGTACTCTCTATTAGACTGAATAGTCCAATACCTTAAGACTTGTTGAAGGGAATCAATTTTTGTAGTTTTAGAGATATCTTCATATTTATACTTTAATGAAGATTCATATGTAGTGCTACTTGCGTAGCGTTTACCATCTACACTAACAAAACTGTTCAACAAATCTAATTCAGTTTTCTTTGTTGTTAAATACTTAGTAGTTAATAATTCAAGATATCTATCGATGCTTTCGTTCGGATTGTCGAATATGTGTTTTTTGTGTATGTCAGCATATGTCATACCATCGTAAACACCTACATTCCATGGACTATTAATTTTAGCACCAAGTCCTCTTGTTCCAAAATGTGATTCTTGGTATCCTTGTGCTAGCACGAATTTAATATCAACACCATATTCTTCACATTTGTCTACTAAGATAACTGCACTTAATGCTGATGTTGGAGCTACTTTATGAATATAAGCATCTACTTCTTCAGTAAGTTCAGCTTTTGTTTCCCAATACTTAAGCTCTGCTTGTTTTAATTGAGCTAACTCAACATAATTGATTTTACTTTTATTATGAATAATCTTATTACAAACTTTTAAGCCCATAAAAACAATTACTGCAATAATTACTCCTAATAAAAATATACCAATTACTTTGGATAGTTTTTTTAAAAGTTCCATAACCTTAATTTTTTGGTTAGTAATTGATTCCTAGACAGGGGTCGAACCTGTATCTGCCTTCCAACAATCAAACTAGGAATACATGTTGTCCCACTAAAAATATCTAAAACATGAAAGTAAAGAAATTAACTAGATTTTTTGTGGTATTATACAACAATCTTTGAACGTTAATTGGACTCGAACCAATACCCCCGGCCCTCTGTATAATCTACAGCAGGGCCAGTGTGCTACCTTATTACACCAATAACGTTTTTATCAACAAACATTTCAATCTGCCAATTGATTTATTTGTCGTCCAAATTGCCATGCTTGCCGACTGGCAGGTCAGTAATCCAGCAATTTTGTACCGCGGGTGGGACTTGAACCCACACGGACTAAGTCCAAGGGATTTTCCTACTACACTATGTTACCATAGCACAATTTCATGACAAGTTACAATCTTATCTCGTCCACTGATATATAAGGAGGTAGTTGTCTTTCCTTCCAAAATCAGTTTAGAATCCATTGTTTGTAGTCTGGAACATGTCTTAACCATATTGAAATTCTTGCAAGTGTTCTTACTTTACTCTTTTAAAGGGAAATATTACTTTCTCGTTCTGTACATATCAACAAGATTTTCAAGTAGAAACAATTTCAACTTAGGCTGCACCTTTATGTTCTCTACACATTTATGAGATAATATCGATAAGAAATTGCAATAATAACTTATTAATAGCTGCCTAGTCTCCGCTATCATTATCTCATTTTAGCTCGGCGTTATCCTTACACAATTATTGATTAGTGTTAAACGTTTTTAGCTCTATGCTTTCTGTTTTAGTAAGTTTCGAAGCTTACTCCCTAAGTAGGGTTAGGCTTTACGAATTATTCTTTCAGTTCATTCGCCCTTTTGCTACGATAGCAAAACTGTAATTACTCACATTAACGTTTATAAAAAGGATTTTCACCGAATTAGGGTGCTTCTACTATGGGATTTCTCGCCATAGCACTCTCATTTGTAAATCTTTAAAGTCCCTCGTGTCTACCATTCCACCACCACGGCATCTGTAGGATTCGCACCTACTTTCTTAGCTATTATCTAAGTATATTCCCAGCAACAATCCTAAACATTACTGAAAGGTCTCATTGTAACCATATAGAGCTGTGGACTTCTTCCTATATAGTACTCACTCTCGAATATCACTACTCCTATATCTGGACGTCGAGAGAGCTCCAGTTTAATGAGTGTACCTCAGGTAACGGTACAAACCCCAGTCACCGCAGGCACTGGGCTGATTTCAAGTCAATTTATGTTATACAAAATCCTCAGATATTAGTATAATTGACTTAAAATATTTTTTACATTCATGTTTTATATAATAAGCACAATTTTACAATTTTCCAAGAAATATTGAAATTTTTAGTTAATTGCAAAATTGTGCTCATTATTAAACTTGACGGAGAATCAGAAATCCCTTTGATTTGAGAAAATCAATGCATCTTGCAATTTTATCCTCATCATTGGGTTCTTCGATAGGTTGAACTTCATTTTCCTCCTTAACTTCTTCCAGAAATCCATGTTTCTTAGCATTAGATTTAGCAGCATATTCTCTACTTTTTTCTCTCAATTCAGTAAGAGCATTGACAATTTTGGAAATATGCACAGGAGCTGCAGGGAATTTGAATTCCCCAGGTTTGATTCTTACAATCATACCATAATCAATGTACTTTCGAAAGTAATTGTTATTAGAGGGAAGATCAAACTTTTTAAGGAGTTCTATGACATGTTTTTTGTCATAGATGATTGTAGCAGAAGTTTGCCCTTTTAACGTATTTATACGATAGGCAAACTGTTCAGGAGTTATACCTTTTGTCATTTAGGCCTCCTTTCTCCAGAGGCGTGAAACTTCGGCCACATACTGATCAACGTATATACGCTGATCACGATGATAGTATTTGGTAAAGAGATTAATACCGGCAACTTCTCGAGGATTTACATCCTCAATCTGGCCATGTTTATTGCCCTTTATGAAAATACGTTTTCCAGCAGGCACAATTTCAGGAGAAGTCTCATGAGTGAACACATAATCTTTAGTGTTGGGATGATTTTTCTTACCCATAATTTAATTTGTGCTAGGTCACTAAATTATCCTAGAAAAATGTGATTCTTGTATTCTGGTTTATCACTTACCAGTCTTGTTTTAAAGACTTCAGTTACTATTATTCACTTACTATAAACAAGCTAAACTAATTAGTTCCCACACTACATATTCTCTACGGTAATGTGGAAATGGGCCAATGAACAAAACCGCAAAAAACTGTAATCATATAGCCCTTAATGAACACAGTTTACACTTTTACTCTATTACATTTCCGTTTCTATCTTTTTCAAGAAAGAAATTAGGATTAATTTCATGCACCAATATGATACACAAAAATGTTACACACAAACAGATGATATACCACCAAATAGGAGCATTCTCCGCAGTGATACCAAACATACTCAGTATACCTAAGAAACTGAATATGTAACAAAAAATCTTTGCTTTCATGTTTTTTCATTTTTAAATTTTTTATTGAGCTTTAGTTGGACTCGAACCAACGACTTCCGTACTTACGCAAACAAAGGCACGGGCGATTCTCTAACCTGATAAAGCATCCACTTAAAAACAACATTATTTAAAGCGGTGGCGTAGTTCTGGAGGAATATGGTTGATCATCTCCGGATGATCTTTTAGAACATCCTTTAACATTTGTTCAGCCATTTCCCTCATAGCAACTTTTTGTGCATTCCATTCACCCTGATCCATAACGATATGGGTGTCTGGGTCAGACATAAAGAGCTCTACTTCATAACGCTTAGTAAAAGCATCACGAGCCTGCTCATTCTCAAAGTCGCCATACACTATCTGGCTGAAGTCATGGATTTCTCCATGAAGAATCTCCAGAAGTTGCTTGATATTATCTTTGCGTTCTTCTTCAGTTTCACCATCAATTTCAACAGTGAAAATTCGCCATTCTCTATTCCAGAGAATGCGACCGTATTCATTTTCATACGCCACGGCCAAGCGTATCGTCTTTACTGTGTTCTGGTTCATGTTGTTTTATTTTTTATAATGTTTATTTATAATTAATTTATCGATTCCAATAAGGTTCATTTTCTGGATCAAACCTATACAGTTCATCCAATTCTTCTGGAGTAAAAACTTGATTCTCCTCTAAAGGAGTAATTCCAGCTTTCTCCATATCAAAGCGAGCTACTCGAGCTGCTTGACTGTTTTCACCTTTTATGGACTTACGAGTTATTACAACTTTGCCATTAGATTTTTTGCGGTTCATTGTGCTTAGTTTTTTGATGTTATACTGTATTTTTTCTCCATCTGTAATTTCTCATACGGGCTTTGGACCGTCATTGGCTACATTAAGACAGGATGCAAACCCTTAGCATCCTGCAGGAATAAATAACTATCCCATGACAATATAATCGTATAACCCTTGTATTTTGCTATCTTGAGGTATTTCTGCAAAACTGCCTTTTAAATCACAAATTGCAAGTTTTGCAAGATTTATTGTATGTTCGTCTTTTTCTGGATAACCTTTCTGTTCCCAGAATAATGGCTTGATGTGATTACTTATATAGTAATTAGCTTCTTCACAAAACCATGTATCATCTTCTAATTCTTCGGGAAGAAATTCAAGTAAATGTGAAGCACCAATTTTGGCATGGTTTGGATATTCCCAATCACCATTTTCTTTCTGACGACCAGTATAGATTTTCCCAATATCATGTAACAAGGCAATGATGTTCATTGGTGAATTCTGCCAAAATTCCAATGAATTATTGAAAACAAGAAGAGAATGCACGAATGCACTCCCTTCCTGATGATATTGATGGCCTCCACCAATTTTCTGTAATTGTTGGAATATCGGAGAATCTATGATTTGTAGAGCATATTTTAAGGTAATATCATTCATACCAATTATACTCCTTTCCGACGTAAGTTAATTCATAACGAACATCTTTTGAACCATCATCAAAAGTAGTCCAAATTTCTTGGATTCCCCATGATTCAGAAAGTTGATCCATTCTTTGCCATTCAAATCTACACCTATTTTCAGAAGTTAAATTTTCATGAATGTAATTTCTTAGATCATTATATTCTCCCCATTCTATAAGAAAGAGAGAAACAAGAGAATCTTGAATGTCTATAGCAATATAATCACCATACCATTCATTACGTCCAGTTGTTTCAGCTAAATGATCAAGATCAAAAGCATCAGGATCATCATATTCTAACCAAAAGTTGGAATCATCGATAGAATAATGAGCATCATCAATGTTCGAAAAATCAAACATGATAAGATAATTCTCATTTTTAACAGAAGCAACTTTCTTTTCTTTTTGTGCTGTGCAACTTGCACATATAAGTATAAATATTGCAAAAATTAATTGTTTCATTTTATCGCGGTTTTAAAGTTAAATATCCATATATACTCTATCAATAATAACCATTCTCATATAGTCAAATCCCCAACCTTTGTGATTAACTATAAGAGAACAATCACTAGTCCCATCAGAATGAATGCATTCACGGCCTTTCTTTACATACCATGAATCATCATCTTTTTCTTCTGTGAACTGTTGATAAAGTTTTTGACATTCCTCCATTGTTGCAATTTTTATATAAGGTCTAAGTGCATTGGACTCAACCTTTATAATCTGGAATAATTGCTCACCAGTTTTCGGATGTTTAATATTTTCAAACATATTATTTTATTTTTGCGGTTTTACTTGTGTTCATTTTGAGAATATTAGTTTAAAGCTCCCAAACCACGTCAAGGTATTCTCATATGGGAGATTTTAGAGATTCTTAACACTTTCAAATAATGTAAGAACTCAAGGAATTTCAACCTTAAAAGAACATAGTCGCGAATGTAGATTGTCATTTTCCACCTATGTTCCAAAATTTCGACAATTTAGAGCTGCAATTCTAAAATGTCTTGTTCATCTACCCAGAGATATTAGTTGCAGACCAATACTCTTCGGATTCCCAACGTGCTGACTAACACGATTACAGATTCCAGATAGTTGCTCTGTTAGGCAAAAGTACTCTTAATTTCCTTGTTTACCCATAATTAGAAGCGGCAAATTTGCAATATGCAAATCTTTCTATCCGCTGAAAATTTTCCCGGCAAACTAGCGAGGAAAATATAATTCGCAAGTTAAAATCCTCATATCCTTTCCATTTAGAGAGTACTACAAGACTAGATACTTTTTGAGGATTTTATACTCACTTACAACGAGGTTAACCGTTGTCATACACCACTCTAATATCTATAGTGTTATCACCCTAGCTAAACCTTTTTGTGACGAGTTTATAGGGATTACCCGCAGGTTAAAAAGTTTACATTCACTCTGCATTTACAAAGGCTTGTGACTTTCATGGAAAACAAGTGTTTCCAAGGCTGCATTAAATGTAAATTTTATAATTTCTATGAAACTTCAAAAATTTCCAAAAATTTCTAAAATTTCCCAAAAAATTCTATTTAGGAAAATTTGTATATTCTGGAAAAGTATATACATTCCCATACTTTGAACTCTGGAGCTTAAAGTAAAAACCCCAGAGTTCAGTGGGAAGGATGAGTCTGCGTTCTCACCCGTATGTACATGATTACTAACAATACATGTTTACACTTTCATTCATTCATTAATATCGCAGAAATCGGACAATATGATACATAACTCCAGAGATGAATTCAATTAAGAAAAATCCTCTTTCATTCATATACATATGTCCATTGTCCACAAAGTATTGGAGATCACCCACTTTTAATGAGTAATCTCCAATAACTCTGCCGAATACACACTTAAGTGTGGACATTATTCGGTGAAGGCGAAATTCGCAATGGTACGACGACGGATTCCCTTAGGAACCTGGTTCTCCATAACAGCTGCATTGCCAACAAGGGGAGCTTTGGTAGTGATGGTTTTGCCGAGAAGAGCAGTAAATTGCTCATACTGACTACTCTTAGAACGGAGCAGAGTTGCAACATCACCTTCACTTCTGACAACCTTACCGTTTGCCAAATAGGTCTCATTCACAGGATCCTTGGCATACTCGTTAAAGGAAGCAGTTGCCGATGTGACACGGAATTTCTTAACGGCCTTCATGTTGGTCTTGGGGTTCTCAGTGTAGACAAGGGCATAGAATCCCTCAGGAACAACCTTCTTGCCCTCATTGTCGATTCTAGCAAGACGATCAAATTTCTCCACACGTAGAACTTTTGCAAGCTCAGCCTCATTTGCAGGCATTGTGAATGTGTCACCTTCCTCAAATACGTTCTCCTGAATATTCACCACAGGACGGTCTTTCAACTGGGCAATCAGCTGTTCAGGAGTTGTACCTTCAGGGAGCTTGTGCTGCTCAAGAGCGGCATTCATCATTTCTTGATTAACTGTAATCATTTTTGATTTAATTTAAATTAAACTTATATGTAATTTTAAAAAAAAGTTCAATCAAAGCTGTCTATTTCCAGCAGTCAACGTTTTGAAAATGTTAATACATTTCTCGCCTAAAATATGCGAGCCGATATACATTTGCCTACGTATTACAGAGAAATATTACGAATTTTTTGGAAATATTACAAAAGAAAAAAAAAGGACTTGCAGTCCACTACCATAACTGCAAGTCCTTAAAATGTCGGAATTTAGCCAATAATGCTGAATTTACCGACTTGATGAGCGTAACCACCTTGAACACTCACACCATAGACAGCACTGAATTTAGCACTGCTTGCTGCCAAACGAGTGCATTCCGCATTGTAGGCGTTAATGGTGTTAAGTAATTCAGTTTCAGTCATATCTGGGCGAAATGGGTGTTCTCGCACAAATTTGGCAAATCCCTCGGTTTGTTTCCACTCTTCCAACTCCCCACTCGGTTTTAACAAATATTTGTCCTTAATAAATGAATTAAGGGCAATTTTCTTGCCGTTGAAAGACACCACAATATAGGTGCCTTTCTTGTTGGCGTCTTTGTCATCTTCCCAAGTAGGGAAACCAATTCCTTCAAACGAGCGTATTATCTCGTTATCATCGAAACCGATGCCGTTGAACCCTGTTCCACGAAACGGATGTGTTGCTTTTGCTGCTTTCAGAGCGTTCAGTGCATCGTTGGCGTTGGTGCTGACGGAAACAGTGGATTGTGTGTTAGTAATCATAATAAATTCCTCCTTTTAATGTTAATTGATTAATGAATGAATGAATGAAAAACGTGTAACACGTGTAACGTATAACAAATTACTTATAATTTCCTACGTATTACAAAAAAATATATAATAAAATAAAGGGAGAGCGTGTGCCCTCCCTTAATGATTAATGATGATGTTATTGCTCTTCAATTCCTCTAACTTTTGATATATCAAGTTTAGTAGGCAGAGAGTTGATGAAGTCAGCGGAAAACATAGTGGGTTCTTCGGTTTCTCTTGCAACAAAGGACTTTGTTTCTTTATCCCAATCATAGCGACCTTTAATGCACTTGTAACTATCAAGTATCATAGAGTAATCTACGACCTCGTAAGCATAATAGCAACGATAGCCGTACTCAAAACGAGGTGCTTTGTTAATTGCGGGTTTGATGCCCTTAAAAGCAAAAGCGACTTTACACGAAACGAGGTCGTCCTCTTCTCCGCAAGTGATGTCCGAGATGATGCCTTGCAAGTTCACTCCCTCTCCGTTGGTAGTAAACAGCAATTGCTTAAAGCAGTTCATCATTTCCTTACTAATAGTGTAAGTGTTCTCTTCTTTGTTGAATGTGTTCTTCATTGTTGTTGAATTTAATTGATTAATAAATGAATGAAAACGCGTAACGTATTTTAAACGTTTCACACTTAAATATAACAATTCATATCAATTTCCTACGCATTAAGCCCGGGGGTCGAAGACATATGTCTCCTCCCTCTCCTATAACTTTTCATATTTTGAAAATTCCTTTTAAAAATCTTTTAAATCCTTGAAAAAAATTCTGGAAATAATTTTCCGAATTCTGAAAATAGGGGGCGGGGGTGAATATAGGGGGGCTATTATTTCAGAAAGCATGCTTTTTCTCGAAATTTTTGGAAGTATTTGGAATTACGAAAATTCTCGTATATAATTTATTAATTAAAGGAAAGTGGTTATAAATATTATATTTTATATTTTCTGCTTTACTGATTTTGAAATTTTGAAAATAATTTAGCATTTTTTCGAAAATTTTCAAATTACTTTGAAAATTGGAAAATGTTAGTTATAATTAATTATATTAAATAAATAAATAATATATGGAAAAATTAATCGAAAATTTAGTGGCTTTATTTGCCTATGAAAATGTAAATGATGTAAAGATTGATAAAGATGAAGAAGGAAATACAGTAATTTTTATTTCTAAAAAGAAAGATAATACTGAACTCCAGAAAATTAGACAAGAAATCGAAGATCTCGATGATGAAATTTTTGAAGCTGCTGCTGAGAAACTCAAAACATCTAATCCTGCTGCTTTCAAAGTAATGATGACTCTTGAAGAAAAGAATCCTAATATGGAGAATATTAAAGTTGCTTACAAAATCTTCAAAGCTATTGTTAAGGAAATTGTGGAACAGAGTATTAAAGAGCACACTGAAGAAGTAAACAGATTATTTAATAAATACCTTAATAATAAAGGAGAGTAATTCTCTCCTAAATAATGTCCGGTAGTCTAATGGTAAAACGGGTGGCTCTAACCCACCATTTCCGGGTTCGAGTCCTGGGCGGACATCTAATGTTAATGTTAATGTTATATGAATAATAAATTACCAATTAAATTTATGGCAACTGTAGAACACTATTTTAAAGAAGTAATAGAGTTCTGCGAAGAAAATGGACTTGCCAACGAGCAAGAATTTTTAGATTTTATGGATAGAATGAACAAACTTAGTGTAACACATTAATTATGGAAATTTCAGTTGGTGAATTAAATGAACTCTTACAAAAAGAATTTGATAGAGGTAGACAATGTCCTATTCCTCAAATAAATACTCCTTATGTTCAAATAAAAGATTGGAAACCAGAATTTTATACTATTTCTGATTTAAAAGATAATGTTCCAGAAGCTTGTAAGAATTGCCCAAACCATCCTTCTAATGGAGGTTCTGGAATATGTCATTGCACTTTAGGATCAACTCCTATTAAATGTACTACAAATGGAACGGAATGTTATTCAACAGAAAATGGAGTAACATATACAATAAATAAAACAAACTGATAAAATAAAAAGGCGAGCCCGTGAAAACGAGTTCGCCTTTATTGTTTTATTTTAATATGAATATTAAATTATTACTTTTTAAGACTTTCTTTGTATTTATTATATTCCCTCTCTATTATTTCATGTTCTTGGTCCAAACGTTTTTCGAATTCTTCATCTGTCATATCTTTATATGATTTTTCATTGCCTAATTCTTTGTTTATTATCTCACTCAGTTCTATAGCATGATCATTATACCATTTATTCTGCCGATCATTTGATGCTTTAATAAGTCCCACTGCTGCACCAACACCTCCTACTATTGGTGTCACTAATAAGCTTTTTAAGCTTTTTGTTACAAAGTTATGTTTCTTTTCTAATTGTCTAACTAATTTATCACGCTTTTCAAGCTGACTTTTCAGTATACCATAAGCATTAGAATATTCTGCAGAATAATTAGGATTACGCTTTTTTATAGTAAATTCATTTGTGGATTTTAATCTTCTAGCAAAATTTAAAAATTCACCAAATGAGCGACTAGGTTGTTTTGGTATAAATAAATCAAGATCACTAACAGCACTAAGATCATTTAACCCCCAACGACCATGTAAATTAGGCAGATTTTTACCGAAATATTGAAGCTTCCTTAAATTAACTACAGGTTTATCCACTCCTTTTGGGTTTATTGATCTTTCATATATATTCTTTGTAGCCCCCTCACCACTTTTAACATAAGTAGCCTCAATCATTTCCTCTCTTGGATCGGTTATATCCCAATCGTAATTTCTTATTTTACTTCTATATTGTCTAAGTTGTTCTTCTAAAGGTTTACTTCTATCTATGTTGAAGTCATAATGTACTATTCCTTGATAAGACGCAGAGTTATACCCATTTGTTTCTGGTCTCATAAATTTATCAGCAATATATCTACCATTAGAAGTATAAAGCCCTCTATTACCTAATCTGTCTAAAGGATTTTCTGGTGGTGTTGTTAAAAATTTTTCTGCTTTTTTATCGTTTATTGCAGATGCATTGTGTACTCTAACATAACCTGCTCCTGTAGTAGTTTTAGGTATTTTCTCTTGAACACCTATACCTCTAACACTAAGACTTTGGTGTTCTATGAATGCATCTATTGCTTCTTGTGAGAGACCATCGAGTGTTGGGTTATATGATAAAAATATTCCATATTCAGGAGATATGGTTAATAATTTATTAAAATCATTTAATTCTTGTGTAGTTCTTTTCTTTAACTTACTAAAATTAATTCTAGCATTAGCTATACTTTGTATATTATCTATTGCAGCATTATTTACTGCATTCCTATATGTTTCATACCCATTATCTATAGCTTCTTGATTTACATATTTAGTATAAGTATTTGGAGCTCTTCTTTCTGCTATATTGTTTGCCATTTCCTCTATTGGATAATAATTTCTGGAAGGTTTTTTTACAAGTTTATTTACATTTTTTGTCACTCTCCTGAAAGGACTTATACCTAGATTATTTAAATTACCATATGTTTGATTCCATGCTTTATTATAGGCATTGATAAATCTATTTTTGACAACTGGTAATAAACCTATACCTAAATCAGTAGCAAAATAAGATGTCATATTTGCAGCATCTTCATTCATTCCTAATTTTTGTAGACCTAAACTAATTGGCTGATAAACTCCTGCTTTTTCCATAGGTTCGTACATACCGCCATATATTAGAGAAGCTACTGGATTTATAAATGTAGTTCCGGCAACAAATGCAGGTATTAATACTTGTTTAGGAGTTACATCAGTACTTTGTGAATTAGGAGCACCCATACTATAAAAATCCGTTTTAGCATTTTTTGTAGCATTTATTTTATCATCTACATCTCTCTGGGCATAACTTCTTTTATCTTTATCTTCAGAAATGTATCCCCGTCTATCTAAATATGCTTGTTGTGCTCTTTCTTGTTCAGCTTTTTTAACTGATTCATTATTAGCAGCACGCTATTCCCAATTATAATTAATCGTACTTGATGTCTGTGGGCTTGTTCCAGGAATTGAAGATTTATCTATTAAAAATGGGTTTCCGTGCTAATATCGTGGAATTAATTTTGTCATAATCTTATTAAGCTACAAAAGAAATAAATAATTTTAACATACCATTTTTGTGGATAGTTTAAATCTACATTACACGCTTGATCTTTTTTATATCCTAAGTAATAAGCATTATTATGTGATATCCATTCTCTTATCATTGAAAGTTTTGTTCTATGATTAAGAGGTGTGTCCATAGTAATGCTATTTTCTTTTAAGAATACTTTTATTTTATCTAACATATCATACATATCATAAGGATTCCAAACTAAATAGGAATCTTTTATATTGATATTATTAGTTGTAATGGTAATCTCATGACCGTTTATTTTAGTCTGTATCATTTTTTTCTATTCTATTCTAGCCAATCAAACAATTGATCTGCACTCATATTTCTAAATTCTCCAGTAGTAGGTAGATCTTTTGTTTCTTTTGGGATTAGTTTTTTATTAGTACGCTAAGCAGTGATAGTAACTGGCTTTAATTGAATTTGTCCATCATTTGAATTATACTATAAAAATCCATTAGAAGCTTTACTTATATAATCATCAATTATTTCTTTTGGAGGATTTTCATTTTCCTACAATCCAGTGGTTACTACAGTGGGATTTCCAATTCTATCAAGTACATTACCAGCAATATTCTTTAATTTTGATATATCAGTAGTACTTCTTAGATTATTATAGTCATTAAAATCCCAACCTTGATTATAAACTTTACCAGTTTTTCTATCAATATAAATATCTACTGGAAAATTAGCTGGGTCTGTAAGATAACTTTCATAAGGACCACTATATATTTCTGTTTCACCATGTACGCCTTTTATTGCATAATCCATAAATGTTCCAATTTTTACTAAATTACTTCTATCCACATCAACATCAGGATATTTCTAATAAATAGGAACATCTTTATGTTTACTATTTTTCACAGCATTTGTTACTGGACCATAGTTATCGCTATCTACTTTTGTGTATCCTTCTTGTTCAAAAACTTTTTGCTAATTTTTTCTATTCATTAAGAAAGTTGATTGAGGAGCTCCATTACCTTCTTCTTCATTTTGCTTTGCTGCTTCTTTGTCAGCAAATTTTTGTGCTAAACGCATTAGTTTAGAAGACAATTTATACCCTTTAACTTTTCCTCCTTTTTGAAACAAATGTCCTCCATTAGCAAATGTCTTTACTTTTTCTAAAGGACTAATAGATATTACAGCCTTTTTCTCAGCTTCTTGACGAGAAGGTTTATTAATGTAAGTTCCAGTTTTATATTTTTCAAATTGCTCAAACCATGGTTTGTCATAATGATACGATTGGTCTTCAGCACCTTGTTGAATCCATCTTTCAAAATCTATAGCCAAATCTGGATTATCTTTTCTTATTCTATTTAAATCATACGGAACATTTACAGTTTTATAAAGTTCCGGTTTAGTATAAAATAGACTGTAATTTTGTTTATTAGTTAATTCTGAAATAGGATATGATGGAACGTCTGCATGATAGAAAATTACAGGATTTCCATTAATATTATCATATTTATTTGTTCTTTGGAATTTGTATATATTTATAGGAGTTGATTTATTCGTTATAGATGTTGTATTATCTTTTATTAAAAGATTTACTGCGTTTTCATATTCTTTACTAACATCTAAAGTTTTGTCAACAGGAAGAGGTGCTTTAACTCTCTTATCCATATTAACAGGATAGAATGTAAGATTTCTTTCAATAGGTTTACCTTTATTGATAGTAAATTGTAAAGGATTATCTGTACTATAAGTAAATCTAGGAGATTGTCTATAACCAGATTGTACGTAATAGTTACCTTGTGGATCTACTATCATTCCTTCATCTGTAAAACTGTATCCTTGAGGGAGAGCTGAGCTGAAATATTTATAGTTCTAATAACCATTACCCATGTTATACTGATAAGTACTTCTTAAGTCTCTAACAAAAGTAGGATTTACTTCATATTCAGGTGCGGGATGAGCAGCTTGTTCTGCTCTAACAGCAGCTTCGATCTCTCTAAAGTAAGGTTTGCCTACATTAGCTTTCCAATCTTCAGGAGTTATAACAACCTTCTTACCATCTTCTGTATGATAATGATAAGGATTTGTAGGATCCCAATCAGGAGTTTTATATCCAGTTTTAAATCTAGGTATTAGTTTCATCATAATTTATTATATTTAAAAAGCCCATACCCTAATTAAAGAGAATGGGCTTTTATTTAGTTAATAACCAAATTCTTTAAATAATTCATTAGCTTGCTAATTTTGTGCTGCTGTATCAATTACAGGAAGTGTGGTAGTAGTTGTATCAGTAGTACTAGTTGAACCATTATCAGTATTCTCAGTTGAAGAATTATTATTTACTGGAGTTTTCTTAGGTCTTCCAGGACCAAATAATCCAGTTCCTTGTCTAAGACTGTATACCCTATTTCCTATAAAATTAAATATAGGTTTATGACCAGCAACTAATCCTGTTACGAGTGGAAGAGCTATAGTAGTATGTAAAATCCAAGGATTCTTAAAACCCTTTGGAGTCTATCCATTAGCATATGTCCATCTATTCCATGCACGGCCTCCTGGTCTTCTAAATATTGCACCATTAATAGGCTAATATGATGATGATTCAAAATCATAATATATAGCATCTCGAGGTAAATCATCTCCAACATTTAATTGAGTTTTTCCAGGAATTTCTTTTTCAATTGGAGCTTCTGGATAATATTTACCATTATATTTATAAGCAGTTGTAGTTTTAGGAGTAACTTTTCTACCATTATACTTATACACAGGTTTGCCAGCTACTTCTTCTGTAACTAATTCTGGATTATAAATTACATTACCATGGTCTGTTATATACGAAACATTATTTTCTTTAGTTACTAAAGATGGATCAGAAATTTCTTCATCTGATAAGAAATATTTTTTAGTTGGAGATTTAGTATATACAGGAACATTACCATTCTTGTTTGAAATAGGAGCCAATTTTCCTAAAGATGCCTCATTACCAGTTGGAGCCTCAAGACCAGGGGCAGCATTTTCAACAATTTTATTCTTACCTCTAAGTGTATTCCAGAAATTTTGTCCTACACTGTTCATTGTATTAAATCTTCCAAAAGTTAATTCTGGAGTGACTCTTAAATTAAAATTGGTTCCAGCTACTTGAAACTGAGGAGTAAATCCTAAATCACTACCTAAACGCAATCCTTGAGATATATTTGAATTTACCCAATTGGTGTAATCACTAGCTATTTGTCTCCCAAGTTTTCTTCCAGCATTCACTGTATAACCAATTCCAGATTTTACTGGAGTAGCAAAAGGAAATGCACTTAAAGTACCTAAACCAAATCCACCAAACCCACTTAACATTCCTAAAACAGGCTAACCATGCTGCATATAATATTTTGATCTCTAAAATGCATCATCAGTTACCATAAATGGATTAAGTGCATGATTTAAAGTTCTTGCCTCTCCTTTTAAAATTTCACCTACTGGTCTATTAAAATAATTCTAAGTTGTTTCAATAACCTAAGGCATTATTTTTACAGCAGCCTACATTGAACCAGTACCATTTGGATCAGAAATCCATTGATGATAAGGATTAGTTTGAACCATATAATTAATTTCATTTCTTCTTGCATCATTTTCTCTTTCTTTATAAGATTTTGGATTTTTATCTGGCCCAATATATCCTCTATGTCTTTCGTAGGCTTTTTTTGCCTCAGCTTCTTTTCTTTCAGCATCTTTTTGCTTTATTATGGGTATCTAACTTTGCTGCTAATTATAATAATTAATAGCTCCCATCTAATCGCTATTACTTGGGGTAGTTCCTGGGACTGGAGGAACCATTATATTTCCCCACTAGTATTTTTTAATTAATTTTTTCATATAAGTTTATATTTATTATGATTCCATTACTTGTTTAACACTTGCTCCACTTTTTCCACCGTACCATTTACTATCACTAGGATTACCTAACCCTCTTAATACTTTTCTAACTCCACCAATTCCTCCTAACCATGCTCCTTTAATTAAAGCATTCATATCATATCCTCTTGCATTAGCAATTCTTAAATCTTCTGAATTAAATCTTTTTTCTATATCTCTTGCCAATTTAACCGCAGCAGCAATTTGTGCTTGAGGATTGTTAAGGAATTCATCAACACTTAATCCAGAATAATGAGTAATATTATTTATTTTACCATCTTGCCAGAATTGGAAACATCCATAAGCAGGAGCCCCAGCAGTATTTTGTATTCCAAAATTAAATCTACTTTCTCTATTAGCAATGTCTGTTAAAACTTGTTCATACTTTTTTGCTGAAGGATCAATAGATAAATATTTATCAAATTCCTATTTAAAGAAATTATATCCTTTGCCAGAATAATGTTTTTCAGATGGAGTCAATAATTTACTTTTTTTCTTTTTAGGAGCATACACTCTAGTATACCAAGCATTATCTTCTTCATTATTAGTTAAAGCTTGCTACTACTATCGTTTTTGCTCAAATAAAGGAGGAACATCTTCTATCTAAAAAGAAATATTTAATGGTTCATTACTAATTTCATTTTCACTTTCAAAGAAATTATCTGGAGAAAATCTTTGTGGTGTAGGTAAAGAGGTTAATAATCCTCCTAATTGAAATTTAAATCCTTGTTTACCTTTACGTATTCTGCCTGCACCAAAATAATTTGACATATTATTTAAATTCCAGTCCATAATCTAAGTTTTTGATCCAGAAGCACTTCCCTAGGCTACTTGAATTATTCCTTCACCAAGTCTACTTACATCAGTTACAATAGCAACATGACTAGCCTAACCATGCGGAACTCTATCACCTTGTGTGTCCTATTTAAATACTAAATCCCCTACTCTTAAATCAGGTAAATCTACTCTATCAGTATTAGCATAAAGTGTTCTACAATTTCCAGATAAATTATATCCTAAATCTCCTAAAATACGAGAAACAAAATTAGAACAATCATAATGTCCAAGAGAACCTTTAAATCCTAAATGAGGAGTAATAGCTGCCATTAATCTATCGTGACTAATACTAGGTGTTTTAGAAGAAGGTTGATATTCATGATAAACTGTATTATACCAAGGTTCTTCCTAGTGGTCTTCTATACTATTATTATAAATAGAACTTAAATCATAAGTTCTTTTAGGCTACTAGTATACAGACAAGTCTTGTAAAAGAGGATCTACATTATCTTTTTTACTCTTTTTATTACTCTTTGGATCATAAACAGGTGCTTGATCCGTATCTACAAATAAATTACTAATACTTTTATAGTTTATTCCCGGGATTAAAGAACCACCTTCCTAATGTTTCCATTTTCTAGCATTATCTGCAAAAGTTGCTCTTTTTCTTGTTACAGGATTAGAACTATTTTTTCCTTTTTGTATACAAGCATCAGTAACTTTTCCACCACAATATGAAGTAAAAGAACCCCTATTTTTCTTTTTAATATGTATCCCCAATTTTCCCATAGGAATTAATTGAGAAAAATAACCATTAGAAGTATTATCTTCAAGATGTGGCAAAACATCATCATTGAAATTGTTTAAATTTATCTAAACTTTCATTCTTTATATCCTTTAATTTTGTTTTAACTAATAATACAGTTAATTTTAGTAAATTCAAAATAGATAAAGGTTAGAACAAGTTTATTAGATTCGGCTTACTGCGAATTGTATTTATTTGTTTAATTAGAATTATTTAATAACGTTAAAAGGTGAAAAGGTTCAATAAATTATCAATACAACTAGGGCTATCAGTACTACTTATAATTTTTGGTATTGGATTATTGATAGCTTCATTTATTGTACCTCCGACAGGTGTAATAGATAACTCAGTGCTAGTCGCATATGGCGAAACACTTACATTTGTAGGAGCTTTAATAGGAGTAGATTATTCCTACAAATACAAAATAGGAAGAGATAAAGAAGACTAAAGACAATAGTAAAAATAATCAAATGATATATGAGTATGCAAATTGATAAACAAAATGGTAGTATTGCGTTTAATGAAGAAAAACACAAATACTGGAATGTAAATGATGAATCAAAAAGATTTATTTCAGTTACTACTTTAATTGAAAAGTTTGGACAACCTTTTGATAGAGATTTTTGGAGTGCTTATAAAGCATTAGAAAAATTAATTCCAGCAGATTCTTGGAAAATTGAGAAAAAATCTCTATTAAATACAAAAAGGTTCAATAAATCTATTTTAGATGTATATGATATTTCTGAAAATGACTTCAATAAAACTCAACAAGACATTTTAGATGCTTGGGATGAAGAAAATCGTAAATCTTGTGAAAGAGGTACTAAGATTCATGCTCAATTAGAAAATGAGTTTTATAATGGAGGTAAAAATGTTGAACTGAAGAAATTTGGTTTAGGAGGTAAGTTTGAGTGTAGACGAAATTACACTGAACTTGATTTACCTTACGGAGTTTATCCAGAATACTTAATTTCTAGAACTTCTCCAGATGGTATATTGAATATTGCTGGACAAATTGATTGTTTAGTAAAAAATGGAAATGAGATAATCATAATTGACCATAAAACTAATAAGAAATTAGATTTAAAAGGTGGTTTTAATACAAACACAAAATCTACAGTTAAAATGCTGTATCCATTAAATAATTTAGATGATTGTAACTTTAATCACTATCAACTTCAGTTATCAACTTATGCTTGGATGCTTCAAAAAATTAATCCAGAATTTGTTATTAAAGATTTAATATTAAATCATTATGATCATGATGGAAATAATACTTTATATCATTGTGATTATTTAAAAACGGAAGTTGAAAGAATGTTAGCTTTTTATAAGAAAGAGCTAATTAAAGAAGCTCAACGTGCTAAAAGAAAACCAATTGAATATTAACCCTTAAATTTTGTTAAAAATATTTTTGGTCTTTATAAGATAAAAACATTCACTCTCTTTTTAAAGGGTTATTTTAAATTATATGTATATGAAACTTCCTGTAGGACAAATTGTTAAAGGACATATCAACGAATTAGTTGGTTTGAATGAAGATATATCAGAATATAGAATGAAGATATGCAAGAAATGTCCTATCTATTCTATTGAATGGGGAGGAACCTGCAACAGAAAACTTTGGATAGATCCAGATACAGATAAAGTATCATTAAAACCTTTAGAGGGTTATGTTCAGGGATGTGGTTGTCGACTCCTAGCTAAAACCACATTACCTAATGCTAAATGTATAGCTGGGAAATGGTAATGAATTTTTAAAATTAATGAATTATGGGAAACATGAGAAATGAATTAAGTATGCAAGAAAAAATTGCAAGAGAAATTAGTAAAGTTGATTCTGATGCAGTATTTGTTAATATGAATGACAAATCATTAGATGAACACATTGATGCAATGAAGCGTGAAAAATGGAATGAAAGTGTTCAGAAAATAGAAGATAAATTTGCTAACCATGAGAAAAAATTACAAGAAGCTGCTGATGAATATGCTAAAAATTTAAATGAAGTACAGATAATGCCTATTGGTAATTATGTTATTGTACGTCCATTTACTGAGAATCCATTCCAAAAAGTAACAGTTTCTAGTTCTGGCCTTATTACAGATCTTGGTGGAATGATTCCAGAATATAAAAATAGTGATTCAGGAGAATATGAAGAAGCAGAACAGGTAATTAAAGTAGGTGTAGTTATCGAAGCGGGTCCTGAATGTAAATGGTTAAAGAGTGGAGACACTATTATGTGGACTGTAATGTCAGAAGTAGTAATTCCTTTCTATAACTTTGGATTTAGACTAGTTAATGAAACTAGAGCAATTTGTGTAATTAATGATGATTTAAATGAAAGATTTAAAAAAGACTAATATGGAAGAAAAAGTTTTCTTTTCACCAGGTGATTTAGTAACTATTCGATAGAATATTCCAAATAAACCAATCATGCTTGTTGTTAAAAAAGTAAACAGTATGATTAAACATGATGAAGACAAGGAAGGAATATTAAGAGGAATACGTTGCAGATGGTTTACATCTGATGGATATATTCAAGAAGATGTATTTAATACAAAAGATTTAGAACTTGTAAAACAATGAGACAAATAAAATATTTTTAGGCTGGTAAAAACATAGTTGCACCAGCAACTGATGGTTCAAATGTTTTAGATTTCTCAGACCTTCGTCTGGGATTATTTAATCGCCGAAAAAAATTATAGTATTTTAGAGATAACGGTTACTTATATCAAGGTCAAAATGGTAACTTGTATCGATTTAATGATGCATTTCAAACTGATGATCAAGGAAAGCCAACAGATACTGGGTACACAGATGAAGATTGGTTTAATAAAATAAGAGAAGAAAGACATAATCAAAGATATGCTCGTAAATATGGTGTTTCTACTCCAGAAGGTTGGACAGATGAACAAGCCAATATTCGTAAAAAAATGTTGGCTACTAATAATCCATATATTAAAGTGACCCCTAAATCAAAGGTAGAAACTCCTGAAGAAAAAAGAACATATAATTATTCTTTTGATAATTCTGATTCTTATACTCCAGCATATAAAGCTTTACTTGAATCTTTATATGCAAATGAAAGATATAATACTCTAAATGACTTGTTGGGTACTGATAGAAATTTTACTAATGTTGGAATACAAAATTATTTAGCAAATCAAGGATATTCTGATAATTTTAATGGTTATTTATAGAGTCTTGCTGCTAATGATTTAACTTCAGATTAGATTAAAGCTATATCTGATTTATATAAACCTGACACAGTTAATCCAACTTTACCAACAGATCTCCCTGCAATATCTGAGAATGTTGACAATTGGGATAAAATAAAATGGGGAGCTAGAGGCATTACTAATCCAGCCAGAGCAAGAGCAGTATAGACAGCTTTTGGTTTAAAACATATAGATAATTATTGGTCTCCTGGTGGTGAAACAGATAAATTATTTGTTGATCCTGCCGGAGCTTTATATGGAAAAAGTCTTTCTAAAGATAATTTTGTTGGAGATTTCTTTGTAATTCAAGACGCTAATGGTACAAAATATTATGCTGGATCAGATGGTAAAGTCTATGATGCACAAGGAAATGTGGTATCTTCTTATAAATATCAAAGTAATAAATACACATTTAAAAAAGGTGGTAAAATGAAATATTTTCAAATGGGTGGTCAAGTTAACCAACAACAAGTAAATAGAGATAATTCTGCAAAACAAAGAGAAATTTTAAAATCTGCATTTGAAACTGCTGCAACTGGAGATATGGAAGCTTTATCTAAGATATTAGGTATTACAACTCAAGAACAACTTGGTAATTTTATTACATTAGCTACAAAAATTAGCAAACAAAAAGATGCTGATCCGGAAATGGCTGAATTAGCATCAAAAGCTTTAAATGGAATTTAGCAAGCATTATCAGTTAAAGCTGAATATGGAGCTAAACTTGAATATTTTAGAAAATTACAAGGCAAATGTCCAGAAGGTTATGAAATGAAGATGTTTAAGATTGGTGGAAAAGTTTGCAAAAAATGTCAGAAAATAGAAGAAGCCTGCAAAGGTAAGAAAATGGAAAATGGTGGAGAATCTCCATTAGTAACCAAATTTAAGAACGGCAGAAAGTGTAAAAAATAATACTATGGAACCACTAGGTTGGATGAATTTAGCTCAAGCTGGACAAACTATGTTAGATGGAGCTATGGACTATTGGGCTGCTAAAAAATGGGAAGAAAAATTCAAAGAGGATTTAAAAGACCAGAATGATTATGCCACATCGGCAGGTGAAACAGCAAGTATTCGTTCTGCTGCTTTACATGCAGCTCAATAGTGGGACCCTAACAGTTCAGTTGGATCTTTAGCAGCTCAAGGTTTATATAATTTATTTAAATAGCCGAAAGATAGAGATGAAATTGATCCAACTCCAGCTATAATAAATGTAATGGGAGCACTTGGTAGACAAGGATTTCCAAGATTTTTTAATAGATTATCTAATAAACCAAAAGAAGAAGTTCCTGAAGTTGAAGTAGATGTTCCTAAAAAAGATTCAGAGAAAATAAATAATGATGTATTAACAAATCAAAGTTTTGGATAGGATAATGATAATTTACTCGTAAATTATTGGAATAGAACTCAGAAAAAAGATCCTTTATCTATAAGTTCAATTAATAATCCTAATATTCCATCCATTACTTCATTTAATACTGAATTAAACCCAATAACTGGGTCTACTTCAATAAATAAACCTATGATGACTACTTCAAATCCAAGCAATGTAAAACAAACTTTAGATTTTACAAAACCTTTTAAATCAGAAGTAAGACCTTGGGGAATATCAGGAAGTAACATTTCTTTTGGAAGATTAGGTTTAAAATTAAAATTAATTCCAAAATGATAAAAATATTTCAATATAATAATGCTAATGGTACTGTGGAACTCAATCATCATGAAATATTACTTGTGAAAGAGTTTAATGAGTTGATGAAAGATGAACGAAATATTTGTAAAGAGGATAAAGACGGAAAATATAAATTAAGAGCTTTTAGAGAATTTACATATATATATTTAGCTTTAGATTGGCAAAGTCCTTATGCAGATTTTAGTGAACAAGAACGACATATGCTTTCTTTACAAGATGCACATATGACAGATGAAGAGTTTAATAATCCTGAATTTAGAGCTGCTTGTCGAAAATTTAAGTCTATTTAGGAATCAACTCGATCTATTCGTTTACTACATGCTGCACAAGAGACTGTTGACAAATTTATTGATTATTTTCATAACATAGATCCTGAAGAAAGAGATTTACAAACAGGAAAACCAATATTTAAAGTAAAAGATATTATGGCTGAAATTTCTTCATTATCTAAGGTTCAAGATGAACTTACAACTCTTGAATCTATGGTTAAGAAAGAAGTAGCTGAATCTTCTACTTTACGTGGTGGTTATGAAGATGGTTATACTCCTAATTTTTAATTATGGCAGAAGAAGTTAAAAGAAAAAGAGGTAGACCTAGAAAAACTCCTCTTGTTTAGCTTCCTGATGAAATACAAACCATAGTTTAGGAGGTTAAACAAAAAGAAGAAAAATTATAGTAGGAAGAAATTGCTCAAATTAAATAGGAAGTCATAAAAGAACGTAATGGTGGATGGGATTTTTCTGTTAATGATGTTGTTACATATTTTGATGCTAGAAAGTCTTATGAAATAACAGGTTATAAACCGATTAATGAAACACAAGGTTTAGACTTTAAACCTGAATGGTTTACAGAGACAAGAGAGGTTTTCTTAAGGACAGGTCATTATTGTTAGTATCCTAGAAACACGAAAGCATACAATGATTTCTGGGATGAACAGTATAGAAGATGTCAAGATGGAATGACTGTTAATGGATATACTATTACAGGAGACCATTATTTCTTTCTTAATTTTTATCAATTGATGGACCTGACTTCTGCAAAGAAAGCAGGTTCATCTCGTTTATACGACTTCCCTAAATTCTTTGTAGGGCAATATGAATTCTTTCATTATGTTGAATTAGCTCGAAGATTAAGAGTTAATGCTGTGTTAATGAAAGCTAGAGGTATTGGATATTCTGAAATTAATGCTGCTATTTTAGCTAATGCTTATAATAGTTATAGAAATTCAGTTAATGTCCTTACAGCTTAGTTAGAGAATTATTTAAATAAAACTTTAGATAAAGTATGGAATGCTCTTGCCTTCCTAAATAATTATACCGATGGAGGTTTCTTCAAATTAAGACAAGTGTCAGATACTTATACTAAAAAGAGAGCATCTGTATATAAAATTATAAATGGTCAGAAAATTGAAACTGGTTGGATGTCTTAGATTGAAGGTATTCTTGCTGATAAACCTAATAAAATTAGAGGTGATCGTACTGACTTATTAGTTTATGAAGAGTTGGGTTCTTGGCCTAATTCAACTAAAGCTTTTATTCAAGGTGATGCTCTTGTAGGAATTTAGGGTGCTAGATTCGGTATAAAATTAGGAGGAGGAACAGGTGGTGATGCTGGTGCAGCTCTTGAAGGATTACGTAAAATGTATTATAATACTGATGTTTATGATATTCTCCCATATCACCATAATCATACACCTACTGGTGAAGAAGTATCAACTGCTTATTTTATTCCTGCTTATGCTATTGTAAATAGACCAGATTGTACTGATGAAAGAGGATGGACTGACCCTGAAAAAGGTAAAGCTTATTATAATACTTAGCGAGATAAAAAAGCAAAAGATCCAAAAGCTCTTATAATTTATTGTGCTGAATATTGTTTTACTGCTGAAGAAGCTTTCTCATTAGAAGGAGAAAATAAATTTAATAAAATTATCGTAGCAGAGCAATTAGCAAATATTAGATTACATAAAATTGCTCCAGAAATACATCATGGAAATTTAGCATATGTATATAAGAATGGAGTACATACTAAAGAAAATATTATAGGGTTTAGATGGGATGAAAGTCTAACTGGTAAGATACACATATTAGAGCATCCAGTTTGGACAAATTTATATAAGGAAAGTCTTCAGGAAAATGAAGAAAGAGATTATTCAGAAATGCATAATTTATATATAGCGGGTATTGACTCTATTGACATTGGAGCAAAAGATACTTCAGTTAATACTGATAATCCATCTAAATTTTGCATAACGATTAAAAAGCGTGCATTTGGTTTAGGAGAACCATAGTATGTTGCATATTATAAAGATAGACCAGATGATATTCGTGAAGCTTATAAAATAGCTATGTGCTTAGCATAGTATTATAAAGCTGCAATTAACATTGAAGCAACTCGTGTATCTATGTTAACTTGGGCTAGAGAAAAAGGATTCTATAATTATTTCATGGCAAGACCTCGAGCTACATATCCTGACCCAACAAAAATTGGAAGGAGAACTGTAGGTACTCCAGCTACAACAGTAATTATTGACCATCAAACTGATTTAATTGCAAATTTTGTTGAAGACTTTGGACATACAATTTGGTTTGAAGATATGCTTGATGAACTCAATAGATACACAGATGAAAATAAAACTCATTTTGATATTATAGCTAGTATGGGTAGACTTTTTTACATGCCCATGTAAAATTCCGCAAAATCGGTGAAGGCTAATATGATTAAACTTAAAACGAATTATCGTATGACAAGAATTGAAGAATTAAATTATTTAAAAGAAAATTGTCCATTATATATAAATGGAACTAGCAAAAGAGCAATAAGACATGATTTCTTTAAAGAAATTAAAACTGAATTACAAGCTTATTTATTAGGATTTATAATGTCAGATGGATCTATTAATGATGAAAGACATACACTTTCTATTCATATAAATGATAAGGATGCTGAAATATTTAAATATTTTAAAATGATAAGTCCTAATGCTTATGTTCAAGAATTTTCAGGTACTGAATCTTTAGCTACTGTTAGAGGAAAAACAGTAAAAAATAAATCAAGTATAAGACTTAATATTGCTAGTAAAATTTTAATAGAAGATTTGCATAAATTAGGAATTGTTGAAAGAAAAACTTACAAGGAATTACATATTCCTAAAATGCCAGAAGAATTAGTAAGACATTTCTTTAGAGGTTATTTTGATGGAGATGGTTGTTTTACTTATTATATACACGAACCTAATAAAGCAAATAGAGAAATTAATTGGACAATAAGAACAAGTGTTCAAATAGAGGCTAAAACTAGTACATTATTAGTGGAATTTCAAAAATGGTTAGCAGAAAAATATGAAATTTCTATGAATATAAATTATATAAAAAGAGATTAGATGTATAGATTATGTACTGCTAGTAAAAAAGTAACTGACGCTTTGTATCATATTCTTTATGATGATTCAATTTTTAGATTGTCGAGAAAATATAATAAGTTTAATCATTATGTTGATACCGAGGTAACTCAGTTAATCGCTGAGCACCGTAACGCGTAGGAGGTGAACGTTAATGAGAGTAATAATCCTCCCAAGAGTGCGGAACATTCTGTTAATTAGAATGAAAATGTACGCTGACCTTATGGGAAACCATAAGAACTATAGGATAAAAAGCCTATAGGGTAACATAAGTGATGACAGAACTAGCTGACGAAGAACTTGGTTCAATTGTTCCTGTAAAAGTTATAAAACAAGATGAAACAACTGTACAACAAAAAGTAGGTTATTATACTGATGAAAGAGGTTACAAACGATGGGGTGTTATTCCTGGATAGCCTTAGCAAATGAATGTTCGTAGTGAAACTTCAGAAAAAGGCCCTCGTTCTAGTGATCCAAGAGTGTGGGGATACGAATAATGAATAATATTGTATATACTGAACATGAACTATCTAAAGAATGTATTAATGAAAAAGTTAGATAGTTAATAAATGAATTATATGATTGCTGCTATACAGGAAACTTAATTATAGATAAATTATATCCAGTAGGTTATAAAGTATCTATTCCATTACTTTGTGATGAAACTCCTTTTGTAGTAGCAATTGAAGCTGAAGGAGATACTTTTTTAAAATATTTAAAGAAAGCATTGCAAGAATCTGCTTTAGGTGCTATTTAGTTTTTTACAATTGGAACAAGTAAAAATTGCCCTGGACCGGTAAATGATAGTATTAAAGGTGATTATGATACTACACATAGAGTTCAGCAAGATGATATTACTTATATTATTGAAAATAATAATAGTTAATATAAAATACTTGGGAAATAATATTAAAATATTTATTTTAAAATAAATAATATTTAACTATGGCAAAATATAAAAGTAATGATGAATTAATCCAAAAAACTGATCTTGCTATAGCAGAACTTGTTTACGATAAAGATGAACTACAAAAAGCATATAATTACTATAATGGAAAAAGAGATGCTGAATAGTTTAAATACTTAGAAGAAAATTTCGGAATAGGTAATCCAACTTCAGTTGAATTTACTCCATTAATTCGTAAACATGTAGATGCTTTAATTGGAGAATATTTAGGAACTCCTATACTTCCTAAGATTTCCTGCAAAGACTAGAGAACTATAAGTGCTATAACTAGAGAAAAAGAATTACATATTACAAGAGAAATCTATAATACAGTTTAGCAACATTTATAGAATAAAATTCTATCTTTTATAGAATCTGGAGATCAAAATAAATTATAGGATCCTTATATTAAAGAAACTTTAGACACTTTAGTTGAAGATTTAAATACTAATTTTATTTCTCAGTATGAAATAGCATCACAAGATGTACTTTAGTATATAATGCAGAATAGATAGACAGATTTTAAAACTAAATTATGGACATTAATTAAAGACCTTTTAGTATCTGGATATACTTTTTATCAAACTGTTCCAACTGCTGAAGGAAATAATGTTGGAATTGAAGTTTTAGATCCACTAAATACTTTTATTGATAAAAATCCAAATTCTCCTTACGTTAAAGATTCATATAGAGTTGTTGTAAGAAGATGGTTAACTAGAACATAGATTCTAGCCAAATATGGAAAAGAATTAAATTAGGATGATATACAAAAATTAAAAGATGATTGGCAAGGATTTTTAGATTACTCAGAAAGATACATTAAATTAATGCACACTTCTGGTTGTCAATCACTGGGTATAATAGGAGATTAGGAAGCAGTAGTGTCTCCTGGTCAACCAACTCAAAAACATAAAGCATATAATCCTAATTATGAAAGAATTCCAGTATTTGAAGTGGAATGGATTGAAACTGATAAAGATTTTAAAATGCAGCTTTATCAAACAGTAAAAATTGGTGATAGTATGTATATTTTGAGAGGAATAAAGGAAGATGTTACTAGAAGTGTAGATAATCCAAACTATTGTGCATTAACAGTAAATGGTGTATACTTTGATAATAGAAGTAATGAACCATTTTCTTTAGTGCTTGCATGTGCAAATCTCTAGGATAAATATGATTTACTTATATTTTATAGAGATAATTTAATTGCCAATAGTGGAACTTCTGGAGATTGGATTGACGAATCTTTAATTCCTACAAATTTAGGTGTAACTTGGCCAGAAAGATTAAAAGCATGGCTTGCTTATAAAAAACAAGGAGTTGCTTTACTTGATACAGCTCAAGAAGGAAGAATGGCAACTGGTCAGGCTCCTATGAATACTATATTTAATGGATTTGATGACACAGTTAAAGCTCAAGCAATTCAAGCAATTCAAATGGCTATTGATTCTGTAGAACAAACTTGCTCTTCCATATCAGGAGTATTTAGAGAAAGACTTAATGGAATTGAAGCAAGAGATGCTGTAACAAATGTAAAGATAGGTCAATCTAATTCATTTACTATTTCTAAACAATGGTACTCTCATATGGATGTACTTACGGAAGAAATTCTTACAGATTGTTTAAATTTAGCAAAAATAGTTTATAAAAATGGATTAACTGGAACTTTGATTCTAGGAGATAAATTCTAGAAAATTTTTACAGCATTACCAAAGTATTTTACAACTTCAGATTGGGATATACACGTTGTAGCAAACTCTGAAATTGTAAAAGATTTAGAACAATTAAAAATGCTTGTTCCTGAATTAGTAAAAGGTGGAGGTATAGCTTTAGATACATTATTTGATATAATGACTTGTAAAAGTTTATCTGAAGCTAAACATATGGCTAAAATGTCTGTAAAGAAACAAAAAGAAGAATAGAATGTAGTTGGAAAATTACAACAGTAGGTTGAAGAATTAACTTCACAATTAAAACAAGCACAACAAGAATTACAAAAGGCTCAAAGTAAAATTGAATCTCTTAATGAGCAAAAGATTCAAATTGATGCTAATCGTTATTAGAAAGACTATGAAGTTAAATGGTTTGAAGCACAAACTGATAGAACCTACAAAGAAGGACGTAATGAAAATGACTTATTACGTACAAAAGTAGAATTAGAACAATTACACGATGGTAATCCATATAACGATACAATAAGACAGGTATGATATTTAAAATTATTGATGAAACACACATTAGACTAGTTGCATCTGCAGAAGAACAAATATTATATGATAACCATAGTAGAATTTTAATAGATAATATTACTACTTTTGTTTCTTCTTCAACACCTAGTGCGTCTAGTTTTATTATAAATAGACCTGAGCAAGGAACTCTATTTAATATAGATTTAGATATTAGTAATTCTCCTTTTACAACAAATGAATTATTATTTGCATATTTAGAATTAGCAGATAATACATATCCTTTTATATTTCCAATATATAATAATTATAATCTGCTTAATTTAGTAGCAGAAAAGGCTGGAATTTTTTAGATAGATAAAAATTCAGATAAATTTATTTAGAATGCTTTACCAATATTAGCTTATTATGGTTTTAAATTAGCATTATCCATATCTGATATAAAATCTGCAATAAAATATTGGCAGAGATTAAATGAATTATGTTCGTGGTCAGCTACAATTGATAATTCTAAATCTTTATTTAATAATTGTACTGAAAATTACAGTACTTCTGTAAGTAATATAAATAATTGTTGTTGTCATGGAAAGTAATTAGATTTTATTAGCATTAAATAATAATTTTGAATATGCTGAAAAGAATGGAAATGTTCCTAATATTGAAATTTGTATATTACTGTATTTAATGTTTATTGATGAATATTATGAAGTTATAAGAGACATAACTTTAAACGATAGTTCTGATCCAAGAGGATTAAATGATAATTTAGTAAAACAACTTAATAATAAAATAAAACAGATTGTAGAATGCAGTAATATGATAAATGATAGTTAGATAGAATATTTACAAAGTGTTTTATTTTGGATTATTCCAGATATTAAAATATGAAAACATTTGATAGAAATTTAAGTCCTATAAATACTAAAAAATAGTGTCATTAGAGTGGAAACAATTAGGATATATTCGATCCATCTATTTATACTCCAGATAACTCAAAATTTAGAGCTGAGTATATAGAAAGAATTACACCAAAAGTACACAGTGTTGAAGTGGATGACAGTGAATTAAATCAACAAGGTACTCCTGAAGTTGAAGTAAATGTAACTGGATCACCATTATTAGATTTTATATTCAAATTTAAAAATTTATTAGGTCCAACTGGACCACAAGGTGATAAAGCTGTAGATAAATTAACTTTAAGAGAATTTCAACAGCGTTAGTAGGAAGGAACTGTATCTGAAACTAAATGGTATTTTGTGACAGCAAATAATAACAATTTACTTTACATTTATGCTGGAAGCACATTAGTAGCAAAGTCAGACCATATTGGAAATATTTTTCCAATTGTTTTTCCATTAACATTTTCAAATTAATAAAATATGACAAATATAGATGATTTATTAGAAAAAATAACTGGTGATGAATTAACTGCTGAAGAATTTGTTAGATTAGTTAAAGCAGTAAAAGAAAATCAAATAGCTTAGACTAAATTAGGATATGCTATAAGAACTGGAATGGATAGTGCAGCAGTTTTAAGATTTTTTTATACTAAAGAAGATGCAGATGCTTATTTGAAAGATCCTTCTTCGATTTAGCCAGTAATTTCAATGCAATTACCTAGTGGTGGAGGTGGGGGAACTACAGCATCTGAAGTTCATTTATTTAGCAATACAAATCCACAAATTGCTTCGCCAAATAAAAACATATCTATTAGTTTATCATTTACCACATAGAGCTATGAAGCTTCTTCACAATCTTGGATAGATAATGCTGAGGATGGTACAATAACTATATCAAGAAAAGTTGATAATGGAGGATGGGTTATTGTAAAAACATTACAAAATTTTACAAGAACTCTTTATGCACAACGTTTTTCTAATTAGAAAATTATAGATTTATCAGATTGTTTAATTAACGGAGATTAGTAGATAATGATAGGAGCAACAGGTAATCGAACTTTTGCACAAGCAACTGAATTAATTTTTGATATTTCTGTTGCAGAAATGGGTATTAAAAGTAGCGATAATTGGCAAGAACCTAAAATTTATAATCCTCTAGTTGCGAGTTCTGCAAATATGAGTATTAATTATAAAATTTCAGGTAGTACTAACAAAAGTATTTATTATAAAGGTTATGATGCTAATGGAAATGTTGTAATTCCTGAAAATAGTATTAATATTGGAACTACAGAATATATAGAAAGTAGTTATAGACTTGATATTCCTCATCCTATTGCTACAGGTTTGATGGCTACACCAGGGGTTATTACTGTTGAAACTTGGTTAAGAAGTAATGGCACATTAGCTGTAGAAACAAACAAGATTAGAGTTGATGTTATAGCTACTACAGTAGATGCAACAGATATTCTTCTTGTAGTTAATAATCTTAATTTACCTCTTGTAAACTGGACTAGTCAACCTGTATTAGATTGGGCTGTTTATAATAAAAATAGTCTTATAGGTACTGATGTTAGATTTGTAATTACAAGTTTAGATGGTAGTAGTGTTTGGATTGATAATACTGTTAGTGGAGCTTTAAATAATACAAAATATAATTTTGCTCCTTATTTGAGTATTGAATTATCTGATGTAACATTCGATGCTAACATTAAAGCATATATAAACAATATATTAGTATATTCTAAGAACGTTTCTATAGATAACAGTAATAGTTTTGCTCCTACAGCAAATGCTAATTTTATCATGTTACCATCTATGCGTTCTAATGCAGATGCTAACAAACGAATTATCATAAATGAAACTCAAGTACAAACTGAACCAACACAAATAAATGCTAATTGGAATAATGTAGTATTTGAAAAAGATGGTTGGACATTAGATGAAGATAATGTTAAATGTCTTAAATTATTTGCTGGTTCTACTGTTGAAATTGATTATAGTCCTTATACTACTTTAACATCAGGTTCTGGTCTTACAATGGAATTTGATATTAAAACAAATAATATAAGTGATGAAGAATCTCCTGTTCTTGAAATTGGTCATACAGATGAACTTAATGAATTTGTAGGATTACAATTATTTGCTAAAGCCGGATATATGTATTCTACTCTTAATAAATCTAAATATTTCCAAGATATTGAATGGGGTGAAAATGAAAGAGTACATATTACTATAAATATAATTCCAGGACTTAGTGTTAAAGGCGGAATTCTTAATCTTTGTAGAATGTACATAAATGGTGGTATTAGAAGAGAATTTGCATATAATCCTAATACTGCTTCTTTTGGTTTGGCTACTGATAAGATTAAGATTGGTGGAACTTCTGCTGATGTTTATGTTTATGGTATCCGTTTATATAAAGATAGACAACTTTCTTCTGCTCAAATTCTTAATGATAGAACTGCTTCTCTTTCTAATGTACAAGAAAAGATGCAACTTATCACTGCAAACAATATAGTTGATGGTGGTGTTATATCTTATGAATTAGCGAAAGAAAAGTATAATACTCTTGTATGGCATGGTGATTATCCAGATTTTGAACATCAAAGTACTTTTAATGGCTGGCTTGATATTAATATTATAGGTGATCTAGAACATAGTGGTACCATTACAAATATGAAAGTTAAAGGTCAAGGTACTTCAGCCAAGACCTATTATAAATGGAATGGTACTTTTAGTCATGGTGATGATTCTGTATGGACTGATGGTAATGGTGTAACTAAAGGTAATTATTATCAACTTACTTCTAATTCTCCTAAGATGAAAAAAGAAGTTGGTAAAATTAATTATGCATCATCTCCTCAATCTCATAAAGCAGGTGCTTGCGAAATGTTTAACGTTTTGCATATGGCTGTTTGTGGTCCAACTGGTATTCAAAGAACAATTCAAGCTAGAAATATAGCTGCAGGTAAACCCGAAAATACAGAACTTCCTCGTGTTGCTATTGAAGAAAAACCTTTCTTATTCTTTGTTCAAAGAGAAACTGATGAGAATCCTGTATTTTATTGCTTAATGACTTGGGGTTCTCCTAAAGGTGATGCTGCTACATTCGGATATGAAAAAAGTGAAGATAGTCCTCTTCATAATTATCTTATGATTGAAGGTTCTGACCACTCTCCTATTCTTACTTTAAATCAAGCTCCTTGGTTTGATGATGAAGTTACATATAATGAAGAAGAAGAATATTATATGTATAATGGTGAAGGTTCTTGGGATTATGATTTAGGAAATCAAGATAGTCTTCATAAATTTAGAGATGCCTTTAATTTTGTATATAAGTATTCTACTAGAATCAAAATGTGGAATGGTAGTGTTCTTAATCTTAAAAACAGTCAAGGTAGTAATCCTGATGCTCCTAATTATGCTGATAGAACATACCAATACATTATTATAAATTCTTCTATAACTGCTGAAAATTATACAGTTCATCGTTATAATTTTCCTACGGACGAGTGGGTGAATGCTGGAATTACTAAAACTAACGGAGTTTATGATGAATACAATGTTGATACTGATTTAAACTTAAGTCTTGCTGGAAGAACTATTGCTCCAGGTGAAGCATTAAGTATTATTCTTACTGCTAGAATTGCTGCATTTAGAAATGGTATTTCTCAATATATGAATGTAAATGATACTCTATTTCTTATGCAGTTCCTTAAATTCATAGCAGCATCTGATAATAGAGCTAAAAATACATATCCTTATTATGACCCTGTTGATAATATAATTCGTCATGCTCAAGATGACCTTGATACAATAAATCCTTTCAACAATCAAGGACAAAAACAAAAGTTCTATTGGGTTGAAGAACATGATATTGATGGTCGTTCTGGTTTCTCTAATGCTTTCTGGGCTGGTGGTACAAATGTTTTATATAATACATTTGAAGACGCCTATAGAGAGGAATTAGAAAGTATGATGAGAAGTATTCTTACTGCTATGATTAATGATGCAGGTAGTCCTCTTGCATTTTTTGAAAAATATATGTTTAGTATTCAAAGATACATACCTGCTGTAGCATATAATGAAACTGCTAGACTTCTTTATGAAGAAGCTATTTTTGCTTCACAAAAAGGAACTGATACTGATCCTTTAACTCAATCTCTTGGTAGTCAACTTGAGTGTGAATATGAATGGATTAAAAATCGTATAGTTTATATTGCTTCTTATTGCAGCTATTATCAAGCAACCGGTTCTAGTATAGTATTTCGTCAAGAAACAAGTTCTCAATATAATGAAATACCTGCTATGAAATTATATCTGTTTAGACGTAATGGTACTACTGTTACTGGTCCTGATGGATATGATAGAAGAAGCAATAGCTCTATTTATTCGCAAAGAACTGATAAAGGTGTAACTAGACAATTTACTGTTACTTCTACAGATACTGTACAAACAACTACAGAACTTGCAGAATATTTAAGCGATATTGGAGATTTGAGTGATGCTTCTGTTGCCGGTACTGTAGATTTTAGTGCAGGTAAACGTCTTACTAAATTAAAACTTGGAAGTGCTGCAACTCCTTTATTCCAACCTAGCGTAATTAGTGGTTTACCAATTAATATTCAAGAATTAGATATAAGAAATATTTCAGCTCTTACATCTATTCCTTCTCTTGAAGATATGTCTAAACTTAAGAAACTTCTTGCAGCTGGTACTAATTTAACTGGAGTTATTCTTCCTCAAACAAATAATTTAACACAGCTTACACTTCCTGAAACATTAACTTCTCTTACTCTTAGAAATCAAGCTAATTTATTTGATGTTAATTTTGAATATACTCCTACTTATCTTAAGAGTTTAACAATAGGTAATGTTGGTATTGATATGCAAACATTTATTTTTGATTGGCTTGAAATTCTTAAGACTAAAACTCTTGATGATACTTATACATTAATTGCTGATGGTATTAATTGGACAAATGTTGCTGCTGCAGATTTTGTAAATTTAATGATAATTCCTAATATTGTACTTAAAGGTACTATAACATTTAATGCTAACTCTGTTACAGTTGAACAACTTGCAGTAATTAATTCTAAACTTGGTACTCTTATTTCTACTGGTGAATTAGTATTGAATTATACAAATGTCCTTTCATTAAATTTAAGTAAATCAAGTATAGTAGGAGATGATGAAAGTAGTTCATCTACATTTAGTATTTCTTCTCTTGATGATACAAAACAATTAAGTTTGGAAATTAGTACTGATGGAGAAACATGGAGTGTATTTGATGAAACTCATCCTGCTGAATATTTAACAGTAACAAACATTCACGACGAATCCGGTGCTGTTGGTAAAACTATAAAAGGAACATTAACTGCTCCTATTGAAGTTGATAATAATATTCAATATAGATTGCGTGCTACTGATGGAACTAAATATTCTATAGTTAATTTTATTAACGTAAGTAGAAAAAATAGATTTACCGGAGTTACTATTAGTGGTACTAAATATCTTACTGAAACAAATCACGAATATACTTTTGGTGCACAATTAGTTCCTACTAGTGCTTCTGAAGTTCCTACTTATAATTGGAGTATTAGAAGTGTTGTAGATGTTGATAAATATAGCATTGAAAATACAGATGGTTATAGTAGAATTATAAGAATTTCTGATAGTACAACAATGGTTACTTTGTATAAAGCAAACAGAAATTCAGTAAGTGTTATAACATCTGAAGAATTAATGGCTGCTAAGAATAATAACACTAGTTTTGTTGTAGCTTGTGTTGTAACCGGTAGTTATGGTTCTCAAACAGAATCTACTTACGAAGTTATAGGACATCCACAGTTTACTCCTAAGGCAGTACAAAGTTATGATCCTGAAGAAGAAAATTATAATCCTGCTTTAATTATCTATCTGAAGAATAATGAAAGTACTACTGGTGCTACACTCTACGCTTATGAGAGCGGCAAGGGTTATTACATAACTCAACAGGAAGCCGCTGCGGTTACTAATCTTGGGACTATAAACGGACTTACTCAGATACAAGATGTAGATGGAGTTGTGGTGGAAAGTTGGGATGGTGATGTGAATACACAACCATATTATAGATTCGAAGATTTTGACCAGTATAAATACTTTACTGCTGTAACTTCTTTAAATATTCAAAATTGTACTAATTTAATAAATCTTACAATACATAAAAATACAGCTCCTATAAATTATAAATTGCCAGATCTAGTCAATTTAAGATTTGATAAAGGATTTGTATCTTTCAACGGTTCTTATGATTGGCCTTTTGCTAGTAAACGTCTTAAAGTTACTAATCTGTATATACCTACTACATTTCAAGAATCTAAACTTAATGGAAGAGCTATAATTAATTGGATTAATTGTGATAATTTATATTTCGATGGAACACTAAAACAATGGATGCAATTAATTATACATACGAATAACTATATCGAAAATCAAAGAGCAGGAGATCATACTGGTTTTAATTTATTTTGTAATAACATTAAAGTAACAGAAGTAAATGCAACTGATATATATGATGGCAGATATTATAATATATCGAGATGTAAAAGTATCACAAAAATAAATGGTACTTTGAATAATTTATACACGTTAATGTTTTATCAATGTTCCAATCTCGAAAACATTACTCTTTCTCCTGACATTACTTCTATTCCTGAATATTGTTTCTATGGTTGTAGTAAATTTAATCTAACTGAAATTCCTTCTAAAGTTACTTCTATCGGTACTGATGCTTTATCGGGTACTGCTTGTTCTTTTACGGAAATACCCGATAGTGTTACATCGTTTGGACGACAACAAAATATGCCTAATATTGTAGACATTAGTTATCCTAATACTATGGCTGCTCCAGGTGGATTTACTAATTGTGCTAATTTGAGAAGTGTGTATTTTAGAAAAGGTAACGAGAGTGAGTATTTAATTACGTCTTTTACTAGACCTACTGAATGTCCTAATTTAAGAAAAATAGGATATGAAGGATATTTTGAAGATTATTGTTGTTGTTTACCTGATAGTGTAACTTATTTAGCTCCATATTTATACGGAAATAACAGTTTTGCTTATATAAAATCATTATTTGCTAAAGGTTTAATAAATGCCAGTATTTCACAAGAACAAATTCCTTATATAGAATTTTGGAATACTCCAAGATTGTTATATAATAGTACTAATAATAGATTCAGATGGTCTGGTTTTAACAGAGGTGTAGGAAATTATCCCCACCATTTATATTTAGAATCGAATTTTGTTAATGTTAGAGGTGAAGGAATATCAACAATCGTACATTTTTGGAATAACGCAGAACCTCAAGTTTTAGTCGAAGCTCCTTCTGTCACTAAACTTTTAATACCTATAAGTAAAAAATCAGTGTACTTACAAGCTACTTTATGGAATACTATTAATACTTATATCGAATACGACTACACTAATGACCCAGCGCACATTAAAACAGCCATTCAAGAATCGGATGTTATAACTACGGGTATTCCTCTTGCAAACTGTGCAATCACTATCAATAATAGCACCGCTACAATTACTTGTACTGATTCTACACTTACTTCTGCAAATCCTATTAAACTTCATTATCGTATCAACGGTGGTGCTTGGAGTAGTCCTGTAAATAGTGGTGCTACATTTGCAGTAAGTGCAAATAATGTTATTGAAGTGTATGCTACACATAGTTTAAGAGCTCCATCCAATATGCTCAAAGCTACTTGGGATGGGACTGATATAACTTATGACTACACTGATATTTACATTGCACCTGATGATGTTGACTCTAATGGTAATTTAATTTAATGACTTATGATTATAGACGGAAATAAAATTACAGCAGATGAAGGTAAACTTCTGCTAAGAAAAGCAGATAAGCTTCTTTTTGGTAAAGAACTTACACTTGGGTATACGCACTATATTAATGGGGAGAGAGTTAATCCTCCCCATTTAGAAGTGCCAGAAGATTATCGAGATAGTGATTATATTGAAGTTGATGGCACTGCATATCCAGTAACAAGTTTCGATTATGCTTATCTTAAAGATTACATTGTAAAACTTAGATATTCTCCTGAAGACCAAATTGCAATACTTTGTAATATTGGTTTAGACCCAGAAAATACATATTATAAACAACGTTATGATGATATGCAAATTTGGAGAGAACACGCAGGAGAAATTGCAAAAAAATATTGTATTAATTAATTAAATTATAAAATAATATGGCAAAGTTAAAGTTAATCCCAAAACCAAAGAAAGATGAAGATATTGAAAAAGATGGTAGAGGTAATACAATAGGAACTGCTGGTGTAAGAAAAATGTCAAGTGTAAGACAAAGGAGACGCTAATGAAAACAAAATATAAATATTTATTGATTATTTTAAGATGGATTCCAATGTTATTGGCAATTTGTTCATTAATTGATAATATAATTGCATATTTTGATGTAAATAATTATTGGCTAGGATCTATGTTAGGTGGAGTCTCGATAATACCATTAATATTTATATTTTTATCATCGTATGTTTTTCAATTTTGTATTTATCATCGTATTCCGTTATATTATGTATTATTAAATTTTATATTATCTGTAATAGATACTATTGTAGGAATACCTATATCTGATTTATAGTATTTATATATTACATTAATATTATTCGGAATAATGATTTGTTTATTTATATTAAGTAAATACAGAATATGTAAAAATTAATTTTAATTGCATTTTGTATTTTCTTTTAAAATTTTCTATATAAATAATTTATTTGTATGAACTATTTTGAAAGATTTAACAAGGTGTTAAATATGTCATAATCAATTTTATATTGTTCTAAAACTAGTGAAATATGTCAATATTGCCGAAAATAATAGTAAACACATTAAGAGAATATGCAGATGGTATTGAATCAGGAAATACTAATATTTCTGATGATGAAGGTTTAGAACTAATTTCTCAAATTGCACATATTAATTTAACTAAATAGAAGGTGGCTGATAGATATAAAGTATCAACTAAAACTATTGAAAGAAAAGAATCTGAAGGAATAATTCCACAAAGTCATCAATCATAGATGTCTAAAAAGAATTGGTATTTAGATGAATTGTTAAAATTTGAGAATGATAACAATATTATAGTAAATTAAAAGTAAATTAGGCTTCTGTAGAGTAAAATCTATAGGAGCTTAATTTTTTATGTCTAATCTATAAGACATTTAATATTTATGGATATATTTTATCAGTTAGCTAACTAGTATTTATTAATTTTTAAACTTTAAACATTATGAGTGATACAGTAACTGAAAAGTATATCTATGATTGTCCTAAAGATAATTCAGCTCTTTGGGCATCTTTAATGAACAAAGATAATTCAGCCGAAACAATGGCAATGATGAATAATATGGGTAACTGGAATAACAATCCGTTAACTTTTTAAGTTTAAACACATTTTTCATAAAAATCCAAAAATTGTTTTGAATAATGTTGGATAATGGTTATATTAAAATTAAATGAAAGTTTAACTTAAATATAATAAATTATGGAAGAAATTTTTAAAACAATTGAAGGAACTGATGGAATTTATCAAGTTTCAAACTTAGGAAATGTTACTAGAAATGGTGAATTAGTAAAACAAGAATTAGATAATGGTGGTTATGTTAAAGTTAATATTGGTTTAGTAATAGGTGCAAGAAATTTTAATGTACATAGACTTGTAGCTGTTTATTTCTGTGAAGGAAGGTCAGAAGAAAAAAATTATGTAAATCATATTGATGGAAACAAAGAAAACAATTGTGCTTCTAATCTTGAGTGGGTAACTAATGTTGAAAATCAACGTCATAGGATTGATGTTTTAGGTAAAGGGAATAAAGGTGAAAATAATCCTATGTATGGTGTTAAAGGAGAAGATTCTCCTGTATTTAAAGGATATATAAATAAAGTTGACCCAAAAACTGGAAAAATACTTGCAACATATGCTGGTAGTGGTGATGCTGCAAGAGCAAATAATTATAATGCTAGTAATATATTAAGAGTTGTAAATAAAGATAAACTTTATCATGGATTTTTATGGACCAGAAAAGACTTATAAGCGGATTTAAAACCCTGTGAATTGCTGGAAACTCCCTATGGGACAATCAGCAGCCAAGCCTTTAAGGAAGGTTCAACGACTATCGAAAACACTGAATATCAGGAAGTGAGTAGAGTAGGGAATAGCATTCCCGAAGCGCAGGGACTACGAAAGTAGTATGATATAGTCTGAACTCTATGGTAACATAGAGAGAATATACGGATGCGGTATATTCGTAACAAAATGTTATATGGCTTATATGGATGATGTTCTTTCGCAATGGTTGGAACAACGGAGGAGACAATGGTGTTGACTATAATTCACGTGCTATTGCAGCTCTTCAAGACACTGTTAATACTAACCATAATAATGACCTTGTTCTTCAAGGAATTAATGGTAGTGCTACTGCCATCAATGAGCTTGCTACTGCTTTTGGTACTAATTCTGCAGTTATGCAAGGTGCTATTAGTGAAGTAAGAAATGCTGTTGACAGAGTAGCAGCTGCTTCTGGAATAACAGGAGAAAGAGTTATCAATTCTGTTCTAATGGGTAACAAAGATTTAACATCTGCTTTACAATCTTGTTGCTGTGAGAATAGACTTCTTACAACTCAATTAAATTATCAGACCCAGTTAGGTCAGAAAGATATTCAGTATGATTTAGCAACCAATATTAATAGTTTAAACAACACTTTACAGTAGAATTTCTCAAGTGCAAACTATGAGAGAGCCGCTCAAACTTGTTCTATAAATAATAACATGTTGTTACAAACTCAGTCTTTAAAAGACGATAATAATCGTAACACAGCTATTATTGTAAGCAAATTAAATGAAATGCAAACTTAGAATTTACATGATAAAATTGCTGAACTTACTGAAGAGAAAACTAACCTTAGAACTAAGATTAGCCAGGAACAATAGAATCAGGTAATTGCTGGAATGATTGCTCCTTTATAGGCTCAAATTAATGCAATCAGAGCTGCACAGCCTGCAACTACTGTTGTTCAGTATCCACAATTAGAAGTAGTACCTGCTTACTTACTAAATGGATATTTAAATAGATATAATAATACAACACCAACTTCAACAACTAACGGTTAATTATGTTTTCTGCTCTAAGACAGGGAAGTTTAGTTTATATTTTAGATAAATCTGAACCTTCCTTAAAAATTGGTCAAGTTGTTTCCGTTAGTTCTCCATTAAATCAATTTGGAGCATATGGAATGACTCAATCGACAGTGGATATAACTGTTAAAGTTGAAGATAAAAATTAGGAATTTAAACAAGTTCCAAGCAATCTTAATGTTGCTCCTTTTGGTAATGTTTTAATAGGTGAATCTAGAGATTCTATTGTCCAAGAAGTTGAGAGCATGATTAAATTAAGTAATTAGGTGTTGGATAGTGTAGAAATGCACAGACATCAAGTTGAAGCTTGTGAAGATATTCTTAAAGAATTAAATCCTTAGTATGCTAAATAGAAGGACTAGGAAGAAAAGATACTTAATTTAGAATATAAACTTGGCGGAATAGAATCTAAAATTGATTCTATTTGTAATATGCTTCAAAACAATGATAATAGTAGAACGAGTACATCACAAAGATAAAAATGAGTATGTAAATAAATATGGTCATCATTTTAATGAACATACTTTAAATTTCGCAGTAAGTTAGATGTATTATCTAGACAATGAAGGGAACGAAGTGGACATTACTCCATCAGGCGAATCTGATTTACATAAATTAATGGAAATATATGGCATAACAATACAAAATTATCATTTATATGATTGTTTATATGTATTAAATATGGCAAAAGCTGATTTTCTTGATAGTTCTATAGAAGATGATAAACATCTTATTTTGTATGTGAAAGATTTAATAGATGATCCGGATGGTTATGAGGGATTAGTTTTTAATAGATGGTGTGCCGATTTAAAAGGAAAAGGAATAGAAATAAATTGGCATGATTTCATTTGAATTATTGTAAAAATAATTTTATATTTGAGGAGTTATTGGATTTATTCTGATAACTCCTTTTTTATTGTAAATTAATGTTTTATAAATAATATAAATGAATTATGGAATTTATTAAAGAAGATTATGTATTAGGTAATAAAAAGATTGTGGTAGGAGATCATTTACATGATTTAGTGCTAGAAAATCTTGGAAAAATTTGGATAAGATATGGTAATAGTTATAAAGATTTTTAGTCTTTTATAACTACAGTTGCTAAATCTACAAATGATTTTAGTAGAGTTATAATTGAACCAACTGGAGCTAAAGATCCCTCTAGTTATAAATCAGGAATGTTAGTGTTTGATGTATTAAAAAAGATTTTATATTTGAAATATGAAGATGAATTACTATTATTGCTTGAATATAATGATAAACTTGTTGAAAAGTATGTAAATAAAACTGGGGATAAAATGACTGGTCCTTTAGAAATTGCTTATGATGGAGTTCCATTAAAAATAAAATCTAAAGAGTTAGTAAAAAATCTTAATGTTGAATATTTACAAGGAAAAACTCCAAATGATTTTGCTCAAAAGGATAAGGATGAAATTATTAATGGAAATTGGAGATTTAAAGGTAGTAACATTCATGATGGTCATAATGATTTTAATAATTCAGTTAATATAAATGGAGAATTAGAAGTAAAAGCAGAAGCTACATTTAGTGGAAAAACTCATTTTTAGAATCAAACTGATTTTAATCAAACTGCTACATTTAAAGATACTAATACAGCTATAAGAGTAGGAACAGGTGACATTGTAACTGATGGTAGTATTGGTTCTAGTCAATTTATGTCTGGAATGACTGGTTATGGTTGGAGATTAGATGCAGAAACTAATACATTAACTATTGATAATCTTATAGTTAGAGGAATTTTAAATGTATTTGAATTAATCGTAAATAAAATATCTGCAACTAATGGATCATTTTGGGTTACTGATAGTTTTAAAGTTGATAAAATATATGATATTATATATTTAAATGAAGATGATTACGATTCAGTTGTCCAAACAGAAGAGTTTATTAATAATTTATTTGATAAGGATAAATATTATATCCCAATAACAAATAGTTCAAACCCCAATCTATATATTTCTTCTATAACTCCAGATACTTCAACACATCCTTACGCTACAAGAGACAATCAATCTCCTGAAGGTTAGACAATACCATCATTTGATTTTTGTAAATGGACATTTAGAATTCTCCAAATTGATGAATTTAAGAAAAAGTTTACACAGACAACTGAAGAGGTTGATACAGATTCCGAAGAATTAGTAGATTTATCTAGTTATTTAGATGAATTAGGTTCAAAAGGAATAAGTAATTACATTGATGAAAATTCTTACATTAGAATTTATAATATAATATCGAAAGATGAACGGTTAGACAATTTAGATCATCTGCCTATAATTGGTGAGGAAGAACCTGACCCAAAAACTAATTTATATTTAAAAATTGATGAAGATGGGATTTTAATGACAACTATAAATATAGAAAATGCTCTTAAATCAGATGATTTGAGTAATGAAATTAAAATAATGAGACATATTCATTAGTCCTATATAGTTACTCCTGAATATTCAATATCTGATTTATTTACAGAATCTATACTTAAAGCATTAGCTGCTGCCGAAATAATACAAATATATCACATCTTTTAGAAAAATTCTACTAGTGTAGAAGATTTAGAACAAATATTAACATCATCTTTTTATATTTAGCCAGAAGATATAAGCGGTTTTACAAATTAGTTATTTACTATAGTAAATGGTAAGACTGCTACTTTAGATGATAATGGTTATTATATATTTAAAGAGTCTGATATTTCAAATATAAATCTATATTATAAATATTTTGGATCTAATTTAACAGATGGGATGAATCTATATATATTGGAATCAAGTCATAATGAATATCCAGTATTTAAACCAGGAGATATATTAAAATGTTAGAAATTTACAGGTACTAGTATAAAACAATATTATGGTTTAGTATTGGGATTAATTGATGCTTATGGGTTTGTAATACAATTACAGAATGAGTCAATAATTAATGAAAGTGTTGAATATTCATATACTATAGATGGAGAATTAGTTAAAACAAAACTTAAAATAGACGATACTTTATATAATAAAAGTGAAGGTTTAGAAATTATATTTAATAATTATCTAAATTTAGCAGAATTAATATTGAAAAAATATGTTGATGAATCCCCAGCCAACCGAACAGAAATGCTTGACTAGATCTAGTGGAGTATTTAGGTATTAATACCTGAAAGTGAATATCAAACTTATTATAATGCATTAATTGCAGCACAAACTCAAGAAGCTATAGCTACACAAGTAGAATTAATAATATCTAATAAAATTTTAGGATTAACTTATGAAGAAATAAAGAATCATCCTATATTTAAAAAAGCTTTATTAAAAAGTACTTACGGTACTCCAGAAAAAGATGATTCTTTAGTTAGAATTGGAAGTATTTATCCAGGAGATAGACGTAATTCTATGTACTTAACTTCTTCTGAAAATAATAGTCCATATCAAGATGTATTAATTGATATTAATAGACCAGATTATACAATTAATTATCTAACTCCTAAGTATCAAACTTTTGAAGGAAGCTTTATATATGATGGAAATTAGAGAAGAGGGAAGTTTTATATACAAAAGCCTAAGTTCATGTACATTATGTACATTGGAGATCAATTAAAAAATTTAAATAAAACTTGGACAGCTATTAATTTTAATAGTTTACCAAATTCAGTAGCTAAACAAAATTTAATAACAGAGTATTCTACTATAACTGATTCTATAATGCTTTTACTAAAAGCAGTATATGATTAGTATAGACCTTATTCAATGTTAGGAAATGATAATTCACAAGAAGGATATTATACAATCAATCCAGAACATTTAACTTATGATAGTAATGGAAATATAATAATAAATAATGGATTATATTTTACAACAAATGAATCTAAGTTAATAACTGGAGAACAATTAAGTGATAATAATTCATTTTCATACCAAGATGAAGGTAGTAGTATCCAAATAAAAATAGGAGCAAGAGTATGAAAGGTATAAAAATTTATATTAATCAAGATAATAATTTAATTCCCTCAAAAACATTTTATAATGTTGTTGGTTTAGCTTCTGATGTTGAAGAGGTATATAGTGTACAAATACCAAATGAAACAATAGATGCTATTGAGAAATATATTGTTATTGAATATAGTGATAAGTTTTATGCATTAATATACAATCAAGAATCTGGATTTATCCCTGTCCGTATTGATAGATTAGATCAAATTGATATTTGGTTAATAGATCCAAACTCAAATAAAACAACAATTAGAGAATATAATTTATATGATGTATCTGCATATGCATTAATTGATGCAATACCTACTAATATTAAAGATAAATTAAAGTAGTGTAGATTAATTGCTTATTATGAATTTGAGGAAAATGAAGATACAAGAGATACTTATGTTTTATATGATTCAAATGAAATAGTAGGTAAATTAATAAATGGGACTACATTAATTAATGATTCTAGCTAGTCATTATCAACTGCTAAAATATTATTTAATCTCAATAGTAATTCAACTATTTTAAATAGTGGAAATATTATTATTAAAGATTCAAATAATGTTGTGCAATCAAGTACTACATCAATAACAGATAATGTAATTACAGTTACATCATCTATAATAATAACTACTCCTGGAATATATACAATTAATGTTCCTAGTAATACAATTTATTTATTCGGAGACAATGGATAGATTGAAATACTTCCACAAAAAAGTTTTCAATATACTGTTACTAAACCAATAACTGATATTACTACTACTGGTACAGATAGATCATATTATTATACATTACTATCTATTATAAATAATAATACTAGTATTAATAATGCTGATGATATTTCATTTAGATTATCTAATACTGATACAATCATAATTAATTATAATGCAGCTTCATTATTAAATCCTACTATTAATTTATTACCTAAATTAACTAGAATTAAAGGAGCTTAGTCTGAAATTATTCCCGCTAGTGAAATATTATAGACATTACTAACTTATTCTTATTATGATGAAGAAGTACTAATTACAAATAACATAAATTTAACATATAGTTAGTCTATAAATTTATTATCTACATTAAATATAACAAATCCTAAATATTTAAAATTTAGTGTATAGTTTACATATAGAAAAAATACAATACAACAAGGATTTGAATTATACTTTGTAAATAATTCCTTATATACTAGAATACAAAATAATTAGTATTATTTACCAGGAAGTATAGATGTAAATACTGGTGAAGAATCTGAATTAAAATGTGGATGTTTACTATTAACTAATTAGTATGATGAAGTAGTAGTTAAAGGAGTAGATTCACAGAGTAATACATTATATGTAGCAGATATTGTTCCAAATACTAAAGTAAGAATGGGTAATCTTACTGGAATCCATAATTATACTTTTGGGACAAATCAACCAAGAGGGTATGGATTGTATGGAGAGAGTGTTTATTTAACTGGAAATTTTTATCTTAATAATGGTCGTTCATTAGTTGACATTAATAAAGATATTTTATTAGCTAATGGAAATATTAAAGAAATTGAACGATTTTTAAATTCATTAGACTCTTCTATCAGAGCAACAATTGAAGCTAATAGTATAATCACTGAAGCAAATTATACTGGGGCTATTGCTACAAATAATAATGTAATATTAAAATTAGGAAGAGATTACTCTTTATGGGCATTGGGAAATGCTGGCATTGTATTAATGAATCCTGATGCTGTTTATAATGCAGATGGAGAAATTGATCCTTCTACTGTTGGTGATGGTGATGAGGAAATTCTATTACAAGGTAATAAGATTTGGTTTAATACAAACAAATCAGTTATTGTAAATGGTATTACATATTATGAAATGATTTGTGCAAAAACTTCTCCAACAAGTTGGACATATTCAAATAAAATATATATTCCTAATGATTATTCAAATTTAGACTTTGTAGTAAGATATGTTTAGCAATCATTTCTTTCTAATTTATCCTATAAAAAATATATTGATAGAGTAAATGGACAAAGTAGTAATCAATATTTAAAATATGTTGATTTTAAGAAAACAGATATTGGATCTTCTGTATTTCATCCATCTAATTCAATTATAGACATTACTACTGATGAATCATATCTATTTAATAATTATTATGAAGCTCCTAGAAATGTATTTTATATATATAATAATGGAGCAATGATTTCAGACTCTGATTCTGGTGATTATTATGCTGTACAAAGAGTAGTTACAGCAGGTATGTTTAAAGATGGTAAGTTTAATTCTGATTATATAGAAACAAAAAATCTAATAGCATTTGATACAGATGGATTTGTGAAAAATCCAGATTTTGATGTTACTGAACCTATTTCTGATAGTAATTATCCTGTATTAAATCAATCTACAAGTTAGATAGATAAATCTGCTCCATTTGTTGTAGTGTCTGGAACTACTGGTAAAATTACTGCACAAGGTATGGATTTAAAAGAAGCAACAATTGGGGATGATTAGCAATCCATCCATTTAACTGATAATAAAGGACATAGACAAGTAGAAAATGTAAATTATCCTGCTATATATTTTAAAAAGGAATAGACAATAAAAACTAAAATATCTAGTATTGGTAACTATACAAAAGATGAGAGTCCAATATATAACTATTAGTTAGATAGTTAGCACGCATATAACAATAATATTGAGGAAGGAAAAATTGAATTTGATGCAACAAATAGTAGTCCAATTTCTGTGCAATTTTAGAATGTAATATTAAATAGAAATTTAAAAGATGCATAGGGAAATATTATTACGAATCCATCCTCTGTAAGTCAAGTTAATGCGGTTAGATATTCTTTAGGAGGTAATCCTGTTTATAATTATGTATATTCTCCAAATTATCACACATATTTTCAAAATGAAGAATTGTTAGATAGTAGAAAATTTATTAAAAGAATTGCACAATTTACATTATCTAACAATTAGAGTAAATATATTACATTAAGTGATTCATTAGTATCATTAACATTACATGATATTGCATATAGAGGTAATATAGGTATTAATGATACATTTGAAACTTTTTCTGGATATATAACTTTAATATCTGGTTTTAGAATAACTTGGGAAACGACTGCTAGAGGAGAAACAGATACGGTGAATCATTATCTTAATCATAAATGGATATCTCAACAAAATTGTATTATTAAAAGAGATAAACAAGCTATAATAAATAATAATAATGCAAAAGAAATAGGGTTACTAGATTCTGAGAAAATCACTACTTTGTCTGGAGAGAAATATCAAAATAATTCAATAAATATTACAAATTATCATAATGATGATATAACATATTATTTAGAATATGTTGCTTTAATACAGATTGATAATAATTATAATATTAAAGATTATATACCAACTACTCATACATCTCCTGGAATAGTAGAACCAGGAAGTACTATAGATTAGCAAACTATTAGTATAGATAATTATTTGGATACAGATAATCTCTATAATCCAACGTAGAGTAGTACTCCTGCCATCACACAAAGCACTGATCTTAGTGCTTGGAATCCAACAAATGCCCCTGATAGTTATAGTGTTACTGGGACAGTAGCATTATCTAAGTATGTAATTACTTTAAGAAATAATAATTTACAAACTAATTTATAGGGAAATGGTTTAGGAATTGGAGTTAATAGTAATAATTATTTTGGAGTATACTTAGTATCTGATGAAGAAAATAATTCTTCTATTAACTTTGATTTATTATCTGAAGGAAGTGGAATATCTTTTTCAAAAGGAATATCATTAAATACACTTTCTAATTACAGTATGAATAGATATATTCCAATATTAAACGGTACTCTATTATCAAATTAGCTTGTATTTACTGGATCTACTTTCAGTGGTGTATATGATACTTATAATTTTAAAGGAAATACACTTATTTATAAAAATTTAACAAATAACAATTTGAATAAAAAATTATTATGTTATTATAATCCAGATAAGTTGTTAGATTTATTTGATTTTTATAATAATATATCCGGAACAATCCCTATATTATATTATAAACAAAATGATTTATATGTGACTGTAAAAAATGATAGAATTGTAATAATATTTGGAAAAGATTGGAACAGTATATTTAATAAATTTGGATTTAGCAAAGATTAGTTATCAATTAATTTAAATGGAATATCAGAAGTTAAATTTTTAAATACGTCAGGATCTATAGAAAGGGGATAGAAACCAATTTTTCCAAGTTTTGCTAAAGTACATAATTTTTTGGATCAAACAACAAATGTAGGAATATTAGTCAAAAGTAGTGGTGTTACTCTAGATACAGATCCTGTACTTTTTTCATGGGATGATAATGATTAGCCTGATGATAATACACAAAACACATTATCTGAAGCTGATGAAGATTAGGAAATTATAGATTTAATCTATTCAATTAGAATTGATTTATATTATTTATCTACTACAACTAACTATAGACTTGGAGATCTAAATATTCAGATTAGTTATGCACCAAAAATTTAGAGTTAAAGTTAATTTTTAATTAATTTTCATATAAAATACTTTGAATTATTTTAAATATTAGTTATAATAGACTAAGTAGATGATACTTATGTTTAACTTAAATGAATTAATGTAATATGAATTTTGACGAAATTGATTTTGAACCAATCGAAGGAAATGAGCCAAATCCTTAGGTGAACAATCCTTCTGAGAATGGTAATGATGGTGGAAATCCACCTGAACCAAATCCTCAAAACCCAAATCCAAACTCTGATACAAATCCAAATAATAATAACGGAGGTTAGGATAATGGTAAAGAAGATGTTATTACTAGTTTCTTAAAATATAATGGAATTAGTGATCCAGAACATATTAAATTTGAAGATGATGATGGAATTGTAAAAGATAAGTCTTGGAGTGAATTATCTTTTGAAGAAAAGATGAATATTCTTACTACTTCTGGAAATGAGCCAGAGCGTGATTTATCAGATGATGAAATTATGTTCATTAATGAACTTAGAGCAAGTAAATTATCTCCTACACAATATATAAATACAATTCGACAAAAAGCAGCTCAAGATTATGCTGAGTATTTACAAAATGCTCCACAATATTCAATAGATGATTTAAGTGATGATGAAATTTTTATGCTAGATTTACAAGACAAGATTGAAGATGCTTCTGAAGAAGAAATTAAATCTGCCTTAAATAAAGCTAAAGAAGATCCACTCTTCGAAAGAAGAGTTGCTGGTATGAGAAAAGCTCTAAAAGAACAAGAAGAGCAATACAAACAACAAATGTTGGCTGAACAACAGCAAACACAAAATGAACAATTTAATCAATTTAAAGATTCTGTTCTAGCCAGTATTCAATCACTTAATAAGGTCGGAGATTTAGATTTGAATTTAGAAGTTGAAGACATGGAAGACATTGCTTCCTTTATTTTAGATATAGATGATTCTGGAATGAGTTATTTTGGAAAAGCATTAAATGATCCAAAAACACTTGTCGAAATGGCTTGGTGGACTCTTAAAGGACGCGATGCTCTTAACAGTATTTCTGAATATTTTGTAAACGAAATAAAGAACCAAAAACAGATTAGTTATCAAAAAGGTCTAGAAGATGGTAAAAAATCTTCTGGTAAAGTTGTTTATAGACCATAGAATACAGGAGGTAACCCTGGCGCGACATCTATAGATGATATCTATGGTTAATAAAATATTTATTAGTTAATTTAAAAATAAAATTTAGTTATGATTGTTGCAAATTTTGTTACTAATCGCCCTACAATGAGTGAAACTCATACATATGAAGACTTTTACAAATTTTTAGGAAGTAAACCTCATATGTTAGGCGTTGTATCACGTATGAATACAGATTTAACAGCTGACTTTTTAACTCGTTCATTAGCTAACATTTACTACAACGATGAAAAGAAAGCTAATAAGTTCCAAGCTATTGATTCAATGTATTTTGAATGGGAAATTGAGGATTCTTATATTAAACGTATTCCTTTTGCTGAGGATGTTATAGAGACTGGTGCTGACGGAACAGAAATTACAATGAAGTTCACAGAGCGTTATTTCGAGAAGTATGACATCTTCAAGATTGACGAAAGCCGTTAGCAATGTATCGTTGTTAGCCGTCCTATTCGTAAGGCTGATAACTGCTGGGAAGTTTAGGTACGTTTAATTGATAATTCTTATGATACTACTCTTGATCTTACCGCTTGTAAAGCTGGTATGACTTGTAGATTCCAATCTAATGCTCACCCTGAGTTATCAGAAGAAGGATATACAAAAGAACAGAGTTCAGTTAGTAAACATAGAAATTATCTAACTCTTTTCCGTAATGATATTAGTTATTCAGAACAATACAAACTTCTTGAAGATGTATTTATCAAAATCGGACAGGGTAAAGATAAAAATAATTTAACTGAATCTATTTATCATATGGACACTGTTGAAAAGAAACTTCTTGACAATTTTATGTTCTCAAGAGCTCAAGGTTTACTTTTCAATAAATGTAATATCAATCCTAAAACTGGTAAACCTACTATTGTAGACCCAGATACTGGACGTGGAATTACAATTGGTGATGGTCTTGTACCTCAAATCGAACGTTTTGCTTCTAAATATGCTTATAGTAGAATGACTCTTGAATTATTCAACACAATCATTCGTACTATGAATGAAAAAGCTAACAAAGTTACTGGTAATAAATACCATTTCTGCGTTAACGAAAAAGCATGGAATGATGTACAAATCGTTCTTGGAGATTATCTTGCTCGCTTCCATACTGATGGAGCTTATATGTGGTCAAAATCAGCTAATGGATATGTAAGCGTAGGTGCTACTTACGATACTTATTTAATCGCTGGTAATCAGATTACTTTCAGTGTTGACCGTGCACTTTCACGTGAATTTGGTAACGATAAAGGTTATATGATTTGTGTTGACTTAACAGCTGATGAAGCTAACAATCAACCCGCAATTGCTCAGTTCTCTCTTAAAGGAAAAGAATTTGTTAGCAACTCTATTGCTGGTGTTGGTGGATTAAATGGTGGTCAGTCAGGCCCAGTTGCAACTCCAGTTGCTGGTAGTAAACTTGTTTTACACGGATATGCTGGTATTGCAGTATTTAACCCATACCGCAGCTTTATCTGCCAAGAAATTTGAGATTAAAAAATTAAATTAAATAAATTTTTAGGATAAAGGGGGCTGACTACGCCTCAGCTCCCTTTTTATTTTATGTTAATGTAAATATGGCAATTTCAACAAATGATATTATTATTTTGAGAAGTGTTTTTGGCAAGGTTGGTCAAAAATACTTTATCCAACCCTGTAGAAATCCAAGGACTGGATAGTTTCCAGAATTTGTGAAAAGAGTTAATTCTATGGGTGATATGATTTTAACAGATGAGGAACGCAATAGTGGTAAATATTTTATTCCAGAAACTGCGGTTTTTGTAATTGAAGATGGAAAAACCTTCAATCTTAAAGATGAAATTGAATCACGTCAATGGGAAGCTATTAAAAACTGTCCATTTATTGCTCCTTCTAGAGATGCTAAAGATGCTCAAGGGAATTATTTAATTGATGGTACAATGGGGTGGAGTAACCCAACTCCTAGATATGGACGTGCTGAACTTTATGTTTATAAACCAGAAGAAGAAGCTAATCGTCGTATTTCTAAGAAAGATAAATACCGTCAAGCTCTTAACTTTATTTATGACGACAAACGAGGTGCAGAAGGTAGACTTCTTATTTGCCGTTTACTTGGAAAAAATATGAAAGGTACTAGTGATGCTGATGTTACTGATTACCTAACTTCTGTAGCTGAGTCTGATCCAGATAAAATTATTACAGCATACGTTGGTAGTGATACTTCGTTGAGATTGCTGTTTATAGAAGCAAAGGATAAAAGAGTCATCTATGTTAAAAATAAACTTTATATGTATGCAGATAATATAGTTCTTGGAACTACAGATGATGCAGTTATAACATGGATGAAAGATCCTAAAAATAAAAAAATACTCGAACTTATCAAGCGAGATACATATCCAGATATGTATAAAGATGATAAAGAAGAAAATAAAGAAAAGTGATTTACTAACATAAAACGATATAGCAATGACCCTAAGATAGGTATATGAAGGTGTTTTAGTAGAGTTAAATAAAGTTCAAGCTCCATCAATGTTGCTTGAAGATTTTAATTATCTTGCTAATAAAGCTATAAATCAGTATATTAATAAAAAATATAACGTATATGATGTAAATCAGTAGTCCACAGATGATTTAAGAGTATTAAAATCAACTACTGTATTAAATGTTACTAAAACTACAAAATATGGTAATAATATAAGTGGTGATGTAATATCCCAAAATTCTCTATATGGAGCTACTTATGAAGCTTTTCTTCCTGCTGATTATTTACACTTACTTAATTGCATTTGTAATTATAAAGTAAAAAAATAGTTTAAATGCTATGATCCAAATACATATGTCCAATTTGGAGCTACGCGTTTAACTGCTGATTTATGGGGATAGATTATTAATAATTTCTATATGAAACCTTCATATAAAAAACCTTATTACTATCTTCATAATGTAAACGTTGATGAAGTTGTTCCTACTAATCCTTATAATTCAAGTACAGGTGAAGGTACTGATATGAATAAGGATAAATACGAAGTAACTCCTTCTGAATATAGTTTAGTCAATTAGACGGTTGTTACTACCCCAGATACAAATGAAACTTACTATACTAAATCTGGTACTACTTATATAGAATGTGACCCATAGCCAACAGAATGGGCTGAAAACACTGATTATTATATAAAAGACAACGACCCCTATGTAACTAATCAGGAAGGAAATTCTAACTTATCAAGAACATTTAAACTTGATGACAGTACTCCTACTTCATTAGTTGAAAAACCAACTGCTCAACGTTTAGCAAATACTTCAAAAGTAAGAATTGAAATTAGAACAGGAAAGGACGATAGTATATTCGATTTAAAGAGTATCTATATCGACTATATTAAAGCTCCACAACATTTACGTTTAACACAAGAGTAGATAGACTTAACTGAAGATACATCACAAATGATGGAATTTCCAGATTATGTTTGTCAAGAGATAATAAATGAGCTGACCCATTTAATTATGGAAAATTCAAGTGATCCAAGATTACAATCACATGTTCCAATTTCAATGTCGATTGCTAACCCAGCTCAGGCACCGACAGAGAAATAATTTTAAAAACTAAAAAATTATGTTAAATTTCACAACAACAACTATCGTTAATGATGGCAGCAGCGTTTAGGCAGACAAAACTAAAAAATTTTTCCGTGTAAAATTCGGACCAGAGTTTTATAATGATGGCACTATCCATAGTGCAAAATTAATTAAGAAACAACCTTATGTAGCTGCAACTAAAGCTAAAGCAACTATTGTGTTACCTACTACAGATGGTATTTATCGTATTGCAATGTACATTAGATTAAGAAATAATAATAATCCTTATTTCTATAATAATTGGACATTTAAAGGAAGACCTTTATATGTTGAATTCACTATTGGAACTAATGGTGATGATGCAGATGCAATCGTAAGCCGTGCTAAAAAATATATGCTAGCACAATATGGCTATGATTTAGTTAATTTCTCAAGTGTTGCTGGAGCAGCTCAAGGTGATCCTAAAAATTTAGTAATTGAAGCTTGCGATCAGTGGGAAATTTTTATGGATCAAGATGCTAACAGCGGAGTTAAACTAGAAGTTCTAAAAACTGTTGACACAGCTGGAAATGTTGTAAATGGTTCTACAAGTTTACCAACTCACGAAGAATTTATTGCTGCAACAGGTGGTACAGTCACTGTTAATAACGGAAATGAAGCATTTGGAGATTTTGCTCATATTGTAAAAGACTTACGTCTTCCTACCGATGCAAATCGTAGATGGCAAGGAATTGCTGAAGGTGATGTCTTTGGCGGAGAACCAAATGATGATAAACCAATGCCAAATGGTCATTATACACAGTACACAATCCAGTATACTTCAGATCGTGGTGTTTTACAGCAAACTGCACTTGGTGGAGTTGCTACTTCTCGTACAGTTCACGTATTCTATGTAGAAGCTGATGCTGTTTCAGCTTTTGAATCAGCTTTAACAAATTCTACAATTGGAACTACTGAAGTTGCTGGTAAATTAATCTGATAGATTTAAAAATTATATTAATAATAGGAGGCAAGGGCTCATTAAAAGCCTCTGCCTCCTTTTTTATTTATAAGTATGTATACAAAATTAGCATCTGCTGTTATAAATGATGTTTATTCTGGATTAGCTGGTCTACATCATAATCTTTCATTATCTTAGGAACAAATTGAAGATGAAATTGTTGCTTTAAGATTACAAATTATTAAAGAATATCAATTAAAAGGAATATTACCTTTAAAAGATCTTTTAGTTGCAATTAATTGTATTCCTGTAGATTGTAAAGATCTAGAACGTTGTCCAATTTGTAAACCAGGATATAAAACACCTAATGCACATTTCGAAATTCCTCAAATTATAAATGGATTCGGAACTGCGGCTATAGCTTATATTGGTTCAGTTGATAGACAAAATCCTTTTACTTTTTATGTAAGTGCAGACTTTCAACAAAAATATTAGAAATATAGAAAAAGAGGTAAAGATAAGCCTTATGTATATATTGATCCTACACCAAATGAAAATAATATGTATGATGGATATATATTTAATGCACCTTTACTTAAAGTTATTTCTGTTGTTGGAGTGTTTAAAGATTTACGTCAATTAGAAGGATATAATTGTTGTGAGTCTTCAGAAGAACCAGAAAACTATAGTTTTATAGATATTGAAGTAAAAAATAGATTAGTGTAGCAGAAAGTTAACTACTATCGTTAGTTACATATGCCTAATTTACCTAATGACCAAAAATACGTATAATGGATATACATTACGCACAATATCTGGCAAATGAGCTATATGGAATTGATATGCCAGAAGATAAATTTGAAGAATTGGCTCTTATTGCTTATAATCATATAGGTAATAAAAATTGTAGAACTTATAGATATTTTGGAAGTGTGGATCCAAAAACATTAAGTTTGGAACTACCTTGTAATGTTATGCATGTAATCTCTGTGTGTGGAGCTTGGGAAGATTGGGAACATGTAACTAATAAACACTGGCATGGTGACCCAGATAGCTTTGCTATAGAACAATATATTGAAAGAACTAAAATGTTCACTGATCCTTTATATCAACCAGGAAAGTTTTTAAAGTATGAATAGATTGGTCATACCTTATATTTTGATAAACCTTATCGTTTTGTTGGAGTGTTATATAAAGGGGAAGTACTTGATGATAATGGTTTACCTGATATAAATGATAAAGAAGCTAATGCAATTGCTGTCTATATTGCATATACCTAGAAATATAAAGAAGCTTTATAGGTAATGGATAAAAATATTATGGCAGCTGTGTAGATGCTTAAACAAGATTGGATAACTAAATGTGACCAAGCAAAGACTCCAGAATATATAAATCAAAATTAGATGGATGAAATTCTAAATGCAAAAACAAGTTGGAATCGTAAACAATTTAATAAATCTTTAAAACCTATTATTTAATTTATGAATTATGCTTTAGGATATGCTTGGAAACTTGATGAAATATTTCAAAACTTTAAATCATAGAATCTTTTAATTGATGGAGTATCTCTTTAGCGACTTTATGGAGATAATCATAAGAAAAGATTATGTTATAAAGTTTTCAGAGAATGTGTAAAAATAATAGTTAATGATATAATTGATAATGATGTTGAATTTTAGCTTCCAACTGGATCAAGAAAGACATCATTACAGATGCATACATATCGGGATGAAGAATTTAAAAAAGCTAGAAAAAATGGAAAATTTATGGAGGTAGATTTCATAGATTCTAACTTTATAGCTAATCAATTACAATTCTATATGTATGGCCATCGTAATATTCCAAAGGCTAAATAGGTTTATGTTAATAAAGAATTAAAAGAAAGAATCACTAAATACACAAATGAAGGTAGAGTTTATTACGGAAAAATAGTAAAGACTATTAAAGATTATTACTCATCTGTAAAAGAAAAGTTTCCATTAATTCCTGATTCAGATTTATAGAAAATTTTGAATTTTGGATGGAAATCTTTATATTTAGTAAATACTTATGGTGGTGATGTTTTAATCAAAGATTCCGGATTTTGGTTTTATATAGGTATACTTAGAAATGATTCTTTAGGACATTTCAATTACTATAAGATAAAATTACGAAATAAGATACGAGTTATGTATAATCGTAAGAAAATTCCTTGGGATGGATATTATTATTTTGGTTTAAGTGATGAACGTTATAAGGAATTTGTAAATAGTAAAAAGAAAAGAGGTCGTCCAAGAAAACATTATAACTTTGGTAATATTGTTTTATATAAACTTTGGGAAGATTGTTCATTATCTGAAAGTAATTTTAGATATTTTTTTAAAGTTCCATACCCAATTGACATGGGATTTACATTTTATAATGAGAACTTTAAAACTAAAGATGCTGAATTATTTTTAGAAAGAGAGCCACTTAAGTTTTAGGATATTTTAGTAATTAATAATGATTATGAATTAATATGAGACAACAAGGAGCAAATTAGTTTGATAAAGGACTAAATTTAGACACTAATCCTATTGCAATAGATAATCATACTCTTACTGGTGCACTAAATGCTACAATGGTTACTATGAATGGTAATGAATTAGTGCTTTAGAATGATATGGGTAATGCTAAAGTAGATTAGGCTCAACTTCCTGAAGGATATGTACCAGTAGGAATGAAAGAACATGGGGGAATAGTATATGTAGCTTCATATAATCCACTAAAAGGAGAAAGTTAGATAGGCTGTTTTCCTTCTCCTCAAAGAAATTTAAGTTAGGAAGATTCTGGAACTCCATAGACTGGATTAAAACTTTTAACAGATTTTATTGAAGCAGGTTTTATTAAAAATACTACAGATAGAGTATTATTAATAGGAGAAAATGATGAAATTATTCGAACAGGTGATAAATTTGTCATTACTTATGATAATAATGTGGCTTGTAGTTATGAAAACAATTATAACTATATAAGATTACGTGCTTTAATTATTAATTCTGATGGAACTAGTATAGATATTTCTAACGAATTAATTGATATGACTTAGAAATATTCTGATGTTTATGACGGATCTGCTCAATCTCCAATAGCTTGGGAAACTGCAAAAGCTATAGCACATACTCCTTTTATTAGAATTTTACATAATAATTCTCCAGATGACACAGATTATTCAATTTATAAAAATAAAATTTGTGGAAAATTATATTTATAGGCTGAACTAATATTACCTGCATATATAAATGTTAGTGTTTCTACTGAAACAATTGATGAAGATGCAAGTAATTTAAAATTAATAATTACTCCAGCGGCTTATAATGAAAATGGGGAAGAATGGACTGGTAATGGGACTGGTAATAATGATTGGAGAGGAAATCGTTTAAGTGATTATGATATAATTGTTACAAATAACAATGTTAAAGTATCTCCAGAAAATGATGGTTCTTACATTGTTCCAAAAGATGCTATTATAGAATATACAGTATATCCAAAATATAATTATGAGGGAACTTATGGAAAAGTTGAATCACTCAAAAGAACTGATGTAATTGATATATCAGCTATTGGTTCTGGAAAAGTTGATTTTGATGATTCTATATTTAGATATTATAATGATTTTGCAACTAATAAGTTTGTATTTGATTATAGTTTAAAAGCTTATATAGATACTGATCAGAATTCTAAATATATTTATCAAATTGACGAATTATATCTTGAATTAATTAATATTGAAGATTTATATGCTTCATCAGGACAAAATTTATTTATCAATTACGATTCTTCAGCTTCATATATAAAGAAAATTAATTTAGACAGTAGTAATTATTTTGGAAATTATACTAAATTTATTTCTTTTGAAAATGATATTGAAAAAGGAAAATATTATATTGGTAGAATAAATATTAATGTTAAAAAACATGTAGCAAATTTACAACCTTCAGAAAAACGTTATACTAGTGATTGGTATGCAGTTATAACTAGTACATTTACAAATAAATTATATTTGGAAAGTTTTGATAATATGATTATTATCCAAGATAATCCAGATACAACAAACCCTACTCCAGAAATTCCTGCTACAATTACATAGAAAGTATTTGATATAGACTGGGAAGCAAATATTATTAGAAATAAAATAGTTGATTATTCATCTGAAAGTATTAGTTCTGATAGTAATGCAACTAACATTTTAACTGAGCCACCTTTAAATATTGAAACTGCAAGAATAAAATATGAAACTGTAAAAACTGGATCTGCTGTATATAAACATAATATAGAAACAAGTATTCCAACTAGTGAAAATGAAAATTATGGTTTTCCATTTGGTTTAAGTTTTACTCCAAATAATGTAACTTACAATAATGATATTAAATACTCAACTGAAATTTCTAGGACAGGAGAATTAATTGATGATACTGTTCCATCAGTTGATAATGAATCAATTCCTAGTTAGGAACCATAGTCTGGAAAAAATAAAGTATGGTATAATGTAACTAATAATAATTTAACAATTAATTATAAATTATACTCATAGTTATTCTCTAAATTAGCAAAAAATCCAAATGCTACTGGAGAAACAGTAAATGATTATAAATTTACTATGAATACAATTATGCCAGCTTTTATACCATATATGCCAAAACATTATAGTGAACTAGGACGAAGATAGCTTGAAAATGTATTAGGACCATTAAGTTCTATTAAAACTAATAGTAGTGGTGCTTAGTTAAATGCAGAAATTTCTGAAATTTATCCACAATATTGGTTTAATTATGCATTAAATTGTAGAAAATGGTGGGGTGATACATATGGAACTGAATGGCACTAGAGAAGAGCAGATTAGTATATTGGAATAATGGAAGGTATTCCAAATTTAGTTACGCCAATTGATAACAACTCAGAAGCTTCTCTTAAGAGTGGAACGTTATTAAATATAAATGGATGGTAGAAAATTTCATATTTAGCACATCAACTAAAAACAAATCCAGCACAATGGGCTACAGTAAAATAGAATCTTGAGGCTATTACTTCAAATATAGGTAGTCCTACATTCTTATTATGGTATGGTATTGTAAATGACTGGAGTAATTTATCTACATCTGAAACATCACATGAGGCAGGAATTAGCACTTATTGTATTCCAATAATGTTAGATAAAAATGGTTATCCTTATATATTAAAAACATTTTATTTATCTAGAAAAGATCTATTAGTTGATATTGTAAGAAATTTCAATAGTATTTATGTTCAACAACCAGATTAGAATGTAAACTATGATTATTGGATAGGTAGTAATGAAATAAGTAAATTTGTGTATACTAATAACTATTCAGTAAATACTTCTTACAATGTAAATATTACAACAAATAATGCATATCCAGTTATTAATGATGTAAACTATAATGCATATAATACTGGAACTGTAATAAAAAATAAAGTATCATTTGACGATAAATCATTATATCTTCCAAAGTTTAAACTTATTGATAAATCATTTGATCAAAATTATACAGATTCTTATAGTTGTCCAGATTAGAGTGTAAAAAATGCACAATTTTTAGACACTAATGTTCCTGTATTAGATTCTTGTGCAATCATATTTGATGGAAGTGGACAACGTTTAGTTACTGAAGCTAAAAAAGTTAAATTAGTATTACCTTCAATTGAATACAATAATCCAGTACCAACAGAGTATACATTTTGTAAAACTGGTAATATTAATAGTACAGGTACTGCACAGATAGGCACTCTCAAAGGTAACACTATAGTATGGAATCAATTGCTAGGCGAAGGAACTTTTGTTGATATGGGTCTTCCTAGTGGTAACCTTTGGGCTACATCCAATATTGATGTTACTCAACCTAATAAGTTTGCTGCAAGTCCATTTCAATATGAAGGTTCATTCTTTTCTTGGGGTAATATTGAAGGACACAATCCTATCAGTACTTCTGCTTTTGACTATAACTGGGGCAGTGCTAATAGTCAAGAACCTTGGTATGATGGACAGCCTTACGGAGATACTGCTGGTGCAGGACTAACTACTAATATACCTGTGGGAGAGACCTATGATGCTGCCCGAGCAAATCTTGGGGCACCGTGGTATATACCTCAGTCTGCGGATTTTCAAGAACTGGTTAATAATTGTATTTTTATTAATGCTGATGGTGTTGAAATTCCATCAGATACAACAGATAAAAGAGTGACCGTAAACGGCATTGTAGGCCTCTACCTCCAGAGCAAGACCAACGGCAACCGCCTCTTCTTCTCTGCCTCAGGCAGCGGCAATGGTTCTTCGTGGGGCAATCACGACTCGAATGGCTATTACTGGTCTAGTTCGTTCTACTCTGCTCGTCATGCCAGAGGTCTGAGCTTTAGCTCTGGTGGTGTCGGTCCGCGGAACAACTACGGTCGGTACAGCGGTTTTTCAGTCAGGGCAATAGCTAAAACAAGTGATGTAATCATTACAGACCCTAACGGACACAAATACTATGTCAAGAATAAACAGAATGTTTTTGATTTAACTAAGATGTTCGGTGCCGGTAATGAACCTTCAACTGTTGCAGAATTTGAAGCGCTTTATCCTCTTGACTACTATGACTATACTCCTACTCCTATTCTTATTAACAATGCTGCAAGTGGTATTGAGACTACCGGGTTTAATCAGTGGGACGAAGAGTGGGAGAATGGATATATTTCCGATACAACAGGTGAAGTTGTTAGCCATGTACAATTTATTTGCTCAAAAAACTTAATACCTGTATCCCCTAACACAGCATATTATCTAAAAGCATCTAATGGTCTCGACAAATATGCTTATGATGTAAATAAGACTTTAATTGGTTCTTTTTCCGCATCTATTAATTCTGTTTTTATAACTGGTCCTAACACTTATTATATAGCATTTAATACACATACACCTAAAGATGTTACATCATACAACCACGACATCTGCATAAACCTTTCTGACCCCTCTCGCAATGGTACTTATGAGCCTTACGAAAAACATACTTTAGACTTTAATGAAGCAAAAGAAGGTAGCCTTGCTACTATAACTGGTAGAAGACTTATTAATGGTGTTGTAACTGGTAATAGTGTTACTGTTTGGGAAAATGGTATGAAGAGTGTGGGATCATACTTTGATTTTGGTAAGGTTGCTACAGATGGTAAGATTCATATTGGCACAAGAGTTATTGGAAGTAGAATTTATGCATCTGGGGATGAAAATAATTCATCAGTTGTTACTAATGGAGTAACTACATATTATGTTCTTGATACTCCTGAAGAATATTTACTTGATCATCCTATTCCTACAACATACACTATTAATAATTATGGTACACAGCAACGTATACCAGAAGATACTGCAAGTAATGTTATGGCTCCAATATCATATACTGTGAAATATAGTACTGGAGTGGTTAGAGGACATTATGAAATGTCAAATGCTAAATTTGATCAACCTGATCACGCTTATCTTTATGTAAGAGATGATGAAAATGGAAAACCTATATTAATAGATTGTTAGGATCCAGATAACGCATTAAATTATGCATATAGTTATACGCTTGGACAATGGGGATATAATATTGCTTAGGCGTTAAGAAATAATAAATTACAAATTGAAACTGATAATTAGCATAATAGAAAGAACATTGTTGTGAACAACACTAATGCCTTAATAACATCAACTAATTGGTGGTTAGGAAATGCTATGAAAGGAAAGCATGGTGATTGGAGATTTTCTAGAAGAAAGATTACAGATTTAGCTAAGGATCATGTTATTAATTTAGATTTATTTAAAACAACATATACAACTGAATCATTTTAATTATGGCTGAGTTATTTGGTTATAATATTAAAGCAATTAAGCCTAAAGGAAAAATCGTATATGAATATAATCCATTATATAATTATCGTCCAGATGATTTAAATGGAGAAATTGATGACTTAATAACTACAGGATCTTCTTAGTTAAATTTTGACTTAGAACATCCTGTAGATATAGTCTGTCAAAAATCTTACGATGGTTCTGTAAATTTAATTCTTAATGATAACAAGAATTAGCCAAGGCTTATAAACACTAGATTTACAGCAAAAGAAAATAATACTTACGAAAGAATTGATAGAACAGGTAATACTGATACTAATATATATGATGAATCAGAATTTGAAATAGATACTTCTTTATTAAAGAAATATATAAATATTCCAAAAGTTAATTTTTCTGGAGTATTTTATGGAGGTAATTTACAAGTAGGAAATTATACTTTTTATTTCAAATTATCTGATGGTGATGGCAATGAAACTGATATTGTTGCAGAATCTGGAATAGTAACCATTCATATGGGCTCCTTAAATGATCCTGCCTCAATAAGGGGAGGTTAGTTTAATGAAAATAGTGGTAAATCTATTTAGTTTATTATTACTAATTTAGATTCTGGATATGATTATGTTTCTGTTTATTATTCTAGAACTTCTGGAGCAGATAATTTATAGAGATCTGTTCAAGCTGTAAAAATATTAAATAGATATAGAATACGTTAGAATGTTTGTAGTATTCATATTACTGGAAACGAATTATCAGAAATTATTCCAGTAGAAGATTTGAGTCAGGACTTCTTTTTAGCTTCAGCTGCTAAAACTCAAGAAGTGTGCCAAAATATGTTGTTTCTTGGTAATGTACAAAAATATACTCCAGATTATGAAACTTTAGCTAAATTGAGTTTAGGATTTACTCCTTATTATAAAGCAATTGATGAAGAAACAGAATTAGGAAGTACATTAAATGAAACTTATAATCCTGGCGGATATTACAATGTTCAAAATATATATAATAAAGTAGGTTATTGGAATGAAGAAATTTATCGATTTGGTGTTGTTTATATAATGTCAAATGGATCTTTATCTCCAGTTTACAACATAAGAGGAAGAAATAATGTTCCTAATATAGATGATCCAAATGCAAGTGGATATGATCCTTGGGATGAAATAACAGTAGATTATGATACTCAATTAATAAATAATTTTACTCTTGAAAATTCTGCTGGAGTTTGTAGAATATATGACAATGAAGATAGAAAAGATGATTATTTTTAGGTTAGACATTTTATCTTTAAAGCACAAACTGGTCTATTATAGGAATTAAGCAATTTAAATATAAAAGGATATTTCTTTGTAAGACAAAAACGTATTCCTACTATTCTTTGTTAGGCATTTATGATTGGTCAAGATTCTTATTCTGGAATACCTGCTTGGTTTTTAAAAGATGGTAGTAATTCTACTTCTGGAAAATGGGTAACTGAATCATTTCTAGATTCTAGAGGATATGTAACTCATGAGTATGGAAGAAGGTTGATGTTATTAGGAAATAATCACACTAAAACATCTGTTGGTATATGTCCAGAGTTTGAAATGAATCAAGCATACTATAACAACATTTTTACTGGAGGAACATTAAAACTAAAACAAGTAACATCTGATGAATTCAGTTTAGGAGGAGAGCAAAATCATATATTTATAAATAATAAGGGTAAATATACACATACAAATGCAGCTCCTTTTATTAAAGCTAAAGTTGCTTCAGTTCCAGACAGTGGTTTACTAAGAGATGGTAATAATATATTTAGAAATGTTGCTGGGAGTGCAAATGAAAATACATTTCAATATTTGGTAGGAAAATCAACAAAACCTAGAAAGAGAAATTTTGATATACTTGAAACAAATATAACATTTACAAATGGATAGCCTAATATTCCTAATTATGTACAAGAACATAAAGTAAAAATTGTTAGAGGATTATATTCTCCATATTTAGGAATATATAATACTAATCTTTTAAAACCAAATTCTTTAGTTAATATTTATATTCCTGGATATGATGTTAGTGATATGTAGGAATATTTTAAAATAAGAATTAATTGTGAAGATTCTTATTATCCAGTTTCTCCAAGAACAAGTCTTAATGAATTTCCTGAAGATGGAGAACATATTTATAGAGGTGATTGTTTTATAAGTTAGTTTACACATAGAATTAACAGAAACTTTTAGGATCCTGATGCTCCTTGTAACGATACAATTGTTGAAGAAGATACTTGGAGGGAAAAATATGATGAAGATACTGATTCTACTGAAGATATAAATCGTGGAGATTTAAATGCTGTTAGAATTGGCACATATTTAACAATGAAGTGTTATTCTTCAATTAATCTTGCAATGAGAGATTGGGATGGAAGTTTTCCATCTGAAGAAGCATTAACTGGAAATAAACGTTCTTTTTATCCATTATCTTCATTTAGAGTAGATGGTCATGGAAAGATTCCAGAATCAGTAATGTTTAATTAGGGATTTAATGCTACTACCGGAGAAAGAATGAATTTCTTACAACCTCCAGTCCCTTATATTAAAAATATATTCCAAACTAGAGTTATTTATTCTGATATTGCTCAAACCGATGCATTTAAAAATGGATTCCGAGTATTTAAAGGAATATCCTATGTTGATTACTCAAATCAATATGGTGGAATAACAAAATTAGTCGAATGGAGAGGAAATTTAATTATTGTATTTGAGCATGGAATTGCATTAGCTGCGGTAAATGAAAAGGCATTAATTCCTACTGATGATGGTACATAGATTGCTGTTGGGGCAATTAAACCATTAGCTACTACTCCTATAATGATTTCAACTGACTTTGGCTCACAATGGCCAGAAAGTATATGTAAATCTGATAATTATATATATGGAGTAGATACAGTTGGTAAAAAGATTTGGAGAACAGATGGAACTAAATTAGAATGTATTTCTGATTTTAAAGTTTAGAAATTCTTAAATGAAAATATTACATTAAGTGAAAAAGAATTAACACCAGTAATTGGAGTTAGAAATGTTAAAACACATTACAATGCTTTTAAACATGATGTAATGTTTACATATTATGATAATACTTATGGATTTGAAGAAAAAGTATGGAATTTGTGTTGGAATGAATTACAACAAGCATTTGTTACATTTTATTCTTGGATTCCTTCTTATTCTACAAACATAGATAATATATACTTTACCTATGATAGAAATTCATCTAAATGGATTGCTAAATTAAGCCAAAGTACTTACAATAATGAAAATGCTAGTGGTGTTTGTATGGAAAGTCCATTAATTGAAGATGATTCATTTCAAGAAGAGCTCCATTTAGCAAATAGACCTTTACCGGAAGGAGAAATAAATAGAGATTATTATCTTGCTTTTGAATTAATTAGAGATAATTTTGGATTCTGGAAATATTTTGATATTGTATAGACTAAAGTTGGTGATAATGTTATAAAATCAGAATTAAAAATAAAAACTGATAAATATAATGATTTACTAGAACATTGGTTTTTAATAGCAGGGTAGATAAAAGATCCAATTATTCCTTGCGTTCAATTAAATATTAGATGTAATTTATCTGTAGTTGAATCAAATTCTGACCCAAATGGTTGGTCACAATATCAAGTATCGAATGCTGGATATTATGAATCTCAAGTATTTTTAACATTAAAAGATATTTATGAAAATACCAGTAGAGTAAGAAATGAGAATGGACGTTGGGTATCTGAAACATTAAATACTGTTGATGTTAGAATAAATAATGAAAATTAGAATGTTATTTCAGTCCAATTACCTACATTTGAAACTAAATTCTGGAAACATGGATTTGCTGGTTTAATTGATGCTCAAGATAAAATTAGGCCTTGTTTCTGGTATGGTAAACAACATCCATTTGAATTTGAATATGTCGTTGGTAATGATAATGCTGGATATAAACAATTTGATAATTTACAAATTTCATCAAATAATGTTGCTCCAGAATCAATACATTATACTATAATTGGTGATAGTTATGATTTTGCATTACAAAAACCAGCTATGTATTTTAGACAAGAAGCAACTAAAGCATTATATTAGTACAATGGATCAGATTTATTATATGATCATGCTGTGTTTGATTCAATTACTGGATATTTACCACAAATGATTACATCTTCTGATTATGTTGAAAGAGATAGAAATGGTAATCCATTAAGAGGAAATGCAGCTGTTTCAACATCTTATAAAGATACATTGTTTCCAATTATATATATGAGACAAGACACATTTAATGAAGTTGAAGATTTTTATAAACGAATTATTGCTAGTTTACCTTATTCAGATTATCCAAATATAACAGGAGGAGAAATCTTATGGGATTAGACACTTGATTAGTTTAGTATTTGTAATCATGTTAAATGCAGAGATATTAAAGAAGTTGGAAGAAGTAGAGGAAATATTCAATATGTAAATGATAAATGGAATATTCAAATATCTCCATTAATTGTATTAAATAGAAATAATACTTGGTTGAAAAAAAATAATACTTGGCTTCCAAAATTAGTATTAGCAAATGTTCCTAAAGAAGTGTATGATTATACACAAGGACAATTAACTGATAATGATTTTCCACTAGAAATATCTAATATTGGTTATGACACTACTTTATTAGATGGAACTCCTTGGGATTCAATTGCAAATAAACGAACAGAAGTTAAATTACTTGATAAAGTATTAAAAACTAGAATACGTTATAAAGGAGATAAATTAGTAATTGTTTTAGCAACTGCTACAAGTTTTAATACAATAGCTTAATGAAATTAATTAAAAAATACGAAAATGGTGGCAGTCCACAAGATTGGAGAACAGCATTAGCTGGATTTATGTAGTCTAGTGGATACGGAATGATCGCATAGGGAGTTGATGGAATGTTACAAAGATTCCCAACTCCCAATGCAGATCTAAATAGTAATAATTAGATGGCTGCAAATGCTAGAGGCACTATTTCAAATACTTTACTTTCTTCAGGAAATCCTTATGCTATGGCAGCTGGTGTAGCAATTACTGCACTAGATAAAACTGGAGGATTTTCTGATGTTTCAAAAGGATTAGGTGGTGGAACAGATGCTTTAAATGCTATAAGTTCTTTTGTTCCAGGAATTGGATATCTTTTAAATAAGAAAAAGACAGATGACTATAAAATGTCTGCTGATATGCAAGTTATGCAAAATGGTTATGCTGGAGCTACTCAAAATGCTCACAATGCAGAAGCAAATGCTGGAGCAAAATTATTATTTGGCAGAAGTAAAGCAAATATGATGATTGAAGATGCAAAACTTAAAGATAATACTATTCAAGGAATAAAACAAAATTCTGACGCAGATTATTTACAAATGGCTTCTATGACTCAAAATAAAGCAATGCAGAATGCTTATGGATTAAGAGGAGGTTATGTCTAGAATTATGCAAGATATGGATAGTTAGGTATGAAAATTAATAAAATTAAACAACTTTCATTACAAATTAAATTTAAAGAACCAGAAGAAATAAATAAAGAAGAAATTTATGTAATGAAAGATGGTGGTCAATTCTTTTAGGATTTAGTTTTTAAACCAACTACTAAAGAATAGGATGATTCATTCTTTTCAACTTTATTTACAGAAGAAGAAATACAAGAATTTCAAAATGGAGGTAAAGTAAAGAAAGAAAAGAATGATGAAACATATAAAGAATTTTTATCTACTTTACCAGAAAACTTGTAGCAAGGAAATGATGGAGAAGATGGCTATCGAATGAGATATTTATTTGATAATTCTCCAAATGTTTGGAATTTTCAAGATGCTTTAAATGAAAAACTCTTCGAATTAAATCCAGAGGATAATTCTTACCACGGATTTTCAATATTTCCTCCCACTGGTGAATTTCTAAAATCTTCAACTCATCCAACTGTAAAATATGAATTAGATTGGTATAATGGGGATTCTGATGAAGCTAAAAAGTTTAGAGAAGAATATGATTTAATTACTGAAGAAGACGGTAAACCTTTAAAATACTATAAGTATAAAAGGAAAGTAGAAAGCCATAAAGAAGGTGGGCAAATGAATGTAATTCCTGAAGGAAGTTTACATGCTAGATTACATCATATGGAAAATGCTGAAAACTTTACAAAAAAAGGTATTCCAGTAATAGATAATAGTGGTGAGCAACAAGCAGAAATTGAACGTTCAGAGATTATATTTAATAAAGAAACCACTGAAAAGTTAGAAGAACTTTATAAAAAGTTTAATTCTAATGAATACACTAATAAAGAAAAAGAAAATTTTGCTATTGAAGCTGGAAAACTTCTTTCAGTACAAATAATGGAAAATACAGATGATCGTGTTGGACTTTTAAATAATGAACAATGAGACTTTGGCAAATAATTGAAACCCCTAAAGGAAGATTATCTAGTAAAAGAGTTTGTGGTATACTTGGTTGGATTGTATTATTAATAGGTTTTTTAGTAATCTTATTTGAAACAAAACAAGCTCCAGATTTTACAGAATTTCTAATTTGTGCAATAGTTGCATTATTAGGAGTTGACAGTGTCACAGGTGCTTTTAGAAAAAATGAAAATGGAGAAAACAAAGGTTAAATTAGGAAATAAAGAATACACTTTAGATATAGCATCAACTCAAAATGAATTAAGAAAAGGTTTAATGGGTATTACTAATCTTGGTGAACATGAAGGAATGCTTTTTGATTTTGGAGAAGAGGGAAACCATGAAATGTGGATGTATAACACATAGATATCACTAGATTAGATTTTTATTAATTCTGATTTAGAAGTAACTAAAGTTGTTACTCGTGAACCTAATGATGAAACTCTAATAGGAGAACCTGAAACATTATATGTTGTTGAAGTTAATGCTAACTCTGGAATCAAAAAAGGAGATGAATTAGAGTTTCTTGACGATACTAAGGAATATGTTATGAAAGTTCTTGCACCAGATGGTTCTACTCAAATGAACCTCAAAGGTGGTGAAAGAATAGTTAGTAGAAAAGAAACAAAAGTTCTTATTCGTTAGGCTAAAAAAGCTTATGATTCTAAGAATGATTCTGATTATAAAAGATTAGGTAAATATATGTTTAAAGTGTTAAAGAAATAGGATTCACGAGATCCTGAATATGTACAATTACCTGAATCTAAAGATAAAAATTAATATGAACTTTGATAACTAAAAAAATTAAGGTATTATTTATTTGAAATATGATAATGCCAATGTTTGTAAAATTAATAATAAAATTTTAATAAATATTTAGAATTATGAAAGTTAACTTTAGTAAATTAGAGAAAGAAGTAAAAAGATTCCAAGAAGGTGGTCCAATGCCTGAAGGTGGAGCAGCAGCTGCTGAACCAGCTCCAGCTGAACCAGCTCAAGGTGCAGAACCTGCACAAGCAGATCCAATGCAACAAATTTTACAAGCTGCTATGCAAGCAGTTCAAACAAATGATGGTCAATTGGCACTTCAAGTTTGTGCAGCCCTTGTACAACTAGCACAGGGTGGAGCAGGTGCTCCTGCAGAAGCTCCTGCTGAGCAGGGAGAACCCGTTTATCGTAAGGGAGGTCGCCTTGCTTATCGTAAGAAATAATTTTTTACATTAAAACAATTGATAAGGAGGTATATAAGTAAATTTATATATCTCCTTTTTTAATATTATTAATAATTATGCCAAACGAAAATAATAAACCTAAAACAATACATTTTGCTGGCAGGGATTTGGATCGAAATGATTTTGTACGTTTAGCACAATCTAAAGCAAATCAATGGATGGATTATCAAATGCTTCAAGGTGATGAACGTACTGACTTTATGAATAGTTTTTAGGAAGTTTTACAAGGAATAGTTGACGGAAAATATACAACTTCAGAGTTTGGTAAAATTCATGGCATACCAGAAGAAGAAAATTATTATAAAGAAAGAAATGGTCAAAGAACTGATGGTAAAGGTGGATTTTTATCGGGTCGTAGAGTTGGATTTAATCCATATACTAATGTCCAGACTTATTTAATTGGTGTAGCTAATTAGTTAACTCCTAAAAAAGACAAATCTTTAAAAGAGTGGGATTCTAATACTTTAAGAAATGTAATTGGAACATCTATTTTTGGAGAAGGTAATCAACAAGATCCTACTAAAAATCCTGAATAGTTATTAGCTTGGGCAAATCAATATGATCCATTAAATAATGGTAAAAGAGCAACATCTGGTAGATAGGGATTTATAAAACAAGAACTTGAAAAATATGCTCAAGCCTTAAATAATGGTGAATATGATATATCAGATGAAGATAAAGTTAAAGAGTTAGATAGAATAAATGCATTATCAAATGGTGTATCAGGTTTTAAACTTGGTAAAATTGCTCCTTGGATGTCACATTATATGTTCACTGATGAACGATATATGACTCAAGAAGAAAAAGATGAAGCTATTGCTGCTAATAAAAATAATGCTTATTTAAATAATACTGGAATAAATCCACATTCTTTTGGAACTCAAGAGTATAATACATTAGTTGATACTAAAAAGAAGTATTGGTTAAACCATTTATCTTAGTACTTAAATAATTAGGTTCAAAGTTATGGTTAGCAACTTTTATTTTATGATAGAGAAAATGTATTAGATTCAGACAATATTAATAAAGCAAAAAATCTATCTATAGATGATTTCTTAAAAATTATAACTAATACAAATTAGCCTTTTGAGTTTAGGTCTGAAGTAGTTTCAGAATATTTAAAACATAATGCTAAACTTATTAATAATACTTATTATCTTCCTAATTGGAATAAAGGATTATTAATTACCGCAACTAAATCAAATAATCAATATATACTTAACTTTAATGCCATAAAAGATGCTTTTAATTCAGAAGATAGTAACTTACAAACATGGTTAGCAAATTCATACTTAAAATATAATAAAATAACTGATATTTCATATAAACAAGGTGGTGTACTAAAAGCGAAATTAGGCACTAATTTGCTTTTTAATGATAATGATTTATTAAGTGATCCAGACAATCCAGTTAGCACTAATACAAATAATCCATCTGCAACATCACAAAATACTGGTTTAACAACTGGAACTGTTGGAAGTGGTCTATTAACTGGAACTTTAGGAAACCCAAAAACATCGGAGGATGTAGAAATTCCAGAAAATGGAGAAACAGGACGCACCCCAGGAAAAGAATATAATATAAGTCCAACTGATAGATATATTACTTGGTTAGAAAATAGAAAGCTTAATTTAGCTAAGTAGACTAATCAGATGGTTTATAATATTATGAATGGAATACGTAATTTTCATGTATCTCCACCTATGGAACATTATAAACAATATACTGATAAACCATTAGAAGATCACATTGCTAAAAATAATGCTGATTTTAATCGTTTAGGAAACACTGCAGCATCTGGAACATCTGATTAGGGTGCAGGTCATGCTTATAATATAAATTATCGAAGACAAGCTATGTCAGCAAATACTCCTTTAATTAGTAAACAAGCTGATGATACTAGAGCAAGTATTGATAAAGAAAACGAAGTTGCTCAAAAGAATAATTTATATCGTCACGAAGCCGGTGAAAAGAATAGACAATCAGATGTTGCTCTTTGGAATACAAGACGTCATATGTTAGCTGAATTATTCAGCAAAAATGGAGCACTTGATGTTAATAATATAATGTCTAGACAATATGGAACTGCTTTAAATGCTGAAAGAAATTATAACAGAGATAAGTTATATACTATTCAAAATGATTCAAAAGTTAGAGCTTTACAATCTCAAGTAGATGCACTTACTGAAGCATATTACGAAAATCCTAGTAATGAAGAAACTAAAAAGAATTTACGTATTATAAGATTACAATTAGAATAGGCTAAACAAGCAGCTGCAGATCATTATGATACAGAGCATTTAGCTCCTACAGGAACTCCATATGCTGGATATGGATATATATTTGGAGAACAAACACCAAATCCAGTTCCAATTATTTATAAGAGAGGTGGAAAAGTTGGGGAATATGGGAGAGCAATGTATGAGAGAATGCTTCATGATTTAATGACTATGAATTTAGATCATCATCTTAAGACAAATAGAGATGCATATGCTTATTATAGAAAACTTATGATGCAAAAATAATTATAGGGAGGGTATAATCCCTCCCTTTATTTTAAATAATATATGAAACCTATATTAAAATATCAAGAAGGAGGGGATATATCATCTCTTTTTATTAATTATTAGCCATTTACTGGATTAAATAAATAGGCTACATCACCATAGGCTACAACAGCTGTTCCTACTTCACAAAATGATGGAGAAAGTAAATCTTCAAGTAAAGTAGGTTTAAAGGATTTACTTGGACTAGTGAAAGAATTAAAAGGATTACCTGTTGATTAGAGTATAGTAACGTAGTAGATTTAGAAAATGTATGATGATGCTTCTTTATTTAGTAGTAATGGAGAATTAAATACTAGTGATTTAATTTCAACATATTTATCTGCATTAAGAAGTATCAGAATGGCTGAATTTAATCAACAAGAATATAAAGATGTTAGAGATCAGGTAGTAAAGGAAGGTGGTTATAATGAAATTGCAATAGATACTCAAGGTAAGATTTATATCTAGGATCAAAAGTCTGGTGCAATTGATAAAATAACTCCTGAACAATATAATAGTATTAAAGATAAAGAAAATTATCAAGTTTTAACTAATGCTAATTTACTATATTATAGAGCAAATAATCCGGATTTTGCTTTTAATAATAATATATTTTCCATTGTTAGTAATGGTGTTGGTATGGAAAAAGTAACAGATTATTTGCAAAAAGTTGCTAGTAAAATTGGTACTACAACATTAAAACAAGAAGGATATTCTGAAAAAAGTGCTAATGGAATTATTTCTGGTTTAGCTAATTTAGAACAAGCCTTTCAAGCTGGCATGACAGTAGAAGGATTATATAAACAAGGTAAGTTAACTAAAGATTAGACTGATTAGGCTAAATTAGCATTAAATTATTTATGGAAAACTTTACCAAATAATGCTAAAACATTACTTAAAGTTAAAGGTGGTTCGGCAGAAGGAGCTTTTAATTTAATTTAGACATTAGTATTTTCTGGGTTTGATAGTACAATAGAACTTTCTAATGGATTAGTTAAAAATACTGATGGTAGTGACTCTGGTTCAGGTTCAGGAAACAGTAGTAATGGTGTTGGTAGCGATGCTAAAGGTATTGAAATGACTCCTTCTATTGGATTTGTTTTAGGTAGGGGTTATCAAAAAGAAATAAAAATGAATCCGGGAACTGTGTATGAATTTAAATTACATGGAATAAATGGAGTTATTACAGATCATACTGGAAAACCACTTGGGGAATATAGTACATTAAATGATGCATCAAATGGAGCTTTTGCAGGAATATTAGATTGGAATAATGCTACTTACGGTGGTGTGAAAATTGAAACTCTTAATAAAGTTTTCTTAAAAAATGCTGACATTGTAAGTGTAGATTTACCAATAGATGTTTAGTATTTTAATGAGACTGGAATAATTAGACCTGATATAGAATTAACAACTAAAATGCAAAAACTAGATTAGGCTATACAAAATAAAAAAGTTGATAAAAATAATGCAGAACAAGTTAACGCTTTTTGTGAAAGTATAAATCTTCCATCAATGTATATTGGGTATGACGAAAATGGACATCCAAAATTAGACACTGCTTATTATGCAAGATTTGCAAGAGTAGGAGCTTTGGTTGATGAAAATTCTTTATAGGAAGATGTTGATGTAAGTGCTTACGCAAGTCATGAAGCATCAGATAAAGTAAGAGAAAACTTTAAACAATATATGAAAACCCATGATAAAAACTACTCATTAGATGAAGGTGGTTTATTTCATACCCATGATAAATTATATGAAGGTGCAGTATTTATACCAGTAAGAGAAGATATTATTGCATCTACTTATGGTGGTGATAAATATTATAAACTACCTCAAGAAAATGCAACATCAGCTGCACAAAGATGGGCAGATAATTAGAAAGTTTAGACATATAATCCTGGTAAAAAATTAGGTGAATTAAAAAAATAATTATGGCTAAGGAAAATGATTTATTTTTAAACCAAATAGAAAATTTACAATTCAATGCTTTTGATTTTAGTAAAGTTGGTTTAAATGCTGACAATACATCTATTGAATCTAAAGATACTTATAAAAATTTAGATTATGTAAAAAATAATCCTCTTTTCCAGACTAATGGTGCTTTTGATGAAACAAAATTTGATAATATATATAATTTAGCTTTAGTAAATTATAATCAAATGGCTAATAATGAAGTAGGTGATTAGATAGGGTAGCATGCTTCATTTTATAGAAATGATATCTATGCTCCTGAAAGTCAGAGAAGAAGAGGATATGATATACAAATGTACAGAACTCCAAATCCATTAAAAACATTTAAAGGATTTGGAGCATCAGTTGATTCTATTGTAGAAAATCCATTATCATTAAGAGAAATAGCTTAGACTCAAAAAGTATGGGATTTTAAAACTAATCAATGGGTTGATTCTCCAAATGAAGCTGGATTGTTTAAAAATTTTGGAAGAACTTTAGTTTTAGCTCAATGGGATGAGGATGGAACACATGAGGATCCAGTAACTGGAAAAGTAGTAAAACATAAGAAAGGTGATAAAAAATTAAATAGTGAAGGAACTTATTATTATGAAACTTTAGGTAATAGAAGTGCTTATGGTAGAGAAGTTCTTTCAAAATGGGATACTATAACTACTGATGGGTCTGTATTTAATAAATTCGATCCATTTGATTCCGATGATAAAGAACAAAATATATTGGGTTCTATAACCAGAAGTGCATTAAAAATAGTACCAGCTTTTATTCCAGCTATTTCACCTTGGTATATAGGTGCACGTGTTGCTATGAATCTAACTGATTTAATGGCAACAGGAATACGTATGCTTGCAGACAATAATTTATCTAATAATGTAAATGCATATATTGAGTCTCTAGGATATTCATCTTCAGATTATAGTAGAGAACATCCTTGGGCCTTAGAGAATATAATTAATATGTCTGCTGACGTATTTACACAATTAGCAGAACAAAGATGGATGTTTAAATATCCTCCAGCATTATTTAAAGGTAGTGCAGGAATGAGTATTGAAAATCAGGAAAAATTGTTTGCAGAAAAACTTAAAGAAGCTAGTACAAAAACTTCAAAAGAATTAAAAAGTTTAATAGAATCTGGTAAAGGTATTGATTTAGCAGCTATAACAGCAGAAATGCCAGCATTGAATCAATTATATGCAACACAATAGGTTGCAAAATATATGAATGATTATCAAAAAATTGGTAAAGCATTATCTATTGGATATATGACTGGAATTACTGTTAAAGATTCATATAGTGAAGCATTAGAAGAAGGAGCATCAAAACTTGAAGCTGCTTTACTAACACTAGGTTATGCTGCTGGGGAATTTCTTATTATTAATTCAGATTTGGGAAAATGGATTTTACCTGAATTACGTGCTGAATCTAATAGATGGAAACAAATAGCTAAAAACTTAGTAAATGAAGGATTGGATGAATCAGCAATAACTAGAACTCAAGATGCTGGTAAAATGGCTAATTGGGCAAAAAGAATTCTTCATATTGGAAAATCAAAAGCTTTACAAGATTACAGTGATAAAATAAATAAAAAAGGAGTATTGGCACTTACTGGAAAAGCAATGATTGCTAATGCTTTAGGAGAAGGTGTTGAGGAAACTTCTGAAGAATTATTATATGATCTTACAAAAACATTATATAATTTTGGATATGAATTAGCTGGAAGTGATACACATTTAACTACCTTTAATGATGGTAATACAAAAGATTTATTCAATAGATATGCATTATCTTTTGTAGGAGGTGTTATTGGTGGTGGATTAGGACAAGCTACTCAAGATTTTAGAGAAGCTTCTGCAATTGCTAATATGGATAAAGAAAAAGCATTTGAACAATTAGTTCAAATTGTTAAAGAAGGTAAATCGGACGAATTTTTAAAAACTGTTGATAAAACTTTATGGGCATCTACTAGATTATCCACTGTTCCTGCTAATTTAGAGTACACTCGTTATGGAGAAGTAAAACCAAAAAATAGTGAAGGGACAATATTTTTACCAGCTGATGAAAATAATATAAGTCAAAATGATTATGCTAAAAAAGTAATGCATCAGGCCGTTGACTTAGTAAAAGGTATTTTAGATGTTGAGGGAGCTAATATATCAAATTAGAGTTTATTAAATAGTATTTCTAGTATTGATGACCCATTAAAAGAATTTAGAGCTGTTACTATAGGACATTCTTTATTTGCAAAAAGTTTTATTAAAGACTATAATGAACTTATTGAAAATTTAGCAAAAGATAGAGCTGCTTTAATTGGAATGGATAGAGCTATAGCTGAAGCACCAGATTCTTAGAAAAAATAGCTGAGTTAGGACCCTACAAGACTTCAAGAAAGAGCTGCTTTAGAACAAAAAATTAAAGAAGAAGAAAAAGCTCTAGAAGATTATAAAAATGGAATAAAGGCTACAGAATTAACAAAGAAAATATTATTTGAAACTAGTGTTCCAATAAGAGAAGCTTTCGAAAATGCTAGATTGACATTACCTACTTTTTTAGAATATAAATATAGAAAACCTTTATCCCAATTAAACAAAGCTGAAATACAACAAGGTACTGAAGAGTTTAATAAATTTTACCAAGAAGGTGAAGGTACTGCTTTATTAGATAAATTATATGATATATTTACAGAAGTTAATGAAAAAGCTTCTGGTACTATAAAAACATTTGCATAGACATATTTTGACCCAAATTCTGCAATTGGTAAATTTAAAGAATATACATTTAAACAAACAGTATCAACATAGCAATTACCTACTGATGATGAAGCAATAAAAGCATATGAAGCTAGGTATCAATCAAAATATGCTTCATTAATACATTTTATGAGAGCTATGTCAAGTGTAGGAAAATTATCTATATCTTGGGACGAGCTTGATAGAAAATTACACGATCAAAGTTTATCAGAAGATTAGAAAGATGCTTAGTTTATTACTGTTTTATTAGATACTTTTAATAATGATTTAAAAAACGGTAAATAGTTATTACAAGAAATAAAAAATAGTAATTATATTACTGCTGCAGTGAAAGAAGATTTACAACATACTTTAACTGCTATGTAGAATATGTTACTTTATCCAGATCCTATGGATCCTGATTCCTTTACTTCTTATGATTTAAATGTAAGTAATTATATTTCTGAATTATCTAGAGAATTAGACAATGTTAACTATTCTCCTATTTCTGAATTTTTAGATAAATTTAGTGTTGCTACTAAAGTAGAATCTGTAAGTATATCTAAATTAATCGAAGATTTAGATGAATATTTCTATAAATCTGGAGAATCAGGAACGTTAAAAGAAATAGGATATAATGGAGAAGATACTGAGAATCAAATAAAAAATGCATTATCAGTGATTCAATTAGCTAAAGCTTGTATACAAGCAGCTAGAACTGATAATGCAAGTGCTACTGATTTATTTGGATATAACAAAGTTACTAATAAACTTGATTCAAAGTCAAATACAAATCCAAATGCAAAATTAGCAGAAATTGAAGCTAATACTGCTGATACTATATATAATGAACTAGAACAAATTGAGGCAAGATTAAAATATTACAAAACATTAGTTGATATTAATTCAAATAATAGAATTAGTCAATTTTCTAGAACTAGTGTTAGAAGTAATACTTTATTATTTAATAAAATTGTTTCTAGATTTAATTTACCTAATTTTCCTCCAGGTGATGATTAGGCAGCATAGGAATTGAGACAAACTTTAAATGATCCAAATAATTTTAAAATATTAAGAAGATTACAAGGTAATTTTCAAACTAATTCAAATAATTGGTCATTAAATGATAATGAAAAAGAAGCTTATCAAAATGAAATAAAACAATTATTTGATTCTTTACATACATTCTTTAGTAAAAATTCTGCAATGTTAGCAGATCCAACTCAATTAGCTGAATTCTTAAATCCAGATACATCTGGTATTGATTAGCTTGATACTGATTTACTTAATATTAATGCTGAAAATATTTCTGAATCTGGATTTATGTGGATACTTGCAGCAACCGCAGCAATGGATCCATCAAAATATATGACACTTTATCAAAGTACTTTAAAAGATGGAGAATTAATCCCAGTTATAGGACAAGAAATTGCTGCAATGGTATCTTATGCATTTTTACTTAATAATGAAGTATTTAAAAACTTTGGAAAAGCTTGGAATATTGCTTTAAGTAAATTTGCTGAAGGAAAAACTGAAATTAGAACAATTCCAGAAAGTTTCTTTGGATCTGATAGTGATGTGTCAATTAATTTTTTACATACAATATTAAATGAAGGTATTTCAGGATCGGGAAAAAGTAAAGGTCTTGCAAAAACTTTAATTAAATTAATTAAAGCTAATCCAAATACTGCACACTTATTGGATAATGTATGGTTTGTACATACATCAGAGTAGAAAGCTAAAGAATTTGCAAATATACTAGGAATTCAAACTGATAAAGTATTTTCACATTCTTCTTTAATGAAGAAAATAAGTGGAGTAAACCCATAGACTGGACACACTTGGAATGAAATTATTGATTCAGATGGAAATTTACAAATTGATGCAACTGATTTAATTTATGAAGATGGTAAACCAATTTCATATAATTATGGATTAAACACAACAGAAAAACCTACATTAATTATAACTGATGAGGTTAGTCATATGTCTGTTCCATCGTTACTACTAGTAGATCAATTTTCTGAACAAGCTGGATGTGTTCATTTAACTTTTGGAGATTTTGATTAGTCTGGTATTAATCATAAATTAGACAATGCTAAAATTAAAAAAGCAGATGGAAGTGAAATGTTCATTCCAACATATTATGGATAGGCTAATAATACTAATTTTATACATGCACCTAAATTAGGGGAATCTTTAAGAACTGATAATAAGTTTAAAGATTCTGATAATATGGTGTTTCAAGAAGAACTGAAGAAAAGTTTTCAAACAGATACTCCACACCTTGTAACTTTTAAATATTCTGAAACACCTGAACATGGTTTACTAGGTGATAAACTTATAGATATTCCATTAAAAGGAGACGAAGTATCTTGGCAACAAGATTTTGAAAATCAAGTTAGAGCATTATTAGATAGAACTATTTAGTTAGGAAATAATAAAAAACTTGGTTATATATATGATATAAATGATACTGGAAATAATACAGATACTGTTAATCTAGTACATGATGTAATGAAAAAACTTTCTTAGGAAGATAAATATAGAGATATAATTGATTTTAAAGAAGGTTTTTCGGCGCAAGGTGATGAAAATCCATATTATATAATTAATCTTGGTAAAAATCCTGATAATAACAAAAAGCAATTTTTAAAAGATTTATATACAGGATTAACTAGAGCTGAAAGAGGTACATTAATAATTGGGTATGAAGGAATAAAGAAATTTATAGAAAAATCAGTATTAGATAATTCGTCAAAAGATTCTCCAATAACTGATGCTGTTAAATCTAAATTTATTTCTGATAAACAACAATTATATGAAAAAGTTTATGGTAACCCAAACCAAGATGATTTACCATTTATAGGAAGAAAACCTATAAAACCAGCACCCCCAACTCCAGTACAAACTTCCCCATTACCAATAGGTACATTAATTACAGATGGTAATAATGATTATGAAATAATTAGTTTTGATTCTAATAAATAGGAATTAACTGTAAAGAATATTAATGATAATAATGATATAAAAATAATTAAAGTATCAGAATTATCAAATTGGTAGTAGGTAACTAAAAGTGATTCATCTCAATAGGTAGAAGATTTAAACTCTGTAAATTTAAATCCAGATGTATTAATAGATAATAATGGTTCAGATACACAAATGATGCATCATTCTTATAATGTTGATGAATATGGATTATCTCAAGATGGTGTTCATTTTGGAGAATGGGCTGATGTACGTTTAGATAATGCAATTGGTTTAGCAAAAATAATAGGATTAGATATAACTAAACCAATTAGATCACAAACTGCAGAAAAATTAAAACAAACTCTTAGAATAATAAGATCTGCATCTCGTTTAGCTACATCTGAATAGGAAATTATTTCTATTATAGAAAATGCTATAAGTTTAAATCTTAAACATGGATTTAAATTTCCTAATAATGTAAGTGTTAGATTCTTTTATAAAGTAAGTCAAAGACCTGAAGTTTGGGAGACTAATCCAAATTATAAAGGAAACAGTCCATCAAGAAAATTCTTAGGAAATTTTGTTAAAGGACGTTACTATAAACCAAAATCTGAAACAGTTCCACGTTGGATTAATGATACTGAAATGCATCAACAAATGAATGATGCTACAATATCAATGATGTTAATTGATTAGAGTGGTAATGAATTATTTGAAACTCCAGTAGCTACTGATACAAACCCATTAACACTAGCATTTTCTAATGGATTTGAACAAATTGCTGATTGGATAACTAACCGTAGAGAAGAATTAATTAAATTAGCACCTAATACTGATGGTTTATACATGCAATTATTAGGAGAATTAAAAACTGAATTAACTACAGGTTCTTTAAAAAATCATCCTTAGGCTAAAAAATTATTAAGACAAATTAATATGTTTATTGCCACTCATAATTTACCAATGGGTGGTTAGATTAAATTTCTTAATAATTCTGAAGGAAAACCTTTAATTCCTGGAAGAGATTGGGAAAATTCTGGACTTACTTTAAGATTGTCGGAATCTGGAACAATTATTAATGTTGATGATTTTGTAGAATATACTGGAGAAACTGTTTCTCATAGTACATTATTAAAGAGTGGTTTATTTAGAATATCTAATAATGCTTATATTGCTCCAAATGATATTACAATTCAATAGAAAAACAGAACTGTTACTATAAAAGCGGGACATCCATTTATTATTGTTACTGATAATTTATTTGAATTTGCAGAACAAACTTCTGATGAAGCATTATGGGATGCACTTATTAATGGATAGAATAGAACTGATTTATCCATTGTTTATATAGAACCACCTGCAAAATCATTTGCAGAATATATAAAACATATTGATAGTATTTATAATAAAGAAGTTTCTGAAATTTATGATAAATCTTTAGGAACTACGACTACTTCATTTAGAATAATTGAACAATTATTTAAATCTGATGAAGGAAAGCAATTTATAAAGAATAGATTAAAAATATTTGATAACGTAAATAGTGATGCTATATTTAATGAATTGGAACAATTAGTTCAACAACTTTCTAATATAACTGTTACTAATACAGGTGTAGATAATGAATTAGTAGTAAAACTAGGAGAATATGCATTTGATAGTTTATAGGCATCAGTTGGATTATTAAATATTAAATAGGGTAAAACTAGATATATTAACGTTTTTGATAAATTAACTAGATTATTATCATTAGGAACTATTAATAATTTTGCTATAGAATACGAAAATCCAGATCCAAACTTACCTAATGTTTAGAAAATGGAACAATTATTAAAAGATGGTGGCTTTAAACATGGATTTTATACTAGAATTGCTTATTCTCACGAAGGAGAATCAGAAGATATAATTGGAACTCAAAGTAATCGTATAATTAAAGCAAAGCTTAATACTGATGATATAAAAATAAGAGGAACATTATGTACAAGTGCGTTTATAACTAAGGATTTTTCTCCAACTAGAAAAGAAGCTAGTGTTTATGAACAACAAAAAGAACTAGCTAGAACAAGTGGTAAAAGTTCTTTATTAGATAGTAGTTTATATGAAGGAAGACAAGCTGGAAATTTACTTCCTATTATAAATCCTTAGTAGAAAGTTAATACTATTGATGTTTATGAAAAAGATAATAATATTAAATTTTCAAAATATATAAAAGAGAAAAAATTAGATCCAACTACTGATGTTTCTTCTCAATTACCTAATTTAAGTTATAAACAAATTAAAGTAGGTGATGTAAATTATATTGTTGATGAAGATGAAATTAGAGATGCTATGGGTAATTCTGGTATAACTGATTTATCTAATTATGATATAGAGATTAATCCTAATACATTTGAAATAAAATTTCCGCCTAAAAAAGGATCTACTGGGGCAGGTATTTCACAAATAAATTTAATTAAATTAAGAAATATTTTAAACTCTAGATATTAGGGAGAAACTATAAAAGATATTTTAGCAAATATATTAAATACGACTCCAGATAAAATAGATAATCTTATTAATAATAGTACTATTAAAAATTTTGTTAATAGTATATTAATAAAAGATGTTTATGGAAATGTTGAAGCCGATCTAAATGATTTAAAAGATGCTATAAGTGATTCAGAATTTAAATAGTATTTAGAATATTTAATAGGAGAAAATCAAGAAAATCCTTATTGTTCAATTTAATATGAATTGTAGTATTTTAACTCCAGAAGGGAAGAAGACTGTAACTTCTTCCCTTCGTAGTGAGTTCAAGTAGAATCTTACAGAAGAAAAATTTTTAGATATTATAAATGCACAATTCAATAGCATATATGAAGATGAACCTAATAGTGCATGTGTTGATGAATTTAAAAATATATTATCTAGAATTATAAGTTCTCCAATGGTATCTTTAAAGTACCCTTGGATATTAAAATATAAAAGTTTACAAGTACTAGATAGTCTAATTAATCCTAACAATGTTTAGGATAGATAGGCAGATTCTAATAAAAGTAAACAAGATAATATTGATGGGACAGATTATGCTGATAGTTCTGATACATTTATTTATCAAACCTATGGATATACATCTATGGCATTAGCTGATATGAAACAACGTTTTAATAAAATGTTAGCAGATGCTGTTCTATTCGATGTTACTACTGGAGAAGAAGTAGTTACACAAAAACAATTAAATAAAAATATTGCACACTATTTAGAAGAACTTTGGAAAAATGTTTATTCTAATATTCCATTAAATTTAGAAAAAAGAAGTGTTTTTCTAAGTACTTTTGAAATAGCTAGAGTGAAACAATATTTTGAAAACTTTTCTTCAGAAGCTATTAATGCTTTGTATGAAGATTCTTTAAAAGATCCAAAGAAAAAAAATTTATTGGATGCTTTTCAAAGTTATTTTATATTAATTAATTTTGATAATTTAATAAAAAGTTTTTATAGTAATTTAATTGAAATAGATCCATTAAGATTTGGACCTGAACATTTAATTAATCCATGTCAATTAATATAGAATTATTATAAATATCAAATTAGTGGATTGAATTATAATTTAGAAAATAATTGGAGTTCTGAGGCTGAAGTGAATGATGTTGTTGAAGAAACTTCTGACATAGTTAAATTATTTTTTAATTCACGTTTTTTATTAGATAGAAGTAAAAATGATACTCCTATTAGAAACTTGAATGTAAGAGAAGTTACTTATGTGTGGGGATTAATTAAGAAATATTAGTTTGATAAAGAGTCAAAAATTCCTTTTAATGAAGTGTCTATAAATAAAATGTTAAATAATGATTATTTAACATAGGAAGAACATGATTATTTATTAAAAGTTGTCATAAATGAAGACGGAACAACTGATACAGTTGTTAAATCGATGTATGATTTATTATAGGAAACTTATTCTGATGGAACATTTGTAATTCCGCTTATTTTTAAATTATTAGCTGCTGATAAAAAATATGATTTAAACATAAATATAAAAAATTTTAAAGCAGCACATAATGATTTAGTTTATTCTATTTATAAACAAACTTTTGATCCAAGTGCTAAAATTAGACAAGCTTGGGAATCAAGAAATATTGAACATTATAAAACATAGCCTAAATCCTTTTATCAATATATAACACATTATTTTAATAATTAGAGTCATATACCAATGACTCAATATGAATAGAATGTTGAAGGAAATTTTGAAATAAAAACTTTAGGTAAAGCAAGTTTAGGAAGTCATACCTTATATTATCAAGATTAGATTAATGGTAATTTTTCTGCAATTGTAGATCAATATTATGATGAAGAAAATTTTAATAAAGGTATTAAAAAATTTAATGGATTTACATTAGACAGAACAACATTATCTACTGAACTTGATAAAAGTTTCATATCTATAAAATTTAATGATGGAAAAACTATATTAAAAGTTACTCCATCATTAACAGTTACTTTATCTAAAGATGGTGGAAAAACATTTAGATCTATAAATAATATTGATTTAACTAAAAATTCTAATTTGTGTGAATTTATAAAAGATATTTTAAATTTAAATGTTTCAAATTTTGAAAAAACATTTCTTCCATCTCTATCAATAACACAATCAGAATTATTAGAAACTGCTGCAATTGTACTTTATAATTATTCTGTTTCTTGTGAATCCATTAAAGCTGAAACTTTAGTTTCCGCAAAAAATACTGCATTAAAATATTATCAACATAATAAACAGAAAGATATAAGAATGCAAAAAGACTCTAAAGAAGTTTAGTCTTTTCCAACTAATGTAATGAAAAAATCAGTGGAGTCTATTTGTAATACTTTAGATATTTTAAATGGAATAATGCGTGAAGCTTCAGCAAAAGGGGCTGATGGTAACACAATTAATACTATGTCCACTTCACAATTAATGGATAAAACTTGTGCCTAGATATATAGAGGAGAACAATTGGGTGAAGATTATCTAGGGCATGATTTAGAAATGTTACATGAAGCATATTCTGGATATGAAATTGCTAGAGATTTAAAAGCTACTAATGGTGATAATAAAAAAGTTACTGAATTTACTCCAGCAGAAAGTGGTGCTTTTGATTTTGTATATGATTTTTGTAATGCTTATCTAAGTGATGATGAAAATGCTATGATGAGAGTTTTGCCTTGTGTGATTTCAGATAAACCAAGAGTATTAAAACTTTTAATTAATTTACATGCTTTAAAAAATGGAAAGAAAATTAAAGATTTATCTCTTGATGAAATTAAACAAATAGCTAAAGAAGAACTTGGAAGTTTTTATAAAAAATCTTTTAATGCTATTGAAAAGGAATGGCTAAAATTAAATCAAGTATCTAAAGGCGATGTTAAAATAGGAAATTATAAAAATAGAGAAGATGTTATTTGGTTCTTAAATATTGCTAAATCTATTGATTTATTTGGATTAGAATCCAATTTTAATGGTATTAATAAAGCTATAGATCTTTTTATTGAAGATAAACTTAAATCTATCTTTAGTTTAGATGGATCTGTTCAATATACTAATCCAATATATTAGTCAATAAAAAATGATTATATTATAAAATTAGTTAAGAATTCTGGTGCAAATTATAATGATATAAAAACTGAAGTTGAAGTAGCAATACTTGATAAAAACAGTGATCATTATAAGGCTATAGAAAAACAAATAAATAAACATTTAAGAACAAGAGCTTCTGATGCTGTTACAAATCTATTACATACTTTAGAAATAACATAGCAAGAAAAAGGTGAACCAGCAGCAATTGCTACAAGTTATTCATTTATTTCTGATGATAAATTGCATTTTAGAGTAAATTATATTATATCTTAGGAATTATTTAAATGGGGTGTAAAAGATGAATCTTGGTTTAGAAGTCATGTACCTAATGAAACTTTAGCTAATACATCTTATAAAAATTCTGAAGAATTTTTTAAAAAGAAAAATGAACAATGGGTAAGGGATTTTATACAAGATGGTGGTTATATAACAACTACAAATCAATTTTCAAAAACTGTTCCAGGTGTTTTAGAAAAGTTAGTAAACTTTGAAAATCATACTTGGGCTAGAGGTGGAAAAATAGTATTAGCTAAATTAAATTATACTGATTTTACAAAGCATTCTGATAATGGTAGTGAATCAGATGAAACAGATGAATTAGCTGAAAAAGATTATTCATTTGGAATTACTGATTTAGAATCATTAAGAAAAATAGGAGTAGTTAATTATGCATTTGAAAATGCTAAATATTATTTATTTCCTGAAGATTTTGAACAGTATGCAACAGTCGAACAATGGTTAACGTCACCAGAATTTTCATTTAATCAGCTTGTAACTGTATTAAATGCTCATTATCAATTATTAGATGCAGAGCGTAAGAATCAAAAAACAGCTGAAGAAATTTTAAATACTAAAAAAGTAAATGTAGAAGCAGACTCTAGAATACATTCTACAAGAAAAAAGAATTTAATTGAGAAATTTGAAAAACATTTCAATAATATTAAAAAACATCCTGAAATAGACCATAAAGTTTCAATTCAAATTCATCCTTTAATTGAAAAATTCAATACTTTAGGATATTTATTTGGACAAGAATATATGAATACATCGGTAGGTTCATATGCTCAACATCCAGGAAAAAATCATAAAAACATAAGAGCATACGCTGCACAAGCATATGCATAGCAAACTAAACGTAATGTGATTGAATCAGGAGCTAAACATCAATTCCAATTAAATGAATTAGATGGATTGCCCTCTGATGTAAAAATGGCCACTATACAAAATACTAGAGATAGTGTTGCAACAATATTTGGATAGGAGGCAAATCCATTAGATGATGATGGAGCTATGTATGCTAACGGTATTACTAACTATCTTGAAAATTTATCATTGAAAGGTAGTGCTGTTGGTGTTGATAAAAAAGACATTATTTGGAGTTAGAACCCATAGACTGGTATAAATAAATTTGTAAAATGTGCTTCTTTCCCAGTAACTAATATGAGAATACGTGATTCTAAGTTTTACAGATATTTAAATTATAGAGGGTTAAGAGGAAAAGTATCTGAACTAATTCCATTTTATCAAGGAAAAAATCAGGGTTTAGATATTACTAAAAATTATTTAGGAGGATCTTTAAACTTTGATATGTTCTCATTTAAGAGAGTATGGCTAGGAAACACAGATGCTCATATAAATTATTTACAAGTTTATGATGAAAATGATCAACCACTAGATAATCATCAGGTTTATAATGGTGATATAGTTACAGTTACAAATGTTGTATTTAATCCAGAAACTGGATTTACTGAATTTTTAGCTAATGGTATAAAACAAAAAGTTTTATTAAAGGATGTGCATGATATTTGGTTATTTTTTGGAGGTGCCTATTCTATGAATTTATCTGAAGATCAAATTTCTGGTAAATAGGAAATAAAAGGTAACGAATATGATGAAAGTTCATTTAAATATGCTACATATGTTGTAAATAGTGTTGGAAAAGCTTTAACAAGTAAACCTACTAGTTAGAAAAATGTAAATTAGTATTTGAAAAAAGCTATGATACATTATTTCCCAACACATGAAGCAACTAAATCTGGATCTACTAATCAAAATCAAAAATCATTTTTATATGATTTAAGTACTGAATTAGCTTATACTGATGAAAACTTATATGATGCTGGTCCACAGTTAAATGCAGAGCATGAATCTGATGAATCAGTATTATCTATGATGACATAGGTATTAAATGCTCTTGGTTTAAGAGGATATACTGCTGAATAGGCTAATCGTGCTTATCAAGCATTACGTTCATTAACTCAAATAACTTTAAAAGATTTTATTGATTCTATTGATTATTCAAAAGTTGGAAATATTGATAGAGCTAAAAGTAAAATAGAAAACTTTATAACTTTAGTTATTTTCAAAACTTTAAAACCAGGTAAAACATCTGCAAATCCAGAAACTTTAGCTGATTTATTAGTACAACAAGCTTTACAAGCAATATAGGATAATAAAGGAGTTTTGGATTATGAAACTATAAAACAGACATTACCTATAGACAATTCAGTATTATTAAGACAAATGATGTCAAAAATATCAGCAACTTTGGTAAAATCCTGTATTAAATTGAAATTTCCAGGAACAATGGATGTATTATCTCCTTCAAATGGAATATTTAAATTATATGATGGAAGATTACTATCTTATTATGAAGGTTAGGATATTAATGATCTTCCTAATAAACCAGTAATTGATTTAGCTGATATTGAATTAGGAACCACTTATTATGTTCCTGGATATTATGAAGGTGATGTATTTAAAGTTAATACTCCTAAAGATTATTATCTATTAAGACAATATATTGAACAAACTGGATCTCCTATAGAAGAAGTAGTTTCTAGAGGAAGAGATCTTGCTGGATATAATGTTAAATTTAAAGATATTAATGGGAATTCATATAATGTTTGGGATTTAGCTGTTGTAAAATAGGCTTGGAGAGGTGCTAATAAAGATGAAATTAGAGAAGTATTATAGAATGCATTATTCTCATTAAGTAATTATTATGATCAAAATACTGTAGTTGTAGAAGATGGAGTTTGGGAAAATGATGGGGAGCATTATAATTTTAATAATGAATTAATTCAACATAAAAAAGGTGAAATAAGATTAAAATAGATATAGTTAGACAAATCATCTATTAAGGTTAAACCTTATGAAATTATTATGTCCAAATTATATCAATCTTAGTTTGGTTTAAGAACTAATGATGATGTTAAAGATATTTCAGAAAATGATTTATTTTTCTTAGAAAGAAGTTTAGAAGAAAAAGTTCATTTACTTGATAGTCAATTTGATGTAGAATTAATTACAATTGATGGTAATAATAAATATTTAATTACTGATGATGTTCCTAAAGGATTTAGAAAACTATCATTTACTCCAGTAAAAGATGAAACTGGAAAACTTTGGTATTTAGATTATAAAAATAACCCAGTAGAACAACTAAGTTCTGAAGAAGATGAAATTTATTCTAATGGTAAAGTACGTTTAATAAAGACTAAAAATGTAGATTTTTATCTTAACGCTATTAAACATGTAAGAGTAAATATTTCATCTAGAATTAAATCCCACGAAAAATTAGCTGATATAATAGACTTATTCGATAAATCTGATTCAAAACCTGCTAAATTTTTTGTTAAGAAGTTTGATAGTTTTATAGAAAGTGGAACTTTAGATGATAATCTAACTTATACAATAGATGGAGAAGAAAGACAAGTTGAAAATGGATTTATTAATAAAATAATACACTCAGAAGAAGGTATTGAAGCTTTTTCAAAATTTATTTCTGAATATAGAAGTTATGAAAAAGCAAAAATAAAAAATATACAAAAGATTTTAAAAAATAATGATCTTACTCCAGAACAAAAAAGAGTTTCTTTAGAGGATTTAAAATCTAAAGATAAATGGTTAGAAAATCAATTAAAGTCTTCTAAAGAAATACATACATCTTTCTTGAAATCTTTGGAAATTCTTGCTGCTCGTATTCCTGCTCAATGTATGCAATCATTTATGTCAATGAAAATTGTAGGTTTTGATGAAAGTGGTTTAAATACAGCTTATGTAAGCAGATATCAAATATATTTACAAGGTTCTGACTTTGATATTGATAAAGTTTCTTTATTAGGATTTAAATTTAAAAACGGGGAATTTATTAAATGGTCTCCATTTATGGATTTATCTTCTAAAGAATTATTAGAAGCATCTGAGAATTTACCATTTCCAACTGGAAAAGAAATACAGTATGCTAAAGTTGATGACAATGGAACTATTTAGAGTATTTGTAATGATATTTTTGAACAAACTGATAATGGTTTAATGTTTAAAACATCAGTAGAAAATATTAAAAAATTGTCAACATTATTAAATACAATTAATAAATTAGGAGGAATACCTCAAAATATTAATATAAAAGGTTTAGAAGATATAATTAATAGACATAACTTATATATTAATAAACCAAATGTTGATGTATCAAATGCTTTAATTAACTTTGTATCTTCGTCAATGTATAATATTGGTAAAGATGCAGTTAATCAAATTCAAGGAGAAGAATCTGTTGATAGTAAAGATGGTGCTGTAAATACAATTAAAGATTTATCTGCAGATTTACCATATTCTAAAAAACTTAATGATGCTGATCCAGGTTCTTTAACAAGTCAGTATAGAACTAGGGCTCTTACAATGGGAGGTAAAACAGATACCGGTATTGTTGCTTCTAGTTTAAAAGTATTTGAAGCATATTATCAATACATTTGTAATATATTAAATAATGGAAGTTAGGAAGATAAAGCTAATTTATTAATTAATCAAGAAATTTGTGGAAAATTAGTTAAATTAATAGCTAATTCACATCAATAGTTAGATACTGAACTTCCTCCAGAAGTTGCATAGGCATTAAATGAAATTGATTAGAGTGTTGATGCAGCATTATTATATTCTGGATTCTTATCACTTGCAACAGATAATGCAAAAGATCCAACATTACCTAAGATTAATGCTTAGGAATCAATGATAGGATTATATTTAGCTGGAATTACACTAGGATTGGATGTAAAAACATTAATAAATTTATTAACATCTGAACCTGCTTTAAAAATAGCTAATTTAATTCCTGCAAATTTTTTTACTGGAGCGTCTGGTTATCCTGATGTTAAATCAGTTTTAAAATTTATTAAAATTGGACCTAAAGATTTTGATCTTGATAATGTATTAAACAAAATGTTAAGATCATTTAACGAATTACCTGATTTCTTTAAAAATAATCCAACTGTAAAAAATCTTGAAAAATTAACTACAGAATAGTATAAAACATTTGAAAAATGTTTAACAGCTAGTGCAGTTAAAAAATCTACTTTAGATAAAATAAAGAGAACTCAAGAACAACTAAGAGATTGGAGTAGATTAAAAGATTCTGTAACATTTAGTACTTTTTTAACATCGGATGGATAGGAATTGAATGCATTTAATGAAATATAGAAACTTTGTTTTATGTTAGGAGAAATGCAGTCATTTACTATGGGAGCCAGACTTAATTAGGGACTTCCAAATTCCTTAAGTGAACAAATAAATTGGATACGTCGTTTTGAAGGGATATTAAATTCGAGAGTAGATACTATTCAATCATTATAGGGAGGAATTACATCAGAAGTAATGAATGAAATTTTACAACCATTATAGGATTATAATAGAAAATTAATGTCTAATGATGGGGTTACAGATGATTTATTAATAAAGCCTAATTTAAATCAAGTAGATTTTCTTGAATTTGTAAAAAATTCAGAATATTAGTAGCTTGTTATTGATACTTATGATCAATTAAAGTTTGGTGTAAATATATTTAAAGCATTTGTTACAGTACCTCATTATCATGGATATATGTAGACTGCAGCAGCATTATTTACATTAACATCTTCTATGTCTTCTGTATGGAATATGACTAACTTTATATCTAAGTATTATTTAAATAGTATGAGGGGAGATAAAACTTCTAGAGAAAAATTACTATCATCCACTATTGATTATATAAATGGAAGTTTTATTGATGAATTTTTAAAGACATATGATTTTGGATTTGGTGAAGGTAAATTACCAAATTCTGGTAATACTAAAGTATTACAAGAACAATCAGACGGAACATTAAAATTAGTAAATGCCCCAACTGATTATAATTTTACGTTAGGAACATATGAAGGAAATATGACTTTTAAATATATATTTGAATAGTTTGTAATTCCTAGTTTAAAAAGTAAATATCCTAATAATGAATTGTTAAAATCATTAGGTTTTATTAAAACTGATAAAACTTTAGACAAAAATACTTTAATTAAGTTAGCTACATAGACTAAGCTATTACCTGAAAATACATATGAAGAAGAACAAATAGCTCATTATAAACAAGGATTAAACATTATAAAAGATGTCAAAATCCCAGAATTGGGTAATATTCATTTCTTAGATGCTTTGTATGTTTATAATCTAATTGTTAATCAAAATGCTGTTAGAGAAAATTCATTAACTACTTTATTTGAATCATATATGTTTGATACAAGTAAAAAAAGTTTTGAAGGACAAACAGATTTAATTTAGAAATTCTTTGATTTTTAGAAAACATCTCCAGATTATATATTTGCAAAAATAAAACAATTTGGTAAAAATGATTTAATCAATTTCTTAAAGAAAATTGCTCCTATAGATAATAACTTTACTACTGGGTTACCTTATATTAGAAAAGTTAATCCAGCTACTGGTAAAACTGTATTATTGGAATTAGATCCTAATAAACATAAAAAGTAGAAATCGTTACCAAATGATGATAGTCCTGATATAGATTATGATTAGGATAATTCAGAAAATGATGAAAGTAGTTATAGTGAAAGTGGTGAATATGATGGAGAAGCTGCACAAGCTTTAGAAAATCAAAGAAAATCATTTTTCTTAAGACAAATAGATGAATCTAATTATTATGTTATTGATAATACAATTACTAATCCTACTGTAGTAAATAACTTAAGTATGAGTACCATTAAAGAACAAGTTATTCCAGTTAATGGTGAGTTAACTGAATACAAAGGAATAACTTGGAATAATATTAAGGACTTAGAAAAAGTTAAAATATTAGGTGCCAAATCAATGACAGATTTATTTATTAAATTAGGAATAATGAATAAATTAGGTAGTTAGTTTATTAGAGATATATCTGCAGAAGATTTAATGGATATTTTAAAGACTGATTGTTAAAAATAATGGCAAGTTGTATAAATAAGAGTCTTGGGGAATACCAGTCATTGAAAAATATGGCTGGTATTCCAGAGACTACTTTGGATTTTTGGTGTTAGTATTATCTAACAAAATTTGATAGATTTCCTAATTTAGATGAATTACCTAATGTAAATTCTGAAGAATATTTAAAGGAAAAACTTAATGTTCAAAAAGTTGGAAATTCGTAGGTAGCAGAAATTAATACATTATTAAATTTAACTGGAGAGGAATCTTTTGAACAAGCAATAGTTAAATTAAATAATATACATAGAGATTTAGAAATAATGGGATTTAACATTGGAAATGGTAAATTTTTTGTTGAAATAAAACATAGACCTACTGCTGAGACTGTTAAAAATAATTTTGAATTAAATTATGAAAGTACTCCTGAAAGTGGAAGAGTAGTATTAGTTAATGCATTATCTAAATTACAACAATATTATGGAATCAATATAATTCCAATTGATTCTTCAGATTTTGAATATTCTGATGAATTTAAAGATTTACCAGACCAGTCTAAAATAGCAAAAGCTTTTGTCTTTAATGGTAATATATATGTAAATACAGAATTAGCTGAATTAGAATCCCCAATACATGAAATGTTACATATATTTTTAGGAGGTATGAGGTACACAAATCCTGATCAATATATTAATATAATATCTAAATTAAAAAATGTGGATTTAGAAACTCTACAGTCTAAATTTGGTAATAAATCTTAGAACGATTTATTAGAGGAATACTTTGTAACTGAATTTGCTAAATTTTTATCTGGATATAACACAGAGTTCGATTCTATGAAAGAATCTGATATTTAGTATTTATTATATAATATTACAAGAAATATTGATTCTGTATTAATGGGAGAAACTACAGTGAAAATGCTTCCAGCAGAAGATATTATTAAAGGTAGTTTACTTGATTTAGCAATTCAAACTAAATCTGAAATTATAAAACAAACACCACTAACTATAATGGATTTAGCAGCTATTCATAGAAAAACTGCTAATATAAAATCTAAATTATTAGAAGATGGTGAATTAATACAAAAATGTGAGTAATATGAAATGTACTTTTACTTATAAAAATGGTAGAGTTTTCAACTCAGAATTAGCTCTTGACGAGTTTATTGTTAATAGTTTAAAGTATAATGGAACTATTACTGACATTGTTTTTGATTACTCTACTAAACAAAAAAATGCTAACACTATAATCACTAAACGTGATGAGGTAGCAAAGAAAAAAATGTAGGGATATGAATAGATAAGATTAGAATCAGATATATTTGAAGATTATGATACTGATATGTTACCTCCAGGTCATATTCCAGTAACTAGAGGATTAACTGAATATGTTGATGAATACGGTAATATTTTATTTCCAATATTTAATGAGGAAAATTATTGGCAAAATAAAATAAGAAATGATTGGAACGACTTATCTTATTGGAATGGTACTAGAGGTGGTAGTAAAATAGCTACGTAGAATGAAATAAATGCTGTATTTGGAGAAGGAGTAAGACCATAGGATATAACAAATATTCCTACTCCAGATCAAATTGAAAAAGGTAAAAAATTAATTTCAGCTTCTTGGCCAATGCAAGGATTTATGGGAACTGGAATACATAGAATGTTTGAATCGTATTGGAAAGCAATAAATAATAAAATATTTGATGATAATGCTTTAAAACAAACTATGAAAAATTCACTAACTAATTTTAATTTGATTAGTGATAAAACAGCATAGAATCCAAAATATGCAAAATATAAAGGAATAAAATTTTCTGAAATTATTCCAGATTCAGTAATTGACTCTACATTAGAAGCTTGTAAAAAATTACATAAAGAATTAAATGATAAATTTGGACAAGATCTATTATTTATGCCTGAAGTATCTGCAATTACTGCTATTAATGGATTTTCAGGAGATAAATCTATTACTAATTTAGTAGGTAATTTTGACTTGCTTGTAATAGATAAAAATGGAGCAATGTAGATTATTGATTATAAAACATCTCCTAAAAATTATATTGATTATGATACTTCAAAAAAATTAACATTTTCATATTAGTTAGCTACTTATAGGAGAATGTTAGAAAGAATGGGATTTTCATTAGGAGGTGATTCCAAAGTTTTTGTTGCACCAATAAAATTTAATAATTTTTAGTTACATAATATTGATTTAGAAAAAGGTGATATTAGAACTTTATTAACATTTGATTCTGTTACTGTAGAAGATCAGGTATTAGAGGAATTAAATATTAAAGGATTTGGTTCTGATAATATTAATAAAAATGTTGATAAATTTTTACCTTTAAATAGAAAAATAATAGCAGATGGTGATATTCTAGATGCAGTTAAATCGTTTTCTGAAAATAAATTTACTTCATTTGCTAAATAGTCTGAAATTACAAGAGAAAATACTAAAGAATTTCTTAAACTTAAAAAAGCAGATAAATTAAAAAAGAATGCTAAAAAATACACTTGTTAGTTTAATGGAAAATTATATGAAGGAGATACTTTTGAAGAATTAATTGATAAAGTTCACACTGCAAGATTAAATATAGAGGAATCTAAGAATTATGTACAAGGATAGACACAAGCAATTAAATCTGCTTTGTAGGATGCAATAAATGACCCAAATAAACCTATTGAATTAAAATACTCACCTAGACTTGAAACTATTTTAAATAGATATGCTACACCAGATTATCGTATTTTAAATTGTTATTCTGAAGCATTAGATAGTTTGGGAATTATATTAGTATAGAATATATTTAGTGAACGAATTGACGTATTAGTGTGCGATACTTCAGCACATGAATTTAGAGAAAATATAAAACTTGGCGGAAATAGACAAACATTAACTGGAACATTTGTTTCGGATATTGTAGCTAAAAATAAACCAGGAGAATTAGTATTAGCTAGTACTTATGGTAATATAAAGTTAATGGAAACATTAGCTGCTTTAAATGAAATGCAAGATATATTTCAAAATGAAAGTGTTATAGGTAATATTATGCTTTTTAATTAGGCAACTGATGAAGGTTTTACAGCAAGCAACGAAGAACTGATTTACAACTTTAAGGAATTATGTGATTTGGATAAAAAACATCCAATGCAGAATAACCTTACAAAAAGTAAATTTGCTTCTTACTTAAGTTTAGTAAAATTAAGAATTAAAGAAATATGTGCTAATCCACCAAATCATAGGTTCAAAAAAGTAACTTCTGCATTAAGTGATTTTGATCAGTTACCAACTGATAATATTGTAGCAATAAGAAGTGGTTTAGTTAAAATTGCTCAAGATATTTCTGATACTTTTAATTTAGAGCACAATACTAAACAAGAAACACTTAATGATCAAAATAAAAGTGAAGCCTATAGATTATTAGTTGATATACATAGTGCTATTGGTGCTTTAGATGGTGTACATTTTAGACAACAATTACAAGACCATCATAAGTATTTAAATCAATCTGGACTTAAAGAAGCTTTTACAAAAGGATGGAGTGCTAACAGTCTTGATAATCCTGGTATGTTGGATAGTGACTTATTAAATTTAGTAGGTAGACAATTAAATACCGGTTATCAAAATGTTAGAGATGAAGTACAATTTGTTACAAAAAAATTATATGAGCTTGGAGAAAAATTAAGAAAAGAAAAAAGTTTTGGATATTTAAAATCAAAAACTGTTGGAAATGAAGCTTCTTTATTTGAAAATATGTATGATGATGATTATCCTGACGATATTATTTTTAAAAATCCATTTAAAGACCATACAATGACTGATACTGAAAAAGAATATTTAAAATATTGTTTATTTCAAATAAATAGTAGGAGATATTCTAATTAGATACACACAATGTAGGATTTAGAATTTTTATTAAATTCTGAAGATTCTTTTAAATATTTAAGAGCTCCATTAATGAGAGGTTCTTTTAGTTCTAAAATTGCTAATAAAGGTTTATGGTATGCTATAAAAGATTCATTTAGTAAATTAATTCCTAATAAGGAAAATCTTCAAGAATTTTTTAGAGATTTTTTAACTGATGAAGATGTTGTTAAGCAAACAGGTGATTAGGCTTTAAAAAATCGTATGGCAAAAGCAAAAAATAAAAACTTTGAATTATGGGAAATGTCAAGTAATTTTGATGCTTTTGAAAATGAAGAATATAGAAAAACTGTATTAGAGCCAAAAAGTGAAAGTAACCCTAATGGTAGAGGTATTGATTTTTGGGAAAGAAATCTTGAAGTCCTAACTACAGCACATTGTGTTAGTTATGTAATGAAGGATAATATTAATAAAATATTTCCAGTATTAAAAGCTGTAGCATATCAATTAGAATATCAAAGTTTTATTTTAAACGATAAATTTGCTGAGGATATCGAGTATTTACATAACTTTATTACTGCTAAAGTACTAAATATGTCTATACAAGATCCAAAATGGAATTAGTTATCATTTATGGCTGGAAAACTTATGTAGGGTGCTTCTAAACTAGCATTAGCTTTTAATCCAAGATAGTTATATTAGGCTATTGATGGTTTATGGAAAGACATTATGCTAGTAATAAAAAATCCAGACGGAACTGAAGCATTTTCTGCCAAAAACTTTAAAGACAGCTTTTTCTGGATATATAAAGAATTAGGACATTTTAGTAACAATAAATCCTTAGCAAGAGTATTAAATGAAGTATATGGTATAAATGATATGGATATGAACACTTATGGTAGTAAAATTCTTCCAAATCAATTTGGTATGTTTAATTTTAATAATCTTGCTTTCCATTTTGCCTCAAGACCTGACTTCTATAATAGAATGACTATCTTTGGTGCCCATATGAGAGCTGATGGTTGTTTTGAAGCACATGATGAACATGGTAATTATGACTGGACTAAAGATAAACGTTATGAAATATTTGCTAAATATGCTGGCAAAGAAAATGAAATTCCAGAAAGTTTAAAAAATGAGTTTAATAAACAAAAAGCAAGATATTTAGCAGTTGCTAAACAATTTTAGAATGAAAATGCTAAATATTTAAACAGTAATGGTGAATTAGTAGATTTTGTAGTAAATGTTGAACATCCATTACCATTACCAAGAGCTTATACAGTATTGGAGGCTGAAAGTATTAAATCTATGGCTGATATGGTATATGGATATTATTCGCATGAAAAGAAATCTTTAATTCAATCTACTACTGCTGGTGCTTTATTTATGCAAATGAATACTTTCTGGTCATCTAAAAAGAATCAATTTATGGCTCCAGGAGGTATTCGTATGACTGGTAAATGGGTTCATTATTCTGAAAAAGATGATAAAGGAAATCCAATTTATTATTATGAAGATGATGAAGGAAATCCAACTACAGAAGTGACTAATACTCCATTTATGGTTTGGTAGGGCTAGTATCAAGAAGGAATATTTGTAACTCTTTCAAATATTTTAAAAACTGGATATGAAAATTTTAAAGATGAGGATAATAAAAATGTATTAACTTTATTTAAATCATTTTCTAATGCATATAATGAATTTGCAAACAATCCAGATGAAAATTTAAAAACAGCTTATCGAGCTAATTTATCTCAATGGTGGTATGATTTACTAATGATGCTGTTACTTGGAATGTTAATTGCTCCAGCATTGCAAACAGCTGCAAAAGATTACACTAAAGAAGTTGGAAATGAAGATTTAGGAGATGCTATAATTAATACTGCTATGTTAAATACAGTAGCTATGTTAAAAACATCAACTGACGACTTTTTCTTTATGAATACTATATTTGGTAGAGGTATGCAATGGACTCCATTTTCTATAACTACAACGACTAATACTGTTAAAAGATTATCATCTTGTATTTCTGGTAATACTGATATGTATGATACTTTAGTAAAGTTAGCTGCTGTTGGTAGAACTAGGGAAAGTGTATTAGATTATGTAAAAATTAATACACTAGGCAGACCTATAGGTGATAACGGAAGAAAAGATGATAATTAATAAAAAAAATAAGGGCGTAAACACTAACCTCAAACGAGATTAATGCTTACGCCCTTTATTATTTATTTTTGTTTATCTTTAGCTATAGTTTCTAAAAGATTTCTACATTTGTTAAATAAATCTTCTAAAGTTCCATTATTGTCTATCGTATAATTAAATTTTTGATAATCATCTAAGTTTGTTTCACTTATATGGTTATCAGTATCAAGCCCATTTCTATTTACTCTAACTAAAATACCACCTTTATCAAGAATAGCATCTGCTTCAACAATATGTCGAACATCAGAAATTATCCAAATATTTGACTTTTCATATTGAGATAACAGAGAATTGACCCAGAAATTTTTGTCTACAGTAAGTCTAACACCTTCTCCAAACCGTTGTAATAGTTGTCGGTAAGAAATACCTAGCCAAGGAATTTCAGAGGATTTTACATTTCGATCTTCTAATTTATGAAAATCTATTCCGGTACACACTGCTAAACATTTCTTTAAATTTGCTGCAAAAGAATGAATATTTGGTAATGTTCGTTCGGCATCACCCCATCTTTCATTTTTGAAAAAAGTATTTCTTATATCTTGAGCTTCTTTAAACTGATTAAAAGTCCCATCAGCATTTCTAAAGCCAATATAAGATATCATATCTGCAACTTCGTTCTTTCCAGAACCAATTTTTCCAGATATTCCAATTATCATATTATTTTTTTAAATGTTAAAATAAACAAAATCTAACTTTGAACAATATATTAAAACACCTTTTGCTTATGGCATCTTTTGCATTCAGCTAAATAACGATAATGTATATCCATGGGAGATATTTTATGATAATCATGCTTTCCCTCCCATAGTATACATACAAACCAACGTATAATAGTTTTTCGAAGTAATTCTTTCATTTATCAAATTCTATAATTAAAGGAGAATATGCAACTTCATATCTTTCATCAAGAATACTTACATTATAAACCTTAGTTTCATTTAAAATTTCTTCATCGTGATTAGTTGAATGAAGATGTCCATGCAACATATATTTTGGTTTCTTTTCAATAACAGCATCTCTTAATGGTTTAGAACCAATATGGTCTCCGTTATTCCAATATACATTTTGCATACAAATATCACTAGTTCCATAAGGAGCATCATGAGTTAAAAGAAAGTCAACATCTTCTGGAATACGTTTAAATATAGACTCCAAAGTTGCATCATTTTCCATAAATGCCCAATTTCCAAATTTATGACACCAAGGTGTACCATAAAACTTGATTCCATATATAGTAACCCAAGAGTCACGTAAATAAGTAATTTTAGTATGATCAAATGTTAAAAAAGTATCTACCGGAGCTGCTTCTTCAAAATAAAAATCGTGATTGCCTGCTAATAAAATAATTTCTTCATAAGGCAATTCTATAGTCCAGGGAATAAACACATCGTTTAACCAATCATCACATTTTAAAATTTGAGTTTGGATATCTAGTGGAAATATATCTCCACAAATACATAAAATATCTCCTTCTGGAAGATCCATTGGGAGATTTCCATGTAAATCACTAATTGCAACTATTTTTTTCTTCATAATTTACTTTTTCTTTAAAATCTTCAAATATTGGTTTTAGGTCATCTAAATCTGCAATAGAAAAATATCCGGTAGGAGTACTTATACGAATAAATGGAGCAACTCCATTGTCCATTGCTTCAAGTCTAAGAACTTGTTCATTATCACAGGATTCACAACCATCTCCAGGTTGTGAATATTCCACTATAACTTTAGTAACTAGAAATCCATTTTTTCCATCATACCATTTCATCATAATTGTCTTCTCCTATTTTAGTATAATTTCTATTACCAATACAGTTTTCACAGTAAGGACTTACCCAACCTTTGGAAATATATTTAGCAGGTTTTCCACAAATTATGCAAGTTTTAGTAGAAATTTTTTCATATTTAGATATGATTTTATAAACTTCTTCTGGTGCTCCAGTATCATACCATCTTAATGAACCATATTTTTCTTTAATTTGTGTAATTCTATACTTCCTTAAACAATTATTTTTCTTTAAAGCAATTTTAATTTCTTTACACATTTGGATTCCAAATGCATTTTTCCAACCAGTTTCCATTGCATCCAATTCAGTAAATGTTGGAATAAGGTGTAACCATTGTACTGGATATTTATGAATCCAATCTACAAGATTACATAATTTATATAACCATTTTGAATGGATAATAGTGATTAACCATTGACTATTTTCATTTCTTTTAAAATCTTCAGAAACAACTAAGCAAAGTTTATTATCATCATTTTTGGTTATCCCTTTAATTTCTCCTTCTCCAAAGTATGAAAATGGTTTTTCCCAAATAACTTTTTTATTATTTTTAATAAATACTTTATTGTCTTTTATTAAAATTGTATACTCTCTGAAATCATTAATTCTTTGAGTTATTATAGACCAACCTTTCTTTTCTGCTGTTGGTTGGAACCATATAATATCATAAGTTTGAGATTTCCAATTACCCACAAAATTAAACATTTTCCAGTTAGTATAATGTAAACCAGAAAACCTATTTCTTGGGTATAAAAATGGAAACCTCAAACATAAGATACTAGATTCAATTATTTTTAAAAATTTCATTCTATTTCTCTATCTTTTCTAAAATCATCAGTAACAAAACCTAAATATTTCAGTCCTTCAAATACTGCAATACCCAATCTTTTTGCTTCAGGATGTGGATTATTACCTTTACTCTTCCAAGCTCTTAAAGAACAGAAATGTAACCAATCGTCTAAAAATGCTGTATGATATAATTCTGTTTTAAGATCTAATGGTAAAACCTCTCTTGCCTCTTCAGCTTTAGCTCCAAGTCTTATCATATTCATATAAGCATGTTCACAGGCTAAATTAGCAAATAACCAATAATCAATCTTGTTCATATTGGCCACATCATAACCATTAGCAATTTCATAACAATATTGTTCAAGACCTTTGTTACATTCGCTTAAAGCATCAATTCCTTTAATATGTCTAAATCCAATAGGTTTAATATTTTGTTCAGCTTCTTTAATTACCCAGTCAGATACACATATTGTAATTTCTCTACCAAATCGATCCCCAGAAAAATTACAATACCTAGAACTAGACTCCATTGGTGAATTATGTCGATGTCTATTAAATTCAGCAGATATAGCTCTTTGACAAACAAAATGGAAAGTTATTCTAGGAACATGATGTTCTTTATCAAACGGAACAATATACTGTAAATCATCAAACCAATTATTTTCTATGATTACTCTATAATTAGTTGTGACATATTCAGTTGCATAGTAGTCTACATCTCCTTGACAAACTTCTTTATGATCGTATATTCTAATATATCTAGAATAAGGATTTTTAGCATATTTTTTAAGTTCATCTTCAGACCCATAACATTTTAAATAGACAGTACCGTGTTCAAAAGGAGCAGTATGTCCATTTTCTTGTAAATTATGTACAAAAGAAGTTGCTGAATCTTCTTTTATCATATGTTGAGACATCCAGCAACTTCTTCCTACATATTCAATTTGTTTATATATCCCATCTAATCCTTCTGGTTGTTGGATTATTTGGGTTACAGGTTCTAAGAATTTCATTTTATTTCTTGTTTAGTAATTGTGTATGTAATATAGTCAGAACCATAAGTATCATAAATATGTACCCATTTTGATTTTAATGGTTCATTTTCAAGATTTTTCAATATTTCAATTGGGATTTTATTATAAACAGTTGTTCCATCATTTTCATCATCTGAATATTCAAATGAATCAAACCTATCAAGATTGTTATAAATATCTTCATTGAGAAAATCTGTCATTCTTTTTTGAGCTTTTTTCAACGAACTGAATAATTTAACTGAACTATCCCTTTCACCATAAAGCTCCAATTCAGATTGTAACACCCAACAAGTTCTTTTATGTTTTTTACCCATTGTATTCTTGTTTTTCAGCATTAGTTAAAATAAAATCTCCGTCTATATAAGCACAATCACCATATTCTCCATTACAAAATTCTTTAGGAGGATGAATTGGCTCACCTTCTTTAGTGTGACAAGTTTCCCAATTATCTTTTAAACAAAGCAATTTATATTCTTCAGTATAAAGTGTTTCAAGTTCATTTAAACACTCTTCAGTCTCATGCTGTAACCAACATAATGGATCTTGATCTTCTTCACAAAACTTTTTCGGTTCTGTAATCATTGCAAGACTAATTATTTTATTTTTAAAATATTTAATCATATCTTGCACTTCTTCTAAATCGTTTTCAACAGTTCCTAAACAATCATAAGTTTTTCTGTTGAAAGACATAGTTGTTACTAATCTAGTTTCCCAGCTCATATTTTTTTTAATTTTTTTAATGAACCCAATAATCTCCGATTTCAACATCTGCATCAAGAGGAACTATTTTACAAAATACTGTTCCAGCTTTAATCATACAATCTTTTAAACATTTAGCTACTTCTTCAGTTATTTCTTCTGGTGCTTCCACATTATATTCATCATGAATCATATTTACAATTTTTACTTTATCAAACCAACCTCTTTTTATGATTTCATTAAAAAATAATATGCCAGCAAGTTTGCTACAATCAGCACTACTCATTAAATATTATCGTTAAGGCTCTTTATCCTTAACTTCAATTCTTTTCAGAATTGTTTAGACTATGTCTTAATACATTTTCACAAAATTTTTGTAACTCTTCTTGAGAAGCTGAATTTTTCTATCCATAATTAATTATTAATATGTTATAAATTTTTATAATTATACTAATATATATAATTTTGCTATGGATAATTTTAAAATAAAAATGTATTTCCCGCTTTCGTGGAGAAATTATTATCCTAATTTAGGATTCATCTCTAGTCGTTACACCTTTTTTATATTACTATAAAACTTGGCTCGGCATTCCCATACATTTAATTTCACAACTCAAGCTTTAGGGTTCACCGAATTAACGGGATTTAAACAGGGCAATAGTGAGTTCACCCTGTATTGGATAATTTTGAGACAAACGTTGTAACTCAGCTTTAGCTTCATTATATTCATTTGCTTCCCAACCATACAATTCACCATAATGTAATTTTTCTGCATATTTAATAACAGGATTACTAGGCATTAAGAAATATTTTCTTTTAGTATATGGATTATATTCAATATAACCACATTTTAATGTTCTATTAATAACCCTATCAAAATATTGTTTCATTCCAGAAAATGCAGTAAAATAAGCATTATATACTTCTATACCTTGTGCTTTAGAAGAACCAGTATTCTTTGCAATAGTACTACCATCACCACCATAGGCTCGGTTATGTTATCGTAGAGCTCTTTATCTCTACTTCTATACGTTACCGTATAGCCCAGACTATATCACCACCATGCATTTCTGTTTAGGTGTCGGACACTCGTGTCTCTATTATATTCTGCTAAGCAGTTTCAAGAGTTAGTCGTTGAACCTTTAAGAGCTTTTTAATTCTCTTACTTGGCTGCGGATTCTCCTACTTGTTCCCGCAATTCATCCGATTTATTCACCTCTAAGTTTCCAAAGAGGGCCACAAAATTGTTAAACTTTCTAGATAACAATTGTTTAACATGTAGGTATTATGGCAAATTCAGCAGTTTTAGCTATTTGTCTTAAATCTTTATGATTCTTTTTAATCCAGATTAAATCATCTTCTGTAAGTTCATCTGCAGTTTTATGTAATTCTTCTTGTAACTCAGGATATAACAAAAATGCAACAAAAGAATGCATCAAATTGTTATCTCATAGGCTTTTTATCCTATAATTCTATTATTTTATGCTTCATAATAGTTCAGCGTACATTACACCCTATGCGTTCGGGGCTGACACTCTTGGAGGGATTATATTTATTCACCCTCTACGCGTTACACTTCTGAAGAGCCTTTCGTAATCTCTTCAGTTAGCTCGGTATTACCGCATTCTAATTCAAATTTTTCTTTTTTACGGTCAAGATAAAAATGAGCATCATTATATAGCCATGCTTTAATAGCTGGAACTCTTCCTTTTCCTAAAGAATAAATAAGTTGATAATATATCATATTTTTACCTTGATTTGTGCATATTCTAGGTTCAGTTATTGGAGGTATTAATTCTTTTAATTGTAAAATAAAATTTAATGATGTTGAAACAAATCCAAATTGTGGAGGAATACTTCCAGTATCATAATGTTTTCTGGTCATTAACCAGCCATCTCCATCAAAAAATCCTCTAATAAAATGATGTATTAATTCAGATGGAATTTTTTCAAATGGAAATTTAAATTCAACATCTTGAGTTTTTTTAGATTTAATACCCCAAATTTCTTCTAAATTTTCTGCCATTTTTTTAGCAGTAAATTTAAAAGAATATTGTGTATGTCCAGTAGAAGGTTTTGTATAAGAAGTAATTTTAATTTCTGGAGCTATTTCTTTAATAAACCATTCCAATACACATTTATCTGATTCTTGTAAGCACATACTGACGCATTTTGATCCAGAACTTGGATTCATGACGCAACCATCAGCTAAAAAGAATCCGAGTAAATAAGCTTTTAACTCGGAATCAATTTGATTAAAATAATCCTCGTTTTTCTTAATTTTTTTCATAATTTTAATTTTTTTGTCTGATATGTTATATATACATATTTTTTGCATATCTAAAATAAAATTATGAATTTTATTAGAAAAACAATTTACAACCGGTTTTACCGATTTTGCCAGTTTTAGATATAAATTTCTTTATAAATGGACAGCATTTTATCCGTTAATCCCTTACGATAAAAACTTATTAAACTTTCGTCATTTGCAAAATTGGCTAATACAATAGATTCTTGTGACGAATAATCACAAGCAATATATTTATTTCCAGGTTCTGCAATAAAACAACTTCTAGTATACTTATCATTTGGAAGATTTTGAAGATTTGGTTGATCATTATCCATATCTCCACAACTTAATCTACCAGTTGCCATAATTTGCATAAATGAAGTATGAATTCTACCAGTATCTTTATTTATCATCTTTTGCCAACTATAACCATAAGTAGAAAACTTTTTAGTTGCTTCTTTATATTCAAAATATAATTGTAATATTTTAAAATCTTTTATTTGAAAATTTAATACTTTTTCACTACAAGACTTTTTCTCTTCACCATGATCATAATAAGTACAATTAATTCCTAAACTTTCAAATAAAGGAATTACTTGTTTTGGGCTACTCCAATTAATTAAACATTGTGGAACATCAGAAAATAAACTATTGGACCCAAAACAATCAGTACGTTTTAAATCATAATATAAATGTCTATTAATAGCCTCTTCACTATTAATAACATTTTGCCTATACTCTTCAGCTTTAGCAGCCCATTTACTCCAATCTAATTTTATTCCACAATATTCAATATATGCTAATACTTTAACAAATTTATTATCAAGTTCAACAGCTTTATCAAGATGTTTAGCTTGAATAATTCTCATTTGTGCATTTTTAACAGGAATAAGATATTTAACATCATTAGCACCATACTCTATTACTCTAGCACTTAATCCTGTTCTTATAATTTCTCCTCTAACCGATTTATCCAAGACAACATTACAATATTTTCTTACAAGAGTTTGTAAATCTCTTCTTACATCTCTTACTTTACCATCCCTAAATTCAGTGTATCCCATTGTGATGATATATTCTGCTAACATGGTATCATAAACATGTTTAAGAATTATTCCTTGCTTATAATAAAATTGTAAGTCAAACTTTGCATTTTGTAATATCCATAAACCATCATAAGTATTCATAAAATCTTTTAATGGTTGAGGGATTTGTCCACCATAAGAAGCTATATCAAAATCAATTTGAAAATCTTCATTTCCTAATTGTATTAATAACAACTTCTTAGAATGACAAGATAAGCCTGAAGTTTCAGTGTCATTTGGAATTTCTGGAAGAGGTTTTAACATCTCAATTGCTTCTTCTAATGATATTTGAGGAAATTCTCCCCCAAAAGCTTCAGTTTGAGCACTAACTACATAAATCATACAATAGTACCAATTACTTTGTTGTCTTTTATAATTAATGTTTCAGAACCACTACAATGTAATTCAGTCTCATATAAATATTCAGAATCTATAAAATTGACATTTAAATAATCGTCAATTTTATAAATCTCCCCTTCAGTTTTTTCTAATTCTTTAATAAACTCTTCATTAGATATATCATCAGGAACTTCATATTCATACTCTTTAATTACATTTACTAATTCTTGTACTTTCAATATTCTACTCATAAATCAAAACATTGTTCATCACGCCATGAACCATTACTATAAATATTCATAGCAACGTAATCACAACCATATTCTTCTGATAAACATCTAAAATAACATTCATCTTTTTCTTCAAAATCTAAATTTTCAAATATTTGATAAGGAAATATCCATTTAGATTCAAAATATCCTTCTATTGTACAAAAATTATCATCAAAATCCAATACTTCAAACTCTAAATCAAATAATTGATCTTTAAGTTCTTCAAATATTTTCATATATTTTTTACAATTATGCTCACAATAGAAGAAAAATCGGTTACTACAAATATTAGCCATTATATTAGTTTTTTAAATTGTTCAGAATATTTCTTTTTAGTTTGAAATGATTTTATTAATGTATTAGTTATTTGTCTTATTCTTTCACTACTTAAAGCAAATTTTCTAGCAATTTCTTCATAAGACATTTCATTACATCCATTTAAACCAAACACCATACATATAATATCATGCTCTCTATTACTTAACGCACTTAAAATATCTTCAATTGCTTCAGCTAATACATTATCATCAGTTACTAAATCAGGAGTTTTATTTACAGTATCTGGAATACAATCTCCAAGTGTACAATCTTCATCATCGCTTATACTAGGTGTTTCAATAGATACACATTTATTAGTAGAAAGTTGTACTTTTTTAATATATTCTTCTGTAAATCCAGTTAATTCCATAAGCTCCTCTATAGTTGGTTCTCGACCCATTTTTTGTTCAAATTCAGATGAAACTTTTAGAATTTTAGTTTTTGGTTCAATTTGTGAAGTAGGTAATCTAACATCACTCCCATTATAATAAATTGCTTTTATAATAGCCTGACGTATCCACCACACTGCATAAGAAATAAAATGAATACCTCTATCTCCATCATATAATTTAGCTGCTTTAATAAGCCCAATATTACCTTCAGCAATTAAATCTTCTAATGGAACTCCCCTATTTTGAAATTGTTTTGCAATAGTTATAACAAATCGAAGATTAGCTTTAACTAATTCTTCTAAAGCTTTCTCATCTCCATTCTTTATTCTTTTGGATAATTCTATTTCTTGCTCATTAGATATTAAAGATTCTTTAGCAATTTCTTTTAAATATAATGCTAAAGAATCGTTATCATCAACAACAATAGGTTTACTCTGTTTTGCCATGAGATTCTAAATATTCTTTATAACGATTATATGTTTCAGTTATAACTTTAGCTCCTATTGGATTTTCTCTTTTTGAATCTCTTTCAATACAAACTTCTAATGGAGTATTACATAAATGAAATTCTAATTCATATTGTGAATTATTGGGATTGTTATTCCAAGAGTTTACAATAGCCTCATACCATTTTATAGTTTTAGGATTAAGATTCATATCATCAACAATAATATCATAGTTACCACTCATTGCTTCAAACATAAATCTTTCTCTAATATTTTTAACTATAGTTTCTCTGGAAGGAACCCAATATTTACCCATTAAAGTTCTAAAATCATCATTATTCCATCGTACTCTATGTTCAGGGTCTTCAAGGGCCCAAGAACGAGCAAAACTACTCTTTCCTGAGCCCTGAATACCTTGACACAGAATAATTTTATGAGTTTCTTTCATCATAAATTACTTCTAAAGCATTAAACCATTCCGTATATTCTGGATCATTCATATCTTCTTCTGTTACTTCAGTAGCATGGGGTCCAATCATAGCTTCCCACTCTTCATAATCTTCTTCACTATCAAATTCATCTTTTGTCCACCAATTACCAATATGTTGATCAACAAGATACGGCATTAACTCTTCTGATGTACCTATTATCTCTTCAATATCATCTTCTGTTCCAGAAGCATAAGCAGCATAAGGATCACTCATTCTTTCATCTGAATATATTTCTATTACAAAAGGTTTAATTTCATTATTAGGCATTGTCTTCAATATTAACAGTTTCGTCTTTAAGTTCTCCTTGTAAGAAAGCAAAGCATTTAAGCTTAAAAGCTTCTGACCTCATCTTTTCAGTCTTAATAACAATACCTTCATGAGGTACATTATTAACACAATCAGGTGATTGTTGTTCCATATAGAAACGTGGGTCATTTGCCATTGCTTCTACGAATTTATCACACCAATATGGATCTTTAGAATCTAATTCTGGATAAAGTAAATCAGCATAGCCATAATAAAGTTCAGTTACAGGAACTAATCCATTATTAAAGCACCATTGTTGAACTTCTTTAGCAGAAAATTCATGTACAAATCCATCAACATTAGTATAGGTAAGACGATACACTCTTACTTTAAAGTTTACTTCTGGTTTATAGTCCTCTTCTGATTTTGGAGGAATACAACCATAATCGTATCCTTTCTGAATATATTGTCCATTTGGAAGATATCCAACAATTTCATAATAAGCAGTCATTCCTTTATGAAGGTGTGGTCTTACAACATCATCAGCGTATTTCCAAACATCAACACCATAAAATCCTGCTGTTACTTGTTTGTTGTAATATTTATTCTTTACTACAGTTCTAGAAGAATATAGATAATCATATTGGTCAAAAGGATTCTTAGTTAACCAACGAGCAATTTTCTCTTTCCAGTTAAGTTCTTTATGACAAAGTACATATGCAGATATGCCGGAAGTTCCATGAATCTTACTTGTGATACTTACAATATCAGTTGGTTGAACTACATAAGGACATTTCTTAATAATAACTGTCAATTTGTTATCTCATAGGCTTTTTATCCTATGATTCTTATAGTTTCCTATAAGTTCGGCATATATTTTCATCTATAAAAATAGATGTCGGGCACTCGTGGAGGGATTATATTTATTCACCCTCTATGCTCTACAGTACTACTTCACCTTGCGCAATTGAAGTAGTTACCTCGGTATTGTCAATGATTTCTTTAAATTTTATTTTCTTTCTTTTCATAAAAAATTTAGAATTATCAGAATATAAATGATTATATATAATAGGAAAATTACTTTTAGTATGAGAAGCTAACGTAAATGAATTTCTATCCGGATAAACACTAAAATTTAATCCTTGATTGTTTAAAAAATTACATAATTCATCTAAGATTAATCTTGTTTTAGAAGTAATCTTAAATATAACATTAGTACTTTTATATTCAGTAATTTCTCCAGATTTTAATGTATGTTTGTGCGTTACATCTGATTTTGAAACACATCCATCTCCATCAAAATATCCTCTAATAAAATCCCACATAAACTTTTCTGGAATAATATTAACTATTGATTTTTCAAGATATGTTTTATTATAACCACACCCATAATTATTTAAAACTTCAGCTATATGATCAGATTTAAAACAAATTAAACACATAGGATTTGTAGTTATTCCAGTTTTTTTATTTATGTACTTCTCTTTATGAATAACTGTGGTTATTGGAGATATGTAATCTCTAACTGTAGTTAAAATTTCTACATCGTTTTCACTTAATCCTATAGCAAATTTATTATCTGCCGTAATACATCCATCTGCCATATATAATCCGAAAATGTATGCACTTTCTTTAGAATTTATTTTATCAAAAATATCTTCTTTAGTGTTATTTTTTCTAACTGTCCTTCTTTTAAGTAAATTTTTACTTTTAAAAAAAGTAGCCATTAAATAATCAGTGCATTCAAATTTTTCACATAATGCTGAATAAGAAATGTCTCCATTTATATAATCATTATAATCTTTTTCTGTAAAGTTTTCATTTAAAAACTTTAATTTTTCTTTCGTCTTTTCTGTTTGTATAGCCATATAATTATACTTATTTTGTTTTAAATAAATATAACCATATTACTACTTATTTCCAAATAAAATTTTAAAAATTTTAGATTTTACCGATTTTGCCCAATTTTCACTAAAATATCACTATTTTAGGCGACACATAATTTATCGTAATGGAATCTAAACTGATTTTCAATGATTTTGTCAAGGCCTTTTGGTTGTTTGCCTCTTTGTCCTTTATTAGGGTTAGAATTTCCTTGACTTGAGCCTTTCGGGATATATTTCTTACATACCCAGAATGATTTTTCATCATCCTGAACCGAATCGAATTCTTCATTTTCTTTAGGTTCTACAGTTTTGTTTACCGAATCAATTAACCAATTATTAAATAGATCCCATTCAATTAGGAATCCTTCAGAAACTTGTCCTTTAAGTCTAATAGCAGTTACTTTACCATTTTTCTCAAAGAATCCTTTATGTTCTGGATTTGCATTAAGAGTAGTATCTCTATAAAGAGAACAAAATCTTAGAAAATCTGGATTAATTTGACTTAATGCTGGAAAATAAACATAAAATCCTGGTTTTGAATCAAGACTTACAATTACACGATAACTTCCAACAGCAACTAATTTAAGTTTGTTTACTTCTGGATTAGGGTGTGGAAGAAATTCTTTTACATTAATTACCTGAGCAAGATAATTAATATTTGCATTTTTACTTTGTGTTAGTTTCATTTGAATAAATCTTTATTATTATCAATTATTTGACAAAATTCACCATATTCTTTACTCCAAAGATCAGAAATATAAGAAATTCCCTCCCAATCAAATGTGCATTCAATAGTATTTATAAGACGCTCAATGATTGGTTCTCCTGTAATTTTAAATTTCTCTAATACAGCAATTTCTTCATCAGTTGCTGGTTTTGGAACAAATTGAAGATAATCAAACTCTCCATCCTCCCAACCTTCGTTCGTTCCAAAATAGTAACTACCATATAAATGACCTAAGGTTTGCTTTAAGAAATTATATTTATCATAGTCTTCTTGGCTTAGAATATCAAAGAAATAAACATCACATTCATCAGCCCAATCCATTTTATCAACAATTACATATTTCATTTTTGCATTATTTTAGAAGATTCAAATTCTCTACGGAAGTTAGCCATTAATTGAACTCTTTGTTCATCATATGGATAACCATTAAAAAATTCCCAGCAATGGCCAAGTTCATGTTCAAATGTATTAAGAATTTGTTCTAAGCTAACTGGAGTAACTTCTTCATTTCCATCTATCCTAACTCCTTTAGCAATTTCAATAGTACAAAGAACTTCATTCCATTGACCATACCTAGTTTCCATTTCGTCTCCCTCACCAATTGTAATATCTTCCTTTAAAATTACTTCAACTTTATTATTACAAATTGTAAAGAATTTTGGAATATGTTGATAAATTTCTTTATCACTTAACATTTGTCTCTGCATTTTTCTTTTTATTTAAAATTTTAGCAAGAGTTTCTTTTGGAACTATCTGTACTTTAGTATAAAAAGCAGCATCTGGACCATTAGTAGTATCATATTCAGCATATGCTGGAAAAAATTCAGGAAATACTCTAGTAACCTTTACTATTTTATTTTTATCCTGGACATACAAATAGACTCCTTTATAAACTTGCTTTATAAAATCACTTCGAGTCATAATTATTCATAATCACGAATAGCCTTTAATACTGGTTGTAATGGAGTACCATCATCACTTAAATAAAAGAACTTTACTGTAGCTTTTTTCCCAATGAGCTTGTTGAGATTTTCACGATATTGCCTCTTGATATCACGAGACCCCATTGGTTTAGCTTTGAAACTAATTCCATCTTCTGTAACAAGGGTGAAACACATGTCTTCTTCCCGTAGGCCTTCCGATAGACCTGTAATAATGAATTCTGCATCCTGGTAACATTTAATTTTGATCATGTCATTGGTACGTCCATTTGGACGATACACTTTATCTGGATCTCTAATAACACAACCTTCCCAACCTTCAGATACAAATTTATCATGTAGTGCCTTAATATTATCCCAACCTTTTACTGGTTGTTGCGGTACCATTTGTACTTGAAGTTCTCCCTCTGCATATTCTTTATCTGGGTCAAATTCCCCAAGATTAAGTTCTTTTTGAATAACTTCTAACCATTTTAATCTATCTTTAAATTCCAAAGTTGGTTCTACTATATCATACACATAATATTGTAACCAATCCATATCATAAGCATTCTTTTCCATTCTAGCAGCACCAGATATCTGTTGTAAAGATTTTCCATGCTTATATAATTCACCGTCTAAAATTAATTGAGGATATTTTTCAAATAATTTTATCATTAATGGATGTTCTGTAATATGGCGAGTAGAATAATCATAATGTTCACCTCCTCTAGATGCAGTATGAATTTCTCCTTTTTCATTCTTATAGAGAAGCATCCTTACTCCATCAATTTTTCTGCTGGCGTACCATGTCTTATCATATATTTTTTGATTAGTTACTTTATCAGCTTGTTTAGCCAACATAGGTTTAAGTACTCCACTTTGATTAGTAGCAGCTTCTCCTACAATTTCAAATAATTCAGATTCAGAATAAGTATCTGGATCTTTTGGGACTTCTTTATAACCTTTATCTTTATATTCTTTTAACTTAGAATTAAATTGAAGAGCTGCTTGTTCAGAAACAGTACGTTTTGCTTTACCTTTATCTACTAGAATAGCTGGCTGTTCAGTGAGTTTACCACCAAACATACCAGTTATTCTATTAATAATAAAGCCGTGCTGCTCATCATCCCAATGAGCTTCTAATTCAACTTGTCTAAGTTTTCCTTTTGAATCAATAGATACGAGGAATTTCCTGAGTTGGTTCATAATTGAAATGCTTTGTTAAAAAGTTCCAAAGATTATCAATATCTGCTATTACAAATATATCATCGCCTTCTTTTACTTCTGTTTGACCGTTGTATAACCAACCAAAGAAAGTATCAACGCCTTTTTCATCAAAGTTTGAATCAATAACTAAATCTACTAATTCATAAACATTTTCATAGAAATTATAAGGGTCCAATCCTATTTCTTCAAGAGTTTCCCTTTTTTCATTCAATTCTTTGAAATTAGAGACGTATTTAACAAATTGTTGTTTATTTAACATAATTATTTTCCAGTATGTCCAAATCCATCTTCACCGCGTTCAGTAGCAGGAAGTTCATCTACATCTTGCCATTTAATGCGTTCATATTTATGAAATACAAGTTGTGCAATCTTATCACCAGGATTAATTACATAGTTTTCAGAAGTATGATTCATAAGAATTACTTTAATTTCTCCACGATAATCCAATTTGTTATCATTAGGCTTTTTATCCTAATTTCTTATATTTCTTATTCATATAAGTTCCGCGTACCTTTTCACATAAAATGTGTCGAGCACTCTTGGGTCTATTATATTTATTCAAGACCTACGCTGTACGATGACTCTGAACCTTTCGCAATTTCAGAGTTTATCTCGGGATTAACATCACAGTCTTCCCCGATATTGCTCGATTTAACGACGCCAATTATTCTACCTAAAGAATCTGGCACTTTTGCTTGGATTAAGCTACTTTAGCGTCGATTGTGCCAGGAGTGTTAAGAACTGTAATTCCATGTTTAAGAGCTAAACCACTACGAGGTCTAACTTGACCTTCATATCCTTCAGGAATAGCAATAAATAAACCAGTACCAATAAGCATTCTTCCATGAGCAGGTAATACAATTGGAGTAGTAAGATTCGCTCTTACATCAAGTCCAGCTGAATTAATAGTTTCATACTTAGGAAGAAGCATATTTGATTTATTCACTACAAGAACTTTGATGTCGTACTTTTCTGTATTTTCAGCTTTCATAGGAGGATTCTCCATAATTTCATTTATTTGAGATTCATAAATTGCACCATCTGCAGGTACATCATTCTTTAAATTTAGTTGTTTAGCCATTCTTCATAAGATTTTAAGGTTTCTAATTCAGTATCTAATACAAATGCTTTTCTACAATCTAAACAAGCAAACTCATCTGTAATTATTTCTTTTTCCATTTGGGTGTGCCCAAAAATTTGGAATATGTCAGGAATCTTTTTAGAAAGGGCATATTCTGAAACATCCCCCCAAATACAACTACCACACGAATCCCAGCCACCTCTATTAGGAGATACTTGCATTAAAGCATCATTAGATACTTTATTGATAAGTACATCATTAAGAGTAATATTGTTATGCTCTAACCAATTAGGCAATACACCAGAATGGGTGAATAAATATTTACCTTCTTGATACGCTAATTTTAAATCCATTTGATTTAAATAATGAGTAATATCTCCTTTATGAAATACATCCATACGATCCGCCATTGCATTAATCACATAGTTACCATCATGATTACCTAAAAGACAAATTACTTTATCTCTATGTTCAAGTACAAATGGTAAAAGTTGATCGCGCAATCTATGTCTAGAGATATCTCTACTTACTTGATATGGATATGGATCATGATAATCGCCAAGAAAAATTACTTTATCAAACTTATCAATATTTTGACAAGGATCTATCCAAAAGTCACGACCATGTACATCCGGAATTATTAATATTTTCATGAATTTAAAGTATCTTTTATTTTATTTAATTTCTTTAAAGCAATTTCCAAATCAGAAATAGGAGACTGAGAAGCCTCAGCATAAATCATAGAATAAAATTTGTCATTTATAGTAATTTCTATAAATGGATTTAATTGTGCAGCATATTTATTTTTTAATGCCAAGGATTCTTTTTTACCGTTTTTATATCTTTCATCAAAAATAGTAAAATAGACATCATCAAATTCTAATTCATTAATAGCTTTAAGTTGTTCATCAGAATCAACAGTTATAGAAACATTTATTACATTCATAATATTAATTAGTTTCTAAACAATAGTAGGTAATACCGTCAAATATAATTTTAGTGTTTCCTTCGATATACATATCAATAGTTATTGGATTTTCTTTCCAAAAAGATTTCCAATCAATAAATTCTTGTAAATTTTCAGGAACTTCATCAAGATAATCATCTTGAACATATTGTTTATATAATGATATTTCTTCTATTACTTCTTCCTCAGTCATAATATTATAAGAAATATCATTAATAGTAAATTCCGTATAACTATTTTCAATAATTTCCCAGGAATTAAGTTCTTCTAAATCTGGGGTAAAAGTTGACAGCAATGCAGCTAAATGATCGTAACTATTAAATCCTTTTTCTATACACCAGTTTAAAAGTTCTCTGTTTGACATTAATTCCTCCAAATAAAGAAAGTACTACCGTCAAAATCTACTTCAATAGAATCTTGAGGTAAAACATCAGATTCGTCATAATCACGATCATTAAAATATTTTTCCCAATCAATATAATCTTCAATTATACTAAATGCAGGATTAGAATCTAATTGTGAAATAATAGCATCTTTATCATCATTCTGTTTATCAGAAATAATGTTATCTACATCATTATAATCATAAACTATATAATTTTTACCTAATACTGTAATTTCCCAACCATTCTCAGAAAAATTATCTTCTTTTAAATCTTTTTCTTCTAATTCTTCTAAAGCAATGACAGCACCAAGTTTGTCGGTGAAGTCATGCTCATAACACCAAGCACTTATAAATCGGTTAGTCATAATATTCTTTTATATAACATTGTTCACAAAGTGAACCATAATCATTAACATCACTTAGAGTCATAGGAGCACCACAATATTCACAGTATTTAACAGTTTCTTCATGAACATGTTTAGCTACTTCAAATATACTAGGACCTTTATACTCTACAGTTATCTTTTCTTTTTTATTCATTGAAAAATAAACGCATTATGTCTGGTTCTAGATAATGCAACATATTGTAATTGTCTTCGCACTGCTTCATCCATACAAGAATTAATATTTCTAATATCAACAAATACTTCATTGTAAGAGGATCCCTGCATCCTCATTTATGAATATTTTCATATTCACGTAAGACTATATCTTGAATTTCAGGAGATAAATCTTCTAAACGTTTAAATACAAATCCACTTGAACGTATTTCTCGTTGACCTTTACGATATGCTTTTCCCATATTACCAGATCTTCCTGAATGTATTTTATGGTTTTCTTTTCCAAGCATATCATCTAAAAATTCTGTTATTTCAAATGGATGTCTGCATAATCTCAATGGCTTTCCATCTTTAAAAGCAACTAAATTATAATTAATATTTATTCCTGCCATTGGATTATTAGATCCAATCCGACTTTCAGATAAAAATTGTTTTTGTTCATTCGACATTACTCTTCCGGTATTTTTTTGAGAAATTAGAGAACTTATTCTGGATTTGTTTACAAATTCTTGCAAACTAAAAGTGTCTCCTCCATCTCCTCCAAGAGTTTGATTTGTTAAATTATATAACTTAGAATATTTTTCAATATATTCTATTTCTTTTTTATATAAATAATCGTTTTGGACTATTTCTAATAATTTAATATTAACTAACTTTGGCCATACTTTTTCAAAATATTCAAATTTTTTAGTTTTATTTCTTTTTCCTTCTAAATATTCTTGAAAATGAGCATAATGTCCTTTTAATCTATCTTTTGGAGCTTGTTCTGTTGCTCCAATATAAAATATTTCATCTGTAGTTGGATCTGTGAGCGCGTATATAAAACCGAGCTCTACTAATTTAGAAGTTTGATCAATTAATTTCATATTTAGTATTTTGTATTATTAATTATACCTTTCATTTAACAATACACAATACTTAACATAAATTAAAATGAAATTCCTTCCCGTTTCGGAAATTAATCCTACTCTACTAATTTTACTAATAAAGGTCAATATTAATAAAACTTTCGATAGTCGTTGAACCTTTTCCATTTAAGGAACTTGGCTGCTGATTGTCCAATCTTTACAATTTTCAAACATTCACGTTCATTATTTCTAATCATCGTTGTAGTTTGTAAAGCTCTAAGGAGTTTCCAGCAATTAGAGAAGTTTTACAAGAGCCGGGGATTTTCAACTCTTATGGGTCGTTATTGCATAACTATAACCAAACGATTGTTTTCTAATTAATCTTCCATCATAAAATAGATTGACAGGAGATGTAAAACTGTTTATCATTTCAAAATATTTTTTCCAGTAATAAGATGCTTTCATTTTATTACCTTGAGAAGTATATTCTACAGCTGTCCATCTATAATATTCTATCTTTTGAGCCAATGAATCAAAATAATCCCTAGATATTTCTCTTGATAATATTGATATCCTTTCACTCATTTTTGTTAAAGAATCATATAATTCAAAAGACCAAGCAGGTAATTTACCAAAATATGGAATTGATAAATCAGTTTTAATTGGTTCATCTAGGATTATATAATCCATAGAATTATAAAATTGAAATGAATTGAATGTTAGATTTTCTTGACCTATTAAAAACTCTCCTTTATAATATTCTTCTGGCCCAAATAATATTTTATGAAATGCATTATTATAAGCATTTACTCGGTCATTTGTAAAAGCTAATACTTTAGCACCTAAAATATCATAATTTTTAACAGATTTCTTTAAACTTTCTCCAGCTTTTAGCATAAACTCTTTAATGTCAGAAGTTACAATTAAACTTCCTTCATTTCCTGTTGTTTCAGTAAATCTATTAATTGGAGAGTTCCTCAGAGTTTGAAGAACAGGTAGTAAAGCATTTTCACTAGACTGCCTCCAAACCTTTGTAAGTTCAAATTTAGGTTCTACATTTATAATTTTAGTAATATAATCTTGCTTAACTGGTTGGAGCTGCTTAAAATCACCACTGAAAATGATTTGTGAGTTTCTTTCTTGACATTTCTTTAATAAAGTTTCATAAAGATCATCATTTATCATAGAAGCTTCATCACAAATTACAACTCCATTATAAGGAACCATTCCAGGATTTTTATTACTTAAAAATAATAAATTTCTAAAATCCAATTCAAAAATTTTTATATTAGGAGAAAGAGCTAATAGCTTATGAATTGTTGTTGCACTTCTGTCTGTATACCTTGATAGTACAAGTGCTGCTTTATGAGTAGGAGCACAAAGAACATATTGTATGTTTTGCTGTTCACACCAATTAATTAAATAATTAACTAATATACTTTTACCAGTACCAGCACTTCCATAATACAAACATGAAGGTTTTTTCTTCTCTTGAAGAAATTCTTTCATCATTTTCAAAGCTTGTTCTTGTTCCTCTCCTAAAGTAATATTAACATTTACAGAATCAAGCATATTAAACAATTTGTACTATTTCCATTGTTCCTTCAGCAAGTTGTTTAGCATATCTATTTCTGAATTCAATCTCTGCATCATGTTTAGATGTTTCTTTACACCACTCTTTGAAATCATCAATATAATCGCCATCTTTGTTAAGAACATTGTAATAGCAAATATATGTTCTCATTTTAGGTTTATCTTCTTTCTTCACTATAGCTTGTTTTCCTTTTACATAATGTTTTTTACCATTATCATCAATCCAATAAGTGCCTCCTCTTGGACCTTTAATTAAAGTCTTATTCATTTTTTACTATAGTATATTGAGCATTTTCGATGTCAAATTCATCATCAAGAACTTTTTTCATTCCTCTAGCTATACTTTCTTGATAAAATCTGGCTCCAAGCATTATTTGCCATAATCCTTGAATAATTTCATCAGTACAGCACTCTTCACTAGGAACTTCCCAAGAAACAATTTCATCACCTATTTGTAAAGATAATTTAGTCATAATTATTTTTGAAATTTATAAGTAATATCTGTCCAAATATCATTTACACGTTTCCAAAATCTTTGATTAGTATTTGGATTATTTAATGGACCAAATTCTTCTTTATAGCTACCAATTTTAATGTAATCTAACCATAAAAATAAACAATTAAATGGAAATAAGTTAAAAGGTACTTCATCAAACCCTGTATACCAGCAAACTTTTAAATTATAATGAGTTTTTATAAACCTTACTAATTCTAATAAAGATTTACAATCATTATCTCCTCCAAGAAATGCTACACAAGAAATACCTTTATGCTCTTCTATTAATATAGAAAGTGCCGAAATTGTTAATTCGTTACCAATATCTTTTTGTAGATATGACGAATGACAATTCCGGCACTTATGTGGACAATTACTTAAATTTATTGCCAAAGTAATTTCATCTGGAACCTCCGAAAAGGTTTCCATAACATCAACATATTTTAACATATAAATTACAACAACATTTATCTTTATTTCTATAATTGCTACATGGACAAATTAATTCTTCAGAATCATTTACACAAGGACATTCACCTCCTGTTCTTTCTAACCCATTAAGAATTCCTCTGACAACATTAGCATCTGGATTTATCATCCAACCTTCTTTTGGATTAAGTTTAGTTGATATCATGTGAATAAATTCGTTTCTTAGCTTCAATTTGTCTATCGTTACCAAAGTTTTTAATAGGACGTAAATATCCAATTACTCTAGTATATTGAGTAATATGTTTACTACCACATTTTGGACATTCTGTAATTGGAATTTTTACAATATGTCCACAATCATCACATTTACTATTTGGAACATTAAATGTAAAATAAGATGTTCCTTCTTTAATTGCAAAATCAATTAATTTTAAATATTGCTCTTTACTTAAATGTGAATCTAAATTGCAGTGAAGGGCTGAACCACCATCGGTATATTGATAAGTTTGTTTTCCATGGAGAATGAATTTATCAAGTACAGATGTATTATCATGAGCATTATAAAAATAAGAATTATAAAGATTTTCATCATCAGGAACCCAATCATTCTGTTACACTCTCCTCTGGGCCTTGAGGAGATGATTTATCCAAATAATCTTCTAAATTAATAATACCAGCGTGAATTTTTCTATGACAATTAGCACAAACACAAACGCATTTTTCAATTTTTTTCATTAAATTCTCTTTACTCTTACTTCTATGTTTTCCTATTGTAAAATCTTTGTCTATCTGGTACTAATATAACCATATTGTCCCGGGAATCAAAATTAAAAATTGTCCCGTTGGATAAACGGAGAATTTCTTCGAATTCTCTCTATACTTTGTATAGTTCAGACTGTCGCATACCTATAAGTAGCAATATTCGCATATTATCCTTATAAGTCCTCTACACTCAGTCGTTCACGCTGCACGAAACACACAAATGTTTCTGCTTGCGCCCTGTCGCCACACCGGACTTCCAAGTCAATCAGTAGAGGTTTTACATGGGCATTGAGTCTACCCATCTTTTTTATCCCAATTATAATTCTTTCCTCCTAATCCTTCAGCTGGCACAACTTCACTATTAAATAAAAATGGTCTCTTTTTGTCATTAATAGAGTGAAGTTTATTTTGTTCTTTAATAGTGCTAAGAATTAATTGAAGAAATTCAATATATTCAGGATTATTACTTACTTTAAATCCAAGAAAACGGGCGGCTTCATTTAAACCATTAATTCCTATAGTACTGTATAGTTTACTAATATAAATATAACCGCCGTTACTTGCTGCAAACATACCTAAATCTTCTTGATTATAAAGCATTGTTTTATAAGCAATGTGGTATTTATAAACTCTTTTTAGTATCTTAATTAGATAACCTTTTAATGAACAGTAAGCCGTTTGTTTATCTCCTATCCACATAGAATTAATACGATCATTAGGATCATGTATTGGCCCTTGAATATCATATTGTACATTAAAATTAGCCTCATCTAAATTATACCAATCTTGTACAATCCTATTTATATTAAGAGTAATAACATTACAAGATCCTGTCATTACTCCAGTAAGTCCAGAAGTTGGATTAAAAGTATTTTCTGTTAATTCGTTTTTAAGTCTACAACATGAAGCAAGACTATCAGCACTATCTGATATATATGTAAAGAAACTATGACCTTCTGCATACATTTCAGCAGTAAAATCTTTATAATCTTTATCAATTATATCATTAGTTTTTGGATCATAAACCATTGCCATTGTTTCAACTGGAAAAGTAAGAATTTGTTTTGTTCTTAATTTGTTGAACCACTTCATAAATAATCTCTGAAGTGTATCAATTGCTTTCCATTCTGGCTGAGTTCCATCTGGATAATAAAAGTTTTCAAATAGTGAATTAAAATATGTTCTATCGTAATAGGATATATTTGTAAATGGGCTTTGATAACTTCTATTTCCTGCAGGTTGATTAATTCCCCAAATGAATTGTTTAAAAGCTTTATATATATTATCTTTAATGGTTTTAGATTGTTTACAAATGTTTGTAGTTGTTAATTCGTCTAAATGATTATACCAATCTTCACCAAATTCTTGAATAATATAATAGTTTAATACAATAAAATATTCACCAAACGCAACAGCTCCTTTACATTGAGAGGAAAGTAAGAATGTTAAATTAGTAATTTGTCCACTAAATGAAGATAAATCATTTGGAGGTCCGGGAGTAACTCCATCTATATTTCCAACTCCGTTTAACATTAATGGAAATAAACTTACTGCCATACAATATTGTTTAACAGTAGGTACAGAAGCTTCATCATGAGTGTAGATAATATGATGATTTAAGTCTTCTTCATATTGATCTGCAACTTCTGGAAACATTTCCATTAACTGCTTCTTCATTCTACGACGTTGCAATTTTCTATTTTTTGTTTTATAAACTTCTCCTTCTAGATTTGCAACATTTTTCATAGTAACATTAGCATTAGCATCAGTTTCAGAAGATGTAGCTGCATTCTCATGCGATCGAGAATATTCTTCCATATATGCCAATCTTTCTTCCTCAAATCGAATTTCAGATTGATTGCTTCTATAAATCATAAAAGCTTTAGCTACATTATGGTAACCAAAATCTTCTATTAATTCTTCAAGTTGATCTTGAATTTCTTCAACTGAAATTTCTTCCCAAATTTCAACAGAATTTACTAATTCTTTTAAAGTTTCTTCATTAATTGGTTCAGAACAAGCATTAAATGCTTTTTTTACTGCATTTTCAATTTTTGTTAAATCAAATTCTTCTAAAGAACCATCTCTTTTAGTTATATTCATAAATCATTAATTTTAATTAATATTTAATTAAAGAACATTATATTAATATAACATTATTTAAATTAAAATTAAAATAATATAATAAAACAGTTCTTTAGTATAATTTAAATCCCAAGTATACGTCCAACTAACAAAGTCTTTTCATATCTAGTAAAACAGTCTTTTGACATATTATTTGTTACTTGTTGAGTAAAAGCATTATAAACATTATACATAGTACAATCTTCATCACCAGTATAATATGGAGAATCTTCATCTTCAAATAGATCTTTATAAGCATCAAGTACCATAGAAGTGGCAATTTTTACTTTACCATATCCATTAGAATAATTCATACCCATAGCATTGCGAATCCATCGACCAAGACTTTCATTAATATTAATGTCAGATGCTTCAAAATTAGTTTCGCTGAGCATTCTTAAAGTCTTTCCAATAGTTTCAGTCCTATTCATTAATCTTTCGATAGGAGCATAATCTAATGCAGATTCAGGTTGTATTTCCTGAATTGCTAAACCATTTGGACTAAATACACAAAGATTAGTACAAGCACTTCTTTCTGCACCACTATAAAGTTTAGCAACTGGTTTTAATACATCTAAACCATATACCATTCCAATAACTTGAGTATGTCCTTCAAATGCATATTCATTAGGAAGAACAGCTTCAATGTGCACTCTATTAAAAGTTAAATCATCTGATAAAATTTCTCCATTTTCAGTAAGAGTAATTTGATCTGGCATTTTTACTTCAACAGTAAAATTGTCAGTATATTTGCTCATTCTATCTATAAATGGCTCAAGATAATCTGATGTCTTAAAGAAATCTTTTCCTTTAATTCTAGTGGCTTTTCCAGCTAGAACTTCTTCAAGAGTAAATTTATGTTTAGCCATATTACATATTTTGAAATTCACCTCGTACAATATTATCTCCAATACACAAATCATAAGAAACTCCATAAGAATTTCTACTGAAATTAAATGCAGAATAATCTGAACTTCCAAATAAACTCAATACATTACGATAATCAAGCTTCTTGCATGAAGAATAATTATTAGAATGTAAATCACCTTTAATAATATGAACATTATCTCCAGTAATTTCATTATCATCCAACCATTCGTAAAGCATTACCTTATTCTTATCATCAAGAACTAAAGGCATACCTTTTTTCATGTAAGATTGGTCTTTTCCATGAGTTAAACAATATGTGTGCTCTCCTTCAGTAAATGTACAGAAGAAACCATTACTTAATGTAGATTTTATACCACTAAGTTTAAGTTCTGCAAATAATGCTCTAGTTGCAACATACTCAATTGGGCCAGAATGATTACCACATCTTACAGAATACATACAAATTTCGTTACATATTCCAGATTGAGCTAATCCTTCTACAAAATTCTTAATTAAAGTAATATAAGCATTTGCTTGTTCAAATCCATCCATGTTTTCTGGAAGAGAATGATCTAATCTAGCAGTCTTATTAGTTGGGCCACAAGAATCTACCATATCTCCCATTAAACAGATATTAATCTTCTTATAAGTACCTAACTCAGACAATTTATTAAGGATTTCATTGAGTCTTCTAGCAGCTTCGTCAATCCCATAATCAACATTTTCAGAATATAAAGTTCCAGAAGTAACTGTGGCACCAATATGCATATCAGCAATATACAAGTTAAGATACTCATAATTTGGTTTACCTATTGCAGAGGTTCTTATTATTTTAGGACAATCAACTAATTTAAATTGAATACCTTTAAGATTATTCAACTGAGACTTTAAGTCTTCATTTTCAGCAGCATATTTCTTTAAAAGTCTTTCATTATTCTTAATTCTATCCTCTTCTATTTTCTTAAGAAAATCATTTTCCTTTTCTCTAATCTGCATTTCACGAAGTTCATCCGTTGTTTTCTCTTCAATAATATGAGGAGCAAATGGAGCACTTGCTTTATAAATATTCATTGCAGACAAAATACGCTTAAAGTCTACAAGAGATAATTCAGGGAAATAACGACTTACTTCTCTTTGAGTGAGTGAAGCACCATAATATGAATACAGTCTATAAACAATATTCATTTCATCCCTACTAAATTTGCCAACAAGAGGAGCTTTATTCTTACGATAAATTTTATAGTTATAGTAAAGAATACGATCATTATCGTCTCTTTCATAAGAAATTTCCGTATAATTATCAGAGTCTACTTTTTCTTTGGCAGTACATTTTAAATCTGGAGAATTTATCCTTTTTCCATTTTCTTTAATATTATAATAATGATTCATAATTTTATTATAATAAGGAGTATCTTCATCAGAAGTTTTTTCAAATTCATTCCATTTAGAATAAATAGACTGCTTATTTAATTTAAAAGTATCACAATAAGCTGAAATGGACATTCCAGATTCATCAATCTTCTCTAATAATGTTGCAAATTCCTTTAAAGTTTTTTCTTTCATTACTTATTTAAAATTAGATAGCAATTACGCCGTTAAAATAGAAAACCCAGTCTAATTTTTACATTAAACTGGGCCTAAACAGAAATCTTAAAAAAATAAGGGAGCTTTCTTGCGAAAACTCCCTTATTCAAAACATGTTTTATATTGTTCGGTGCTTATATTAGTAAAGAGAATTAATTCTCGTTACCGAATACTAACCAACGACCAGATTTAGCAGCTTTTGAAGGAGTATACTCAGCCTTAAATGCGATAGGCTCACCTTCCTTAACGTCCTTACCAATGTAGCAAGTCATTTTGCCATGGAATCCATTAAGGATAATCTCTTTTGCTAACTGTTTAGCAGCGGCTTTTGTCTCGTCGTTTGTGCCAAGTACCTCTCCGGTAGCATCGTCAATGAGGCGATAAACTTTCTTGAATTTACGTTTACCTTGCTCGTTCTTTACATCAGTGATAGTCCAAGGACGTTCACGAGTATCAGCAACAGCACTTTCGATAGTGATAATGTAACCAACACCAGCAGCACATTTAACTTTCTTCTGGAGATAGTCAATCATAAACTGTTTGACATCTTTCTCCGTGACAGCACCACTACGAGCTTTCATCCAATTCTTGTATGCCTGAGTAGCATCACCAGCAATTGAAAATCCAAGATTAGCTTCATTGATAGCAGCCTCTTTACTTACACCTACGATTTCACATTTCTTAAAAGACATGATTTTGTTTTCCATAATAAAAAATTTTTAAACATTAAACATTATTTCATACACAAATCCACTTTGGATTTGTCATTTTCTTTATTTTGTATCTATTGGTGATTAAATCATTTTCCTTAATCATCGTATTATAATAATACCCAACTTAATAATTTTTTCCAAATAAAAAATGAAATTTTTTTATTTAAAAAGGACACAAATCTTGTACACCTTTCTTTATTAAATTGGGCATATCTGCAGGCTTAATGCCTAAATTTGGGATAGTAAGACACCCCCATGACCACCATTCACATATTAAGTCCAGTGCCTGTAAGGTTTCATCTTCAACTAATGTATCCTTAAAAATAGATTTAAGGACCTGGTAATGTGTTAACCCAGGTTTTTTATTTCTAAGGGCATGTGTAACATAACATATCATAGTTATTAAGCCCATTTTACTACCTAAATCAGCATCACCTGGAACTCCAATATTGAGTTCACAATCAAGAATGTGTTTTACTTCTTCAAGTCTCTTCGTATCCATTTACTGTATAATAAGCAATCATTTTTATAAGAGTTAAAAACTCTTTAACTCCAACCGTAAACCAATTTGGTTTCATTTCAACAACTGAACTCCAATAAGATGGAATTGTTTCAACAACTAAGAAATTGCCTTTAATAGTTGGATTTTCCATTTCAAAGAATTGCTTTGCACATAATGAAAGTAACCAGGAATAAAAAGCAATTTCTCTATAATAATGAAAACTCTTTACAGCATTGTCAAATTCTGAACATAATTTACCAGTAGTTTTTACATCATTAACAGTAATGATATTACTCATTTTATCAATGGTATAATTATCTAATTTAGCTTTCAATCTAAGTTCTACAGGTTCATTATGATCAGGAACTTTAACTAGAATATTTAAAAGGATCGTTTTTTCATTATTGCTAGGCAAAGCATCACCCAGCAAATCAGTTGGATGCAACAATTTTTGAATAGCTTCATTATTATTCAACGAATTCATTACTTCAAGAAGTCTATCTTTAGACTTTTCATCTAAGAAAATAGGAGTTCTCTCATCAGTGGAATTCTGTTCGAATTTATAACGAGCTTTAAAGTAAGGTCTAATTGCATCTTTCACTTTAGACATTTGAGCAGCTGTTGGAATACCTTTATAGTAATCAACTGTTATTGCTGCTTGTCTAAGTAAATCATCAGAAGGTAACTCACCTTTCTTAGAATTACACCAAAGTAAATCTGCCATTAAACCAACTTTAGCAGTAGGAGCAAATACATCTTCACAAAGATAAAATGATTCTGGTTGTAATGACAATTCATGCACAGCGGAACCAAATGCTAAACTACTACTAAATTTATTGTTCTTGGATAATCCCTCAAAATACATTTGAGGATTTCCTCCTTGAACTGGATTTATAAGGCTCATTCTCGAGTTACTAATATAACCAGAGAACTTTTCCCCAAAATATTCTTTATCACTAATATCTTCTAATCTTAAAGTCTCAATAATAGGAGTAATTTTTATTTGAGATAGAAGTTCTTTAGTAAATATCATACTTACAATAAATTCTGGAAATTAGGGAATATTGTTAGCATGAACAAATCATAAACATCTTTAATTTCGTCCTCATTGAGAGAATAAACTCGGCCAATAGGTCCCCAAGATTTATTATGTTCACAATCCATTAATAAACAAGGTACTCCAGCTAAATTCATAGCTTTAAAATTTGAAATAGAATCATCAATAAAGACATCTATTTTACCTTTAACAACATGTGCTTTATTTTTAGATTGTGTTACTATTTGGTAAACTGGGGCAATAGGATAGTTGTGATCCTCTATCCATCGTTTTGACCAATCTTTATTACAAACTCTCTTAGTACAATATAAAGTAACAGGAAAATCAGGACGATGTTTTGGTTGTAGATTCAACCAAAACTGTCTGTCCTTTCTTAAATCCCTTTGAACGTGTCTTGTGACTTCAAATTCATTTTTTGGTTCTCCAAATCTCTTTAAATATTCAGGAAACCAATGCAAAATGGTGTCGTCTATATCTAATCCAATTCTTAATTTCATGCTAACATCTTTATTTTAACCATTTATAACTCTTCAATTTCTATTAACTCTTTCGATATCAGAACACCATGTTTATTACACAACTCAATAAGAAATTTCTCCCATTCATCCTCTTCAATATCATCATATTTATTCCAATATTCTTGGATAATACGATCTTTTGCATCGTTTAGATGTTTGGCACAAACTACTTTGACTTTATTAGATTTCTTATTAAAATTACTTACTGCATAGATAAATTTATCCATTTTATACTGTTTTTGACAAAAGTTCATAAAAGTAGTAATCTGGTATTACAAATACTGTTCCAGGACTATTAAGTCCACCCTCTGATGCTTTCTTCCAAGCCATACAGAATGGTTTTGATTTGTCAGAACAAGCATCTCTAATTGCGAAATAGCTAGGCATATTTGCTGTATGTTTACATTGAATGTTGCAGCCAAGTTTATGATTAGTATCAACAATATCTATCTTATTGTTGTCTGCTTTTTTTGACTCTCCAGCTGCCCTACAACAACCATCAAAACCTATTTCTTTTAGTTTATTAACTACTTCACTCTCAAAAGCACTACCTTTATTTTTATTCTTTTTAGCTCTATAGTATCTTTTCGTATACTCATCAAGCCATTCAAATGTTATTTTGTCTTTTCCTGTAGCACCAGGTTTGTTACAGCGAATTTTTATAGCTGCAATAGATACACCTGTCTTTTCAGAAGCTTCTTCTATTGATGTAAATTCTTCAGTTCTACCATCTTTAAAAGTAGCACGACAGGCAGTGTTTAAGTCTTTAACCTATATTTTACCCATTTTACAAATTGTGTAATTAAATTAAGTGTTTTTTGTTTTCCGTAACATTTATAGAAATCACTAATGTCTTTAGTTTTATACTTTCTTGGAATCCAAGTATAAATCAAATCTGGATGATCTTTTCTAATTTTTCTCATGTTTGCAATTCCTGCTACATCAGTATCATAAATTACAACAATTACTTTAAAACGTTGTTTTAATTTCTCCAATACAGAATCAGCAATAAATAAATTTTCACTATTAGGTGCAATAGCATTTATACCAAATTCATATAAAGTCATACAATCCTTCATAGATTTAGTAATTACTAATAAATTACCTTTTTTAGGTAATAATTCAAAACCTTGAATTTTCTTTGCAGGCCAATTAGTTAAAAACCTTATTCCTTTTTCTTTATTTAACGGATAATAAACTCTCCAAAGTTCTTTACCTTCCATTTTACCACCATAATAACCAAAAGCCATTTGTGGATTATCAATAATAGAAAATAAATTATCATTTAAGAAAACAGAACGACAAGAAAATACTCGAAATTTATTTAAGGTATCTAAAGTTATACCATATTGATTCCACCAATTTAATTCATACTTGGTAAATTCTCGGCGTTCAATTTGAATTTTAGACATTTCTTTCTCTTCAAATCGTTTTAATCCAGTTTGAATAATTCCAGGATTTTTAGTTATGTTTGGATTTTCTTTCAATCCGAAGTCATTAGCAATGACACGTAATGCTTGATAGTAATCAACATTATGTAGTGCCATTACTAATGAAAAACAATTATAAAACTCGCCAGTAGCGAAATCATGTAAATAAAGATCTCCTTTGCTATTTCTGTAAAAACCACAAGTTGGATTTTTATCAGACCTAAGTCTACTACAGATTAATTTTTTAGAAACTCTATCTATACCTAGATAATAACAAAAGATTTCTTCTTCGGAAAGATTCTTTAAAATAAATCCCTTAGTTATATTAGCATTTTCATTAAATTTAAATTCAAACATAACTAAGTTATTTATTTAATTAAAGATCATTAAGCATAGTTGAGAGGTCGTCCTGAGTGGCATTGTCAATATCACTATTGTCACCAGCAGGAACCTCAGTATTATCAGGAGCAGGAGTTGGTTTTCTATTCTCAAATTCCATACGCTTCTTATCTTCAGCAGGAGTGAATGCTAAATCATCCTTTAGAGATAGGAAATTGTTATTAATTTGAGCTTCTCCAGTTGTACGATTGATGCTAGTAAAGAAAGGAAGGCTAGCATAGATAACTCCATTATTATCACGTCCACAAAGTTTGAGATAACATTCACAACCTTTCTTAGCATTAAGAACTTTAGCTGCTAGAGTTGCAACATCTTTAAAGTTTTTACAACTACCAACTACCTTTTTCATTTTTTCATATCCATCAGGATTAAGCACACCACAACAATGAGCAAAGAACATCATTGCACGGTCAGCATTAGAAGGATTTTCACCTCCCCAGTTATTAGGAGTACGCTCTATATCCCTACCTTCTGTTGATGGTAGGAAATAGTTTTCCTCATAAAAACCTTGTTCTCCTTCCCAGCGAACCTTAAGAATATCATAATCTGTTTGGTTCTTTTCGGAATGAAGAATATCAACTTTAGCTTCTACAAATTTAACTTTGTTAATAGTATAAGCTCTTAAACGTTTGTCAGCGGCAACACCATCGGTGTTTACCATTGCATTAAAATTAAAACCATTAGCCATAATACAAAAATAATTTTTTAGTTAATTTATTAAACTTCACTTAATAATTGTTCAAACATTGAACCATCTACTTCTTCTTGAGAATCTAAGGTATCATCAATATCATCAGTGTTGATTCCTTCTAAATCTTCAGGAATTTCCACAGTTTCAGATATATTTTCATCATGCATAATTATTGGACCTTTATCTCCTTTAAGAACAAAAGTTCCTTCGAGAGCAGGATTAGGTTCAATATCAAATATTGTGCCATAAGCAGCAAGTGCATCATGATTAGCTCCTCTACAAGCTACAGTAAAGCTCTTAGTTAAACGATTACCATCTTTTACTTTAAAAGCTTCATTAGTACCAATAATAGGTGTCATTGTTCCATCAATTTTCTTCATCTTGACACAAAGCTTCATTTCAGGTTCAAGACCCATCAATGTAACAGCTGCGGTATTTAATGAATACTTATTGTCTTCAAGAGTCAATTGAGGATTTGGATTTTCATCCACTTTCTTTTTAGTGCTTCTTGTACTTGTTGTTTTCTTAGTAACAGGAGCAAAATCTCTTATCTCCCCAGTATCAGGGTTTAAGGCCACAAATTTACCGGCCTCATCATCAAAGCAAAGTTTAAAATCAATTAACATGTTTCGTCTTCTTCTCCACTTTCAAATTTATTAACTGTATCTATGACTAACTTCATGTTAGGCTCAATATATTTATCTTCAAAACATCCAGCAACAGAACGACAAGTATCATTACCATTTGTTCTAGTTCTGAAACGATACTGGACTTCATCATTTTCATCAACATAAGTATCAGTATAAATTATATAACTGAATAATCCATCAATGTTGACAGTTTTATCTAGCATTTTTCCTGAAGTATATAACTTCCAGAATGGTTCCATATCGGTACCATCGTTTACGATATGAGAAATAAGCACAACAGTTAAATCATCTCTTAAACTGTTAGCAGTCCGAATCATTTCATAATAATTCTTAGCTTGAACGGTGAATTTTTCGTATCCCTTCTCAGTTGCTTTATCCATAATCTCATTACTTAACAAATAATTAAGATCATCGATCACAACTACCTTAATATCGAGTCTTGTAGCAGACACTATTTTAAGGGTTTTAGTTATTTTTTCATAATCGTTGCTGACATACCAGTTTCCTTCTAGTTTACCATCAACAACTTTAACTTTTGGATATTTCTTCTTAAATCCTGGAATTTGTAGTTGTTTATTAGTACAACTTACAATAAAAGTTTCTTCAGGTACTAAATAACGTAATGAAGTACTCTTTCCAGTATTAGATAATCCAGCTAAACAAATTACATTACTCATTATTACATCGTAAATTTAAAAGTAGTTTTATTACCATTTTCATCTAAATTCTCTATCATATTATCTTTTTCTAAATCCTGTTTGAGTATATAATCTGGATTAGTATATTTACCATAGTCATTAATTTCATTAGATCTCGGTAATTCACGCCAGTAGCCTATTTTTCCAAAAAAGTTTACTCCAATTTCTACACTGGATTGACCATCTCTTGCTTTTTGTACAGTTATAACTCTAAAATTATCTTCTAATTTTTTGATGTCATAACCACCATAAGAGCCAAGTTTCTCTCTATAAGGATTAAAAATTGAAATTGCTACTTCACAATCTTGTGTAGGATTTCCAGAATCTTTAACATCATTAAGAGTTAAATTATTCAATCCTTGTTTCCTTCTTTCAATATCACCAGATGCTCTATTAATCTGCATTATAACTACAGGACTAATACCACAAGCATTTCTTAGCATAACAAGAATTCTAGAAACAGCATCAATTTCAGCTTTTAAGTCTTTAGCTTTAACAAGACCAATATGATCAATAATAACATTATGAATTAATTCTGGATCATAAGGTTTATATAAAATTTCAACATCTTCTCCAGCATTAACAACTTCTAATTCACCAGTTGTTCTTAATTCTGCTATTAATTTTCTGTACAAATAAGAAGCATTACAAGTTTTGTCATAAATCTTAACTACTTTCTTAACTTTCTCTAACCACGGTCTACATTCTTTAATTAGATTATAATACTCATCACACAGCACATAATTCTTTCTTCTAGAAAAAATTTCCTTAGGAGACAAAGAAATACCATAAGTATCAAATATATAAAGACACAATAATCTAGCTAAAATAGTCTTTGTTGACATTTCTAGCGAGAAATAAGTACATTTAAATTTATTATCATCTAGATGTTCCATTAAAGGTCTATATACATAAGAATATAAGGCAAAACTTGATTTACCATTACCAGTTCCAGCAAATATCAAAGTATATGTACTTGCACATACACCATCAATTATACCTTCTAGTTTTGGCATACCCATACCAAATCCTTGGTTTTTTCCTTGTCTACCTCTTTCAATTTCAGAGAAAAGATCATCAATTTCGTTTGTCATAGCATTTTAACAGCGTCAAAATTAACATTAACAAGCTTTCCATCACGAAGAGCTTTTAAATCCTCCCAACGTCTGTCTATTACGAAACTAGCTAAAGTAAATTGAATGAACTGAGTATTTTCTTTTGCCCATTTTAAGACATCAAGTATTTCTTGATGAATTTCTGGGTTCCAGTTAATTACTTTTCCATAATACCTATACATATCTTCCAGACTGTCAAACTTTTTAGATACTCCTCTTAATGGTATAATGTTTCCATTGATATTACCAAACTGAGGATACATCTCAAAAAGTTCAATTCCCATTTCAAAAGATTCTCGATGAAAATTCTTTAAGAAATTTTTATTAAATTCAATACTATAAGGATCAAAATTTTCTCCTTTAGCAGGAATTTTATAACTTTTTAGTACAACTCCTTTATTTTGAAGACTAATAAGTATTTCTCTGAAATTTCCTCTATCCTCTTCTGGAATTGAAAAATATCTATAGAGATATGAATCATCTTCTTCCTTAGCTAGAGTTAAAATACGTATAACAAACAATTCATTAGGATTTAGGTGATACTTATTAAGTATACCCATATCCTGGTCAATAGTGTTAATTAACACAGAATAAACAACTTTATATGTTACTTACTCTGCAAGCATGGTAATCCTCTTTCGAGGTTTTAGATACTACATAGAAAATTTAATCATCTGATTTAATTTCACTGGAAAGATCTTCTTTATCTTGTTGTTCTCTGATACGTTCTATGGCTTCCACTACAAATTCTCTATCAAGAATACCTTTCTCTACAAAATCTTCAATAGGTAGTGTAGATTTAATATTCTTCATAGTAATTTCTCTTTGTTCTGGAGTCATAGAAAGGTACCAAAACTCAAAAGATACAAAAACTTTACGTTCGTGAGCGAGTGTTCTAAGCATTTGAGGTCTAGAAGCTTTGTAAGCTTTATCCATAATATTACCTAAATTAGGCATTTCTGTCATTGTGAACACCTCACGATCGGGAATGTTAAGTATAATTTGCATATTAAAAACGAAATGTAAATTTAGAAACAGGTCTTTTATAAGTTTCGTAATCCTCTCCTCTAAGCACTTTCATGAGATTTTCTTCATTTATTGGTATTGGTTCATTCCCCTCTGAAATTTCTTTCTTTTTAGATGAATTTTCGGAATGAGATTTAGCAAACCATGAAGTCTCAACGGTATCATTAATAACAAAAGTAAATAATTCGGAGATTTTATTACCTTCTTTACGAATGGCTCTTCCTTTTCTTTGTTTATACCTAGTAGGAGAAGAATCATATCCTAAAATAATTGCAAGATTAATTCCAGGGCAATCTAAACCTTCATCACACTTTTTAACTGTATTTAAAACTCCAGAAGGTTTATTAGCAAACTCATTTAATGTAATTCTACCTTTCTTCTTAGAGTCTTTTCCAGTATAAACATAACCATAACCAATTTTTTCAGCAATTTCAGTAGTTGCTGAAAATGTAATAATCTTAGCATTAGGTCTATGTTTAATAATTTCCCTAGTTAATCTTATTTTTTCAGGATGTTCATTTATAAATTTCTTTCTTGCTTGCAAAGCCCTAGCTAATGCTGTTGCATGATAAGTAATCATTTTAAAAGTTTCCTTAGGATCCAGCCCTTTATTTTCCTCACATAACTTATCTCTATAAGCAGACCTAATTTTATAACCATCTTTACCTAACATACTAGTTGCTAAATCAAAGTCATAATTAAAAAATTCAAAATGTTCATTAAATTCTTTAGTTATTTGTTTATAAATGTCAATATCAGGAACATCTAATATAACTTTATATTCAATACTTTGAGCAACCCAGCCATTTGCTATTGCTTCTAAATCATTTATACGATCAACTACCGGACAATACTTATATAGTAATTCATGTTTACCGTCAAGTCTTTCCATAGTTGCAGATAAAGCAAGGATAAATTTATATTTCACTTTCGTGAATACTTGACTAAACAGAGGGCTAGCATAGCGATGTGCTTCGTCTAATATCAATAAATCACATTCATGATAACTTTTAACTAAAGTATTAATAATAATAACTTCAGCTTGACCAGATAATCCCATTTCAAATAATTGTGCTTGCCATTGTTTTTGCAGCGGGTCAGTAGGAACAACAACAATAATTCTTGTGTTAGGAAATTTCTGACATAATAATTTAGAAGCCATTAACCCAACTCTAGTTTTACCAAATCCAGTGGATGCAACTATTGCCCCCTTACATTTAGCATTAATCCATGCTCTTAGGCATTCTTTTTGTCTTCCAGTTCTATCAAGAGGTTCAAACAAAGAAAGTTGTTCCATTAAAGAGTGATTCCCTTTAATTCACAAACTTGTTTGATCTCTTTAATCTTCTGTTCCCAAAGAGTAGCTTGATTTCTAGCTTCATCCTCTAAACGTGGTAAAACTTTATTACGAAGAGTGACTAAAGCTATTTCATTCATATTTTCATATCTTTCATTCTTAAGATTATGCATAGCACGAAATTCAAGATATGATAATCCTCCATTATAATTTGTATGAAGTTTTACATTTGGACGGAGGTTAAGATTATATTTTACTTGCTCTAGTCTATCTATAGTTTTTCCATCTTGATCTTTCTTAGAAAGATATTCTTTAACTTCTTCATTCGTAAACCAAAGTCCCAATTTAATTAAGAAATTATGAGTAATATGTCTACGTTGTAATACTCCAAGAGAAGTTAAACATGCATCGAGAATAATATCAATTGAAAGAAATCTAAACTCGTCAGGAATTTCTATTATTGTGCTAATAGGAGTGGTCTTATAAGCACTTCTTGGAATTTGTTCCCTTATTTCCTCTTTACTTAAATAATCTACTAAAGTTTTTCTAAACTCAACTGGCATAATACCATGTTTACGTAGATATCTCATATAAAGTTCAGCAGAACAACGATTTTCTTGATCTCTAATAATGTTAATTAATTCATATCTTCCTGGATCCTCTTTACTCTTACTGTAGAGCATAGAATTACAATGTGCTAAGCATTGACGTAATTGTTCTTCAGTGGCATCCATTAAACGAAACTCGTCTTGTACACGTTTTCCGTTTAAATAATGTTTTGGACCTTTCCATACAAATGAATTAACATCGTTTTTCTTGTTTTCTAAAGCTTCATTAAGCTTATCGGCAAAATCTGATGACATAAAATTTATAATTTAAAAGAGTGTTTATTTTGTTCAGGTTGTTTAGCTATAAATTTATTAAATTGATAAACTGAAGTTTTATAAGGTGTATATCCTTCTCCATTAAACCAAGCATCTTGTCCTGCTATTATAATAGAATAATTTAAATACCCTTCTTCTCCATTTAACAATTCTCTGTGATCCCAATTAGGCCATCGAGTACACATTATATATCTATAACCCAACCTATTAATTTCTTCAGAATCTATAATTTCAAATACATAAGTAGTATAATCTAGAGAGTCTTTCTGTTGACAAAGTAATTTTACATGTGTAGTATCATTTGTCATAGTTTGGTTTTATCTATATAGTCTATACACCCTGCTATTGCAAAATCTGTTTTCATTTTTTCAAATCCTGGAAAACAAGGTGCATTTGCACATTTAGAACAACTTCTATTATAATACATTATTTTAGAAGTTTTCTTAGTTGGCAAACCTTTTACAATAGTATCAGTAGTAGTATCAGGCATACACTAGTTATTCCACCTCCTATAGCAAAATTTGTAGCAATTTCTTTCTGTTTAGAAAGTTTAGTATTGTTATCTTTTAAAACTGTAATAACATTATCCATGCTACTTATTTGTTTATTTAATTCTTCTACACTACTCTGTCTGAGAGAGTCTTTTTCCTCTAATTTGCTTGTCCAATCAACATAATAAGTAATAAGCTGATTGTTTAAACTATTTTGTTTCTCTAAATATTCTAATTGATTAAAAAGAATATTAGTTTGTTTTAATTGAACAGGAGTCACTCGGAAATCTTGTGCTGAGGAAGTTGGTATAATAATTCCAATCATCATTAGCAGATTGATTCCAAATACTATCAGCTTTCTTTTCATAGATATATTTAGTTGATACTTTTAATTTATAAATTGTATCAATTTTTGGTTTAATTAAACTAATACAATTTTCTAGACTATCAATAGAATGATTTAGTGAATCTATTTTTTCACTATAAGTTTTTTCTATATTATTAATATTCTTATGATATTTTATAACATTTATTATACCAAATGAACATAACATAAGAACACAAATAAATATAAAAATATTACTTATTTTTCTGTTCTTCTCTATATTTAGCTTCTGCATTATTGTATCCAGCTATGATTGTTCCAGGATTATTTTCAAAATATTTCATCTCCTGATTTACCAATGCGTTTACTACATCAGTATTAATCATACCTGCATGAGAAGCATAGAGTACTCTTGAAGGACGTTTTACAGCTTTACCAAGAGCAATAGTCTTTCCAAGTTCTTCATTCCATTTATCTTCAGGACTACAAATAGCAAATCCTAAAGAAAGTTTTTTACAAACATCAGAAATAATAATTTCATCTACTTTATCTTCATTAGCTGTAATAACCATTCCTTCTTCAGGAATACGTTCACTAACTGCAGCTACAATGTACTGACGTTGATTACCCATGTAATCAGTAAATACTCCATTACGGAATTCAACTCTGGTCTTAACCATAATTTTTTAAATTTAAAAGTTATTAATCTTGATTTTTAGTTTCTTCAATTTCTTCATTATCTTCTTCATTGTCTGATGCTTCAACTACTTCTGCATCAATTAAATCTCTTTGTTTCAATTGTTCAAGTGGAATTTTCTTTAAACAGGATAAATTAGACCATTCATCATTAGATAAATCTAATATAGATAAAAGTTTAGTCTTCTCTTCCATCCATATTTTCATTAACTTTTTGATGTCATCATCTCCTCCTTTTCCTAAAGATTTACTTCTTGACTTTACTCGATAATTAATAATAGATTTAATACAAGTTTCAAATCTAAGTCCAAAACCTGCTGGTTTAAACTCATATTTTTGATCTTCCTTACCTTTATTAATTACTTTTAAAAGATATAAATCCCAAGAAAATCCTAATCCAGAACTTCTTATTATATATTCTGGACCTTGAATCTGAATATATCCTTTTGATTCTTCAGCACTCATTTCAATGTAACACTATATGATTTTTTCTTTTTATCAAATTCTAATAAATCTAACCATTCTTCTTCAGTATGATTAAATAAAGAAATAAACTTTTTTCTTTCTTCTTTGTATCTACTAAAGAATTGAGCTAAACCTTCATCGCCTTTACCTTTAAAATTACAATTTCCAGAATTTACTATTCTGTTTATTATAATTTTAAGAATAGCTTCTTTTGAAGTAGGATAACTATCCCATTTTAATTCTGTTCGTTCATTAGATTTACCTTTGTTTACTGTTTTTGGTAAATATAAATTACAAGCATGAAAATTAGGATATTCAGAATAACCATCAGTACAATTTTCATAATTTAATATGAAATCTTCACATTGAAAATTAAGTTCTTTTATTCTTATTTTTGATTTAGCTTGTCTTTTTGGGTATGACATTTTCATATCTTATACGTGTTAAAGGATTTGAATATCTAATTACCCAACAGTCTGGTAAATTTTCAATTTCAATATCAAGAATTTGAACGAGAAGCACAATAGTGAAAAATGAAAAGAGAATTATTGTAAATGTACTCATTATTCGTGTGAAGCTTCTACAGCAAGTCTATCTACCCAATTATTATATTGAGTATGTTCATTCTTTTCTTTACTATGTCCATCAATATGTATACCTTTAATATTTGGACAAAGAGTTTTTAAATTCTCAAACATTTTATCAAATGCTTTCCAAATTTTAACATTTGCTCGTCTTGTCCAACCATTAAATATACAACCTAGACAATATTGTGAATCTGAATAAATTGTAATAGAATTTACAGGCTTTTTAAATGTAGAAAGTGCTGCAAATATAGCAAATATTTCTGCTGTGTTATTAGTTCCACCTTTCCAACACTTGGACCATTCCATTACTTTTTCACCATCTTTAAGAATAACAAAAGCACTTCCACCCTGTTTTCTGGAAGATGAATAAGCTCCGTCAGTATAAATTACATAATCATTCATTTTTTATTCTTTCTATAAATGCATCCACTCCTTGAATGACTTTATTAATTCTACCTAACGAACTCTTAATAGAATGTTCAATTTTAGCAGTTTCTTCAAGAAACTTTTGAAATTCAATTTTATCTAACATACTAATTTAATTTTATAAGTTTTATAATCCTGATTGTATACTAAAGGAAGGTTTATTACCTTTTCCTATTACATGTCTAGTTTCTGGATCACTGTCATAAAATTCTACAGTTCCTGTAAAATCTTCAATAACAGTACAACACCAAGGATGATCTCTTACAAATTGTTGATCTTTTTCAGATAATCTATTCCAAATAAATATCCATTTTCAAGAAGCCAGCAAACCATATCTAATGCAACGTCAATTAGATTTTCACTCTCTCTAGTATTAATCATATCGTGCCACTCTTCACTAAGTCCTCTATCATTACCATAGGCAATTTGATACAGATTTTCTTCCTCTCCCCAATACTTTCGTATGTCAATTTCATATTGATTTTGCATACCTTCACCTGTTTGAACGCTGGGTGGTAATAAATCCATTAAGGCACCAAGAGACCAACAAGGCAGATAGACTGCCTGTGTATTTTTATAAGATTCTAAGACTGCTTTATCAAATCCTAAAGTAGGTACTTTGGGTGCATCTATTTCATCTTTCCAATAGTACCACTTCATGTCAGCAGTATCAGGATTCAATCCTAATTCTACCAATTTCTTACTCTGTTCTAATGTCGTATAGTGTGTCATTGTTATTCTTGTTTTTGTTTACAATTCTATTATGTTAGACTTATTCCAAGATAAACTCATATCACCAGTCACAAGGCACTTAATGGTGTGAATTTTGTTGTCGCCAAGATTGTTTTCACACACTTGCTCTGAAACTTTACTGTTGATGTTCCAGTTGAGAATTATTGGTTTCTTTGTAGGTATAAGGTAGTAGTTGACAAAGCCAAGAGCCAATGGATTGTGAATTATGCTGTAATAAGGTTTGTAGGAATCGAGAAACTGGTTAAACAATACCTCATATTCTTTATCCGTCATATATATGGATTCTGCCTCATCTACGGTGTTTGGATTCACAGAGAAACTATCTTTACGAATGATGTTACTAATTCTTATTTCATCGCAATACACCGTTATTTCACCTATAAATTTTAGCAACGATTCGATTGTGTCGTGGTTTCCCTTCCACACATTCGTGTTGATTCGGATTTTCTGATGGGGTTGTTTAATATCACAGAACTGATAGTAGATAGACCACATATCGATTGGGTGTAAGAACTCACCGTGATTATGATAGGAGATGTTGATGAAATCAACACCAGTTCTGGCAACACCTTCGAGATATGCAACGTTTTTCAATTTGATACCATTGGTGGTGAAACCTACCTTTCGGAGATTACAATCGTTCTTCAAGAACTTGATGAGGTCAAACAGATACGGATACAGTGTAGGTTCACCACCGAGTATGATGGCTTCTTTAATACCGAAGTTATCAACCGATTTCTTGATATTCACCTTTGCCTTTTCTAAAGGAAGTTGCAGAGTTTTGTCTGTCAATGAATTGATACAATAAGAGCAATTACATTGACAAGAGTTCGTTGCAACAATCGAAAGATAAAGGTTGTTGGAAACCATTGCACCAAGTTTGTCGTTCTTGACATACTCACAAGTTCTTAATACCTCCAAGGAGTTATTCTCTATAATCATATTTTAGTGTTGTTTTTACTATCATACATTCCTTCAGGCGCCTCAAGAGCAAGACCTTTCTCTATGAGTCCTCTGTAATCGAAGTAATGAGAATTAAGCCAATCTAAATATTCTTCTATTGGGATTATTCCGATATTATGGAACTTACCAACGTCAATACGCTTATAATTATCTCTATTTGTAACTTTATTATATTTAATGTTATGATATTCATTAAATTCTTCCTCCGTCATACTTGACATTGGACGAAGGTACGGGGTAATTCTAAACTTTTGCGGATAGTCAAGCATGTTGATTGTGTTGACGGTCGCAACTTCATCTGTGGGTGTGATAAAAACATCGTTAACCTCCACACGAACCATTACGCCATACGGTAATCTCGCACAGAGGTCTTTAAGTAGTAATTCTTTATCTTCCTGTGTCATATATATTGTTTTAAATCATAATTATTGGTAGTAGATTTCCTCCAAACCACTTTTCCATATATTCCTTTTTATGAAAAAATACATTTCCTGTATGGTCTTTATAATCCTCGCCAATCTTAATACTGTGTGTTGCCTTTACTATCCAAGTTCTTTCATCTTTGTATGACAATACTCCGTTGTCATCTTTAACAAAATTCACAAATGGATGACATATAAGATAATACCCATTATATAATTTATTTTCAGAACTAACCATAAAAGAGAAGTTAGCAATATGGTCTATCTTTTCTGGAAATTCGGTGCATATTGTAATGAACGCATCGAACCATTCTTTCGGAGAAACATTATTACAATACTCCAAAGTTGGCATAAACACACCATCAGGAAGTGTTTTCATGAGTCCTTTATATTCAGGCTCAGAACTCTGTATAATTGCCACGATTTTCTCTTGGATAGTTATCTTCTCTACATAGTTCATATGGTGCTTTTAATGGAAGATAATATCCTTTTCCATCCCATTCTCTCAACAAGATACAAGTCTGAGTACGACGGTCTTCATACTTTGTTTCAACCCAATGATAACCATACTCGTCTGATTTATCTTGCTTGTCAAGCAAAAGGTCTGGAAACTTTATTTTACGTATCTTATCCATTTTAAATTTATTTTTTATACTGCTTCACTTTTACATCTTTCAAGAGCCTGTTCGTATTTTTCTTTGTAATTTTCCATATTATTTATATTTTAATAATCAGTACAAAGTGCAAGTTTTATTGTTTCTTCTCCAAGAATTTCTACTGCTTGTTTGGCAAGTTCTTCTGATTTGAAATATACTACACTCCAATTATATAATATACTAGTAATATTAAAAATAATTCTATCATTGTCATGATCATATCCTATGGAATATTTAATTTCATTCATGTTTTCCCAATCAGGCTGCCAACCATCATTAAGATATTTAGCAACATTCATAACTTTATTAATAGCAAGAAGTTTTTCTAATTGTCTTGGTGATGTAGCATTATTTTCACAACAACAATTATCTTTTATAGTATTAGAAACACAAATTTTCCCACTGCTATTAGGATAATAATGTATTTTATTCTCAGGAAATAACTCTTTTGCTATATCCTTATAAGTAAGTTTCTTCTCTCTTTCAACAAGAATAATCTTACCATCTTTAATTTCTTTTATTTCCAAAGTATCTGGAATTTGAATGATTTGTTCTTTCATAATTATCTAAATTAGATTGGTTAGACAATATTTGATTGCTGCTTCACAGGCTTCTTCATATTTTTCTAAACAAGGAGTATCATATGTTGTGTCTTGTGTTATTAGATTATCTATACTCCATTGATAATGAGGAATTTTGTCCTTCCAAGTTACAAATATATTTATATGTAAATTATGTGCTTCTCTCAGCCATTTAAGAGCCATTTGATGAGTTGGTGCTGGATATCCATCTTTATGTGGCTTAGAATTATATAATGCTTTTATCTTACCACTCGGTGAGTATTCTCTATGTATCTCTGTTTCACTACCAAAAGAACCATCACCATATACATCAAATCCTTTCTCTTTAAGAAGTTTTGCAACTTCAAACGAAACATAGTCTTCAGCTATTTTTTTAAGTTGTTTCATCTCCTTTCAGTCTTTATTATTTACAAGTTTCCATTTATCTTGGTCTTTAAAATAAATAATCCAATCTACTATATGGGCATCATTTTTTATTTCCTCACTTGTGACAATATAATAATCCTCCTGGACACTATCAACAGTAACTTGATAAAATCCATCGGAGATGACATCACCTACTTTAAATTTAATGTCTTTGTAAATAGTATTCATATTTTTCTTTTTGTAATTATTAAAATTATCATCAGTAAAAGTAATCCAGATTATATAAAGCATTATTGCACCAAATACTATTCCAAATAATATAGGATTCATAACTTATTCTCCTTTTATTCTTTGTCTGAGTTGTTTGAGCCAGTCATATGGTTTTTAAAGTCTTTAATGAGCATTTCTAAAGTCACACAACCATTTCTCACCAAAACACTATTAGCATTAGGATTGTTTGTTATGTTTTCTTTTAACCATTTGCAAGCCTTCTCAATAAAGGCATCTCGTACTTTTCGAATAAAATGTCTGTAACAATAATTTTCTGTTACACTTCCATCAGGATTTATTGCATTATTAAACTTTGGTGGAATAGCATTGTTGTTTCCTTCAAGATAACGTTTGTATTCTTGCCTAAAGAAACATTTATAATCCGCCTTACAGTTATCGTTACACTCACAATCAAGGCAATACCATTTTAAAGCATTCTCAATAAATACATCCTTGCGGATATATTCCACGCTTTCCAAATTTGCTGCCTTGTGTAGCCATGGACAAATAAATTCCTTTCCTCCAATGTCCGGATGTAAATAAATCTTCTCTGGTACTTCCATAATTATAGTTGCTCTAACTGTTCTAATAAGCCGTTAATTTCCTCTTTGTGCATGCAATAGGGCACATTTGACAATACCCATTTTAATGCTTTTATCTGCTTTTCACTCGGCTTAAAATGCTTCTGGGGTTTGAGGGATTTGAGCCAATCACAAACTTCATCTTCAGAAACGCCAAAAGATTCTAAACAAGGAAAATCAATTGATTCATATATTGCTTTGCTGATTCTTTCATCCTCTTTACTCCATTTAGCAGACTTTTGTCTCAACTCTTTCTTCTCAGCATCCCATTCATAACCTGCTTCTTTCATCTTTTGGAATAAAAAATCTCGCTGTTCTTTGGTGGCTGGATGAAGAATTTTAGCATCTACCCAGCAACAAGTATGACGTTCACCTAAACAAAAATGGTCTTCAGAATCGTAATCACAATGACATATTACTTCTTGCATACTTCCACATTGTACTATTTTCTTAAATATGAAAATTCCATTGGAAGCAGAATCAGAATGAAAAAGCACATCACCATCCTTTGCATCTTGGATTGTCCAAAGATGGGCATTGCTATCAAAACTTTTAGTACTATAACTACGAATCATGTTATTAATATCTGTAATTGTGTACATCAAAGATTCTTTACCTTGATAAATATTATCAACATGACAGGAAATTTTATTATCCCATACAGCCCAATCACCAATCTTAAACTTTGGTTCAACCTTATCAGCAGGCTTATGTTCACTATCTTCTATTGGCTCAAAACAATCACAACAGAGATTCATCAAGTTACAAAGAAATTCATCTTCAGGTTTATATATTTTACCTATCATAAAGGCAGTGTATCTTGGTGAAGCAATGCACTTATAATTTTTACCAAATTGAATTTTATCAATAGGATTCTGTTCACATTGCTTTTCTTCTTTGATTCTGTAGCCGTCAATCTTTTCAATGATACTGATATTGTTAATTAAAGGTTGTCCATCAGTATCTTTACCAACATAATCACCCTTTACAAGATAACACGGTCTATTGTCATATTCAATCAAATGTTGTTGAGTATATAAAGTAGTTTTTGTTATAGGTAAATTTAATCCCAAAACAATATCTCCTTTATCTGTTTTAAAAGCAGGATAAACAGACACTCCATTTTCAGTTCCAATTTCTACTTCTCCCTGGTAAATCTTAGATTTTTCATCAGTCGGAATTTCACCAAAACGAATATATAGTTGTTCTTGCTCACCTTGCTTTAAATATTCAGAACATTTAATATTACACTTCTCATAAAGAATTTCAGATTGTTTTTTATGGCACCATCTTTTCACGTTATTCACATGACACCCCACATATTTGCAATCACATTTATGTTCGCGTTGCTTTTCAAGTTCATGTTTAGCATAATTAAGCAAAGCATTGGCAGTCCACTTAACAAAGCTCTCATTATATTCATGTTCTTTATTGATGGTACTTGCAATAAGGTGTGAAATTTGTCTTTCAAACTCAGTATTAAAGTTTTCTATTGCATCTACTTTTTCACCTTGCTTTTCGAGCCAAGCAATAGCGGTTTTGAATTGTTCTTTGAATTGTTCATCGGATTTTCGTAAACCATCGTAAAGATATTCTAATATCCATTTCTTAGACTTCTCATCCTCGATTTCTTTGAGTTCGGGGAAGATGTGTTCAATAATAGCTTTTATAGATTGATGTAAGGCCAGTCCATCAATATGACACTCTTTTGCTCTTTCAAGAGCCTGTTTATATTTTTCTTTATAATTTTCCATACTAAAAAAAAATAAGGCTAGTACCTCCGAAGAAATACTAGCCTTTACAAACAATACATTAAAATGCGTTAAAATTGTAGTGAAGGCTCTTTTGTTTAGACCGTTTAATAGAGATTTCTTTAATTCCAGA
>Ga0247608_10000091_pt1 | contig 173328 bp, 132 predicted proteins | sample 176DNAGHGlowgp2_FD_193490 | JGI IMG/M metagenome (GOLD analysis project Ga0247608, IMG submission 193490) | Sheep rumen microbial communities from Palmerston North, Manawatu-Wanganui, New Zealand - 1766 DNA GHGlow gp2 | ecosystem: Host-associated > Mammals > Digestive system > Stomach > Rumen... | reverse complement strand
TTTGATTTCCCTTTCATAATCGCCGATGTGACAATATGTTCTTGCCATAATTAAACACCTCCTATGGTTTCTATTATACCATAGGAGGTGCTTTTTTGTCACTGTCCGTTTTTACTGGTTCGGTTCAGAACGCCATGGCTCTTGTTATACATTATTTATCAGCCCTTCAGCTCAACACGTCTGATCTTTCCGCTGATAGTCTTGGGGAGCTCGTCACGGAACTCAACGATACGGGGATACTTGTAAGGCGCAGTATGCTTCTTGACATAGTCCTGTATCTCCTTCTTGAGCTCGTCAGTGCCCTCCTTGCCCTTTACAAGCACGATAGAAGCCTTTACTACCTGACCTCTTACCGGATCGGGTGCAGCGCTTACGCCGCATTCAAGAACATAGGGGAGCTCCATGATGACGCTCTCTATCTCGAAGGGTCCTATGCGGTAGCCGGAGGACTTGATAACATCGTCAACACGGCCTACGTACCAGAAATAGCCGTCCTCGTCCTTCCATGCAGTATCGCCTGTGTGGTAGGTATCATCGTACCATACCTCCTGAGTCTTTTCCTTGTCCTTGTAGTAGCCGAGGAAGAGTCCGGCAGGAGCGCCGTTCTTTGTGCGGATGACGATCTCGCCGGTCTCACCTGTCTTGCAGGGCTTGCCCTCGGGATCGACTATATCAACATCGTACATGACGCTCGGCTTGCCCATAGAACCGGGACGGGCTGTCATGCCTACGAAGTTGCCGATAGAGAGCGTGGTCTCTGTCTGTCCGAAGCCCTCCATGAGCTTCACGCCCGTAGCCTGAAGGAACTGGTTGTATACCTCAGGGTTGAGAGCCTCGCCGGCAACTGTTGCATACTTTATGCTGCTCAGATCGTACTTTGAAAGATCCTCCTTGATGAAGAACCTGTACATCGTGGGTGGAGCGCAGAATGTGGTTATCTGATACTTTGCGAACATGGGGAGTATCTTGTGTGCATCGAAGCGGTCGAAGTCGTAAACGAATACGCAGGTCTCGCTGAGCCACTGTCCGTAGAGCTTGCCCCAGAGAGCCTTGCCCCAGCCTGTATCGGATATGGTGAAGTGTATTCCGTTGGGATCGACGTTGTGCCAGTACCTTGCGGTTATGAAATGACCGAGAGCGTACTTGTGGCAGTGCATGGCGATCTTGGGATATCCGGTAGTACCGGAGGTGAAGAACATAAGGTTGGGCTCGCTTCCGCAGGAGAGGAGTGCCGGATCTGTGGGACGCCCGAATACATCGCTGCATCCTGCTATGCCCTCATCGAAGGACTCCCAGCCCTCACGCTCGCCGTGGGCTACCATGCGGAGGATGTTCATGCCGCATTCCTCGATCGCAAGGTCTACCTGATGAGCCACATCGCCGTCAGCTGTGCAGACGATAGCCTTGACCTCGGCAGCCTTGAAACGGTAGGTGAAATCGTGCTGAACGAGCTGGTTCGTGGCAGGGATGACAACTGCGCCTATCTTGTGGAGAGCCACGATAGCGAACCAGAACTGGTAATGTCTCTTGAGCACCAGCATGACCTTGTCGCCCTTCCTGATCCCCTTTGAGAGGAAGTAGTTGGCAGCCATGTTGGAGTATTTCTTCATGTCAGCAAAGGAGAAGCGGCGCTCCTCCATCTCGTTGGAGACATAGATCATAGCGGTCTTGTCGGGACACTTTGCAGCAAGCGCATCAACAACATCGAAGCCGAAGTTGAAGGTCTCCTCGTTCTTGAAATGGATGCCGGAGAGGGCTCCGTCCTCGCCTGTCTCGACCTCAACGAACCTGTCAGCAACAGGGTTTTCGATATTGGCAAGATCGAAGTTAGTGACACCGGGGAGGGTGACGGGCTCAAGGTGGGTGAGAGCGTGAGCGGGCTGCTGGTTCTGGCCGAATACAACGGCGTAGAAACGACACTCACTTCCGCCGACTGCCCATTCATCGTGGGGCTCGGAGCTGTCGTAGTAGATAGAGTCTGCGGGGCCGAGTATCTCGGTGTTGGCGCCGATCATTATCTTGAGCTGGCCGCTGATGATGATGTCGAGCTCCTGTCCCTCATGGGTGTGCGGACGGGGAACTCTGTACTTCTCGTCAACGTAGGGGATAGTAACAAGGAAGGGCTCGCCTATCTTGTTGCGGAACTTGGGCGCAAGGCGCATATAGCTGAGGCCCTTGCGGCGTGCGATGGGGAGGCCTTCGCCGTTCCTTGTGATATCGAAGCTCCTGATACGGGGCGATTCGCCTTCCATAAGGTCGGTTATCTCGACGCCTGTCTCGTTGGCGAATTTGTATATAAAGGTGAAGCTGAAATCCTTGGCGCCGCCCTCGTATGCAAGGTACTCATAGGTGGATATGCCGCACTTTTCAGCCATTTCTTCCGGAGTAAGGCCGACCGACTCGCGGGTGAGCCTGATTCGCTCAGCGACCTCTCTTATCTTAAACTCGGGGTTGATCAGATTACTCATGGCAAGCCTGTTCCTTTCTTCAGATTCCGGCAGCCGGGATGACTGGATATTATGCACTTTAAAGCATATTTCTGCCGGTGCTTACACGAATATCATTATATCACCGGAAGGCCGGTTTGTCAAGCTTTGGGAAAGTGATGAAGCCATCAGCTATCAGCCATTAGCTTATTGTATCGTATGCGGCGATTATCTGTAGGGACGGCCATTGGCCGTCCGTTGGTCGCATTTCGGTTAATGGCTGAGGACGGCGGATCGCCGTCCCTACAATTTCATCTCCGGCAAGCAATACCATTAATTATGAATTATGCATTATGAATTATGAGTTAAAAAACTGCCGGCACAATAACTCCTTTCCCCGCCGCCTCAGACGAATATATCAACAAAGCCCCTTCCGGCATGAACGGGATACAATTATTTAAAAAATATAGTGACATCGGAGGAATTATGTGTTATAATGTAGGTATAAATCTATGTCAAAGGACGTGAACCTTATGTCTAATAACATAAAGAACTATGATGTCATCATCGCAGGCTGCGGTGCGGCCGGACTGTATGCAGCTATCAACCTCCCGAAGGAGCTCAGCGTGCTCATACTCTGCAAGCGTGAGCTGCCGCTCTGCAACTCCATGCTCGCACAGGGCGGTATCGCAGGTGTATACGATTCCCCGAGCGATAATATACAGTATCACCTGAACGATACCCTCATAGCCGGCGGCTTCAAGAACAATGCCGACGCTGTACATACCCTCGTAAGCGAGGCTGCACAGGATATCGAGCGTATCATAGAGCTCGGCGTTGACTTCGACAGGAACGCCGACGGCAGCTATCACCGCACCCTTGAGGGCGGCCACAGCCACCACCGTATCTTCCACCATGCTGATGCTACCGGCAAGGAGATAACCACCACTCTCCTCGAGAATGTGAAGTCTCTCCCGAACGTGACTATCATGGAGAACACTATCATGTGCGAGGTGAAGCAGACCTCCACCGGCTACTCAGCCTTCCTGAGACTGCCCGATGAGAGCTACATGACTGCCAACTGCCACTTTATGATACTCGCCACCGGCGGTATCGGAAGAGTATACCAGTTCACGACAAACTCCGCTATCGCTACCGGCGACGGAATCACCTTCGCCTACGAAATGGGCGCAAAGATAAAGAACCTCAGCTACGTGCAGTTCCACCCGACAGCCTTCAACAACCGGGAGACGAGAGAGTGCTTCCTCATCTCCGAGGCTGTAAGAGGTGAGGGCGCCTACCTTCTCAACTGCAAGAAGGAACGCTTCATGCACAACTATGACGAGCGCCTTGAGCTTGCCCCGAGAGACGTGGTATCCCATTCCATAATCCTCGAATCACGCAAGCAGAACTCCACTGACTTCTACCTTGATATAAGCTACAAGGACAGCGAGTTCCTGAAGAAGCGCTTCCCGATGATATACAACAACCTCCTTGAGCAGGGCTATGACCTTACCAAGGAGCCCGTGCCGATATTCCCGTGCCAGCACTACCTCATGGGCGGTATCGACGTTGACAACAACTCCGAGACCACTCTCCGCAACCTCTTTGCCTGCGGCGAATGTTCTCACACAGGAGTACACGGCAGCAACCGCCTTGCGAGCAACTCACTGCTTGAGGCACTGGTGTTCTCACGCCACGCTGCCGGCTGCATAGCCTCCCGAATCGAAGATGCTCCCGAGGGCTTCGAGACCGCAGAGTTCGATCCCCATATCGGAGCCCCCCATATCCCGAAGGGTGTCCGCACCGAGACCAGAAAGATACTCCAGACCGCGCACTTCGTCATCCCCGACAAGGAAGCTGCTGCAAAGGGCTTCAAGCGCGTAAGCGAGATCAGGGAGGATCTCATCAGCGGCGGCTACTTCATGGATCCCGACTATGTGCTTGCCAAGTCCATAGTTACCGTGGCATATATCATCCTCGGCGAGGTAATGCAGTAAGGAGAGAGTATTCTACTGCAAGAGGTGAATGACAATGTCAGAAGAGATCATATCACGTATCAGGAATAAACTGACTGAGATCGAAGAAAAAGAAAACATAAGGATACTTCACTGCGTTGAGTCCGGCAGCCGTGCGTGGGGCTTTGCCTCACCGGACAGCGACTATGACGTCCGCTTCATATACGCCCGCCCCGAGGAATGGTACCTCAGGCTCGACAAGACAAGGGACGTTATCGAATGGCAGCTTGACGACGTATACGATATCAACGGCTGGGACGTGCAGAAGGCTCTCCGGCTGCTGCATCGCTCCAACCCCACCCTGTTCGAGTGGAACAACTCACCCATAGTCTACCGCACCACGGAGGAATGGGCAGGCATCAGCGCTGAGCTGAACAGCTTCTTCGACAGAAAACTGGGCATCTATCATTACCTCAGCACAGCAAGACATACCTATAACGAACACCTCCGCGGCAGCGAGGTCAGGCTGAAGAAATACTTCTACGCCCTCCGCCCTCTGCTTGCGTGCAGGTGGATAGCAGACAGGGAGACGCCCCCGCCCATGCTCTTCCGGGAGCTTATGGATGCCGAGCTGGACAATGATATCCGTCCTCTCGTGGAGGAGCTCCTCGACAGCAAGACGCAGAAGTCCGAGACCGGCAGGAGCAGACGCATCGACGAGCTCAACCGCTGGATAGAGGATGAGATATGCGTCATGAAGAGACTGGCAGAGATTACAGACAAGAGTCCTGAGAAGGACTGGAACAGGCTCAATGCCATGTTCCTCGGCCTTGTGAAAGGAGAGAGACAGTGATCATGAAACGTATCGCAGCATCAATGACAGCAGCCCTTCTCACAGCCTCAGCTCTTCCGCTGATGACAGGCAGTACCCGTATGGAGTCCGCTGTGACGGGCAGTGACCTCACTTCACTCGGCAGCTATCTCCTCGGGGAAGGCTCTCTTGAATACGGCAGGGGCGATATCAACCGCGACGGCTCTGTCGACAGCTTCGACCTCGTTCTCAGCCGCAAGTACATAACCGAATTCGGTGACAAGGTGCCGGAGGGTATGTGGGTAGGCACCGGAGAGAACGGCGTCCGCTTCTACTGGTTCAGCGGCGGTGCAGGATATATCTTCGGCGGCCCGGCAACACAGACGACCGACTTCACCGCATCCGTGGCTGACGGCCGTTTCACCTTCAACTGCGGCGGTGCGGCTGCCATGGCAGATATCGTATGGAACAGCGCCGACAGCTTCTCCCTCCACTGGGACGACTACGGTCTGGAGGCCTTTTCTCCTGCCGGAGCACAGCTCATGCCCTCGGCAGAGCTTACGGGTGAGTACATAACATCAGGCGACCTCGGACAGCGCAGCTGGAAATTCAGCGGCTATACGGGAAGCTGTGACGGACGGGAGTTCTTCTGGCTGCCTGACGGCGACGGCATCAAGCTCTTCTGGTGCGGCAGCACGGAATACGGCGATATGGAGCATCTCTCCCTCGCCCGGACGGACAGACACCACTTTACCCTTACCTGCGGAGACGGCAGGAGAGAGAACTTCACCCGCCGCGAGATAAGGACAGTTGACGGCATAACCTACGTAAACGGCATACTGATTGCAAACAAGACCTACGCTCTGCCCTCCACATATAATCCGGGCGGACTGTCTGCGGAGACTCTTGCCGCATTCAACGAGATGAAGGCGGCAGCCTACGCCGAAAAGGGATTCAGCCTTACGGTATGCTCCGGCTTCCGTTCCTACAGCTATCAGGCTACGCTTTACAACAACTACGTTGCCCGTGACGGCAAGGCTAAGGCGGATACCTATTCCGCACGTCCCGGACACTCCGAGCACCAGACAGGCCTTGCAGCGGATATCAACTATGCCGGCGACTGGTTCAATACCACTCCCGAGGCCGCATGGCTCGCAGCGAACTGCTGGAAGTACGGCTTCATAATCCGCTATCCGCAGGGCAAGCAGGACATAACCGGCTACAAGTACGAATCATGGCACGTCCGCTACCTCGGCAGGGAGCTTGCGAAGATGGTATACGATTCCGGCCTTACGCTGGAGGAGTATCTCGGCATTGATTCGGTATACAAGTATTAATGAAAGGAAGATAAGCTATGAAGCTCTTACAGTGTTACATAGACAATATAATCACCACAGCCCTCATGGAGGACATCAACTACATTGACGCAGCTGCCGACAACCTCATCCCCGAGGAGCACCGCAGCTCCGCCTACTACGTAGCCAAGGACTCCGGCGTGGTCTGCGGCATAGAGGTCGCAAAGAGGGTATTCGACCTTGCCGGCGGAGACGTTGATTTCCGCATACTCATCAAGGACGGCACAAAGGTGCAGAAGGGCGATATCATCGCCGAGCTCGAGGGCAGCACCCTCACTCTCCTCAAGGGCGAGAGAACGGCTCTCAACCTCCTCCAGCATATGTCAGGCATCGCAACTGCAACCAACAGATGCGTGGAGCTGGTCAAGGGCACCAATGCCTCTGTCACCGATACCAGAAAGACACTTCCCGGACTGCGTGCTCTCCAGAAGTATGCAGTAACGGTAGGCGGCGGAAAGAACCACCGCTTCAACCTCTCCGACTGCGCTATGCTCAAGGACAACCATATCGACGCATACGGCGGCATCACTCCGGCAGTCAATGCCCTCCGTGAGAAGCTGGGCCACACCGTGAAGATAGAGGTCGAGACACGTACTCTCGAGGAGGTAGCCGAGGCAAAGGTTGTCGGCGCAGACATCATCATGCTCGACAACATGACCTGCGAGACCATGGCAGAGGCCGTAAAGCTCGTTGACGGAGCAGCCCTGCTGGAGGCCTCCGGAAACGTAACAGATGCGAATATCCGTCAGATAGCAGAGACAGGCGTTGATATCATCTCCCTCGGCGCACTGACACATTCCGTAAAGTGCTTCGATATCTCCATGAAGATAAAGAAGTAAGACTGTCCGGATAAAAGAAGAAAGCCATAGCAGACCTTTCCAGGTAGCTGCTATGGCTTTTCTTTTCCCGCCGGGCGGGAACTGTACGATATGTCTGCTCTCTTATAAAGGAGGTCGCATTCAGCTTGTCAGCATTCTTCGCATGAATACGAAGTCGAATGTATCTATCACGCCGTCACTGCAGAGGTCTGCACTTTTACCGTCTGCAAGGACTGCATCAGGCTTTCCGAGAAGCCAGTTCCGGAGGGATACTGCATCAGCGATACCGAAGCTGCCGTCACCGTTCACGTCTCCGGTGACAGCTGCGGCAGTCACTTCCTCAGTGGGTACTGCCGGTGCTTCTGTCGGCTCGTCATTGTTCAGGGTGCGCGGTGAGAATTCCTTGCCGCCTATTGCAAAGAGCTTCTTCTGCAGCTCCTGATCTGCCATCCTGCAGGTGTCGCGGTCATAGTGCCCGCCGGGAGTTGACCACATCACGGGACAGTGACCTCTGGTATAGGCCTCTTCACATACAGAGGAGAGGAACCTCTGTACTGACTCAGGCTCCTTGTTCTTGGTGGGGCAGCCGTATTCGCCTATGATAACGGGTATGCCCTTGTCGGTGAAGGTGGTCTTCAGCAGATCCATCTCGCTCCTGAGGGAGGCGTAGTCCTGATCGCTGCCCCATGTGTGGGTAGCCTTGCCCCAGTCCGCATCCTCCTCGAGGATGGCGAAGCCTGCGGGTGAGTAGTAATGCACGGATACCGCCATTCTGCCGGCGGGATCATCCGGCATTTTAAAGAGAGGATCACAGGTGTGATCTATTCCTGTATTGTATCCTGAGATAAGGAGGTGACGCCTGTCATTGTTGCCGCCTGAGCTGCGGACCACATTCACGAAATTCTGGTTGATCTCGTTGCAGAGAGCGAAGGATTCAGCCTTGCCCTCTGTACCGCCCCAGGGATTCCAGACGCTCTGCCATCCGAGCTCCTCGTTCTGTGACTCGAACATGAGATAGTCATCGTAGTCCTTGAAGCTGTCGGCTATCTGCTCCCACATATGGGTGTAGCGTTTCATGCACTCGTCCTTTTCCTCGGGGAACTTCTCGAACCAGCCGCCGTCCCAGTGGATATTGATAATGGCGTACAAACCGCTTTCAAGAGTCCAGTCAACGACTTCATGGACACGGGCGTCGTACTCCTTGTTTATGGTGTAGGTATCGTCATGCGCCATCATATTAGACCACGCAACGGGTATCCTAAGTACGCCGAAGCCTTCCTTTGCGATGCCCTCGATGATTTCCTTTGTTATGACTGGGCTTCCCCATGCGGTCTCATAGTTGTTTGGCTTGCCCTCGCTCCATTTGGCTATCCAGTCCTCGTCGTACCAGCTCGGACAGGCTTCAAAGGTGTTGCCGAGGTTGATTCCTATTCCCATGTCGCGGACGAGGTCAAGTGTTGAGATATCACGCATACCGTTATCTGCTCCGGCAGACAGAGACGTCGTCATAACAGACGGGAGCAGGATAAAAACAGCGGTCACAGCAGCGGCTGCTTTTCTGATCATAATAATTACCTCCTGTAACTGAAGATCTTTCCCTGTTATTATGATACATTGTCTCTCAGCACTTTTCAACCCACAAAATCAGACAGGAGTGGACAAAACCGGAGATTTATGTCTTCATAAGCTCACGGTATCTCAGGGGCGGTATGCCTGTGCTCTGTGCAAACTGCCGCTGGAAGTACTTGTTGTCGATATATCCGCACTGCTCTGATATGTCCGCTATGCTGAGCAGGGAGGAGGCAAGGTGATACTTCGCCTTTGCGAGACGGGCGCAGATGCAGTCCTGATGGAAGGTGATGCCGAAGCAGCTCCTGTAGTTCCTGCGGAAGAGGTCGGTACTGACGGAGGATATGTTGGAGCTGTCCGGGCCGAAGGACAGGGCAGGGGAGGCGTATATCCTGTTGCGGACACTGAGCATCCCGGCGTAGTATCTGTTCCGGCGCTGTGCAGCGAGACGCTTGTACTCTTCATCGAGCCTGCCGGAGAGCAGGGCGGTCAGCTCGCCGAACTCACGCCCCTGACATTCCTCAGCCGAGCACACGAAGGAGCTCATTCCGGCGTGATCCATATAGGACTTTTCCTGTATAAGCACCGAGCAGAGCAGGTCGGAGAGCAGCTCCGGTGAAGCAGCGCTCTGCACAAGGCATACGAAGGCGCCGTCATTCATCCTGCCGGCGATATCGCTGCTGCCGCAGAATCCCGAGACCGCCCTTGCAGTGGCGAGGACAGCCTGAGTCTTTTCACGCATATCATCCTCGCTGAACTGCCGGTGGAAGAGGTCTGTGCGGAGCATGACGAGATAGAGCCTTCTGCCCTCGTCTGACCGGATGGCCCTGTATGCTCGCTCCATGCCCCTTTCGTTGTTCAGTCCGGTAAGGGTGTCCCTGTACTCCGAGACGTTCTGACAGTCAAGCAGGTAGCGTATATCATTTTTCAGTCTCAGGAACTCAAGACCGATGGATATGGATTTCAGCCAGTGGCGGTAGGCATCGTCGTAGCTCTCCGCACAGTCATAGAGCATGGCGATGTGTCCGAAATAGTTCTTGCCGGAGAAGAGCGGCGAGAAATAGCATACTGCAGCGCTGCTGTCAGTCTCAAAGAAGCGCCTCAGGTCAGACTTGTCCGTCTCGATGCTGCTGTTCTCCCTGTGTATCATGCTCCTTGCCGTCATCAGGCAGTCGCCGTGGTGGTCGTACCAGTCGGAGTAAAGACACAGGAAGATGTCGCTCTTGTTCTGTATCATCCAGTGATGCTCCCCTGTGATGCGGATGAATTCCTCCATGTCGCGGCAGAGGGTGAGCTTGTGCTCCATGGTGCTGAACAGGCCGAGGTCGCTGTAATTCCGCCTGTGCTCGGCTTTTCGGAGCTCAAGAAGAGCCTGTGAGGTGTCCTCAGGGCAGGTGCAGCTCCTGCCGAAGACGAATCTGCCCCGCGGAGGGATGAACTCCGGCAGCTCCCTGCCTGCGAGCCTGTACTGCATACGCTGAGCGGCAGCCCTGCCGAGCCCCTCAAGGTCACGGCGCATGGAGGTGAGCAGGGGAGAATAGTACATACGCCTGTCCGAATACTCGTAGCTGATGATGGTTATCTGCTCCGGCACACTGATGCCGTTGTCAGAGAAGCACCTGAGCATACCGTAGGCCATCATGTCATTGGCACATACCACCGCCTCTGGCATGGGAAGCTCACCGCTGACGTACCTCATGGCGAGAGCCTCGCCGGAGGTGAGCCAGAAATCCCCGTAGTGGATGCGGCTCATATCCGGCACGATGCCGTGCTCCCGGAGAGCCCGGAGATATCCGTCAACTCGCTGTCCTGAGACCTCCACGCCGGCCATGCCTGTAAGCATGGCGATATCCCTGAAGGAGTGCTTCTCGATGAGATGCGAGGTGAGCTCATAGATATCGTCGGAATCGCTGGTGTTGAGCATCTCCATGCCGAGTTCTTCAAACTCCACGAGCCTTGTACCAAGACCGATGACAGGCACGCTGCATTTTTTCAGAACACCGGCGATCCTCCGCCGCAGCCCGGCATCGGTGAAGGACTCGCAGAGTACGATGATGCCGCTTATCTGCTCGGAAGCCGCAAGGTCGTATATCCTCTGCTCACAGAGAAGATCCTCGTCAGTCTGGACGGTATTGTAGATATTTGATAATACGGCAGTAAGGTGACCGGCGGCCATATTCCCGGCTATGATGCCCCTGAGCAGCTCCTTTTCGGAATAGCCGTTGGCAAGGGCGGTCACTACCGCGATCACCGGCTTTCTGGAGTGATTCATGTCCTACACCTCCTTTTTCTCTGATTATACAACAAAAAAACGGATAAATCAACCTGCATGAAGATGCAGCACAGGCGTACAGCCGGTGCTTTATATAACAGAGGTATACAGAATGCTGTTATAGTATATACAGAATACTATCATAGATATGCACAATAATCGTCCGGCTGTATGATTTCGGTATTAAAATCCATTGACAGACAGCTGCTTTTCGTGGTAAAATAGCCATAGAAGCAGATAAACAAATCATTTGACATTTTGTTAAATCACAGTTAATAAGTTATAAAAATTGCTATGGCTGTAACTCCTCAGGCACTGGAGGGAACAGCAGAAACGGAGGAAAACCATGAAATTAGCAAGCAAAGCTGCGGCAGGGATACTTGCCGTGTGTATCAGTACAGCAATGGCGGCTCAGGCTGTTCCCGCCACGTTTCCCGTGAGCGCGGCAACATCGAGCATCGCCTCTCAGATGGAGTGGGGAACACTGAAGATCGGCGGCGGCGGCTTCGTATCCGGCATCGTTACCGGCAAGAAGGCCATGTACGCCCGTACCGACGTAGGCGGCGCATACAGATTCAACTACGATACCGACAGCTGGGAGCAGCTCTTCGGCTTCATCAACGAGGACGACAGAGGACTTCTCAGCGTCGATGCAATGGCTATCGATCCCACTGACGACAACACGGTGTACTTCCTCTGCGGATGCGCCTATTTCTCGGCAGAAAAGACAGTCATCTTCAAGACTACCGACGGAGGAAAGACCTTCGAGGAATACGACGTGACCGATATGATACAGGTACACGGCAACGGCAACGGCCGTCAGACCGGTGAATCAATAGCCGTTGATCCCGATGATCCCAAGACTATCTACTGCGGCGGCGATGTCTACGCAGGCGATTCCTGCCTTATCAAGTCCACGGACGGAGGCAAGACATGGAAGACAGTCAAGGGCTACGGGGACCTCGGTCTCTACCCCGAGGAGATCAAGTGGCCCACATGGGGCAGCAATATGCGCCATGCCCTCAACAACGGCGAATACTTCACACAGAACGGTATCTCCACTATCTACATCTACGGCGGCAAGGTCTATGTAGGCACCTCCACAACCGGCAAGAACAGCGTAGTCGTAGCAAGCGTGAAGGACGACAAGTTCACCGATATCAGCGGCGATCTTGACAGCATGAACTATCCCGGCCGTATCACAGGTGACGGCAAGGGCAACATTTTCTTCGCATTCCAGGGAGCAGTCACAGTCGGCAGCGGCGGAACCTCCGGAAGCGTAAAGAAGCTGGATACAAAGACCGGAAAGGTCACCGATATCTCACCTCTCGCTCACCTTTACAGAACACAGACAGGCGAGTTCGAGGCGGCAGGACAGGGCGGATACAGCGGCATCAGTGTGGATCCTGCAAATCCCGACCACATGGTCTGCTCCACCTGCGGACTTTTCGCAAACGCACAGCTCTGGCAGGAATGGACAGACGAGCACGGCCCGTGCTGGGGCGACAAGTTCTTCAAATCCGAGGACGGCGGCGAGCACTGGATAGAGACCTCTCCCGGAATCACTCCCTTCTGGGGACAGCCTCCGATAGCAGACTACCTCGCTGACGGCGGCTACGCATGGATAAGGGACAAGGCTATACACTGGGTAGGCGCTTACGTCATTGATCCCGTGAAGCCTGACCGCTCCTTCTCCACCTCAGGAAACGGCGTGTTCGTATGCGACAATACATGGGACGAGGTACCTCAGTTCCACTTCCAGCCCGACGGCATCGAGGAGGTCGTATCCCTCGATTTCGTAAGTGTTCCCGGCGGAGCGAACTATTCAGCTATTGGCGACTATGACGGATTCATCCACCTTGATACGGATTCCATCCCCGAGCAGTACGTGCCTAACATGGGCTCAACATCAGCTATCGCCTACTGCCCCTCCGATACAAAGGTAATGGCAAGAACAGCCAACGGCGACGGAAACAACACTGGCAAGGGCTTCTACTCCACGGATGCCGGCCATACATGGACAGCCTTCGAGCCCAAGTTCACAGGCGGCAAGCTCTCTATCACAGAGACTGCAAAGGGCAAGTACAGGATAATCAATACAAGCTCCACAGGCGGAGTATACTACACAGACGATTTCGGCAAGAGCTGGAAGGAGAGCGAGGGCATCAAGGCCTCCAAGGGCGCATACACTCTCGTAGACCTCAATGATCCGAAGATGGTATACGCTTCCGGCGCACAGCACAACGATTACTGGTCATCCGATATGACCAAGACCGAGCCCACCCTCGACGAGTCGCACTATTCCTTCTATGTCAGCAGCGACTACGGTGCTACCTTCAAGGAGACTCAGGTCTGCAAGTACGGCTACGAGACCTCATGGAAGTTCGAGCATACAGGCGATCTCGCATACCTCTCCAAGGGCACAGTTGCCATGGCAACAGGCAACCACGGAGTCTACATCTTCTCCGATAACGGAAGCAAGATGGAGCACCTTGACAGCGTGGCTTATGCTAAGTGCATCGGCTACGGCGCACCCCAGAAGGCAGGAGATCCCAATACCCTGTTCATATACGGCAAGCCAGAGGAGAACGATACCGAGGGCGTATACCGCTCCACAGACTCCGGAAAGACATGGGTATGCATCAATACAGACCACCTCTACGGCGGCACCGGAAACGGCAACTACCTCGTAGGCGATATGAACGAGTTCGGAACAGTATATATGTCCACAGTCGGCTGCGGCATCGTATACGGAAGGCTCTCCGACGGCACATCTGCACCGAAGCCCACAAGCGCTCAGCCAACAACAGCTGCTCCCACCAAGGCACAGCCCACAACAGCAGCACCCACAAGTGCTCCGGCAACGGGCAAGGCGAACTACGGTGACGCCAACTGCGACGGCAAGGTAACAGTATCAGATGCAGTTGCAGTTCTCCAGTTCATCGCAAACAAGAGCAAGTATCCTCTCACAGCAGACGGCCTTGTAAATGCCGATATCGACGGCGATACAGGCATCAGCGGACAGGATGCCATAACTATCCAGCAGGTAGATGCCGGACTTGTAAAGCAGGCAGACCTCCCGCTGAAGAAGACAAAGTAAAAAACACAGAAAAGGGACTGCTCCGGCAGTCCCTTTTAGTTTACGGTACAAGTATCAGGAGCAAAGTCAACTGCAATAGTTCAAACAATTAAAGATATCCGCTTTCTATAGCTTTTCTTCCGTAAATATGTTATAATAAAGGGTAACCTATTTATCATCGAAAGGTCTGAATGATTTGATATATCTTGATAATGCTGCGACAACGAAGCCCTGTCCGGAGGCTGTACAGGCGGCCGTTAACGCCATGACCGACTGCTTCGGCAATCCTTCCTCACTCCACAGAGCAGGACTTGATGCACAGCTCATCGTGGACGGCGCACGCCGTATCATCGCTGATACCCTCGGAGCTGACAGCTCCTGCATATACTTCACCTCCGGCGCAACGGAGAGCAACAACCTCGCCATTCGGGGAGTAGCTGCCGCCTACGGCCGCAGAAAGAAGCGCATCGTTGCCTCCTCTGTCGAGCACGCCTCCGTTGAGGAGACTCTTGACGCCCTGGAAAAGAACGGCTTTGAGGTCGTCAGGGTATCCCCTGTTGAGGGCAGGTTCCGTGCGGCGGATCTCGTTGCTGCCTGCAACGAGGACACCTTCCTTCTGACTATGATGTACGTAAATAACGAGACCGGCTACATACTCCCCGTAAAGGAGACCTTTACCGCAGTAAAGCGCCGTTTCCCGGACATCATCACCCACAGCGACTGCGTGCAGGCATATATGAAGCTGCCTGTGAAGCCTGCCGCCCTCGGCGCAGACCTTGTCTCCCTGAGCGGCCATAAGATACACGGCGGAAAGGGCTGCGGGGTGCTCTATGTGAAGAAGGGGACAAGAGTGCTCCCCATAATAACCGGCGGAAAGCAGGAAAAGGGCATCCGCTCCGGCACTGAGCCCGTTCCTATGATAGCGGCCATGGGTGCGGCGGCAGAGGTCCTCGCCCCCACCATAGACAGCCGATTTGAGAGGGTATCCGCCCTCCGCACACGTCTGACAGAGCTTCTTTCCGGCATAGAGGGCGTTGATATCAACTCGCCTGAGGACGGCTCGCCCTATGTGGTGAACATATCCGCCGCAGGCAAGCGCTCGGAGATAATGCTCCACTATCTGGAACAGCATGAGATATACGTATCGAGCGGCTCGGCCTGCTCGAAGGGACAGCAGAGCGGAGTGCCGGCGCAGTTCGGCATAACCGGCAGACGTGCGGATTCGGCTCTCCGCATAAGCATGACAGCAGAAACGACGGAGGAGGAGCTTGAGACATTCGCACAGGCACTCCGTGAAGGAATAGAGAACGTAAGAGGATAAGGAGGGATACCATGGAAGAGAAGAAAAACAGCAAGTTCTTGACCATACTGCTCGGAGTTGCGATTCTGCTCCTGCTCTGCGCCATACCGACAGTACTGCTGGTAAGGAGCCATGTAGTGCACGATGTCATCTATTCAAGGAACGCTTCTGCCCAGAGCTGTTACAGCGCCATCATCGCCAGGACAGACCTTGAGAGCAGACTGCCGCAGGACGATGTCATCATCTCCGGTGATATAACCGATTTCCGCATCATCGACCTTGACGCAGGCCCTGTCAGCGAGAAACCCCTGATACTGGCCGGAGTCGATGAGACCTCCGATGCAAAGCTCTATTTCTGGTCTGCACGATGCAGCGGCGGCAGGATAAAGGAGCTCTGGTTTTCCGAGTCTCCTCTCAGCACAGGAGAACTCCGCCCGTACAAATATGACGACCAGAAGAAGCAGGCCGGATATATCGGCAATATCGGCTACAAGGTCATAGGCTACTATGCGGCATAGGAAAAATTCCCTGTCCGCCTTGTGATGAAAGCAACGAATGTATAGAAAGTAAGGAGAAAAATATGAAAGAGATCGTACTTGTAAAATACGGTGAAATGGCTCTCAAGGGCCTCAACAAGAAGACCTTTGAGGATATGCTCACCAAGAACATCAAGCGCAGGATAAAGAGCCTCGGCAGCTTCGTCTGCACCTCGGCCCAGTCCACGCTTTACATTGATCCGCAGGACGAGAGCATCGACCTCGGGGAGGTAGTTGACCGTGTCGGCAAGATCTTCGGAATCGCCGCACTCTGCCGCGCCTGCGTATGTGAGAAGGACTTCTCCGACGTATGCACAAAGTCGGTGGAGTACCTCACGGATGTACTGAGCTATGCAAAGACATTCAAGGTGAACGCAAAGCGCTCCGACAAGGCCTTTCCTATGAAGTCGCCTGAGATATGCATGGAGCTCGGCGCTGTCCTGCTCGAGAAGTTCCCGAACCTCACGGTAGATGTGAAGAACCCGGAAGTAACGGTGACAGTCGAGATACGTGACACCAACGCCTATGTACACGCCGAGAACATCAAGGGAGCAGGCGGTCTGCCCGTAGGCAGCAGCGGCAAGGCTCTCCTCCTTCTCTCCGGCGGTATCGACAGCCCCGTTGCAGGCTGGATGATGGCCAAGAGAGGCGTGCAGATAGACGCCATCCACTATGTAAGCCCGCCCTATACCTCGGACCGCGCCCGCATGAAGGTGGAACAGCTCTGCGAGAAGCTGACGAACTACTGCGGCGGAATAGCCTTCCACTGCGTACCCTTCACGGAGCTCCAGGAGGCTATCCGTGACCACTGTCCCGAGGAATTCTTCACCATCATCATGCGCCGTCTTATGATGGAGATCGCCCAGCGCATAGCTGCAAAGGAGAACTGCCTCGCCCTCGTCACCGGAGAGAGCGTAGGACAGGTTGCGAGCCAGACCATGGCTGCCATGGCCTGCACTGATGCGGTATGCCGCATACCTGTTTTCCGTCCCTGCGTAGGCATGGACAAGACAGAGATAATCGAGATAGCCCGCAGGATAGACACCTTCGAGACCTCAGTGCTTCCCTATGAGGACTGCTGCACGGTATTCACTCCCCGTCATCCCAAGGTGCGTCCCCGTCTTGAGGACATAGAGAAGGCACAGGCCGCCTTCGACTTCGAGCCGCTGATACAGAAGGCGGTCGAGGAGACAGAGCTGAAGACATTCACTTATAATAAGTAAGGCGTGATGGGGCAGTGCGCCCCGGACATACCGGAAAAATCAACATATCGCATTGTACACTGTGTCCAAAAAGGTCAGCGGGCACATACCGGAGACGGTCAGAATGGCTGTCTCAGATGAACATCCTGTGATAATCCTTGACATAACACAGCAAAATGGTGTACAATAAATAGATAGACAGGAGGGGACTGCTCTCTTTGCAGGCTGCTTCTGTTTACGGAGGTGACACAGATGGACGACGAAACAAGGCACCGTGATGGGTACGGGAATGAACTCCCGCCGCTCAGAAAGCTGAAGCCTGTAAGACCGCAGCAGGACTATCCCGCAGGGGATCAGTACCGGCAGAATTATTCCGCAGGAGGACAGTACCAGCAGAACTATTCCGCAGGAGGACAGTACCAGCAGAATTACTCCGCAGGAGGACAGTATCAGCAGGGCTATCCCGCCGGCGGACAGCAGCAGGGATATTACAGGAACGAGCCGAAGCCGGAGCCTCTCTATGATTACGCTCAGCCTGTGAAAAAGAAGAAAAAGAAGAAGGATTCCGTCGGAAGACGCCTCAGAGGGCTTTTCCCCGAAAGAGGAGACGGATTCTTTGAATCGCTCAGGAAGATAGTATTCCTCGGAGCGCTCATTGCCATAGTGGTATGCGGCTATCTTGTAGCCGATTACTACCTTGCTCTCTGGAAGGCAAACCGGGAGAACAAGGAGATAAGCAGTATTTATATGGAGAACGAGGAGGAGCCCTGGAAGGAACCGCCTCCGCCCGTGGTCGATGACACCATGGAACTGCTCCCGAGTGCGAAGGAGCTTCTCGATATCAACCCCGAGACTGTGGGCTATATGGTCATCCCGTCTAAGGACGGCAGCGATCCGATAGTATCCCTTCCTGTGGTGCAGGCAAGAGACAATGACAAGTACCTCACGAAGAGCTTCTACGGCGGCGAATCAATATCAGGCGCCCTCTTCCTTGACTGGCGCTGCCGCTACGACAAGGTGCTTGACGGCAAGCGTTATATTGAGAATTCCGCCAATCAGGTGGTCTACGGCCACAATATGAACGACGGAAGTATGTTCGGTATCCTGAGGGAATACAAGAATGATGCCGATTTCTACAGCAAGCATCCGCTTATCCAGTTCAATTCCAACTATGAAGAGTATACCTACAAGATATTCTCCATGTTCATAGTTGACGCGGCAGATAAATCCGATACAAAGTATGAGTGCTGGAACACCATGGATTTCAACGGAGCAACAGAGTTCTATGACTTCGTCAACGAGGCCAAGAAGAGATCACTGAGGCTCAATGATGTGGATCTCCAGTACGGAGACAAGCTGCTTACACTTTCGACCTGCAATACCATATTCGGCAAGTCCGGACGCGGCCGTCTCATCATCATGGCGAGAATGGTGCGTACCTACGAGGATCCCTACGAGGGCACCGAGAACAGCCGTGCGAACCCGAATATCAAGTGGCCGAATCTCTGTTACGAGTACGGCGGCTACCAGCGCTACAATCCAGATGCAGAATTCGTTCCTTACGGTCCTGCGGAAAATGAGGAGCAATAATCTTACCAATGAAAAAGAAAGCAAAGATCATCACAGCCTGTGCGGCTCTCGCTCTTGCGGCAGCCGGCATAGGCACAGCAATACACTTCCTGAACGCACCGGAGACCGGGCTGCCCGCTGAGGCACCGACTGCTGCTGCAACTGAGGCCCCCACCGCGCCCCCTACTGAACCGCCTACCGATGCGGTATACGACTATGTGGAGGAATCCGGCGGCATAACTCCGCTCGGCAGATCACTGCTCAGGATGAACAAGGATGCTGTCGGCTGGATAAGCATTCCGAATGCGGATATCGACTATGCCTTTACCCGCGATCCCGGTCAGATAGCTGCCGGAAACGAGTATTACGGCGGAGGGGAGTACGGCTATAACTACTACTACCTCGACCACGACCTTTACGGCAACTTCCACCGCGACGGCACTCTGTTCTGCGACTGGCGCGACAACCTCACACCGGTTGAATGGATACAGTCCGAGAACCTTGTTATCTACGGACACAATATGATGAACGGTGCGATGTTCGGTATGCTGAGAAGATACCGCCAGGATCACAGCTACTGGCTGAGAGCCCCCTTCGTGGAGCTCGATACCCTTTATGAGCACTATGACTATGTAATATGCAGCGCCCTTATCACAGGAGGAAACTGGTATTCAGACTTCATCTACTGGGATCTGGAGGAGCTCGACAGCGAGGAGCAGTTCAACTACTACATGGATACCGTCCGCAGCAAGCAGCTTTTCGATACGGGTATCGATGTGAAGTACGGCGACAAGCTGCTCACCCTCTCGACCTGTTACTCTGACGAGGACAATTCACGCTTCCTCGTTATCGCAAGGCGCCTGCGCCCCGGCGAGGTCTGCGGAGATCTTGCCACAGTCAGGGGAACGCCGCCCTACAAGGAGGCACACCCTGAGGAATACGCCGAGGAGAAGACGGATCCTGCCGAAGGCTGATCCGGATCAGATACCAAAGGAGTAATTTATGTTCTTTGAGAAAACAATCAGACGTTCGGCTGCCATGCTGACGGCGCTCATGCTCACGGGCGGAGCGGTGTCGGCGCTGACTCCCGCAACTATGCTGAATGCCGGCACTACCGAGATCCCCGCAGCAACGGAGCCTGCCTCCGTGAGCGCAGAGGAAATGGAGAAGGCGGCAGAGAGCGACAGATCCGGCTGGTATAAGGCGGAGCTCTCAGAGTATGACGACAGTATGTCTCTTATCAGCTATGAGACCTCGCCGGAATCCGGAGAAGTCACCGATAAGAGCGGAAAGAAGAAATCGGCCGGCCCCACGCCTGTCGAGCTCAACGTTACCGGCGGCTATGTGGGGGATATACCCTTCCTCGAGAGCGAACCGGTCATAGAGTCCATACCCGGAAAGTTCGGGATCGTTACCTACGGCTGGGGACACGGCGTAGGACTCAGCCAGAACGGAGCGAACTTCTATGCGACCTACAGCAACTGGACCTATCAGGACATCCTCTTCCACTACTATCCCGGCACCTACCTTATGGATACCGGAGAAGGCGAGGAGGAGCGCATAACCATCAACGGAGTCGAGGGCGACGTGGTATCGCAGATCTCACGCATAGTCTTCAACGAGGTCGGCGGCTCCATGCACTATGAAGCCATCAAGGCACAGGCGGTAGCGGTATACACCTACTGCAAGTACCACGGCAACGATTCAGCCGATCTCCGCGGAAAGCCCAATCCGCCGTCCATAGTCATCGATGCGGTAAAGGAAGTCCTCGGACAGGCACTCTACTACAACGACAGCTTTGCACTGACCATGTTCTCTGCCTCGAGCGGAGGCATCACGGCGAACTGCTATGAGGTGTTCTGGGCAGATCTACCGTACCTCAGGAGCGTATCGAGCGACTATGATGCCGCTTACGATCCCCACTACGGAACAGTCACCTATATCGATGACTTCCAGCTCAGGAACCTGATACAGGGCGCATACGGCATACGGCTTTCCGACGATCCGACCAAGTGGATACAGCCAACCTACTCAGAGCAGACGGGCTACGTTACATACGTCAATATCGACGACCAGAAGACCGTCAAGGGCTATGAATTCAAGATGGATATAGGTCTGAAATCCTCAAAGTTCAACATCTACTATACTCCGAGACCTGAGGGTGAGGAGATACCGGATATGGCATCGCCGACAGAGGTGGTTGATCCTGAGTGCGGCGGAATACCGGTATTCAGCTACCCGAACTACAACGAGGACGGCAACTACTACATCCCGCCCGAGCTTGAGGAGCCTACGGAAGAACCCACTGAGGAAGCGACGGAGGAGGAGACAACGGAGGAGCCCACAGAGGCACCGGCAGTACCGGATTACAACGATCCCTCGTTCTGGCAGGATATGCCGGAGGTACCTGCTGATCCGACAGAGCCTCCCACGGAGTATACCGAGCCCGAGCAGTATTACAGCGAAGACCAGTATACCGACTGGAACAGCGGCTGGCAGTCCGAATGGAGCGACAGCAGCTACGATTACAACGGATACGGCTATTGATCAAAGAGCCGCAGCTTCTCCGACATGGAGAAAAGCTGCGGCTTTTCTTTATATATAATAAAGATACAGTATAACTGATGGTATCGCCGTGGCGGCATCAGCTTTCGGATCTCTGGTGGTGAAAAAGGGAGATGAAAGGAATGTCATCGGCAGACGATAAATAAGAAGTCACAGCTCTGAAACAGAATTGACCGTAATATCAGAAGCCCGTGCAATAAAAAGGTGATCATTCCCAAACTGCTGTTTTTCAGCAGATGATGACATCACATGACCGCTCTGTACTGAATATGCGAAAAAGCACCTGCCGGAGATCGGAAGATGACCGCCTGCAGGTGCTGCCTGTTTCTGCTTGTTTATAAAAGTGCACAAAGGCCGGACGCCATTTTTCAACACCGGAGGAATGCGTTGGTGGAAAAATCACGTTCTTGTTTCAAAATCTTTGCTGTGGTGGGGGGGTTGGGTGATGAAAGGTGAAAAAACAGAACAAATGTTCGCGAAACAAATGTTTTATTTTCTCGTTTTTGTACATAATAAACAAAAACGAGGTTTAATCCAACTTAGAATTGTACCTTGCAGGGGTTGAAATGTCTTCGGCGATGCTGTATAATATTTTTAGAGGTAAAAACTGGTAATGAGATGAGGCTGGGAGTCATTCAGAGGTGAAATAAGGATCCCGGTTGAAGGAAAGCGGGGCGAAGAGCATGAAGGAACCGTTGTACGGTACTTATAATCCGAGTATCGACTCGAAGGGCCGCATGAGCTTCCCTACAAAGCTCCGTGATATCCTCGGTGCGGAATTCTATCTTTGCATCGGACATGACAACAGCTACATCGCAGTTTACTCTCCCGAAGAGTTTGATAAATACTGTGAAAAGCTCCAAACCATAACCGGAGAGATCGGTACTGCGCTCAGAAGAGAACTTCTGGCAGGTGCTGATAAGCAGGTACCCGATAAGCAGGGAAGAATATTCCTTGCACAGCATCTGAGGGAATTTGCCGGGATCACCGATGAGGTGACAGTAGTCGGCGCACTCCATAAGGCTGAGATCTGGGATACCAAGACCTATCAGGAAGTCAGGGGAACTGTTGATCCTGACGCCAAGAAGGCTGCACTCGCCGGCATGATGCTCTGAGGCGCACAGATATACTATAATATTATAGCATATCTGCGCCTATTTGTCAACAGGCATATCAAAAAATGCTCCAGCAGGGCGTGACAGCTGCTTAAAAGCGGCTTCTTTCTGTCTGCGGAGCACTTTACACGGATAAGGAGATCACAATGGAATTCAGACATATTCCTGTACTGCTAAACGAATCTCTTGACGGTCTTGCACTTCATCCCGACGGGGTGTATGTGGACTGTACAGCAGGCGGCGGAGGTCATTCCTCAGCGATAGCCGAAAGGCTGAAAGCTATGGGAGGGACCGGAAGGCTGATATCGCTGGACAGAGATCCTGATGCAGTTGCGGCGGCAACGGAACGTCTCAGGGGGTACGATAATGCGACGGTGATTCACCGGAACTATTCGGAGCTGAGAAGTGTTCTCGATGAACTGGGGATCGGGGCTCTTGACGGAGTCCTTATGGATCTTGGGGTGTCGTCGTATCAGCTTGACGAAGGAAGCAGAGGCTTTTCCTATCACAGCGAAGCGCCGCTCGATATGCGGATGAGCCGTGAGGGAACGAGCGCAGCGGATATCGTCAATACCTTCAGTGAGCAGCAGCTCGCGGATATCATCTTCGAGTACGGCGAGGAGAAATTCTCAAGACGTATCGCAGCAGGTATCGTGAAGGCAAGGAGCGAGTCTCCTGTGGAAACAACTACGCAGCTTGCGGATATAATCCGTGAATGCGTGCCGCAGAAGGCAAGGAGAGAAAAAAATCCATGTAAAAAAACCTTCCAGGCATTGAGGATCGCAGTCAATTGCGAGTTCGACCACCTTTCAAAGGGGCTCGACGAAGCATTCTACAGTCTGAAGCCGGGCGGCAGACTTGCCGTCATAACCTTCCATTCACTGGAAGACAGGCTTGTGAAGCAGCGCTTTGCAGGCTGGTGCAGGGGATGTATATGTCCTCCTGATTTTCCGCAGTGCGTCTGCGGAAGAAAACCGAAGGGAGCCCTTGTCAACCGCAAGCCCATAGAGGCTACGGCAGAGGAGCTCGACAGCAACAACAGAAGCAGAAGTGCAAAACTCAGAGTGATCGAAAGGAAAGCAGAGTACGATGACTGACAGAAATCCTGCCTACGACGTTTTCGATGCAGATCGTGACGGCCGTGAGGAAGAACCTGAGAGCCTTGCCATAACGGCAAGTGTTGTGCAGACATCTGACAGTCCCGAAGATGCTCCCGAAGAGCCGGCAGCAGATGCAGGCGGCGGCGAGAAAGCGGCGGAGCCTGACGAAGGCGGTACAGGTGCCGGAGCTGTTTTTCTGGTCATTCTTATCTCTCTGATGGCCGCAGCATTGCTTGCAGGAGTTATAATCAGCTATAACAGGCGCAACAGTATATATAACGAGATCAACGAAAAGACCTCTGCGCTGAATCTTGCTGAAGCAGAAAATGTAAGACTGCAGTCGGAACTTGAGAGTAAGATGTCTGCAAAGAACGTCGAGGATTATGCAGAGAATGTACTGAAGATGAGAAAGATAGATTCATCACAGATAAAGTACATCAAGATCCAGACCGAAGACGTTATAAGCATTCCCGAACAGGACGACGGATTCCTTGCCAAGGTAAAGGACTTCCTGAGTGACTGTGTGGAATATTTCAGAGGGTAGCGCAAATATAAATATAATAAAGAAGCTGCCCGGGATAACAAAAGATCAATAACGGCAAGAAAATATATAAGCCGTTGATAGTAGAACACCGGAGATCAAACGAGTGTATTGTGAACGGGATCACTCCCCCGGTTCGGCCGACCGGGCCGGGTGCGGGTGGTTCCAGCCATTATAAACTTCGTCGATCAAGACAAAGAAGAACATCATAAAAAATAAAGAAGATGTTCAAAAGGCGGGGCAGCGTTGTTACCCTGCCTTATTCTATTATATGAGCCACGAAAACAACAGGACGCAGAAGTCCTTGCAGATATACCGGTCATCCGGGAGGGGATAAGACCATGAATGAAAGAGAGATACCTTCAAGAGCCATGAAGAAGAGAACACGTTATCTTATGACCATTGTGTTCTTTGTGCTGTTCGCAGTAGTTGCGGGCAACTTCTTCAAGGTCTCTGTCATAGAGAACAAGCGATATCAGGCTATGGCGAACGACCAGCATTTCGGCGCCATAACCATACCCGCCCACAGAGGCACCATATACGACTGCAATAACGTGACGCTTGCCAAGAGCGCAACGGTATACCGTGTCTTCCTCGATCCGGAGAGGTTCCGCAGCGAGATGGAGGCGCTCCAGACCAGTATCGACCGCCGCAACGCCGAAATGGCCAAGGGCACCTATGTCCCGAAGCTCGACGATGACGGCAACGAGCTCTATCCGCTCCCCCAGTCATCCTTCTTCTTCCGCCAGGAGGCCGTAGCTCTCCTGTCCGAAAAGCTCGGCATAACCAAGGAAGAGGTGGAGGAGGCTATGGAGGAGAACAGCCAGTACAGCGTCCTTCAGGATCAGGTGGAAAAGCCTGTCGCTGACGAGGTGCAGGCGATGTTCACGCAGTACGGCTTCACCTGCCTCAACCTTGAGGAGGATACCAAGAGGTACTACCCTCAGAACCAGCTTGCCGCATCCGTTATCGGCTTCACGAGCGGAAACGGCGACGGTGTATACGGCCTTGAGGCAAAATACGACAACTATCTTGCCGGAATCGACGGCAAGACCATATCCGCCAAGGATTCAAATGGCAACGAGCTGCCGTACAGATATTCCAAGACCTATGCCGCAAAGAACGGTGACGACGTCTATCTCACCATAGATATGAACATACAGTATTACCTCGAGAAGCACCTTGAGGAGATGACGAAGTCGTTCAATGTTGCCAACCGTTCCTGTGCGATACTGATGAACGCCAAGACCGGAGCGATATACGGTATGGCGACCTATCCCAGCTTCGATCCCAACCAGCCGCAGATAATCACTGACGAGAGGATAGCGGCACAGCTCCAGTCAATGTCCGAGGAGCTGAGGAAGAAGCGTGAGGAGGAAGCAAGAGAGAACCAGTGGAGAAACAAGTGCATAAGCGAGGTATATGAGCCGGGCTCCGTATTCAAGGTATTCACCAGCTCGGCGGCTATCGAGGAGAAGGTCATAGACATCAACACCTACACCTTCGACTGCGAGGGCTTCACCAATGTTGACGGAGAGGTTATACGCTGCCATGAACCGAGCGGACATCATCTCGAGACCTTCCAGCAGGGCCTTACCAATTCCTGCAACCCGGTGTTCATGGACCTGGGCTTCAGGCTCGGCATACACAAGTTCTGCTACTATTTCAACGCCTTCGGCTTCAACTCCACGACAGGCATAGACCTTCCGGCTGAGGTAACGGGAAGAGGCCACGATGAGAAGAGCATGATAAATGTCGACCTCGCGGTAGATTCCTTCGGACAGGGCGAAACAGTCACCCCCATCGAGATAATAACTGCTTATGCTGCCGCTATCAACGGCGGATACCTCCTCCAGCCTTACGTGGTCGATCATGTGCAGGATCAGGAGGGCAATATCGTTCTCCGCAACCAGAGAACAGTAAAGAGACAGGTGGTCTCCGAGGATACCTCCGCCAAGATGCGCGATGCCCTCGAAAAGGTAGTATCCGGCAACGGCGGCGGAAACGTTACCATCAAGGGCTATTCCATCGGCGGAAAGTCCGGTACATCCGAGCGACTCAGCATAGGCCCGAGAGACCTCTACGGCGCATCCTATGTATGCTTCACCCCTGCGTACGATCCGGAGCTGATACTCCTCGTTCTTGCGGATATGCCTGACGTGAGCAAGGGCTACTACGGCGCACAGGTCGCAGTACCTACCGCAAGAGACATACTCACGGACGTACTGCCCTACCTCGGCTACTCACCGGAGTATACCGACGAGGAGCAGGAGAACCTTGATATCAAGGTGCCGCTGCTCGAGGGTTCCATAACCGCAGCAAAGGAGCAGATAGAGTCCCTGGGCGGAAACGTCAAGGTGATAGGCAACGGCCCGACGGTAGTCGCACAGTCTCCGCTGACCGGCACATCCATAGCCAAGGGCGGAACGGTATACCTCTATACCGACGAGGCGCATACCTCCGATATGACGACAGTACCGAGCTTCATAGGCCTGAGCCCGCAGGAGGCAAACGAACGCCTCGCACTCTACGGCCTGAACTATGTGGCGGTCGGAGCTTCTATAAACCATGAGAATGTAAAGGTAAACAGCCAGTCCGAGCCAGAGGGCAAGCCTGTCCCCGTAGGTACGGCAATAGAGCTTGAATTCATAGTCATAGCGAATCACGATTGACGGAAAACAGAAAAAGGAGGATCATCAAATGAAACTTACAGACCTTCTGGAAAACAACGCAGTCTGCGCTGACAGCATTGCAGACTCAGAGATAAGCTCAGTCACCGACAACACAAAGAACGTGCAGAACGGCAGCCTGTTCTTCTGCGTCAAGGGCGGCAGCTTCGACGGCCACAGCGCTGCCCGTGAAATGCTTGAAAAGGGTGCGGCAGCAGTAGTCTGCGAGCATGACCTCGGTCTCGGCGACAGACAGATACTCACTGATAATTCACGCTTCCTCTACGGAAAGGTGTGCTCCGCATGGTTCGGCCACCCCGAGAGAAAGATGAAGCTCATAGGCGTTACCGGCACCAACGGCAAGACGACCACCACGAGCGTCATCAAGCGTATCCTTATGGACAACGGCCACAAGACAGGTCTTGTGGGCACGATACAGAACGAGATAGGCGATACAGTGGTGCATACCGAGAACACCACCCCCCTCACCTTCGAGTTCATGGCTCTCCTTGACCGCATGGCAAGGGAGGGCTGCGAGTACGTGGTCATGGAGGTGAGCTCCTTCGGACTGGTACAGAACCGCATCGGCGCTTCATGGTTCCGCACGGCAGTCTTCACGAACCTCACGCAGGATCACCTTGACTACCATAAGGACATGGAGGACTACTATCAGGCCAAGAAGATGCTCTTTGACGTCTGTGACAAGGCGCTCATCAATATCGACGACGCCTACGGCAGAAGGCTTCTCGGCGAGGTCGGATGCAGCAGGTATTCCTTCAGCGTATGTCAGACCGCCGACTACTACGCCGACGGTATCAAGATAAAGTCCACGGGCAGTAGCTTCTGGCTGTGCAGCGGCGGAAAATCCCACCTTGTAAGAACTTCCATACCCGGAAAGTTCAATGTTTCCAACCTGACAGCTGCTATCGCGGTATGTCTTATGGAGGGTATAGCCCTTGACGATATCCTCAGGTCGGTCGCAGGCTACAACGGAGTGAAGGGACGCTGCGAGGTGATCCCGACCGGACGGGATTTCACAGTTATCTGTGACTATGCACATACTCCCGACGCCGTGGAGAACATACTCCGCAGCGTAAAGGAATATACTGACGGAAGACTGATATGTCTCTTCGGCTGCGGCGGAAACCGTGATGCTGCAAAGCGCCCGAAGATGGCAGCGGCGGCTGCGAAGTATGCCGATCACCTGATAGTGACCTCCGACAATCCCCGTAACGAGGATCCGGAAGCTATCATAAAAGACATACTCGTAGGGCTTGAAAACTGCGAAATACCATATGATGTGGTAACTGACAGAAGAGAAGCTATATATCACGGCTTGCAAATTGCGGAAAAAGGTGATATAATAGTCCTTGCGGGCAAAGGCCATGAGGATTATCAGATACTCGCAGGCATGGAGCATATCCATTTCGACGAGAGAGAGGTAGTCGCAGAGGGCCTTAAACTGCTGGACTGACGGCGCAGAGCCGCAGAATCTTTAAATAACAGGAGAAGTGTGAGTAAATGTCATTCTGGGTAATAGATCTGCTTACAGCATTGTTTTCATTCGCGATAGCCGGAGTATCCGGCATCTGGCTGGTGCCCTTCCTTCACAGGATAAAGTTCGGTCAGCCTATCAAGACCGAGGACGGACCAAAATGGCACGCCAAGAAGCAGGGTACACCGACCATGGGCGGATTCATGTTCATCATATCCACCGTAATAGCGGCACTTGCCGGCTACTGGGTATACCGCATGACGATGAATCCCGATGTTACGGCGATCACCACGCACCACGCCTTCTACAGGCTGCTCAGCTGCATAATATTCTCACTTCTGTTCGGCCTTATCGGCTTCATAGATGACTATACCAAGGTTGCAAGGAAGAACAACGACGGACTCACCCCCATGCAGAAGATAGCCCTCCAGCTTATATGTGCAGGCGGCTTCCTGCTGGCGCTCTGGAAGTTCGGCGATTCCTCCACACGCATCGACTTAGGCTTCTGGGTATCCCCGAAGCTGGGCATCTTCTACTATTTACTGATGATGGTTGTCATCATCTACCTCACCAATGCAGTCAATCTTACAGACGGCGTTGACGGCCTCTGCGGTTCAGTCACCGTCTGCTCAATGCTGATATTCACGGTGTGCAGTTCTATACTCGGACATAACGTGCTCACTCTCTTCACCATGGCGCTCGCAGGCGGCTGTCTCGGCTTCCTGCTGTGGAACTACAATCCCGCAAAGTGCTTCATGGGCGATACGGGCTCAATGTTCCTCGGAGCGGCAGTCACCGCAACGGGACTTGTCCTCCACAAGCATCTTCTTCTCCTCCTTGCGGCACTGGTGTACATCATCGAGGCTCTCTCGGTAGTTATCCAGGTGTCGTATTTCAAGTACACAAAGAAGAAGTACGGCGAGGGCAGACGCATATTCAAGATGACTCCTATCCACCATCACTTTGAGATGAGCGGATACAGCGAATACAAGATTGTGATAACATTTTCGATAGCAGGCATTATTTTCGGCATCCTGGGAATAATGACATTACTGGCATTTGACTGACAGCCGCACAGCCGGCTGACTAAGGGAAAGGGAGGTCAGGATGGCGGCAGAGACAAGGACAGGCGGGAGCGCAGAGAACAGGGACGGCCTGAAGAGCGGTTTCAGGAAGCTCTGGCATACTTTCAACGGTGACAGCCGTTACAGGGATCTCAGCCTTTCGTTTTTCACCTATGTAATGATACTCCTCGTAGTCGGCCTCGTTATGATGTCGTCGGCAAGCTACGCATGGGCCTACTCCGAATTCGGAGACGGTCTCCACTACGCAGTCTCACAGGGAAGGAACGCCATTATCGGCTTCCTGATGATGCTCTTCTTCATGAATATGGATTATCATAACTTCAAGAAGATACGCATACCTTTTATAAAGAGGATAAACATCCCCGGACTTCTCTTCTTCATAGTCGGCGTTCTCCTTGTTGCCGTTATCCTTATCGGTAACGATGAGGGAGGCTCCATGGGTGCGAAAAGATGGATCACCATCGGCCCCTTTGATCTCCAGCCCTCCGAGGTAGCGAAGTTCTCACTTATCATATACTTCGCCTACAATATGGAACAGGACGGCAGACGCATGAACCGCTTCGGTGTCGGTATCGTGAAGTATGTCGCACTGCTTGGCATATACGTAGTGCTCATCGCCCTTGAGAAGCATATCTCCGGTATCATGCTGATAACCTGCATCGCAGTCGCCATGATACTCTGCGGCGGCGCCAATATCCGGCAGTTCCTTCTGCTGGGTGCAGGCTCGATCGCGGCGGCGGTAGGATATATCATACTCCAGTTCAACAAGGAGGGAAGCTACGTTCAGGCGCGTATCATGTCCTGGCGTCATCCCTTTGATGATCTTCTCGGAGATACCTGGCAGACGGCGAACTCACTTATCGCCATAGGCTCCGGTGGTCTCTTCGGCCTCGGCCTCGGCAACTCACGCCAGAAGTACCTCTACCTCCCGGAGACGAAGAACGACTTCGTTTTCCCCATAGTGTGCGAGGAGCTCGGCTTCGTCGGCGCATTTGCCATAATCATCGTTTTCTTCCTTCTGGTAATAGAAGGCTATTCCATAGCGGCGCGCAGCCGTGACCGCTTCGGTATGCTCATCGCGGTAGGCATAACCACCCAGATCGGCATACAGACCGTTCTCAACCTCGCAGTTGTAAGCAACCTGATACCCAACACCGGTATCAGTCTCCCGTTCTTCAGCTACGGCGGAACGGCGCTTATCATGCAGCTCGTGGAAATGGGCATCATGCTCAATATCTCGCAGCAGAGGTATGTCCCGCCGAGACGCGACGAGGAGATAGATCCTCCGCTCCCGCCGCCTGCAAGGATACGCTCCGGCAGCGGCAAGGAGAAGAAGAGCAGCGGCTTCAAGTGGTACCGTTCACTTGAGAAGGGTGCAAAGACGTGCCGCAAGTAATCAAAAAGGAGAGATAGCATGAAGGTGCTGATAGCGTGCGGAGGTACGGGCGGACATATCAATCCCGGCCTCGCCATCGCAGATATAATAAAGGAAGCCTATCCGGATTCGGAGTTCCTCTTTGCAGGTACGCCGAAGGGCATGGAGGCGAAGCTCGTCCCGCAGGCGGGATACAGGCTGGAGACCATCAAGGTCGCCGGCTTCCAGAGAAAGATATCCCTTGAGAATATCGGACGCAACGCCAAGGCCATAGCCTACCTCATCACGTCCGGAAAGCGTGCCAGAGAGATAATCGAAGGCTTCGGGCCGGATATTGCCATAGGCACAGGCGGCTATGCGGCCGGACCTGTGATACGTAAGGCGGCAAGGATGGGCATCCCCACGGCTATCCACGAGCAGAACGCCTATCCGGGCGTAACCAACAAGCTGCTCTCGAAAGAGGTCGATCATGTCATGCTGACAGTGGTCGAGGCACTTGAGTATATGGACAAGAGCAGGTTCGAGTATACAGTGACAGGTCTCCCGGTAAGGAGCAAGATCAGCTCGAGTCTTACAAAGGAAGAGGCAAGGAGAAAGCTCGGCTTTGACGACAGCTTTACGGTGCTCTCCTTCGGCGGAAGTCTCGGCGCCGGATGTATCAACGAGACAATGGAATACGTCATAAAGGACGACCATAAGAACGGAAGGGCGATAAACCATATCCACGGTTACGGCGGTATGGGAAAGGACACCTTCCCGCAGGCCATGAAAGCAGCCGGAGTGCCGCTGAAGAGCGACAGGCTCCGGATAACCGAATACATAAACGATATGGATGTATGTCTTGCGGCAGCAGATCTTGTGATATGCCGCAGCGGCGCTTCGACTCTTGCAGAGCTGGAGGCAGCCGGAAAGGCTTCAATACTCATACCCTCCCCGATAGTTGCCGGAAACCACCAGTACTATAACGCAATGGTCCTCGGCAATGCGGGAGCAGCGGTAGTCATCGAACAGAAGGACGTCACTAACGAGAGGATCAATGCGGAGATACAGCGCCTTTGCAGCGAACCCGATACTGTCAGAAAAATGTCTGAAGCAGCAGCTTCTCTTCACCTCTCAGACACGAACCAGCGGATCCTGGAGGTAGTGAAAAAGCTCTGCGGGAAGAGGAAGGTATGAAGTACGAGAACAAGGTCAATGTCGGCGGATGTGATATAAACGTCTATACTGAGGGCAGCGGCGGGATCACTGTGGTCTTCCTTGCAGGTAACGGAGTGACAGCCCCTGCGCTTGAATACAAACCGCTCTACAGCCGGATGACCGGCGTCTGCCGGATAGCGGTCATCGACCGTCCCGGCACAGGCTTCAGCTCTGACCGGACCTCACCAAGGACCGTTGAGAATATGGTCGCCGAGAACAGAGAGGCTCTCCGCCTTGCCGGAGTCGAGCCCCCCTTTGTGCTCGCAGCCCATTCCCTCGGAGGCTTCGAGGCCGTATGGTGGGCGAACAAGTATCCGGAGGAGGTAAAGGCAGTCCTCGGCGTGGATATGGGCGTGCCGGAATACGGCATAGAGCACGGCAGGGATATCCCGGAGAGCAAACGCCTCAGCATGGTGCGCCGTCAGGAAAAGATGATGAAGACTATCGCAAAGGGCGGCCTTATAGCAAGGCTGCTGAGGAACAGCGCAGAGAACTCCTCAGGTCTCCTCACGGGCGAAGTGCTCAGCGAGGAGGAGAAGAAGCTCTACCGCGAGCTGTTCTACAGGAATATAGCCCGCCCCGAAGCCTCAGAGCAGGCGGAGAAGATACCGGAGAATGCTGCCGCGGCGCATGATACCGGAAATCTCGGGTGCAGGTGCTGTATGTTCATAAGCGATATGAAGGTACCCGGCATGAAGACGACCTGGCGTCAGGCAGGCATAGCCTTCGCCGAAAGGTGCGGAGCAGAGTATCATCTCTCCGACAAGGGGCACATGATGTATGCGAAGATACCGGACGAAATGGCGGAGACCTATATCAACTTCCTCCATGCTCACGGTATACTGAGCGCAGAGTGACCTTTTGCAGTCTCACAGCATAGTATATAAAAAAGCTGTGAGGTGGTCTTATGCAGAAACTGGTGATCGAGGGAGGTCAACGCCTCAGCGGTGAGCTTGACCTTCAGGGCAGCAAGAACAGCGCCCTTCCCATAATGGCGGCATCGCTGCTGTGCGGAGAGGAGTGCGTGCTGCACGGCTGTCCGGCGATTACGGATATATACTCGGCTTCGAGGATACTCAACTGCCTCGGAGCGGAATGCCGGTTCTCGGGAAATACGGCGGTCATAAACTCAGCCGGTGCAGAGGGCACGGAGATACCCTCCGCCCTGATGCGCGAGATGCGCTCCTCCATAATGTTCATGGGAGCGATCCTCGGACGCAGCGGCTCCTGTACCGTAAGTATCCCCGGCGGCTGCGAGCTCGGCCCCCGTCCCATCGATATGCACCTTTCCTCACTGAGGAAGCTCGGAGCATCGGTGAGTGAGGAGGGAGGGAGCATAGTGTGCCGGATGCAGTCCGGCAGAGGAAAGGGAGCACGCATGACTCTTCCTTTCCCCTCGGTGGGCGCCACTGAGAACATCATCCTCTGTGCGGTAACGGCTGAGGGTGAGACAGTCATCAACAATCCCGCCCGTGAACCGGAGATCTGCGATCTCTGCGGTTTCCTCCGTGCCTGCGGAGCCTCGGTGGAGGGCGACGGCGGCAGCAGCATCGTGATAAATGGCAGGAAACGCCTTCACGGCTGCGAATATACTGTCATGCCGGACAGGATAGCCGGCGCGACATATCTCTCCATGACGGCTGCGGCCGGCGGCGAGATGATACTGAAAAATGCCTGCGTCCGGGAAATGGAGCCCTTCCTTACGGTGCTCGAGCAGACCGGATGCACGATCTATGCCTCAGGCGACAGGATATGGCTGCACAGCGGTTCAAGGCTGCGGGCTGTCCGTGACAGGATACGCACGATGCCGCATCCGGGTTTTCCTACGGATGCACAGGCTGTGCTCATGGCTGCTCTTGCCGCTGCTGACGGAACGAGCGTATTCGAGGAGACGATCTTCGACTGCCGCTACCGTCATACCGAGGCACTTATCAAAATGGGTGCGGAAATAGAGACCGTCGGCAGAGCTGCGGTAGTGCGCGGAGTCAGGAGGCTTCACGGCGCGGACGTGGCTGCGACCGACCTCAGGGGCGGAGCTGCCATGGTGACAGCTGCATTGGCGGCAGAAGGAGAATCAGTGATAACTGATATATCGCACATTGACAGAGGCTATGAAAGAATTGAGGACGCTGTTGCAGGGCTTGGCGGAAGGATCAGACGTGTTTGACCTGCGGCACCGGAGTTTGGAGATAAAATGAACGATATCGAAAAGACTACCATAGAAAGGGTGAACAGCGGCAAGCGTATGCGGCGCAGACGGCGCTTTATGAGCGTGTATGCGCTGATAGTGCTGCTGCTCGTTGTCTTTGCCGGCGTGCTGGCAAGCCGGACCTTTTTATTCAAGGTCAACGAGATCATAATTTCCGGTCAATCCGATACCTACACCTATATGGAGGTAGTGAATGCGGCCGGCATACGGGCGGGTGACAACCTGATAAGTATGGACACTGCGAAGAACGCGCAGAACATACTCGACTCCCTCCTCTTTGTGGAGGAAGCGGATGTGGACAAGATGTTCCCCTCGACCATAAAGATACATGTGACACAGTGCGTGCCTGCCTTCAACGTGGAATACGTCAAGGAGGACGAGAGCGGCGGCGGAGTGCTCCAGGTCAGCCGGAGAGGAAAGATACTCGGCATCAATGACTACTACGTGAACGACCTGCCCACGATCTACGGCTACGACATAGATCAGGAGTTTATGATAAAGGGCCGCGTGATGCAGTCCTCCGTCGATGAGAAGCAGCGCTTCTACGATCAGCTCATGGAACGCTTCGATAACTGGGACGGAAGCGATATTGTTTATATCGACATGACCGATCCCTATGATATCGAGATATGCTACCGCAGCGGAGTGATCTTCCGCATGGGGGATTATACCGATGTACAGTACAAGCTCGATCTTGCGGACAGTGTCATGCAGGACGAAAGCGTCATCGGCAAGAGCGGATATCTGAGGATGATAGGAACTCACCAGTGCAGCTTCCGTATGACCACAGGACCTGCGGAGGTGCCCGAGGTCGATCCCATCGTCTCCACGGCATCCGAACAGCCCGCGGTGACGACGACAGTATCCACAGGTGACGGACTTTACCGTCCTCCCGGATTCGTGACCACGGCAGCTACGGAATGGCAGCAGCCTGTACAGACGACGCCGGAACAGCAGGACTGGAACGGCGGCTGGCAGCAGGATCCCTGGAGCGCAGGTCAGAACAGCGAAGGCTGGAACGGCGGCGCCGGACAGAACGGCGGTCAGAACAACGGTCAGCAGCAGGGCGGCAATACAGATCCGCAGCAGCCCGCATGGGTGCAGCAGGGCTACCAGAGCATAGAGGACTGGGTGAACAACAGACCGGCGGTCGGCTCGGAGCCTGACGAAGGATACTTCGATGAATACGGCAATTTCCACTACTGGTGGCCATAAATTACCGGTTTTTGTGGTGATAATGGAATAAAAACAAAGTAATGTTTCTGTAACGCTTTGTTAATAGTGCTGAATTCAAAAAAAATCAAGATGAGACTTGCAAAAAAAAAGTATCTATGATATAATATAGAATGTATCTAAGCATGAATTCGAGATTTAGGATAAAAAGAAGAGTAGGAGGCGTTTTTCAAATGTCAGATTTTAATTATGAGGAAGCCATGGAACCCGATGTTAATATTAAGGTCATCGGCGTTGGCGGCGGCGGCGGAAATGCCGTAAACTGCATGGTAGAGTCAGATGTAAGCAACATCGAATATATAGCTATCAATACCGATGCAAAGGCTCTTAACAAGTCAAAGGCCTCAACAAGGATACCGATAGGCCAGAAGCTCACAAAGGGCAGAGGCGCAGGAAACAAGCCTGAGATCGGTGCGAAGAGCGCTGAGGAGAACAGAGACGAGATCGAAGCTCACCTCAAGGGCGCAGACATGATCTTCATCACTGCCGGAATGGGCGGCGGTACAGGTACCGGTGCTGCTCCTGTGGTTGCAAAGATCGCCAAGGAGATGGACATCCTCACAGTTGCCGTTGTTACCAAGCCCTTCCTCTTTGAGAGAGAGCAGAAGATGGCACAGGCTGAGGCTGGTATCGCTGAGCTGAGAAAGTATGTTGATTCACTTATCGTTATCCCTAACGAGAGACTTCTGGTAGGCTACGAGAAGCAGCCCCTCACCATGAAGCAGTCCTTCTCACTTTCAGATGACGTTCTCAAGACCGGTGTAAAGAGCATATCCGATCTTATCGTAGAAGAGGGCTACATAAACCTCGACTTCGCAGACGTATCCACTATCATGAGAGGTGCAGGCTACGCTCACATGGCTATCGGTCACGGCTCAGGCAAGGAGAAGGCAAGAGAGGCAGCAAATGCAGTTATCTCCAGCCCGCTGCTTGAGACAAACATCTCCGGTGCCAAGAGGCTCCTTATCAATATCGCTATGTCTGAGGATATCCTTTCCTCCGATGTTGATACAGCTACAAAGATGATCACAGATACAGCTGCTGACGGCGTTGAGTTCATCTTCGGTACTGCATTCAAGGAAGATATGCAGGATGAGATGACCATTACAGTTATCGCTGCCGGATTCGACGAGGATAACAACAGCGAAGACAGCTTCGGAAGCGTAACAAACGTATCTGAAGAAGAGGATATCATTCCGATAGACAATCCCCTTATCGACGGACTCGGCCTGGATCACGCATCCAAGAGTTCATCCAACACCGATACGGATCTCGACGAGATCTTCAGGATGTTAGGCAACTGACCGGGAAAATAACGAGCAGACAAAGGACAGCGGCGCTGAACCGCTGTCCTTGATTTTTTACTGGACGTATAAATGTCAATTATTTTTATGGTAAAATGCACTAAAATCCACTAAAATTTTCTACATAATAATAGTTGAATTAGGACAGTAAAAGTGATATAATTAATAAAAGGCTTTTTTTATCCCTTTAATTTTATTCCGCAGACTCCTGCGGGGAATGGAGTGTACATCTATGGAACCTACCGTTTTAAGGACAACTAAGATAGGAAACGGTTTTGTCAAGGAGGACGTCCTCACATACCTCGACGAACTGAATTCCAAGATCGAAAGTCTCGAAGAAGATCTGAAGAAAGCTAAGGAGACCGGTTCTTCCGATCCACAGGAGCTTACGAAGTACAGGAATCAGGTCGATAACCTGCAGGAAAAGCTCAATGCATCAAACAATGCTCTCAGAGCAGCAAGAAAAGAAAACGAAGATCTCAAGAAGCAGCTCGAAGCAGCAAGCAGAGGCGGCGCTCAGGCAGGCGCACCCGTTAATCCTCAGGCTCAGCAGGCTCTCGAGGCTGCAAAGAAGGAAATAGAATCTCTCCGCAATCAGCTCAAGTCAGCTCAGGCTGCCGGCGGTCAGGGCAACGCTCAGGCTGCTGCACAGGCTCAGCAGGCTCTCGAGGCTGCAAAGAAGGAGATCGAAACTCTCCGCGGCCAGGTAAAGGCAGCAGAGCAGAAGGCAGCTGCCGCAGAGCAGAAGGCTGCCGCAGCTCCTGCAGGCGCAGCATCAGGCAATCCTGCTGCTGAGGCAGAGCTCGCAAAGGTAAAGGCAGATCTCGATAGGATCGGAAACGACCTCGAGAATATGACATCCGAGATGGCTGCAAAGCGCAAGGAGCTCTCCGAGAAGGACGAGAAGATCGCTGCTCTCACAAAGGAGATGGACGAGGCAGTTTCCAAGGCTGTATCCGAGAAGGACGAGAAGATCAAGTCTCTCAACGAGGAGATCGAGCAGCTCAAGGAAGATGCAAACAACCCTGTCGCTATGATGGGTACTATGTTCGCAGAGGCTCAGAAGACCGTAAACGCCCTCAAGGCTCAGGCAAAGTCCGAGGCAGAGGCTGTTACCAAGGATGCCAAGGATAAGGCAGCTCAGATGACCAAGGAGGCTTCTGAGGTGCTCGACAAGGCTACAAGAGAAGCTAACCAGAAGGCAGATCAGATCATCAACGATGCCAACAGGACTGCCGAGAAGACTATCGCTGACGCAGACTCCAAGGCTAAGGCAACAGTTGCCGAGGCTGACAGCAAGGCAAGAGCCACAGTTGCTGAGGCTGATTCCAAGGCTGACAAGGTCAACGAAATGTCCAATACTGTACGCAGGATGCTCCTTACAGAGATCGAGAGCGTGAACAACAAGTTCAGCGATATCTACTCCTCTATCAGCAAGCTCACTACTCAGGCTACAGACCGCATGAATCAGGCAAAGAACATCTTCGCCGATGCACGTACCACAGTAGAGGAAGCAACCAAGTCTGATAACGGATCAAATAAGGCAAAGACAGACAGCTTCAGCAGTGCTTCCAAGAAGGAGAACAAGACTGAGGAGCCCAAGGCTTCCACAGACAACTGGGCAAATTCCTTCGCTAAGTCAGCAGCTCCCGAGAGCGAGAAGCCCGCTGCAGCTCAGAAGAGCGACGAGCCCGCACAGAAGAGCAAGAACTTCAATTTTGATATGGCAGAGCTCCTCAAGGCTGCTGAAGAGGCAGCTTCCAACGAGGGAGAGTAATACAAGACCGATCTGTACTCTGTCAGCCGGCGAAGGCTGGCTGGCAGAGCCTATATGACCGGGTAGCTTAACTCAAGAGCGTTGTATTTTTTCCGGCGATGCCGGGGCTTATCAAAGGTGCCGGTGCAAGTCCGGCTCGTGGTCGAATAATATTTAGCGAGGTATTGTAAAATGTACGAAGACAAGACATTAGTCTGCAAGGATTGCGGTAACGAGTTCGTATTCACTGCAGGCGAGCAGGAGTTCTATGCAGAGAAAGGCTTTGAGCATGAGCCTCAGAGATGCAAGGCTTGCCGTGACGCAAGAAAGAGCTCCGGAAGAGCTGAGAGAGTGATGTACACAGGAGTATGCGCTAACTGCGGCGGCGAGGCAAAGGTTCCCTTTGAGCCCCGTGACGGCAGACCTGTATACTGCAGCGACTGCTACGCTAAGCTCAGCGCAGAATAATTCTGCATATACTTCAAGGCACAGCTACGGCTGTGCCTTGGATTATATAAAGACGTGTTAACGAATATTGACAAAATTAAAACAATGTTCAGGAAGGGATGAAATGAAATGCAGATAACAAAGGAAACGATTATCGGCGATATTCTCGATACAGATTTCGAGGTCGCTCCTTTCTTCCTTGAGATCGGTATGCACTGTCTGGGCTGTCCGGCTTCAAGAGGCGAGTCCATCGAAGAAGCCTGCGCTGTTCACGGCACTGATGCAGATGCTCTGGTGGCAAAGCTCAACGATTACTTCGCTAACAAGGCGTAATTGTAATGCCGCCTGATGCGGTATTGCCTAAGACTTTCGGCGTGCCGGGCTCCGGCACGCTCTTTTTTTAGGAGGTTCATCATGCTTGATAACAGACTGAGACTCTGTGCGGAAATGGTGACGGGCAGCGGTACTGTATGCGACGTCGGCACCGATCACGCTCTTCTTGCCGCTGAACTCATAACGCAGGGGATATGCAGCAAGGTCATCGCATCTGATATAAAGGAAGGCCCCCTTGAGTCCGCTAAACGTACAGTCGAGAGATACGATATAGCCGACAAGGTGGAGCTGATACTCTCCGACGGCCTTGCAAATGTGCCGCTGGAGGGAGTGAGCGATATCGTCATAGCCGGAATGGGCGGCGAGACTATCGCAGATATCATCGACAGCTGCGAGGGGCTGATATATTCCGATATAAATCTTGTACTCCAGCCCATGACCAAGGCGGAGGAGCTCCGCCGGAGACTTTTCAGTTCGGGATATGCCATAGAGAGCGAGAGGGCTGTCGAGGAGGGCGGAAGGCTCTATACAGTCATGAGCGCACGCTGGAACGAGGGCTGGACAGAGCTGACTGAATATGAGGCTGCGGCCGGATTCTTCGCCGATGACGATGAATACGGCGAGAAGTATCGCAGAGCCGAGGCAGAGCGCTTCGGCAGGATAGTTGATCCCCTTGAAGCAGGAGGAAAGCATAATGAAGCCGTCCATGCCTCTGCGATGCAGTACAAGCTGACGAACGGCACTGATTCCGTCCCGCTTTCGGAGATATATGCCTATCTTGACAGTCTCTATCCCTTTGCCACACAGGACAGCTGGGACAATTCCGGTATGCTTGTGGAGAGCAGCAACAGCGAGATAAGCAAGGTGCTGCTGACTCTCGATATCGATGACAGGGCGGTCACGGAAGCGGAGAACAAATCCACAGACCTTATAATATCCCACCACCCTGTTATATTCAGACCGCTGAAAAAGCTGTGCTGGGGCACTCCAGTATACAAGCTGGTGGAGGACGGCATATCGGCCATCTGTATGCACACAAACGTGGACAAGGCGGAGGGCGGCACGAACGGAGTGATACTCCGCAAGCTTAACGAGAAGCTGAGCTTTGCTGCTGAACCGGAGATATTTGAGGATACCGGCGACGGTCTCGGTTACGGCTGGATATGCGAGCTGAAGGAAAAAGCCGATCCCCGCGAGTTCGGCCTGTTACTGAAGGAGGTGTTCGGCTGTGAGTACGTCCGCATGACCGACAGCGGCAGACACAGCATCAGGCGGTTTGCCTTCTGCTCAGGCTCCGGCGGCTCAACGCTCGGCCTTGCGGCAGCAAAGGGCTGCGATGCCTACATAACAGGCGACGTAAAGCATGATGTCTGGATAGATGCCGGAAATCTCAGCGTGACGCTCTATGACTGCGGCCACTTCCATACCGAGAACCTCGTCCTCAGCGAATTCCGCAGAGTTCTGGAGGAGAGGTATCCGCAGCTCGATATCGAGATCACGGATTGCTCCGGCGATCCCTGCGACTATATCTGAGGTGGGGCATGAGCAAGATGATACTTGCCTGTCCGGTGTGCGGCGAAAGGCTCACCATAACAGACAGGAGCTATACCTGCCCTTCCCGTCACTGCTTCGATATGGCAAAAAGCGGCTATGTGAACCTGCTGCTCTCGAAGCACATCGGCAAGGCAGTCCACGGCGACAACCGCCTTATGGTACAGGCGCGTCGTGACTTTCTCGAAAAGGGCTACTATGCACCTCTCCGTGATGCGGTATGCCGACAGGCCGTAAGGCTTCTCCCGGAGGGCGGCACAGTCCTCGATGCCGGCTGCGGAGAGGGCTACTATACCGCCGGCATAAGGGCTGCCTTCGATGAAGCATCCGTACCCGCTGAGATGTACGGAATAGACATATCCAAGACGGCGGCGGAGTTTGCGGCAAAGCGCCGCTGCGGAGTGACATTCGCAGCCGCAAGCGTGTTCCACCTGCCTGTCGATGATTTCTCCTGCGATATGCTGATAACCATGTTCGCACCATACGCCGGAGAGGAATTCCGCAGGGTGCTGCGTCCCGGCGGAAGGATGATAATGGTCATCCCCTCGGAGGAGCATCTCTGGGAGCTGAAACAGGCCGTCTACGATACCCCATACCGCAACGAGGTTAAGGGCTATGAGCTTGAGGGCTTTGACTTCCTCGGCAGCGAGCGTGTCACCTTCGGTATGGAGCTCGGTTCACAGGAGGACATACAGAGTCTCTTCTCCATGACGCCCTACTACTACCGTACCGGCAAGGCTGAGCAGGAACGCCTTGCAGCGCTTTCTTCGCTGTCAGTGAAGGCTGACTTCGAGGTGCTAAGTTATCAAACAATACTAAAGTAAAGGACTGATCCTATGGCTCTGGACGGAGCATTTCTCTATGCGATAAAAAGCGAACTACAGCCTCTCATCGGCGGCAGGGTGGAAAAGATACACCAGCCGTCAAGGGAGGAGGTCATAATATCGATACGCACCCGTCAGGGCAGCAAGAAGGTCTATATATCGGCAAATGCCGGAAGTGCAAGAGTGCACATAACGGAGAAATCCGTGGATAATCCGCAGACGCCGCCCATGTTCTGTATGCTTCTCCGCAAGCGTCTCGGCAGCGGCAAGCTCATGGACATCCGTCAGGACGGTCTCGAGCGTATACTCTTCCTTGACTTCGAGTGCGTGAACGAGCTCGGTGATATCGTGACTGTCACCCTCGCCTGCGAGATAATGGGGCGATGCTCAAATCTGGTCGTCATAGGACAGGACGGCAGAGTCATTGACAGCATCAAGCGTGTAGACGGGGAAATGTCCCGTGAGAGAATGGTGCTCCCGGGAATGGAGTATACCATGCCGCCCCGTGATGACCGTCTCTGCTTCCTGAGCGCAGAGCCGGAGGATATAGTGAAGCGTCTCCGAGAGACACAGCCGGCAGAGCTCTCCAAGGCTCTGATACGTGTATTCGAGGGCATATCACCGGTGCTGGCCCGTGAGTGGGCATTCTTTGCCGGCAGGGGTGCACACCTTGAAAGCGACACCATAGACGGCGACCAGCTCGACCGCCTGCTCTTTGCGGTAAAGCGCACCCGTGAGCAGCTCACAGGCGGCGAATGCTGCTTCTCGTCCGTCAGCGACAAGGAGGGTATGCTGAAGGATTTCAGCTTCATCCGCCTTTCCCAGTTCGGCACGCTGATGTATACCCGGGAGCATGAAAGCGCCTCCGCCCTCCTGGACTACTTCTACTATGAGCGCGACCGTGCCGCAAGGACGAAGCAGAGGGCGAACGACCTTTTCAAGCTCCTTATGAACCTCACCGACCGCACCTCCCGCCGTATCTCTGTTCAGCAGGAGGAGCTCTCTGCCTGCGCTGAGAAGGAGCAGTACAAGCTCTGCGGCGACCTTATCTCCGCCAATATGTACCGCATACAGAAGGGCGATGAAAAGGCGGTAGTCGAGAATTTCTATGAGGAGGGCAGCCCCGCAGTCGAGATAAAGCTCGATCCGAGAAAGACTCCCTCACAGAACGCACAGCACTACTACAGCGAATACAAGAAATGCGTGACGGCTGAATCCGTCCTCGCCCAGCAGATAGACAGGGGACAGGAGGAGCTCCAGTACCTGGACAGCGTATTCGACGCCCTCACAAGAGCCTCAGGCGAGAACGACATCACACAGCTCCGTCTTGAGCTGAGCGAACAGGGATATATCCGTTCGGGCGGCAGCAAGACCAAGCCCCCGAAGGCTCTGCCGCCGGTGGAGTACCGCTCCTCTGACGGCTATACCATACTCGTCGGCCGCAACAACCACCAGAACGACCAGCTCTCCCTAAAATATGCGGAGAAGACGGATATATGGCTCCATACGCAGACTATCACAGGCTCCCACGTCATCATCGTGACCGGCGGCGAGACTCCGCCCGACCGGACGATAGAGGAAGCGGCAATAATAGCGGCAGTCAACAGCCGCGGCAGGTCATCGAGCCTTGTGCCGGTTGATTACTGCCTTGCACGCTACGTGAAGAAGCCCTCCGGCGCCAAGCCCGGAAAGGTGATATTCACCAACTATCAGACCGCATTCGTGAAGCCCGATACAGAGCTCGAAGAAAAGCTGAGAGTATGATAATAGGAAAAGAATTCTTCAGCCGTGATGTGCTGGAGGCCGCCCCCGACCTTGTGGGGAAGGTGATAGTACGGACTCTTCCCGACGGCACTGAGCTGCGTGAGAGGATAACCGAGACCGAGGCCTACTGTGGCGCGGAGGACAAGGCCTGCCACGCATCAAAGGGCAGGACGAAGCGCACGGAGCTGCTGTTCGGCGAGCCCGGCATCATCTATGTCTACCTGTGCTACGGTATGCACTGGCTCATGAACATCATCACCGGCGAGGACGGACAGCCGCAGGGGATACTCATACGCTGCGGTCAGGTGCATGACGGCCCTGCAAAGCTGACGAAGTATCTCCGCATAGACGGCAGCTTCAACGGTGTGCCCTGCTGGGACAGGGAGGATATACGCATCGAGGATGACGGATACCGGCCGAAGCTGAGAACTGCTCCGAGAGTCGGGATAGACTACGCCGGAGAGCCGTGGATAAGCAAGCCCTGGCGCTTCATAGCGGAGGATGCAGAATGAACGTGATAAGTGTAGGCTGGGGCTCGGTATATATGTCCGGACAGTCAGTTGAGCCGCCGCCGGAGAACGGGATATGTATGCTGCTCCTTGTGCGGACAGACGCAGTATTCAGCATGGCAGGGGAGGAGCTTGCCGTACCTGTCGGAACGCTGTTCATAAGCAGCGGAGATACGCATTTCTCCTGCACCGGAGACAATTGTCACCTGACCTGTGACTGGCTCTGCTTCGATCCCGAGGAGGAGATTCAGGAGCTTTCGCGCATTGAGCTGAACGTGCCTGTCAGGTATGCGGATACTGAGCTTGTGAGCCGCCTGATACGCTCCTTATCCGGCGAGTTCTACTCCCTCAGCGCCCGCCGCGGCAAGAACCTCGAGCTGCTTCTCAGGACTCTGCTGCTGACCGTATCTGCACCCTCCTCCGACGATGCACAGCAGTCATCAGAGCCGCACTACGGCGTGATGAAGGAGCTAAGGGAGAAGATATACCGCACTCCGCAGCTGAAATGGAACGTGGATGCCATGGCAGCGGAGGTGAATATGTCACGCTCCTACTTCCAGCATATATACAGCGAGCTTTTCGGAGTATCGTGCATGGCGGACGTTATCAGCAGCAAGATAGAGAAGGCGAAGGAGATACTCAGCGAGACATCATGTACGGTGTCGCAGGTAGCGGCCATGTGCGGCTACGAGAGCGAGGAGCATTTCATGCGCCAGTTCAAGAAAACGGTGGGAGTAACGCCCACCCGATACAGGAAAAAGTAAAGCCCTGCACCGGATGCTCCGGTACAGGGCTCTTTTCATATCATGGATTCAAGGGAACGATGGTCACGGCCATCTTGCCCATTTCCTCGAAGCGCTTCTCAACGGTCTTCCTGTCGTAAGCGGTGTTCTTCTCGCTCAGGGGATCGTTGAAGATGTAGCACTTCTCGTTATATCCCACAAGGACGAGACAGTGTTCGTTGTACCGCCATGTGAAGAACTTCTTGTCGTCAGCATAGGCGGTGAGCCCGAAGGAGGGCTCGTTGTATTCGGCCGGAGGCGGAGTGTCAGGCTCCGGCTGCGGTGCAGGTTCTTCCGGAGACGGTGCTTCTGTCTCTGCCGGCGGAGCTTCTGTCTCAACAGGCTGCTCCGGAGGAGGCGGAGGCGGGGGAGTTTCCTGAGGTGCCGGCTGTTCGGGCTGGGGCTGTTCCGGTGCGGGAGGCTCCGGCTCCGGTGCGGCTTCCGTCGTTATCACAGTAGTTGTGGTGGTAGTCTCGGTCGTGGTAGTCGTTGTTACGGTAGTGGTGGCAGTTATCTGAGCTTCCTCAAGAACCCAGGTGAACTGGCTCTCGCTGGTGGGCTCCATGAACATACTCGCCCATATCAGTACAGGATAACCGTTGTTTATATATCTCTTGCAGATATCCTCAAGCTCCATGCCGTCAAGTCTGGAGGGAGCAAGGTCGGTGTCTGCAAGGTAGCTGTCAAAGCATTTGTTGATCGCGCCGCTGTAGCAGCCGAAGCCGCCGTCATCGAGCGGATCGCCGATGAAGTATTCGTTTGGATCGTTGCCGTGGAGCTCTCCGTCATCGAAGCCGTCAGTGGTAAGTATGGATGTCCCGATGTAGCCCTGCTTTACGAGCTCACCGGCAGTGATATCGAATCCGTGGTATTTCAGCAGCATCGAGGCACTGACAAGCTCACAGCCCGTAGGATAACCCTCGGCTGTCTGGGAAATAAAGGGAACGTCAAGGACGGCTTCCGTCTTTGTCTCATCCTTTGGCTCGAGTATCTTAGCCGTACCCTTGACAGTAGTTCCTGCGGATACAGTCGTAACGGCTGCTTCAGGCACTGTGGTCACGGCAGGCGTCTCTGTCGCAGAAGCATCAGGCTCCGTATCGCCGAATTCGGCAGATGCGACTCCCGAGGTCAGTACCGCAAGGAGAACAAGGCCGACAATTGGCAGCTTTTTCAGATTTTCGAGGACTCTGTTCATTATGGCAATCTCTCAGCTTTCGTTTGATTTATCATCCGTAAACGAGGTGATGGCGTATCTGATCGAAGCTGCGTCGGAAGCTGGATGGAGAACTCGTTTACAGTCATATATTATTATCGGTCAAAAAAGCAGAAATGTCAAGAGGAAAATACTATTATATGAAAAAAATAACACCCGCAGATGAAAAAAGGACGCTCCGGCGGAACGTCCCCTGAATTCTAATGTAACTTAGTTAGCTCTCTCAACCTTACCTGAACGCAGGCATCTTGAGCAAGCGTAGATATGACAAGGAGTACCCTTGACGATAGCCTTAACACGCTTTACATTAGGCTTCCATGTTCTGTTTGCACGTCTATGAGAGTGGGAAACCTTGATTCCGAAAGTAACTCCCTTTCCGCAGATATCACATTTTGCCATCAGGCTGCACCTCCTTATAGTCTGAGTCCGTCTAATAACTGTATGATTTATAAGACAACATGATTATTCTAACACATTTCAGAAAAAAATGCAAGCCTTTTTTATAAAAAAACGATTTTTTTTTTAAAAGGCTGTAAAATTACTTTCAGGACTTGAAAAATTTGTGCATTTGTAGTATAATAGAAAATGGACATCCATATACGGATATTTATTTATTGTTTTACCGTAAAATCATTTACTCAGGAGCTATGCTTATATGAACAATGACATTATTGAGGAATTTCTGAAATATTTTTCAAGAGCACTGATGCTGCTGCTCATAATGCCCGTTACCAACAGCGTAAGGGGACTTGTTGCAAAGCGGATGGGCGATGATACATCTGACAGACAGGGCAGGATAACGCTGAATCCTTTTGTTCATCTTGATCTTCTCGGCTCTCTGTGTATAATGCTGGTGGGCTTCGGCTGGTCAAAACCGATGCCGATAGATCCTGCTAAGATGAAAAACAGGAAGACAGGCATAGTCGCTGTAAGCGCTGCCGGCCCTCTTTCCCATTTCATTTCGGCCATACTCTGCTACCATGTAGCTGCCTTTCTCAATTACGCTCCCGCATTGGCTACACTCCGCAGCGGCGGCAATCTCATATTCTGCTTATATGTCATATTCAATCTGCTGGCACAGATCAATGTCTGCATCGGCACGATCAATTTGCTTCCCCTGCCGCCTATGGACGGCTTCCAGATAATCAATCAGTTCATGGGAAACAGATTCCACCGCTGGTATTTCAGGAATTTCATCATGATACAGCGTGTTTCACTGGTAATACTCCTTGTGCTGTTCTATCTGCCTGACCAGTACAGTCCGCTGATGTACCTGATCAGCTTCGTTCAGGGGCTTCTGCAGATGACTGCATCATGGGTGCCTGCGGTATTCGGTTAAGGGGAAGGTATGGAAAAACTTTCATTCAAGCTGGAGGTATTTGAAGGACCTCTCGATGTGCTCCTGAGCCTTATATCCAAGCACAAGCTGAATATATTCGACATCGAGATATCCGTCCTGCTCGAGCAGTACCTCGCCTTCATGGAGGAAGCACGGCAGCAGGATATGGAGCTTGCCGGAGAATTCCTTGAAATGGCGGCAAGACTCATATACATCAAGACAGCCTATCTGCTCCCCCGTCAGGAGGAGGCAGAGCAGCTCAAGAAGGAGCTCGAGGGAGCCCTTATCGAGCTGTCCCTGTGCAAGGCGGCTGCAAAGCTGCTTGCAGAGAAGAATGTGGGAGCGGATATATTCGTCCGCGAGCCTATGAAGATAAAGGCAGATCTCACCTACAGCCTCGTTCACGAGCCTGAGCGTCTTGTCACGGCATACAGTGCTCTGTCCGGCAGGAAGATACAGCCCGATACCCACAGACTGCGTATCGAGAACAAGATCAACTCGGTGGTGAAGCGCAGGATAGTGCCGGTGCTCACCAAGGTAGTGCATATCCTCCGTGAGCTCTACGATACCGGACAGGTACACATGGACAAGCTCTATGAGGGAGTGACCGACCGCTCGGCAAGAGTGGCGACCTTCCTTGCAGTCCTTGAACTCACACGTTTCGGACGTATCACCATAAGCGAGGACAATATGCTTGTCTATCTGAAGGGCGAGGAAGGAGGCAGAAGGAAATGGAGATCAAAGAAAAACTCGGCACAGTAGAAGCCATACTCTTTGCGAGCGGCGAGCCGATAGAGCTCTACCGTCTGTCTGAGGCGAGCGGAGTAGACGTGGGCACGCTACCGTCGCTCATACGTCTCCTCAATGAGCGCTATGACGACTACGGCAGCGGCATTATAATAAAGAAGCTCGACAGCAGCTATCAGATGTGTACCCGTGAGGAGTACGCCCCCCAGATACGTGCTGCACTTGAGACCAAGAAAAACACGCCTCTGTCCAATGCGGCGATGGAGGTGCTTACGATAATCGCCTATAACCAGCCGGTATCCAAGAGCTTTGTTGAGAACGTCCGCGGAGTTGACAGCTCTTCGGTAGTCAACAACCTCGTGGAAAAGGGGCTGGTCGAGGAGGCCGGAAGACTTGATGTCCCCGGCAGACCGATAGTATACCGCACAACACCGGTATTTCTCCGCAGCTTCGGGCTCAGCTCGGTGTCTGAGCTCCCGCCCATACCAGGCAGGGAGACAGAGAACTGCGATACAGAGCTGCTGCCGGAATATGCAGCAGAGGAGGAAGCGGCTGCAGCGGCTGCCGCTGAGACCGGAACGGTGACTGAGGATACAGCATCTGACGCAGAATGATACGCAGAAAGGAGCGGTAAGAGATGTTGATGATGGTACTTGCAGCAGTCGGTGCTGTACTGCTGACCATACTCAAGGTGATAGGCTGGATACTTCTTGTCCTGCTGATCCTGCTCCTTATAGTAATGATAATACCTCTCCGTGCGGAGGCTTCGTTCATATCGGAGGTCTTCACCTACCGTGTGAAGCTCTGGTTCATACCCGTTCTTGATTCCGGCGGCGGAGGAGTCCTCGGCTGGCTGAAGAAGAGAAAGGGCAGGAAGAAAAAGGCGGACACCGACGACTCATGCGACGATATCGCCGATGAGACTGAAGCCCTCCCCGATGAAAAGCCCGGGCCGGAGGAAGAAAGCGCAGAGGAAAAGCCCTCTGAGCCGGAAGCATCCGGCGAGAAGGAGCCTTCTGTATCAGCGCCTGCCGCTGAAAAGGAGGATAAGCCCGGCACGGAGCCCGCTGACGAGGATGATCCCTTTGAGACCTCTGAGGACGAGCCTGAGGAGGAAAAGCACAGGTTCGGCCGCAGGAGGAAGAAGGAAAAGCCTCCGAAGGAGCCTAAGACTCTCGGCGAGAAGGTGGAATTCCTGCTTGACCTCTGGAGGGCGGCAGACCGTCCGCTGCTCAGGATATTCAAGGGCATACGTCTCTATGACGTCTATGCCGATCTTATAGTTGCCGACGAGGACGCATACAAATGCGCCCTGAACTACGGCAGGGTGAGCGCACTGCTCTACCCGCTGCTCGGCTGGCTGAGCACGCTCTTCACCGTAAGGCTGAAGACCATAGATCTCAACGCCGGATTCGGGCTTGAAAAGAGCCGCTGGGACGCCGCCGTCAAGGTGAGCTTCAGGCTCGGAACACTGGTTATCGCAGGACTCTGGTTCCTGGTAACATATATATTCAGATACTTCATCCCCGGCAAGCTGCGGGGCAGAAAGATCAATAAGGCCGCAAGGCAGAAGTGAGGTTACAGATATGAGTGCAAAGAATACACCGATCAATGATCTGCTTGGTATATCCATGGAGAAGGTCAAGGAAATGGCAGACGTCAACGCCATAATCGGACAGCCCATGAAGCTTGAGGACGGAACTTCCGTTATCCCGGTATCAAAGGTATCATACGGCTTTGCTTCCGGCGGCTCTGATCTTCCGTCAAAGTACGACAAGGATCTCTTCGGAGGCGGCGCAGGCGCAGGTGTTTCCATCAAGCCGGAGGGCTTCCTGGTCATCTCTCCTGACGGTACAGCAAGAATGGTGCCGATAGAGCCCTCCAGCGATCCTATCGCCAACGTGCTGAATTCCGTACCCGGCATCATCGACAAGGTATCCGGCTACGTTTCCGGCAGAAAGGGCAAGGCTGCAGAGTCCTCTGACGACTCCGGCGACGCATCCGTCATAATCAACGACTGATTCATAAAAACGCCCCTGTGTGCATATCCTGTACAAAAAGACTCAGGGGGCGTAATATGAAGATAATAAGGGTACTTGTCACGGCTGCGGCGCTTGTTACAGCCGTACCTGTGCAGGCCTCGGCAGCAGCGCCGGAGGTCTCTGCAAAGGCCGCCGTGCTGATATCCGCCGATACGGGCGAGGTGATATATGCACATCGCTCCGGCGAAAAGCTGCCCATGGCGAGCACCACCAAGATAATGACCGTACTGCTCACACTGGAGAGCGCCCGGAGACTGGGCGACCTCTACGAGGAGTTCACGGTCGACAGCGAAGCGATACACGTCGAGGGCTCCTCAATGGGGCTGCTCGAAGGCGATACCGTAACGAAGTACGCTCTGTGCTGCGGGATGCTCCTTCCCTCCGGCAACGACGCCGCCAATGCAGCGGCTGTGCGGATAGCCGGAAGTATCGGGGATTTCACGGCTCTTATGAACAGGCGTGCAGCAGAGCTGGGGCTGAGGGATACGCATTTTGTTACCCCGTCCGGACTTGAGGGCGAGGGACACGGCTCCTCCGCCTACGATATGGCTCTCCTTGCGAGGGAGGCTCTCCGCGATCCGACTTTCCGTGAGATATGCTCTTCCGCCGAAAAGGAAACGGAGTTCGGTGCGCCGCCGTACAGGCGCTGGCTGAAGAATACGAACAGACTGCTCTCTATGGATGAGGGCGTATACGGAGTAAAGACAGGCTTTACCGATGAAGCGGGCAGGTGCCTTGTATCTGCCTGTGAGCGTGACGGCGAGGATCTCATCTGCGTGACGCTGAACGATCCCGACGACTGGAACGATCATCTTGCACTGTACAGCTACGGCTTTGATACCGCTGTCACGGCGGATATCACCGTGCCGCAGGAGCTTGCACTGGATATAGCCGGCAGCCGTGAGGAGCAGATAACGGCCTCGCCCCTCAGCAGCAGACTTACGCTGACTACGCTCTCCGCATCGCAGGAGGACATCAGCTTCACAGTCATAGCGCCGCCCTTCATCTATGCCCCCGTAAAGCAGGGCGACAGTGTGGGCGAGCTGGCAGTTGAGCTCTGCGGGAAGGAGATACAGAGGATCCCGCTGTACGCTGACAGTGACGCGGATCTGTACATCCCTGAGGAAGAGCCGGAGGAAGGCCTGTTCAGCAGGATCATCAATGTGCTCAGGAGAATATTTGCCTGAGAGATATGGAGAAATTGTGGAAAAGACAAGAATACAGAAAGTGATCTCAGACAGCGGCTATTGCTCACGCCGCAAGGCTGAGGCTCTGATAGATCAGGGCAAGGTAAAAGTCAACGGCAGACCGGTCAAGCTGGGCGACAAGTGCAGCTACCGCGATATCATAAGCGTTGACGGGGAGCGCCTTTATATAGCCCCCAAGAAGAACAAGCTCTACATCATGCTCAACAAGCCGAGAGGCTACGTGACCACGGTGTCCGATGAGCTGGAGCGCCGTACCGTAATGGATCTGATAGCGGATATCGATGAGAGGGTATACCCCGTAGGAAGGCTCGACCGCAACTCCGAGGGACTCCTACTCCTCACCAATGACGGTGAATTTGCCAACAGCATAATGCATCCGAGCCGCCATATCGCAAAGACCTACCGCGTGACGGTGCGCCCGGATATCGACGAGGAGCAGCTTGAGAAGCTCTCCACCGGAGTTGACCTTGACGGAAAGATGACTCTCCCGGCGACGGTAGTCGTAAAGGAGAAGCAGGAGGGCAGGGTGGTCCTTCTCATTACCATCAAGGAGGGCAGGAACCGCCAGATCAGACGAATGTGCGAGGCAGTCGGCCTCGAGGTCGCAAGACTTCGCCGTGTCAGCATCGGTCCCCTGAGACTGGGTATGCTCAAGCCCGGAACATGGCGCGAGCTGACTGCTGACGAGCTGCGTGCCCTGCGTACAGCTATCGGAAAGGAAAAATGATATGCTGGAGATACAGGAGGTATCCGGCACGGCGGGCTATGAGGAGATCATCGCCCGGGCCGGAAACGCAGACATACATATAACCGAGGCCCTCGACAGGGGAGAAGCTATCGGCTTCATCGCCTATGCCTACGGGGAGAAGCAGACCACGGTCTATGCCTATGATGACGGCGGCGACCTTATGCTCTGTGACGGCCTTGTCCGCTCGGTCATGTTCAAGAGTGCCCTCAAGGGCATAGAGTGCATGGAGTTCGCCCTTGCTGACGAAAAGGCCTACGGGCAGCTCCGCAGACTGCGCTTCCTCCCGGAGGACAGCACGGTATGCAGGGATCTGAGCAGCTTTATGAACGGCTGCGAGAGCTGTAAGCACAACAACTGAGAGTATTATCAACAGAAAGAAAGGAGCGGTCTGAAAGTGCCGATTCGTATATCACAGGAACTTCCGGCATTCAAGACGCTTGGAGAAGAGAATATATTTGTCATGTCGAAGGAAAGGGCGGAGCATCAGGATATCCGTCCGCTCAAGGTCATAATCCTCAATATTATGCCAAAGAAGATCGAGACAGAATGTCAGCTCATGAGGCTGCTCAGCAATACTCCTCTCCAGGTGGACGTTGAGCTGCTGCAAATGGCTTCACACACCTCGAAGAACACCTCCCGTCATCATCTGGAGGAATTCTACAAGACCTTTGACGAGATAAGGGATTACCGCTATGACGGTATGATAATTACAGGCGCACCGGTAGAGCTCCTCGAGTATGAGGACGTTGACTACTGGCAGGAGATAACGGAGATATTCGAGTGGTCAAAGACTCATGTCTACTCGAGCCTCTATATCTGCTGGGCGGCGCAGGCGGGACTCTACTACCATTTCGGAGTGCCGAAGTATCCGCTGGAACAGAAGATGTTCGGGGTATTCCCGCATCGCGCAGAGCTTGAGAACTGTCAGCTACTCAGGGGCTTCGACGACATATTCTACGTGCCGCATTCGCGCAATACCGAGGTGCGCCGCGAGGATATCGAGAAGGTGGAGCAGCTGAAGATACTGACCAGTTCAGAGCTTTCAGGAGTACACATCATCGCCAACAAGAACGGCAGACAGTACTTCATCACAGGCCATTCAGAGTACGACAGGGACACCCTTGCATCGGAGTATTTCCGGGATGTGGAAAAGGGACTGGATATACAGATCCCCTATAACTACTTCCCCGGTGACGATCCGGCAAATCAGCCGGTATTCTCCTGGAGGGGCACAGCGAACCTGATGTTCTCCAACTGGCTCAACTATTGTGTGTATCAGAGGACTCCCTATAATCTGGACGAGCTTGAGATAAGAAGCTGGACCTGGGAGACAGTTCTCTGATCGCTCCCGCAGGGGTAAAGGCGGGAAATGATATAGGAATATGAAATGGAGGAAAAAACAATGGAAAAAAACGAAGAAATGATCACAGCAGAGCCAACCGGAGCAAACGGGGAAAACAGGACCGATCTTGACGATCTTCCGCTGAAGGAGGAAGAGAAACTTTTCTTTGACGACACTGATTTCCAGGACTATGCCGATGACGAGCACTACCGCGGCGGTGTACTTTCAATCGCGGCCTTCGTGCTGAGCATACTGAGCATAATGCTGGTGAAGACCGGGATGTTCTGGCTTGTCATAGCCGGATGCGTCGTTGCGCTGATCCTCGGTGTGATAGCCCTGGCAGGAAAGCACGGAGAGCTCGGCTTTGCAGTCGGCGGTATCCTTATATCGGTTTTCGTCATCATATTGTGCAGCTGGGCGTATATCGACTATCCCTACTTCTGGGGAAAGAACGGCGGAAAAGAAGACAAGAAATTCTCGATACATGAAGACGAGGATACCGAGCCCGGCGTTCTCGCCTCATTCAGTGTACAGGGACTTACTTTTATCTGCAACGGAGGTGCTGACTGATGTTCTGGAAACGTGATACCATCGACGAGATGGACCGCACGACCGTCGATGAAATGGACAGGAGCGTCATAGACGATATGTCCGCTTCTGACACCAGTGATTACTATGATTCTTCAAGATACTATGACCCGTCACGCTACGGCACATCGAACGATGCTTCGCACGACAGCCACCTGTGCGAGGACGGACATGACCATGATGAGATAGACAGGAGACGTTCCGCCTCCTACAGACCGGAAAAAGAAAAGACGCCCTACGGAGGGCATCTCTGTGAGGACGGCGAGCATCATGAGAGCCGCAGCGCAGCATCTGACAGGCGACCGAACGGTACATCCTATTCCGGCAGCTCAAGCACTGGCAGCAGCTCTGCGGGCGGAAAATATACATCTGTTACCGATTATTCCCCGAAGCCGGGCAAGGTCTATGCTGATACCCGCCGGTATACAGGAACGGGCAGCGATACACAGAAGAACCCAGGTTCTCTCCGTGCTATCGGAATAATATTCCTTATCATCGGCTTCTTATCTATCGAGTCAGTAGGCATGGTATTCCTCATTATCGGCGTCGTCATGATGAAAACGGCCGGTGCTGTGAAGGAGGAGAACAAGCATTCCGGTACGGCATCAAAAAGCAGCGGCGCAGACCGCTACATAAGCGACACTGAGGACAAGATGCGCTCTATGATGGCGGCCAAGGCGATAATAATGCTGATAGCCATTGCTGTCATTATAATCACATTTATATTCATAGCAGGCAGCTTCAACGGAATAATGTCGGAGCTTGATTAACCCAACGTCATCTGTTCCCGCACAGCGCGGGGGATGAAATATATTATTATTTATTTATTAAGGAGGAGTATCATGAGCGACGTATTCATGGACAACACCAATTTTTCTGCACCCGAAGACAACCCGAATGCCTATAAGAAGGGCCTTGCTGTAACAGCATTCATTCTCAGCTTGGTCAACCTTGTATGCTGCTGTACATTCGTGTACGCTCTCAGCCCCATAGGCTTCATCTTCGTAATTCCCGCTATCATCTTTGCGATCATCTCACTGGTAACAAAGCGCGGCGGAAAGGGCCTTGCTATCGCAGCCCTCATCATTGCAGGCATCAGCCTTATCTTCATGCTCTGTGTAGCAGTAGTATTCAGAGAGCCTGCAAAGGATATCATGTTATTCGCAAAAAACTCTGACAAGTACATCCAGATGTGGGATGAGACACACGAGGTACCTGCTGAGTTCCAGAAGTACAATGATCCCAAGTACGATCAGATCTGGCAGAACTCCAATCCTCCCTACAAGAACTTCACAGAGTTCTACGGCGAGGTAGTTATCAAGACATTCAAGCAGAGTATGGCCGCGGCCTCACAGCCTGCAGGATTAGCGCTCGCGGTGGGTTAAACCGGAGCGAGAGCAGGGACGAAGTTCCTTATAACTGTATATAACAGACCTACCCCCACGGCGGCAAGATAGAAACTGTCGCTCGTGGGGAGTATTTTTTTCTGTCTCCCGAAGAGAGCGAGGACGTTCTCCAGCCACCAGAGTATCAGCAGTATCATCACCGCAACGATTATGGCGTTGTTCTTCAGCGCCCCCATGATATCCAGATCAGCGAGGGCGTATACCGCATGAGTAGCCCCGCAGCCCGGACAGTAGCGTCCAAGGAACATCCTTATGGGGCAGGGCGGGATATAGCGTGTCATAACCCTCCTGTAGAAGTCTGTGACCACAGGGAAGAGGGGGATGGCTGCCAGCGGCAGGAGAGCGATGATAAGGTTCTTTTTGCGTTTCATATTCATTCCTCTATCTTTGACATAAATTCCTCAGTGGAGAGAAGTCCGCTGCGGTTGAATCTGCCGATGCCGTAAAGGCAGTCCGGTGAGCGGACGAGCGTGTTCACCTGTTCATGGCAGGTGAGCGTCATAAGTATCCCGCATTCGCGCAGAACAGGCATGGCGGCCGGACTGACGCTGCCGAAGGGATAGGCAAATACGAAGGGCTCAATACCGGCCGTCTCGTGCAGGGCATACTGCATGGCGGAGATATCCTCCCGCAGGGCGACGGTGTAGTCCTCATCGGATTCGCCGGTCATCTGAGAGCAGCCCCTTCTCGGCGAGAGGGAGTGCATATCGTAGGTATGATTCCCGAGTTCCACACGGCCTGATTCGCTTAGCGCCCGGATATCCTCCCAAGTCAGGTATGAATATACCGTGTTGTGGGGATCGGCGGCTGCATTGACGTCGGTGTACTTTCCGACAGCGGAGACGACCGCATACATATCATATTCCTCAAGCAGCGGCAGCAGTACGGAGAGACAGCTGTAAAAGCCGTCATCAAAGGTCAGCAGCACCGGCCTGTCCGGCAGGCTCCCGTGCCCGTTCACATAGCTGCATATCTGACGCGCGGTGACGGAGGTATAGCCCCTGTCTCTGAGCCACCTGAGGTCATTCTCAAGCTGCTCCGGCGTTACGACATATTCCGAAGGTGCATCGCCCCCGACGCTGTGATACATTATGACAGGCAGCTCTGTTTCCTGAGCAGAAAGACTGTCAGCGAAGGTAAGGGCAGCCCTGCCGATGAAAAAGCAGGCGGCGCATACCGAGAATATTATGGCATCGAGCATGAGCAGTCGCAGGAACCTGCGCGGGCTGTAACAATGATACATAGCTATCCCTCCTCCGTCAAATCTATGCAGACCGCGGAGGGATAATGCCTGTACGATATCCGCACCACAGAAATATTTTTCCTCCTCTGTGAATATAATCTGATGTAAGGCGAATGCTAATCATCAGTGATACTATTCAGACAGGAATGAGGTGCAGGGATATGACACGTTATAAAAGGAGAAGGCTCAGGGCGGTACTGGGCTGCTGCATAACGGCGGCTCTGCCGGCAGCAGCGGCAGCGGCGATGAAGCTCCTTCCGGCGGCGGCTGATGCAGCAGGCCGCATCGGAGCATTAAGGCTGGACAAGGGGCAGGGGACTGCCGCGGAGTCCTACTGTGTGGAAAGGGCGGCGGTGAAGGCTTCCGCAGGAGACTTCATAGTCTCCGAGGGCTTCGGCTGGCGTGAGGAGACTGCGTCTCAGCTGCCGGAGGAGGTAGTCCTGCCGGATCCTTCTGAAACGGTATCCTCCTCACCCGGTGAGAAGCCCTATCCTGCTGCATGGAGCACCGGCAGCCCGGTGATAAGAACGACATACGGCGAGTATGCCGGAGACTCCTTCTTTGACCTTGACAGGTGCGGACAGGTCAACAACCGGACTGATATACCGAACGAAGAGCTCCTTGCGGAGAGCCGCCTCCCGGCAGATTTCACCGTGACGGATACGGCAGAGCCTCTTGTGCTCCTCTATCATACTCACACGACGGAGAGCTTTGAGCCCTTCGTCCGTGACAACGGCGACGATACCTTCAACTACCGCACGACAGACGAGACAAAGAATATCGTCATGGTGGGCGACGCCATACAGGCTGAGCTCGAAGCGGCAGGCATAGGCGTCATACACCTCCGCACGATACACGACTATCCCTCCTATAACGGCTCCTATGCCAGGAGCCGGGAGTCGGTGGTGCCGGTGCTGGAGGCGAACCCCTCCATAAAGGTGGCGCTGGATATACACCGGGATGCCATATCCGGCGAGAACGGCCTGACGCAGCCCTTTGCCGAGATAGGCGGCAGGGAGGCGGCACAGGTAATGATAATATCCGGCTGTGATGACGGCACTCTCGGTATGCCGGAGTATATGAAGAACTTTCACTTTGCCTGCGCCCTTCAGCAGCAGCTCGAGAGCGACTGGAAGGGGCTGACGAGGCCGGTGCTCTTCGACTACCGCCACTACAATCAGGATCTTACAACGGGGAGCCTTCTCATTGAGGTGGGCTCCCACGGCAATACCATCTCGCAGGTACAGTGGTCGGGGCAGCTCATCGGCCGTTCGCTGGCCTCACTTCTCAGCGGCATGAAGGAGAGCACCACATGAGACGGAGAAATATAAAACCGGCTGCAGCAGTGATGATAGTGTATCTTCTGCTGACCGCCGGTCTCTGGATGTTCCTTTATTCATTTACTCTCTCCGGCAGCAATATGACCGGAGTACGTGTCCCTCCTGCGGGCTTTGCCGCCGGGGAAGGAAAAGCTGAGCTGCATCTTGCAGACGCTGTATTCACCGCCGATCTCTCACTGCTCGGCATGAACAGTGATATGTACCTTGCGGCCTATCTTCTTTCACCTGACGAGCTCAGGGCTGAGGTCTATGCGATCGTCTCGCTCCTGCCTTAGTGCTGTATCCTTACGGGATATCTTCTCTGCTCCTTCATATCGAAGTAGAAGCTGTTGAGCTCTCCGGAGTAGACAAGTGTTGCGCCGGGGAAGCTGCGGAAGTCATCCGGTGTATAGAGACAGAATGGCTTTTCGAGCTTTATGCCGATCTTGTCCATCGTGTATGCAACGAACTGGGAACAGACGAAGCTGTACTTCCTGTTCCATTCTATATTGAAGTAAACTGCGATAAGACCGAGCACATTGTAGGAATAGATATTCCTGTTATCGGAGAAATGGCGTATGATGCGCTCATATTCCATTTTCTGCACACGGGTAACGGGTATGCGGTAGATCTCGCATGGTATGAAATCATATTTGCCGAGAGTTCCCTTGCCTACTATCTCCTTGTTGAATGTTGCAGGAAGAGGGAAAGGAGTATAGGAGCGGCAGAAGCTGTACATCTCAGAAAGAGTAACGTCGCCTGATAAGGAAACGTGGTTATACGGTTTCTTTGTGAAGAATCTGAAGAACCGTGCAGGCCTTGTACCGGTCTGGGCGATTATCAGATATATAGAATCCTCCAAATTGTCACCTCCCGATATGTCAGAAAAATGCCGGCAGTGATAATCTACAAAAAACGAGCTTTCTCTGAATAATTTTTCTTTTCTAATTATATCATAAAGTCTTGCAAATTACAAGAGTTTTTGATATAATTATATTAGTGTGCTGAAACAAAGCCCTGAAAATTGCAGGATTCAGCCAAAAAGCACAATTTTATAATTATACTGACAGTATGCGCCTGTAGCTCAGCGGATAGAGCAGCGGCCTCCGACGCCGTGTGCGGTGGTTCGATTCCACTCAGGCGCGCCAGCCGGGAGCCCCGCAGGCGGACACGCTGCCGCTTGCGGGGCTCGCTCACCGATATCGGAAATGCCGGTTGTACATCGCTTACAGCACTGTCATCTATTTAATACATCTAACACAACGTGCCCTGCATATCAGCAGGGCTTTTTTATTTGCATACTATGGGGATGTTTTCAGCGCTGATCAGCCCCCGCAGGCCATACCTGCGGGGGCTGAGAACATCGGGATCGCTGATACTGCTTATTTCCCTGCGATGAAATCGCTGAGGGATTTTTTGTATCCGGTCGCATTGGCTGCATAGAAGCTGAGTATAATTGAAGCGTCGTTGGAATCGAGGAACGTGTCCTTGTTCACGTCGCCTGCCAGCTGCTGTACCTCTGTGAGTTCATTGCCTGTTGTGGAGAGGAGGGCGTAAGCCTCGAGGATAGCTGAAGCGTCATTGGCATCGACCATCTTGTCGCTGTTGAAGTCGCCGAGGACATATTCCGGCTCGGTGGCAGGTTCGGTAGCAGGCTCCGGCTTGGTGGCAGGCTCGGTAGCAGGCTCCGGCTTGGTTGCAGGCTCAGTAGCAGGCTCCGGCTTGGTTGCAGGCTCAGTAGCAGGCTCCGGCTTGGTGGCAGGCTCAGTAGCGGGCTCCGGTTTGGTTGCAGGCTCGGTAGCAGGCTCCGGTTTGGTGGCAGGTTCGGTAGCAGGCTCAGTAGCAGGCTCCGGCTTGGTTGCAGGCTCAGTAGCAGGCTCCGGCTTGGTTGCAGGCTCGGTAGCGGGCTCCGGCTCGGTAGCAGGTTCCGGCTCAGTTACAGGAGGTGAGACCTTTGAGGGATCACCGAGCACCTTGGATAAGGTAGCATAGGCTGCTGCCGGATAGCTTTCCTTGTTAGTGATGTTGTTGTAGGCCTTGTTGAGCAGACCGTCGTCATCGTGGAGTGTGATCTTTCCCTCCTCGCTGAGCTTGTTCAGTATCTCGGCAGCGATAGCCACATTACCGGCCTGATTGGGGTGAATGTCTATCTTCTCGTCCTGCATCTTCTCAAAGTACCATGTGTACTTCACATTTCCCTCTGCAGAGTCGAATGCGGTCATAACGTCGACCACTGTTGCACCGTTTTCCTCTGCACACTTATTGAGCTGCTTTGAGAAGGAACCGAGTACGCTGTCGAACTTGACAACGAGGTTACCCAGGAGAGTCTGGTAAGTGCCGTCGTAATTGCTTGCGAAGAAGGTAGGCTCGAAGTTGAGAGGATTGTATACGGTCTCGAGCATTATCTCTGCGTCCGGGTTGAGCTCTTTGATCTTACTGATAGATGAAGTGATGTTCGGGATGATCTGAGTCTCGATGACTCTCTTGTATCTTGATGCGCTGGAGCTGTCAGAGGTCATGCCGAGGTCGTTGGAGAGCTTTGAAAGCTCGGAAGAAATGGTAATCTTGTTGGTAGTCGAGGAAGCGAATTTTTTGAGCTTGTTCTTGTCGAGCATATCCTTTACCTGTCCGAGAGTGGGGTTATCAGGTATCGGCTCATTGGCATACTCGTCCTTGAGGCAGTCTGCGCTCTTGCCGACAGCAAGGAGCCTTTCTGCGGCAAAGTGCATCATATCATTTGCGCCTATGGAGATAACGACGAGGTCGGCGTCCTTGATGTCTGCTGCGACTGCCTCTTCGCCGAGCCTGTTATAGAGATCGCCGGATTCAGCGCCGGGAACTGCGTAGTTCTTTGCATCTGCGCCGATATAGTCAGCGATGATCTGACCGTAGTTATATTCAGATTTCCTGAGTCCGTAGCCGCTTGTTATGCTGTCTCCGAGAAGAACGATCTTGTCGATCTTATCCTCTGCTGCCTGTGATGCGGGAACAGCTGCTGCAATTCCTGTGAGGGCGAGCGCTGCGGCTGAGATTGCTGAGATAAACTTCTTCATTATGTATTCCTCCTTTATCGGACTGCGATCACAGTCTTATACATAGATTATACTTTATTAGAACGGCTGTGTCAACTGAAAAAATTTTCTTTGATACAGATAAAGGCAGCAAGGTCATTTGCCTCTGCTGCCTTATTCTCTGTTATCATGAAAGCACCGATGCTCCCTCAAATTCACGTACAAGCTCGCGCTTGTTCATAAGACGGAGCATCTGGGAGATGCTGCGGTGATCCTCTGCGGCATCTTCCGTATAGAAGTATCCCATCATCATCATAGCCGAGATAAGCTCCGGCGAGAGCGATTCCATGAGCAGACAGTTGCCGCTGTGGAGCAGCCTTGTCATCATATCGTCGGCAGCGCCCTCCGGAGAGGTGGTCTCGCCGGGATAGAAGGTATCATCGTCCCTTATTATCAGTATCATCCCGTTGTAGGTATGCCTTATCTCTATCTCGTTCCGGCGCATGATGCTCCTGAGAAGAACGGTATCGCGGATATCGCCGCCCTTTACCATGCAGAGTATCTCCGTGCGGAGCGTATCCTTTACAGCGGCTGTACCTCCGGCCTCTCGCCTGAGACCTGTGCTGCGTGTAGCTGTGCAGTTATCTCTCATTTTTCATCCCTCCTGTCAGGCATCAGAGCGGAAAGTCTTCCGGCTTTATGATACCTGCATCTATTTTCTGTATCGTTATTGCATCTGTTCCTGTGATACCTGTCTCTCCGTCGATATCGGCATTGACGAGTCCTTCGTCCGAGAGGGGGTATTTCGTCTTGTTCGCCACATACTGGAGTACCGCAACGGCATCTGCTACATCGACCTTTCCGTCTCCGTTGGCGTCACCGTATCTGATGTCTGCGGTCACCTCAGCCGGCGCTTCTGTCGGTGTTCCTTCCGGAGGCGCGGTCGGTGTTTCTGCCGCACCGCCCTCATATACTGCCTTGTACATCTCCTGTGCCCATACCTGACGCATCATGTCATAGCCCTCGGAAGACGGGTGAACGCCGTCACCGCTGAGCCCCTCCGGATGCTCGCTGAATATGGCTTCAAAGTCCGGCCCCTTGATGAGCCTTCCCTCATACTCGCTCCAGAGCTGCTCTATCTTCTCGTTGAACAGCGGAACATTGCTGCCCACATCGGCATTGGCGGAGCCCGGTATCTTTGGGAGGACGGGTATCCTGCCCGCTGCGAGTATCCTGTCTATCATGGCCTTTGTGTTCTCGTAGTATTTTCCGGCATTTCCCGGATTGCCCCAGCAGTCGTTGGTACCGTAGGCCACGCTCACGTATCTGGCCGGGCAGTCCTCCAGCCACCTGTCGATATTCTCGATGCCGTCAGTGCTGGTGATGCCGCCGATGCCGCCGTTTATCTGCACGGGGAAGAAGTCGGGCGCAAGCTGGCTGAGGTAGGTCGCAAAGCCCGTGCCGTAGCAGTTGTTCATTCCTCCGGCGGTTATGGAATCGCCGAGGAAGAGCCATGTATCGGCGGTACCGCTGTGTATGTCCATATTCAGGCTGATGTTCCTGCCCTTTTCGCCGTCAGCCTTGAATACATTGAGCCTTATCCAGTTATAGCCGCTGAGGTCGATGACATGGAGCCGCGAGCCGTAGGTGCTGCCCCGCACCTCCTCAACAGTCACCCAGCCGTCCTGCGGATAGTCGCCGCCGGGAGCGGCATTCACTTCCACATCATAGTCGGTGGGCACCATGTTCTGATTGATATACTGTCCTATGCGGTCGAAGCAGCCTGTCGTGTACCAGACCGCGCTGACCTCCTTCTTCTGCTCCTCCGGCACTCCGGAGAGGTCATAGGCGAGGTAGTCCGGCGCTGTGCCCGACCAGAAGGAGAAATAATGCTCATCATTCGCCGCAGTGGCGGTAGCCGGATTCGTGCCGGAATATGCCGGTACGTTACGGCTTATGAGCGGTGAAGCTTCGGCACCGGCTGATGCTGAAACTGTGCTGCCTGCTGTCATTATCCTGTCCTCCCTGAACGCCGTTGAGGTGCATGAAGCGGCTGTCGCTGTGGCTATGAGCAGCGCTGCGGCCTTTGCTGAAAAGTACATATTTCATAAGCCCCCTCAGAATAATTAAATCATGCTTTAATTATACACCAATTTAATAGAAAAATCAAGGTTATCTACAATACAAATTATTATATAACTAATTATTTGTAAGAAGTCAACAATACAACTTTTGTGATTTAAGATTTGTCGGTAATCTGTTACTTAAATAATTCCAGTATGGCTGTCATGAGTTATGTGCAGAGCGACAGTTTTTTCAGAAAAGACTTGTGAAAAGGGAAAAAAAGGTGTATAATAGTATTACCGTTCTGCAAAAAGCCTCCGGCGAAGGCAGCAGTCGGTAAATTCACAGATCGGAGAGATAGATTATGTCAAAGAAACCCTTTTACATCACCACGCCTATTTATTATCCATCGGGAGAACCGCATATCGGTCACTGCTATACAACAGTAGCCTGCGATTCGATAGCCCGTTATAAGCGAATGCAGGGTAATGACGTAATGTTCCTGACCGGCACTGACGAGCACGGTCTTAAGATAGAGCAGAAGGCAGAAGAACAGGGCAAGACTCCCAAGGAGTATGTAGACGGCATCGTTGCTATCTTCAAGAAGCTCTGGAGCTACATGAACATCAGCTACGACAGATATATCCGCACCACGGATGATTATCACGTTGAGGCTGTTCAGAAAATATTCAAGGAGCTGTATGACAGAGGCTACATCTACAAGGGCGAGTACTCCGGAAAGTACTGCACCCCCTGCGAGAGCTTCTGGACCGATTCCCAGCTCGACGAGAACGGCTGCTGCCCCGAGTGTCACAGACCTGTAAAATTTGCAAAGGAGGAGGCTTACTTCTTCAAGATGTCTCCCTTTGCCGACCGCATAGAGAAGCTCCTTCTTGAGACGGATTACCTCCGCCCCAAGACAAGAGCAGTCGAGCTTGTAAACAACTTCATCAAGCCCGGCCTCGAGGACCTCTGCGTTTCAAGGACCACATTCAAATGGGGCGTGCCCGTTACCTTCGATGACAAGCACGTCGTATATGTATGGATAGATGCGCTTTCCAACTACATCACTGCCCTCGGCTACATGAACTCCGCACACAGCGACTTTGAGAAGTACTGGCCGGCTGACGTTCACATGGTAGCAAAGGACATCATGAGATTCCACGCTATCATCTGGCCTGCAATGCTCATGGCTCTCGATGTGCCGCTCCCGAAGCACCTTGCAGTACACGGCTGGATTACCTTCCAGAGCAAGAACGGCGAAAGCGTGAAGATGTCCAAATCCCTCGGAAATGTAGTTGATCCCTTCATGCTCGGCGAGCGCTACGGAGTTGATACCATAAGATATCACATCCTTCGTGAGATGGCTCTCGGTGCAGACAGCGCATTCTCCAATGAGATAATGATAAACCGCATAAACTCCGACCTTGCCAACGGCTTCGGAAACCTGGTTTCCCGTACCGTTGCAATGGCCGACAAGTATTTCGGCGGCACTCTGCCCGCAGAGCGCGAGAGCGATGCCATTGACGAGGAGTTCAGAGCAACAGTCACTGCCCTCCGTGCAGAGGTTGACGGCTACATCGATGAGACAAAGCTCAAGCAGGCTCTTGAGGCTATTTTCGAGGTAGTTTCCCGCGCAAACAAGTACATTGACGAGACAGAGCCCTGGAAGCTGGGCAAGGATGAGACCAGGAAGGCACGCCTTGCTTCTGTCCTTTACAACCTCCTTGAGGCTATCCGTGTGACCTCCGCTCTCCTCTCACCCTTCATGCCGACGACCATGCCGAAGGTATGGGAGCAGATAGGTGCTTCCGAGGCGGATGTTGAGTATGACAAGCTCGATAAGTTCGGCGTTCTTCCTGAGAACGTGACAGTACACAAGGGCGAGATCCTCTTCCCGCGTATCGACGTGGACAAGGAGATCGAGGAGCTCAACGCCATCATAGCAAAGAATATGGAGGCTGCACAGGCAAAGCTCTCCGACAGCGAGAAGCCTGCTGAGGAAGCCGCAGAGGCTGAGATACCGGAGCTTGCTCCCGAGATCATCATAGACGATTTCGCAAAGATCGAGATACGCGCAGCAAAGGTGCTCTCCGCCGAGAGGGTGAAGAAGTCCGATAAGCTGCTCTGCCTCCAGCTCGATGACGGAATGGGCGGCAGACAGGTGGTATCAGGTATCGCCCAGTACTACGCTCCGGAGGATCTGGTCGGAAAGACCATCCAGCTCATAGCCAACCTGAAGCCCGTAAAGCTCAGGGGCGTTGAGAGCAACGGAATGATCTGTGCAGCGGATACACCTTCCGGCATCAGGGTGGTATTCCTTGATGACGATATCCCCGCAGGTTCAAAGATAAGATAACAGGCACGCAAAAGAGCAAACAATGTTTGCTCTTTTACTGTTCACAATAGTATCTGCTGCTGTGTATTATCGCATTTTCATGTCACAAAACAGCCCGCTCTTCCGATTATATATATGCAGAGGCTGCGCGGAAATGTGCTCCCGGCACAAAAGAAATGCTCCGGAGACTGAAAAACAATGGCAGCCGGCATAAATAGCAACAGGTTTATTGACTTTATTTCCGAATAGTGATACAATATTATGGGATTATTCCGCTGTTCCGTTGAACGGAAAGCATGACGAAAGGAGAGCCATTATGAAAAAATACGTTGGAGTGCTTGCCGGAATGGCAGCAGCTCTGAGTCTGGTATCCATGACTTCCGCCTCCGCGGCCGGAGAAGTGAAGAAGAATTCATGGTATATCGACACAAGCGGACGCTTTTACTATTTCGATTCAAACAGTAAGGCGGTCACAGGTGAACAGACCATTGACGGAGAGGTATACCTCTTTTCCGAGAACGGAGTCCTCAAGACAGGCTGGAGAACAGTTGACGGCAAGCGCCGCTACTATGATCCCGAGACCGGAAAGCCTGTATACGGCTGGCTTGAATACTGCGGGAAGCAGTACTACATAAGCAAGGACGAGGGAAAGGCCGCTGATGAAGCAGTATCCTCCGAGGACGGTATGTGCGTATTCGACGCACAGGGCGTGAAGGTCACAGAGGAGGGATTCACAACTGTCGGCGGAAAGAATTACTATATCACCTCAGAGGGCAAGGTCGCTGTAGGCGAGACTGCCATCGACGGCAACAAGTATTTCTTCAGCGAGAACGGTGACCAGCTCACAGGCTGGCAGACTGATTCCGCCGGTATCAAGCACTACTATGATCCTGCAACAGGACAGAGCCTCCTCGGCATAATCAATACCGGTGAAGGCACATACTACCTCAATGACAAGGGACTGTATTCCGGCTGGGCAGAGATAGCCGGAAAGAAGTATTACTTCGATCCCGCAACAGGAAAGGCGGCAGTCGGCATCACAAAGGTCGGCGATGCGAGCTTCTATTTCGACAACAACTGCACTCTCCAGTCCGGCTGGTTCAAGTTCGAGGACGGCTACCGCTTCTTCGGCGGAGACGATGCACATATGTATGTCGGCAAGGCAACGATAGGCGAGAAGAGATACTTCTTCAACGCTGACGGCATAATGATGACAGGCCGTGTGGCTGTTGATGGAGAGAAGTTCTACTTCGGTGAGGACGGAGCGCTCCGCACCGGACTTGTAACCCTCACCGACGGCACATACTACTTCGGCGCTGACGGCGCTATGTCCACCGGCTTCGTGACCGTGGACGGCGTCCTCCGCTATTTCGGGACCAACGGCGTCATGGTAACAGGCTGGTTCAACGCTGATGCCAACAGATACTATGCCGATACCACAGGAAAGGTGCTCACAGGCCTCCAGAACATCGGCGGCAGCACCTACTACCTCGGCACAGACGGAAAGCTCCACTCAGGACGCATCTTTATCGGCAACGACAAGTATTACTTCAACGAGGAGACCGGTGCCATGGTAACAGGCTGGGCTACCTTCTCCGACGGCAAGTATTACTTCGGCTCTGACGGAAAGATGACCTACGGCTGGCAGACCATAGACAACAAGCTCTACCACCTCAATACAGTATCCGGTAAGCTCGATACCAACATCATCTTCGAGGGCTACAACCTCACCGCCGACGGTACTGCTGTTCCGCTCTCAAGCGTTCAGAAGACAGCCCAGAATGTCCTGAACCAGACAGGCACAGGCCTTTCCGCTATCTACAACTACGTAAGAGGCCATAACAACTACAAGTACATCGAGGATACAAGGAGCCTTGCCGCTATCAATACCACCGGCTGGGGCTACTTTGCAAACTATGCCTTCAATAACCGTTATGTAGTATGCTATTACTTCGCAGCTATCACTGACTGCCTTATGAAGCAGGCCGGATATACCACAAGAGTAGTATACGGTACAGGCCACTACACCAGCGACCACTACTGGAATCAGGTGCTCATCGACGGCGCATGGCATAACATCGATACCTGCAACGGCTACTACTACGTGACCGATGCCGAACTGATGGCGCATAACTATACCTTCTATCAGTTCGTATACCCCACCTACTATTAAGCTGTCACTGACTGCTTATCAGGTAATGCAGTACCGCTCCCCTGACAACGGGGGAGCGTGTACGGATCTTATATTTTTATGGTCTGCCGGATAGCGGCAGATCAGTATTTCGGAGGATAAATATGAAAAAAACATCAGCATTTCTCACCGCTCTTGCGATAGTACTCAGCGTTTCCGCAGTTTCCTGCGGCAGTGATCCTGTAGGCACTGCGTCCGAGGACAACATCGTCCTTGAGATACCCTCAGGCACAGAATCAGATTCCGAGGAGGCTTCCGAGGGCGCTGAGACAACAGCTGCTTCATCCGCAAAGGAGAAGACAACAACTGCCGCTTCTTCCGCAGACGAAGAGTCAGAGACCACAGAGACAAAGACCGAGGCTGCAACAGAGGCAGAGACAGAGGCTGCAACAGAAGCACCTAAGGCAACTGAGGCACCTAAGGCAACAGAGGCTCCTGCCCCCACTGAGGCACCCGCACCCGAGCAGCCCCAGGCTCCCGTGACTTTTGGATACAATACTCTTAATACCGAGTGGACGACTATCAAGGATTCTCTCGGAACGCCTATAATCCAGAAGGACGTAACAGGATGTTTTCCGATTGATGGTAATCAGACTAAGTATGAGTATGATGGTATCTATGTTATCACAAACATACTTAATGGAAGAGAAGATATAATTGAAGTTTGCATTGAAGGTGATAATTATACTACTGTAGACGGATTAAAGATTGGAAGTTCTCGAAGTGAGGTTGAGAGTGTTTTAGGTTCAACTAATGGAGAGACAGAGCCAGAGTTTAAAAGCGGAAACAACGTACTAAACATTAAGTTTACTGATGATGTTGTAAGTTGTATTGATTACTTTGTTAGAGTATAAGGAGGAGCTGTCTTGGTTTTCAGCAGTCCCGTATTCCTGTTCATCTTTCTTACGGCGGTATACATTCTCAACCGCCTCATGCCGACCATAAAGGCAAAGAACATACTCCTGCTGATATTCAGCATAGCATTCTACACCTACGGCGAGCCGAAGGCAGTAGTCCTGATGATATTTTCCATATTCATGAATTATCTCTGCGGACTGGGAATGGTGCAGGGCAACAAGCTCCGCAAGCCGCTCCTGATACTGTCGGTGATAGCTAACCTCACCATGCTCGGCATATTCAAGTACGCCGGCTTCGGTGCGGAGCTGATAAACGCTCTGCCCTTCGCTGATGTGAGGGTGCCGCATATAGCGCTCCCCATCGGCATTTCCTTCTATACCTTCCAGGCTATGTCCTACGTGATAGACGCCTACAAGGATCCGAAGTATATACAGCGCAGCCTTTACAGGCTCGCGCTCTATATCACATTCTTCCCGCAGCTCGTCGCCGGCCCTATCGTAAAGTACTACGATTTCGCCGACCAGATCGACAACAGGAAGGAGACACCGGAGCAGACTGCGCAGGGTATGCGCCGCTTCGTCATCGGTATGACGAAGAAGCTGATGATAGCCAATACAATGGCAGTCGCAGCGGACTACGTCTACGGTCTCGATACCGCCAGGCTCTCTCCGGCCCTCGCATGGCTCGGAGCCGTATCCTATCTCTTCCAGATCTACTTTGATTTCTCCGGCTACAGTGATATGGCCATAGGTCTCGGAAAGATGTTCGGCTTCACCTTCCGCGAGAACTTCAACTACCCCTACATATCACAGAGCATACAGGAATTCTGGCGCAGATGGCATATATCCGTATCCACCTGGTTCAAGGAGTATCTGTATATCCCTCTCGGCGGCAACCGCAAGGGAAAGACACGCACAGCCTTCAACAAGCTGGCTGTATTCTTCTGCACCGGCTTATGGCACGGCGCAAGTCTGAACTTCATCGTCTGGGGACTTCTCAACGGTGGCTTCCTCATGCTCGAATCCTACGGCATTCTGAAGCCGGCGAAATGGCTGAGGCCCTTCCGTCACTGCTATGCGATGCTCGTTACCATACTGGCATTCGTATTCTTCCGTGCGGACGACCTCCCCACAGCCTGCCGCTTCATCGGGCGTATGTTCATACCGGCGTTCGGAGGCGGTCAGCACGCCATGTTCATGAAGCAGCTGACACCGATGTATCTTGCGATGCTCGTGCTCGCAGTCATCTTCTCGGCTCCCGTTGTGAACGCAGTACGCACCCGTGCAGGCAAGGCCGGAAAGGCACTCGAGGTATGTTCTTACGGCGTATCCCTCGCACTCCTTGCACTGTGTATAGTGACTCTTTCATCGGCTTCCTACAATCCATTCATCTATTTCAGGTTTTAGGAGGCGGATATGGAAAATAAGATATTATACAGGATCTATTCCGGAGCCTTCATAGCCATGTGCCTTGTACCGTCGGTGCTGATGCCGTTTTTCAGACCTGACGAGGCAAAGGAAAAGCGGAAGCTGGCAGAAGCTCCTAAGATACGCACCGAGGACGGAAAGCTCAACGCAGAGTATTTCTCCCAGTTCGAGGACTGGTTCTCCGAGCACTTCGCCTTCCGCCAGGCGCTTGTAACAGCGGACGGCAGGCTGAAGACAGCGGTATTCGGAACATCACCCAACAAGAACGTCATCTACGGCAGCAACGGCTGGCTCTACTACGGCGAGACGGCGGACAACTATCTCAGGCTTGATACTCTCACAGCGCATGAGATAAGCAATATCGTCCATAACCTTGAAATGATGAGGGACTACTGCACCGCTCAGGGCGCTTCCTTCCTTTTCACCGTCGCACCGAACAAGAACACCGTCTATCCGGAGAATATGCCCTCCAACTACGTACCGGCGGAGGGAAGGAGCGACTTAGAGTCCCTCACGAATATGCTCTCCGGCAGCGGATACTACTGCGACATGAAGGAGGTGCTCTTGTCGGCAGGCTCCAGCATTCCTCTCTATCACCTCACCGATACCCACTGGAACAATATGGGCGCCTACGTGGGCTATACCGGCCTTATGAAGGCACTCGGCAGGGACTATATCTCCTGCGGCGGCTGGACCTCCCGCAACGACCGTCTCGGCGATCTTGCGGCCATGATCTATCCGGCAGAGGAGGCGAAGGACAGGCAGGTCTATACCGACTATCCCTTCACCTACACCTATCTCGGCAATTTCCGTGCCCTTGATGATATCGACATAAGGACGGTATCAGAGAACGGACAGGGAAGCCTCCTCATGTTCCGTGATTCCTATGGCGAGGCCATACTCCAGTACATGGCGGAGACCTTTGCATCCGCTTCCTTCACACGCGCAGCGAACTATCCCATGACAGGCATAGGCGGCGAGGGCGGAGCAGATACGGTGATACTTGAGATAGTCGAGCGCAATCTCGTCAACCTCCAGAAGTATGCGCCCCTCATGGCAGCCCCGGAGACTTCTCTCCCCGAAAAGCCGGCATCGGTATATGCCGGAAGATTCTCTGAGAGGGAGAATCAGAACATCATCGACTGGACGGAGTTCACCGTAAAGGCAGAGCCCTCCGGTCAGTACACGCATATCTACGGCGAGCTCCCCTGTTTCTTCTTCAGAGGCGGGGACGACCACCGCATACTCGTCACAGCAGACGGCAGGACCTTTGAAGCCTTCCTGTGCTTCGAGGACAAGCTGCTCGGCCGCGAGGGAGAGCGTTCCGCATACGGATTCTCGCTCTACCTCCCGCAGGATGTGACATACACAGACCTAAGAATGACCGTCCTCAACAGCGGGGACACCGATATCTGCGTAACGATACCGGAAGACCAGATAAACAGAAAGGATGATACGTAATGGATCTTTCAAAGCTCACAGCAGCCGTTCTGGCACTTACCTTAGCTGTATTCCCGATCGCACCCGCACCTGCAGTTGCAGCAGACACCGCTGATACCACAGCCGCTGCCGCAGCGGAGGAGACTCCGGCAGATACGCCGGCAGCCCCTGCGCCGACAGAAGCAGCCACAGCCGCAGCTACCACTGCTGTTGCAGAAGCGACGACAGCTGTTGAAACACAGGTCACTGCCGCAGCGACAACAGCCGTGACAAAGGCAGAGGCTACAAAGCCGGCAGCTACTCAGGCTGCCACAAAGGCTGCTACCAAGCCGCCTGTAACAAAGGAAGCAACGGCCACAGCAGCAGTTACAACTGAAGCAGCCACAGTGCCCGTGACCACTGTTCCGGTGACCACAATGCCGGCAGAGAAGATGCTCGAGCCTGTGTTCAAGTATTTCGACAAGAACCTCGTCAATGCAAAGGTCAACGTTTCAATGCCGGAGAATGCAACTGCAGAGCTCCTCGTTACCTTTGATTCTCCCGAGTGCAGGAACGAGCCCTACTACAAGTCCGCTATCGCAGCAGGCGAGAAGGTCTCCTTCGCTCTCGAGGGATATGATTCAACAGATCCCGTGAACGACTTCCGCAGCTATAAGGCAGCAGTCAGGGTAAAGGGCGGAGAGTACGGCGCTGAGTACACCTACGTTACAGACAGCTTCACAGTGCCCGATCCCAACGATCATCCCGACAGTGCGATCGAGCTGAACATCGTGGTATCCGTTGACAGCCAGGCGTCCGCTAAAACTGAGGAGGTAAAGCTCGAGGGCAATACCTTCAATGTGACGCTCCACCTCGGCGGCTACAAGAAGGGCGATGTCAACAACGACGGCGTTGTTGATTCCAACGATGCATCAATGGTGCTTGAGGAGTACGCCGCCGCATCAACAGGTGCAGCAGGTAAGTTCGGTGAGAGAGAAAAGATCGCAGGCGATATAAACGCAGACGGTATCATCGGCTCAGATGACGCATCTGCGATCCTTGGATACTACGCAGCAGTATCTACCGGCGGCGAGCCTGTATGGTAAAACACACAGCGCTCCTGTGAACTTCACAGGAGCGTTTTGTCATAACTGAGAAAGGAGGGAGAGCATGGCAGGCTTTTCAGAGCTTATAAAGAACTTCGGCAGAACAAGGGATTATATCCGCGATTTCTTTGTCTACGGCTTCAAGAGGAGAAGCGATTTCCACAGCCGCAGCTCCCGCACCTACGACGACGAGAAGAGACGTGCGGAATGCTGGCTCGGCGACTGCGTGCGCTGTGATGATTCCGTCCACGGCCGTCAGGTCTCCATATCCGTTGACAGCGGCCATATACCGGAGAATCCCCTCTATCAGGCATACCGGGCAAGGAGCTTCACCGACAACGACATTCGCCTCCACTTCTTCCTCCTTGACCTTCTCTCTGCCGCGGAAGAGCCAATGTCAGTTGCGGATATATGCGATGCTCTTTACAGCCGGTACGATATGTTATTTGAGTCGCAGACGGTACGCAACAAGCTGAGGGAGTATACCGGAGAGGGGATAGTGCGCTCCTGCCGCTCAGGCAAAAACCTTATGTACTGCCTTTCGGAGGATACCGCAGACAGCTTCACCGGAGCCTTCCCGGGGCTGGCTGATGCCATCGCCTTCTTCTCGGAGGCTCCCGGCTTCGGCATAGCGGGAAATACTCTCCTCAGAGCCGCCGGAATGAAGAACGAGTATTTCATCATCAAGCACAACTATCTGGTGCATACCCTCGAGGACGAGATACTCCTCGAGCTCCTGACAGCCGCTTCGCAGAAATGCTCGGCAGTCATAAAAACGGCAGGCACATTCAGGCGTGATCTGCCCGACGGAGCCAGAAATGTAACAGTCGTCCCCATGCAGGCAGCCACCTCCGTGCAGACAGGCCGCCGTTTCCTCTCGGCCTATGTGCCGGAGCTGGGAGTATTCCGCTCCTACCGCCTTGACTACATACGTGAGGTCGTTACAGGCGGACCTTTTGCAGACTATGACGCGGTATACACACGCTTCCGGGAGGCTCTGAAACGCAGCTTCGGAGTATCCTTCACCTGTCCGGATAAGGATGTATCCCCGCTGGTGCTGACCGTATCAGCCGGAGACGGCGAGGAGCATATCGTGCGGCGGCTCATCCGCGAGAAGCGATGCGGCACTCTTGAGAAGACCGGAGAAGGCCTTTACCGTCTCACCTTCGATGTTGCCGATCCCCTTGAGATAATGCACTGGGCAAAGACTCTCATCGGCCGCACAGTGAGCATAGAGGGCGGCACAGAGAAGATACGTGAGCAGTACAGGGACGATATAAGGCGTATGTATGAGATGTACGGAGGTGAAGAAGATGACACTGTTCAATGAGATATACGGAGCCTATTTCCGCATAGCGGCGGCAGTTCTTGAGCGTGACTCCCTGACCGCCGGAGATATACGGGATATAGTGGCGGAGGAGGGCTTCCGGGATTCCGTGCTCTTCGTGCCGGAAAAGCTCCTGCCGGGGGATAACTCATGGGGACTGCTCAGGGATAACGGCAACGGCAGCTACAGCCGTGTGACCTCCCGTCCGCCGGTGACAGTCGTCACGGAGCTCCAGAAGCGCTGGCTGAAGGCAAAGCTCCTTGAACCCATAATGCGGCTCTTCCTGAGCGACGAGGAGCTTTCCGCCCTCAGCGAGCGTCTGAGTGACACCGAGCTCCTGTATGAGCCGGAGCAGCTCCGCACAGTTGACGCATACAGCGACGGCGACGATTATTCCCTGCCGGATTACCGCAGCTGCTTCCGCGAGCTCCTGCAGGCGGTAAAGAACAGGGAGATCTGCTATATAGCCTATACCTCTGGCATGAACGAGGAGATAGGCCGGCTTTTCCTGCCTATGAAGATAGAGTATTCCGTCAAGAACGACAAGTTCAGGGTATACTGCCGCAGCATGAAGAATGGCAGGGCGAGCGGCAGCACAGTCATCAATATCGGGCGCATCACAGGTGTACGCCGCACCGGAAGCACCTGTCAGGAGGGTGATGATACGGAGAGCTATTTCAGCAGCCTGCGCTGCCGTGAGCCTGCCGTTATCAGCGTCACAGGGGAGCGCAACGGCGTGGAGCGCTTTATGATGGAGTTCTCCTCCTATGAGAAGCGCACCGAATTCGATATGGAGACAAGCACCTGTCAGGTCACTCTCTGGTATGACAGGGCAGACGAGACAGAGCTGCTCATAAGGCTCCTTTCCTTCGGCCCCGTCATCGAGATAATAGCCCCCCGGTCTCTCAGACAGCAGGCGGCGGCCCGTGTCCGCAGACAGTACGGCCTGCTGTACGGAAAGTGATCCCGCAGGCATAGTTCACAGCGCCCCGGCATATATTCTCTAACAGATAAGAGTATCATTCAGGGAGATGATCGTATGACAGACACAGAAAAGACAAGGCTGACAGATGCGGAAGCGGCATCAACGGCCATGCGGGTATCGGTGCTGAGCATAGTGATAAACGCAGCACTTTCAGCATTGAAGCTGGCCGCAGGACTTATCGCCGGCTCGGGAGCCATGATATCCGATGCGGTACATTCCGCTTCCGATGTGTTCAGCACCTTCGTGGTAATAGCCGGAGTGAAGCTCTCGGGCAAGCAGCCCGACAAGGAGCATCCCTACGGCCATGAGAGAATGGAATGTGTTGCCGCCGTCCTGCTCGCAGTAGTGCTTGCAGTCACGGGTATCGGTATCGGCATGAGCGGAGTCAGGAAGATACAGAGCTCCGGCACTGAGGAGCTTGCCGTCCCGGGCGCTCTTGCCCTTGCGGCGGCGGTGATATCCGTCATCGTCAAGGAACTGATGTTCCGGTATACCCGCAGGGCGGCCCAGAAGACGGATTCCGGCGCCCTCATGGCAGACGCATGGCATCACCGCTCCGATGCGCTCTCCTCAGTCGGCTCCTTCGTGGGAATACTTGGTGCAAGGCTCGGTATGCCCGTGCTCGATCCCCTTGCCGGAGTGGTTATCTGCGTATTCATCGAAAAGGCAGCGGTCGAGATATTCCGCGATGCTATGGATAAAATGGTGGACCGCTCCTGCCCTGATGAGATACACGAGCAGATGGAGAAGGTGATACTTGACACAGAGGGCGTGCTCGGCATTGACGAACTGAAAACGAGACTCTTCGGCTCAAAGGTCTATGTGGAGGTCGAGATACTCATGGCCAAGGACAAGACACTTGTTGAGGCGCATGATACCGCCGAGAAGGTGCATGACCTCATAGAGGAGAGATTCCCGTCAGTAAAGCACTGTATGGTACACGTGAATCCCGATATGGGAGAAAACTGATAAAAAGCAGAAAAAGGCTTGTCAGCGGCATGGACAGTTGACAAGCCCCTGTTTTCATGTTATAATCATACTAAGTCTATGTAAATAGAATGTATACAGTTGAAGGGATAGATAGTATGTTGGATCAGTTTTCAAGAACACAGCTGCTCATCGGCAGGGAAGGCATAGAGCGTCTCCGGTCATCAAGAGTTGCTGTCTTCGGCATCGGCGGAGTGGGCGGCTACGTGTGCGAGGCGCTTGTCCGAAGCGGAGTAGGTGCGTTTGACCTCATCGATGATGACAAGGTCTGTCTTACGAACCTCAACCGCCAGATAATAGCCACCCGCAGGACGGTCGGTCAGTACAAGGCGGATGTTATGGCAGAGAGGATGAAGGAGATAAACCCCGATGCCGATATCCGAGTACACAAATGCTTTTTCCTGCCGGAGAACGAGGATGAGTTCCCTTTTGAGGAATATGACTATATCGTCGATGCAGTTGATACAGTTACCGCCAAGCTCGCACTGGTCATGAAGGCCAAGGCGCTCGGCAAGCCCATAATCTGCAGCATGGGTGCAGGCAACAAGCTGGATGCCTCCGCATTCCGCGTGGCAGATATCTATGACACGAAGGTATGTCCTCTCGCAAGAGTAATGCGTATCGAATGCAGAAAGCGCAAGGTGAAGAGCCTGAAGGTGGTATACTCCGAGGAGCAGCCCACACGTCCCCTCGAGGATATGTCCATATCCTGCCGTACACACTGCATCTGTCCTCCGGGAGCACAGCACAAGTGTACGGAGAGACGTGACATACCGGGCAGCACAGCCTTCGTGCCTTCGGTTGCAGGACTTATCATCGCAGGAGAGGTCGTGAAGGATCTGTGCAGGAAATAACTATCAGACAGGCAGTACCTGAGGATCTGGAGGATGTGGCAGAGCTGGAGAAGAAGTGCTTTCCGCTGTCTGAGGCGGCTGACAGGAGAGCACTGGAGCTCCGTCTCGGCACTTTCCCGGAGTGCTTCTGGGTGCTGAGCTCAGAGGGACGCATCATCAGCATGATAAACGGCATGACAGCAGGACTGCCCGACCTTACGGATGCTATGTACAGCGATGCCGGGATGTATGACAGGGAGGGGGAATGGCTCATGCTCTTCGGTGTGGCAACAGCCCCCGGCTGCCGGAGGAGCGGCTGTGCCTCAAGGCTCATGACAAGGGTGACAGAGGATGCAAAGAGCCGCGGCTGCAAGGGGATAGTCCTCACCTGCAAGGAGGAGCTCATGCCCTTCTATCAGCGTTTCGGCTTTGTCAGCGAGGGAAGGTCATCGTCCTCCCACGGAGGCGCACAGTGGTATCAGATGCGTCTGACGTTCCGTGACGAGCTCCTCAGATGTGCGGAGAAGGGCGAGGAATACAGCTTCTACCGCTGCGGCAGGCGATATCTTCTCTATGGCTGGGGACAGTGCGACGGGGTATACCTGAACGTGGCCGACGAGGACGGCAATATCGTATGGCAGACCACAGCCCGTGACAGAAGGACCTGCTCGGAAAGATTTGCAGAGGAATATATGTAAGACATCCCCTTATCGGTGCAGCTTCACTGATAAGGGGATGTTTCTGTCTGCCGGTCTTATATGACAAAACTGTAAGGCAGGGATAACAGAATGGTCAGAAAGATATGCTATACTGGATATGTGAGGATGATGCAGTCCGCTTGCATCAGTCCCGCATCCATGCTATAATTAATAAAAACGGAGGTGAATGCTATGCCGAAGATACTGCTTGTAGAGGACGATGAACAGCTTGCCGGCTTCCTGATGCGGTTTCTCAATTCAGAGGGATATGATGTAGCCTATGCCTGCGGACAGAATGACGCTATAAGGCTCTTTGAGGAGGAGCGCTATGACTGTGTGCTCCTGGATATATCCCTCAGGGACGGGAACGGCTATTCGGTCTGTGCCGCTGTCAGGTCTCTTGGGGATACGCCTGTCATATTCATAACCGCCTCAGCGGATGAAGCCTGCACCGTCGCCGGATTCGAGATAGGCGCTGATGATTATATCGGCAAGCCCTTCGGTACCCGCGAGCTCCTTGCCCGTATGAAGAACGTCATGCGGCGGCATCAGAGGTCGTCTCCGCTCATTCAGTGCAGCAGTATCACCATAGATCCGATAAAGGGCATAGTCACACGGAACGGCAGGGAGCTTCAGCTCTCCGCACTGGAATACCGCCTCCTGCTGGTGTTCCTCAGCAACAAGAACCAGCTGCTTTCCCGCGACAGGCTCGCAGAGGAGCTCTGGTCGCTGACGAAGGAATATGTCTCTGACAATACGCTCTGTGTATATATACGCCGACTGCGGGAGAAGATAGAGGACGATCCTCAGGAGCCCCGCATCATACTGACAGTCAGAGGCCGCGGCTACAAGGCGGTGGACGGATGAGAGAAAGGAAAAGGCGGCTCCTGCACATCCTCCTGACCGCAGTCTGCGCCGCTGTCGGCCTGTTCTTCGGCATACCCTGCGCCGCAGCGGTGGTACTGATGTCTGGTGTGCTGCTTGCGCTGTACGAATGGGAATTTGCCCGCAGACGGGATCAGGTCATGAAGATATGTGACGATATCGACCGTATCCTCCGCAGTGACGATCAGATAGAGTTTTCCGGGTTCCGGGAAGGGGAGCTGAGCATCCTCTCGTCGGAGATACACAAGATGACGATACGTCTGCGGGAGCAGAATGCCGCACTGAAAAAGGAAAAGCAGTTCGCCCGTGAGGCTCTCGAGGATATCTCGCATCAGCTGAGGACGCCGCTTACCTCCATAATGATGATACTCGGCCTTATGCGCTCACCGGAGCTCCCGGGGGATGAACGAGAGGAGTATCTCAGGGACCTGTATGACCTTCTTGCCCGCATGAAATGGCTTATAGAGACCATGCTGAGCCTGTCAAGGATAGAGGCGGACGCAGTACGCTTTGCAGATGATACCGTCTCCTGCCGGGAGCTGATAAGGCAGTCCGCCGATGCGGTATCAGTCACAGCCGAGCTCAAGGGGGTGGATATCTGCACTGAGATAAACGGCGAGCCCTCCTTCAGAGGAGATCTGCACTATACCTCCGAGGCGCTGGTGAACCTGCTGAAAAATGCGGTGGAGCATACTCCGCCGGGCGGCACGGTCACTGTCACGGCAAACGGGAACAATATCTCCACGAATATCACCATATCAGATACAGGTGAGGGCATACCCGAAAAGGAGCTCCCCCGTATCTTTGAACGCTTCTACCGCTCCTCTGAGTATACCCGTAACGGCTTCGGCATCGGTCTTGCCTTTGCGAAAAAGGTCATCGACGCGCAGGACGGAAAGCTAAGAGCTTCAAACAGCAGTACGGGCGGAGCGGTATTCGAGATCAGCTTCTTCCGGACAATGATATGAATCACGGCGATTGACTTCTGATACCAGGTGTGATATAATTATCTCACAAATACAATCTTATCATAACTGGAGGTCATAATTATGAGACATATCGGCGCAGGCATTCTTGTGTTCAGGATCATCGGAGTCATTCTTCTGATCGTTGCAGGACTTAATACTCTGCACCGCATCGGAACACTGGGTGCGGTCAAAGCATCAGGAGTCAATACCGGAGGACCTTTCTTCATCTTCTATTTCATGCCGGTCGTGATGCTCATACTGGTAGCAGTTGTCTGCTTCATCGTTGCAGGCTTCCTGAAGAAGAAGCAGTAAGCATCGGGCAGTAATACATGAGCGGACACTCACATAGTATCCGGTGATGAAACGCCGGATCAAACTATTTATCGATGACTGAAAATATTTATCGGAAAAATTTCAAAAAGGTCTTGACAAACGAAAAACTATGTGATATAATCCAAACATAAGCTGTGAGGAAGACAAGCAGAGTATCGCCAATGTCTACAGAGAGCCGGCGGATGGTGTGAGCCGGTGATAAGCAATGCTGTGTATCCCTTCTGAGCCGGAATGCTGAAACGACAGTAAGCGTTCCCGTGATTCTGCGTTAATGAATAGGACTTGCTGGAGTCTGAAGGTGGTGTTACGCAATAGCGGCACAATTTGAGTGGTACCGCGGGTAATCAGTAATGATGCTCGTCTCAAAGAAAACTTCTTTGAGACGAGCTTTTTGTTTTTCCCGGAATCATCGGCAGTATTTCTCAGACGCCCGTTTCATTTTCCAGTATAAAAACAATTTTTAAAAGGAGAAGATCATTATGAGCGAAATGACGAAATCACAGAATGCAGAAGTAAAAATGAAGGAAGTCGCAGAGAGAATAGTACGTCTGCGTGAGGACCTCGGTATCACTGCGGAGGAAATGGCTGCTATCACCGGTTATTCCGCAGAGGAATACAAGAGACTCGAATCCGGCGAGCAGGATTTCAGCTTCACATTCATCTACAAGTGCGCCACCAAATTCAATGTTGATATCACAGAGCTACTTGAGGGCAGCAGCCCCGAGCTCAGAGGCTATACAGTCACACGCAAGGGCGAGGGCGTTCCGATAGTCCGCAGACAGGGCTTTACCTACAACCGCCTTGCATCAAAATTCAAGAACAAGACACTCGAGCCCTTCCATGTTGTTATCCCTTATTCCGAGGAGGCCTTCACACAGCCCCAGCACATGGCAAGCCACGCAGGTCAGGAAATGGATATCGTACTCAAGGGCACACTGCGTATGACAGTCGGCTCACATACCGAGATACTCCACGAGGGAGACTCCATCTACTACGACAGCTCCCTTCCCCACGATGAGGTCGCACTCGGCGGCGAGGACTGCGAGATCTATGCCTTCGTCATGGCACCTCACGGCAAGTCCGGAATGGCCGAATACTGCGAGCATACCGCAGTTCATCACCTTACGAACGTTGACAAGGCCGGCCTTATGGATCTGGTATCGGAGAAGTTCGTAAAGTGCGAGACCAACGAGGAGGGCGTTCTCAGCGCTGTTCACTTCACCGATCAGGACAAGTTCAACTTCGCCTACGATATCGTTGACGCTTTGGCAGATAAATGTCCCGACAAGACAGCCATGATCTATGTCGATGTAAACAAGGTGGAGCGCCGCTTCACATTCAAGGATATCAAGAAGTATTCCTGCCAGACAGCCAACTACTTCAGGTCACTCGGCATCAAGAAGGGCGACCGTGTCATGCTGATACTCAAGCGCCATTATCAGTTCTGGTTCTCCATACTCGCACTTCACCGCATAGGCGCACTTGTTATCCCTGCATCGAATATGCTCAAGGAGCATGACCTTGTATACCGCTTCAATTCCGCCGAGGTATCCGCTATCGTCTGTACCGCAGACGGCGAGGTCGCTGATGAGGTCGATAAGGCCTGCGCTTCCTCTCCCTCACTGAAGACCAAGGTCATGGTGAACGGACAGCGTGATGGCTGGCACGATTTCAATGCTGAGCTCCCCGCATACAGCACACACTTCGAGCGCACAGCCGAGACTCCCTGCGGCACCGATCCCATGCTGATCTTCTTCAGCTCCGGTACCTCCGGCAATCCCAAGCTCGTTCTCCACAGCTACCAGTACCCCCTTGGCCACTACGTTACAGCCCGTTACTGGCAGAACGCCGATCCCAACGGTCTCCACTTCACTATCTCCGATACCGGCTGGGGCAAGGCACTCTGGGGCAAGCTCTACGGCCAGTGGATGTGTGAGGCTGCCGTATTCGTCTATGATTTCGACCGCTTCCATGCGGACGATATACTCCCCATGTTCAGGAAGTACAATATAACCTCCTTCTGTGCGCCCCCCACAATGTACCGCTTCTTCATCAAGGAGGATCTATCCAAGTACGATCTCTCTTCGCTGAAGTATGCCTGCATCGCCGGCGAGGCACTGAACCCCGAGGTATTCCACCAGTTCTACAAGGCAACAGGCATAAAGCTCATGGAGGGCTTCGGCCAGACCGAGACCACACTTTCCATAGCAAACGTAGTGGGTATGGAGCCCAAGCCCGGCAGCATGGGCAAGCCCAATCCCCAGTATGAGGTACAGGTGCTTCTCCCCGACGGCACTCCCGCAGGCGTCGGCGAGACTGGTGAGATCTGCATAAAGCTCAAGGACAATACAGCTCCCGGATACGGCGTTCCCGGCCTTGCACTCTGCTACTTCGGTGACGAGGAGAACACCGCCGAGACATGGCGTGACGGCTACTACCACACAGGCGATACCGCATGGGTGGACGAGGACGGCTACTTCTGGTATGTCGGCCGTGTGGATGACGTTATCAAGTCCTCCGGCTACCGTATAGGACCGTTCGAGATAGAGAGCGTTATCATGGAGCTCCCCTACGTGCTCGAATGTGCAGTTACAGGCGTGCCGGATGAGATAAGAGGACAGGTGGTAAAGGCTACCATCGTTCTCACGAAGGACAAGACAGGCTCCGAGGAGCTCGTTTCCGAGATCAAGGAGTATGTAAAGGAGCATACCGCTCCCTACAAGTACCCGAGAGTCGTTGAGTTCGTCGATGAGCTCCCCAAGACCGTAGGAAGCGGCAAGATACGCCGTGCAGCTATCCGTGAGATGGATAAGGCAAAGTATCAGAAATAATGTATAAGAGCCCCTGTATCGATGCAGGGGCTCTCAGCTTATCAAAAAGGAAGTATCAGCGATAAAACCAAACGTTTGGGATTCCAAAGGGGCTTCGCCCCTTTGGTCAGGTCAAGGGCAGAAAGCCCTTGTGGGGTGACTCCCCACAGTGTGGGGAGATGTCAGCGAAGCTGACAGAGGGGACGGACCGGTTAGGTTGGGGCAAAGCCCCACATATAGCCTTTGGGCGCTCGGCAAGGGGTGAATTCAAAAACAGTCCGGGGGACTGTTTTTGAAGAGGGGACGCCCTGCAAGAGACGGCGTCCCCTAAGTAGATATAGTTTTTTCGACAGACTGAGCCCTTGCATCGCAGGGGCTCTTCGTCTGTCTGCAAGGCCTTCCTCATGACCGCCAATGACACGATCCTTGCATCATTGACATAAAACCGTTATTTTATGAGACAAAAGATGCTTTTTCTGACGAATATCATGCGGTATAATTAAGTCAGAAGAAAACGGAACGGGGATGACCCGGCAAAGAAAAGGGATGGTGAATTATAATGAAAAAGATCTTATCAGTGATCCTTTCATCAGCACTGGCAGTCAATTCGGCGGCTATGATAATGCCGCTCAGCGCAGATGCAGCAGGCAGCCAGTACGAATTCGAGAACGGCATTACAGGCGGCAGCGGTGAGAATCCTGCTGTAGTAAGTACGGTATCAGGTGCGAGCGGCGGCCAGGCTGTAGATCTCAAGGACGGCGGCAATACCGTCACCTTAAAGGTGGATGCAGCCGAGGCAGGCGCGCACAGGCTGACCATACGCTTCTCACAGCCCTATGACGAGGACGGCAAGTATCAGAACGTCACAGTCAACGGAAAGAGCGCAGGCGAGATATTCTGCGAGTACACCGGAGAGGGCAGTTTCAGCACAGTAAGCGTCAATGCCGACCTCAGGAAGGGCGAAAATGAGATATCGGTGGAGGCCTCATGGGGCTGGACTCTGCTGGATGCCCTCCTTATAGAAAAGGGCAGCTTCTCCAATTACTCCGGCGGCGGAAAGCTCTCCAACCCGAAGGCCTCTGCACAGGCGCAGTCCCTCTATAACTTCCTCTGCGATACCTACGGAAAGAACGTCATTTCCGGTCAGCAGGAATCCACATGGATGGGCAGCGACAACTATGAATTCGATATCATAAAGAATGCGAGCGGAAGATATCCGGCACTCAGGGGACTTGACTACATGGGCGATGACTTCTCCGGCTGCAACCGCCGCGCACAGAACTGGTACAGGCAGGGCGGCATCGTTACTATATGCTGGCACTGCGGCAGCAATTTCAGCGGCAGCCATACCGAAGCGATGAACTCAGACCTCAACTGGAGCGCCGCTCTCACAGAGGGCACGACTGAGTACAATACCCTCATAGCCGGCATGGACAAGGGCGCAAAGGCACTCCAGGAATTGCAGAAGGCCGGTGTCCCCGTTATCTGGAGACCGTTTCACGAATTTGACGGAAAGTGGTTCTGGTGGGGCAAGGGCGGAGCCGAGAACTTCAAGAAGCTCTGGCGCATAATGTATGATCGCTACACAAACTACTGGGGACTTGACAACCTGATATGGAGCCTTGGCTACTGCGGCGATGTAAACAGCGGCTGGTATCCGGGCGACGAGTATGTTGACATCATCGGTGCAGATACCTATGTCAACCACACAGGTGCTCTCACTCCCATGTACAACAAGACCGCACAGGTGGCAAACAAGCCTGTATGTCTCCACGAGAACGGACCTATCCCCGATCCCGAGAAGATGAAGGCCGAGGGCGCAAAGTGGCTCTGGTTCATGACATGGCATACCTCCTTCATAGACAGCGATCCCATAAACACGGCTTCCTACCTGAAGCAGGTCTACAACAGCGATTATATGCTCACACTCGATGAGCTGCCTGATATATACCACTACGGCAGCAGCGCACCCTCCGGCGAGAGCGGAGATCCCGTATTTGAGATAGCTCCCGCAAAGGCGGTAAAAGGCGATGTCAACGGAGACGGAAATACCAATACAGCCGATCTTGTAGCACTGGAGAAATGGCTGCTCGGTATGCCCGGATCTGATATCGCCGACTGGAAGGCTGCAGACATGGACGGCAGCGGCGCAGTCGATACCTTTGATATGGTATTTCTCCGCAATGCGGTAACATCAGCATCTGCCCCCGGACCGCAGCAGCCCGAGCAGCCCCAGCAGCCTCAGACTCCTGTCTCCTCCTACAAGTATGATGCAGCAAAGAAGTATACTGAATACTCATGGGACTACAAGAACGCCAGCCCTCAGGCAGGAAAGGTCATCAAGGAGAGTTACAACGGCATAAACGGCATGAATTCGCTGAACGTCTATCTGCCCTACGGCTATGACGCAAACAAGAAGTACAACATATTCTACTTCATGCACGGCATGGGCGACAGCGAGGATTCTCTCTTCTACAACGACAACGGTGAGGCTGTCCGCCTGATAGATAATATGATAAGCAGGGGCGATATCGAGCCTATGATAATCGTTACGCCGTCATTCAACAAGGTAAGCTCCGATACCTTCTTCAATGCAGATAACTTCTGGAAGGAGTTCCGTGAGAGCGTAGTGCCTTTCGTTGAGGGCAAGTATTCCACCTATGCGGCATCCACCTCAAAGGAGGATATAGCAGCATCAAGGATGCACAGAGCCTACGGCGGCTTCTCAATGGGAAGCGTGTCCACATGGGCGGTATTCGAGAACTGCGTTGATATCGTGGGCTACTTCATGCCGATGAGCGGCGCACATCACTGGGGTATCCGCAGCGCAGATCCCGGAGCACTTGCACAGGCCGTTGAAAAGGCAGGCCTGAAGAAGAACGAATACTTCATCATGTCAGCAACAGGCACATCCGACTTTGCATACACCGAGCTTGCACCGCAGATAGAGAACATGAAGAAACTCAGCCAGTTTGAGTACACCTCAGATTTCTCAAAGGGCAACCTCTGGTTCATAGTTGCAAACGGCGGAGAGCACGGCTGGTACTATGTAAGACAGTATATCTACAACTGCCTGCCGAATTTCTTCCGTCAGCAGTAAAACAGCGGAGAAACATCAATACGATCATTCCACACTTCTTATACCTTATTCTCCATATACCATCTATCTGATCCGCCTCTCCCTTGGGTGCGGTCAGCAGGAACTCCGCAGCGATCATGCGGAGTTTTTGCTTGTTGACGGGAAGGAAAAGCAGATGTATAATTATATAAAAGGGGTGATACCATGGATGCAAAAGGCAGGATAGCTGTGATACTTCCTCAGGTGAGCAGCAACACGGAGACCGGCTTCATAGATACGATACACAGGGGAGCCGTCAGATACGGCTATGATACCATAGTCCTGACCGGCGCCATAAACTACGTCGATCAGCATCTTGAGGCAACATACAGCAGAGGACAGAGAAATATCTACGACCTTATCATGCAGGGTGATTTCGACGGCTTCATCTTTGAAGCAAACCTCTTCTGCAGCGAGACTCAGCGCAGGCTCATACTCGATATGCTCAGGCAAAAGGGCAGACCGTGCGTAACGGTCAATTACGAACAGCCTTACTTCCCGTCAGTCTCAGCGGATGAGAGGATACCTCTGTATCTCTCAGCAGAGCATCTCATAAAGGAGCACGGCTGCCGGAGACTGTACTGCATCGGCGGAAACAAAGGCCACAAGCCCTCGGAGGAGCGTATCGACGGCTTCCGGAAGGCTATGGAGGAGAACGGACTTCCCTGTGGTGATGACTGCATATTCTACGGCGATTACTGGCGTGATATCCCGCACAGGATAGCCCTTGATATCGCAGAGGGCAGGCTTGATATGCCTGACGGCATAGTATGCGGCAGCGATATCATGGCATCCGCGCTCTGCCGCACGCTTATGGATAACGGAGTAAGAGTGCCGGAGGATATAAAGGTCACGGGCTGCGACGGAAGTGTCATCTCACAGAGCGAGCGCGTCACACTTACGACTGTTGCAGGTCAGGAGAAGATAAACGGCGCCCTTGCGCTTGGCAGGCTGATGGAGCTTATGGGGGAGAGCACTGAAGGCATGGATATGCGGCCGGAGCTCATTATAGGCGAGAGCTGCGGATGCGGGGCAGGGAATGATATGCCTGTCAACGGGAGCCTTTCCGATATAAGGGAGTATACCGGCACTGTCTTCGAGCTCCTTGAACACCGCAAGACCAACAGCCACGGCGAGATAATCCGCAGAATGTCCGAGTGCAAGGATATCTATGACGTCACAGGCACCTTCATGGGCTGCTGCTATATGATACCCACCGGCATAAGGGCGGAGCTCTGCCTGTGCGAGGACTGGTGCAGGGATATGAACGATCCGTCGGTATTCCGCACGAAAGGCCTCCCCGACAGGATGGTGCTCGGCATCGAGGCCTGCTATGACAGCTGTGACAAGATGAAGGAGTTCATGACAAGGGACGTGTTCCCCTCGCTGAAAAAGCGCCATGAGCCCCGCCTGACCGTTGTGACCTCACTGCACTACAAGGGGCAGATATTCGGCTATGTCGGCTTCACCTACCGCAAGGCAGTACATATCGTCCTTGATGAGTTCTACATGAGCTGGTGTGATGCGGTGAGCAGCGGCCTGAATACCGTGCAGAACCGTATGTACAAGGAATACGTGAACAAGCGCATAGAATCCCTGTCGGAGTTCGCGCCTGTCCTCGGTATCTACAACAAGCGCGGCCTGATAAGCAAGCTGATGAACATCATGGCAGAAAACAGCAATTCAGTCCTGACGCTCACCCTGCTTTCGTATATCAGGGAGGAAAGAGTGCGTTACAGCGTCCCGCCTGTCAATACCATAGTGAATGCCATACGTCTCAGCGACAGCAGCACTGTGCTTGCAAGCGTAGCCGATGACATAATAGCTGTTGTGGACTGTGCGGAGGACGAAAGGGAGAACCCCCTTTCCTATGCGGTGAAGGTAGCGGAGGCCGTGCATGAGTCGTACAGAGGAGCGGTGGATATCAAGCAGGACAGGATAGTGTACCTGTCTGAGAAGGTCTCGGCAGCTGATATATTCACCATAGAGAGCCTTATAAGCAGCATGGAGGACAAGCTGAAGGGCCGCATCATAAGCGCCGGCTCGGGCACGTTCAGCTACAGGGACAGCTTCAACGCTCTGAGGGAGGAGATATTCCGTCACCCGGAAAAGGAATGGAACATCGAGAACATAACCCGCAGCATCGGTCTCAGCAAGAGCCATTTCCACAGGATATACAAGGAATTTTTCGGCACGAGCTGCAAGGAGGATATCATATCCTCAAGAATGGAGAAGGTCAGGTGGCTGCTGGATAATACCTCTCTTTCCGTTGCGCAGATATCGGAGCAGTGCGGCTATTCCAACACCAGCCATTTCATACGTCAGTTCAGCAGCAGGACGGGCATGACACCCTCTGCATACAGAAGGAGAAACGGACAAAAAGGCAACTAAAAAGAGATAAAAGAATATTTACTGCAGGCCCGTTCCGGTGTATCATTATAACAGGAGGACACGCCTGCATATCTGCACAATAATGACGGACGTGCGCCTGCTTCGGAATAACGATTCCTTTTGCTCCGGAGCTATCCTTGAAGGGCGGACATATCAGAAAGACTGCATCAGGCATCAGACCTGTGCAGTCTTTTCGTTTATACATATATGCCCTGAACGGTACTGTGACCGAAGAGCAGCGTTGCCGTTCTGCTACGCCTTATCCCGTTCCAGCCCCTTCCACCCGAAGCGGATAAAGGAGACAAGTATCGAGACTATGGTTATGGATTCGCTGAATATGCCGCCGAGGGAATGCACAATGATATCATATATCAGCCAGCAGGGGGAGGCGCAGACCAGATTCACCATGCGTATCCTCCGGGGGCTGTTTGACCAGTACGCAAAGGTGCTGGTCACGGAGGCGGCAAAGGCAAGCAGACTTACCGGACCGTTCCATGTGAGCAGGAGTACGGCAGTGAACATGACGGCTATCACAGCCGGACACCATTTCCTGCGTACCCAGCCCCAGTCGTTATACTTCATCATAAGCGCGTTGCGGAGGATATTCACAGCAAGGCTCAGACAGCCGCTTATGGCATCCAGCAGGAAGAACTGAAGGCAGAAAAGCGCCGAGCCCAGGAGCTGGAATAAAAACAGCCGGTGGTTTGACTTTATCTGGTAGGATGAAATGAACAGAGCAACGGCAGCAAAGCCGATGCCCTGAATGAACCACTCGTTCAATGTGTACACTCCTTATCATAGTAGATTACTATGTATTATTATAGCACAGTTCTGACGATAAATCAACAGCAAAGTCTATGCAGCAGACAGGAGCCGTCTGAATTGACACCGCCGGATGGTTTATGCTATAATGAATGCAAAGCATCCATTATAAATGATCTGAAGGCCCTTGCAGATACGCAGATCAGAGATCTGCTCCCTGCATATCGGGCAATTATAGCATAATGCTTCGCTTTTATGCTATAATAAAACAGTTGAAAAAGAACGCAAGGGATAGGACTGCCGGCGAAAGCTGCTGTTTTATCCGCTTTTTTATGGAGGACAATATGAAAAACAATGATTTCACAAGCGGAGCGATACTGCCGAAGCTGCTCAGATTCATGCTGCCGGTGATGTTCGCCATGTTTCTGCAGGCCATGTACGGCGCCGCAGACCTGCTCGTGGTCGGGCGCTACGGCTCAACGGCGGATGTTTCGGCAGTATCGACCGGCTCACAGATAATAATGACTCTCACGAATCTTATCGTCAGCTTCTCAATGGGCATAACCGTTGCCGTCGGTCAGAGGATAGGCCAGAAGCGGCCCGCAGATGCAGCGCAGACCATAGGCACAGGCCTTATCATCTTTGCCATAACAGGACTTGTGTTCACGGTCATAAGCGTCATCGGAGCATCAGGGCTTGCATATATCATGCAGGCGCCGCCGGAGGCCTTCGATATCACCGCCTCTTACATAAGGATATGCGGCGGAGGCTTCATAGTCATCACGGCCTATAACCTCCTCGGAAGCATATTCAGAGGCCTCGGCGACTCAAAGACGCCCCTCATCGCCGTCGGCATAGCCTGCCTGTTCAATATCATCGGCGACCTTGTATTCGTAGCCGGATTTCATCTCGGTGCTTCCGGAGCAGCCATCGCAACCGTTCTGGCGCAGCTCCTCAGCGTCGTTCTCTCCTTCCTGATGATACGACGTGCAAAGCTGCCCTTTGAGTTCCGCAGAGAGAACATAAGGATGAAAAAGAGCTTTGCCACCGTGATAATCCGCATCGGTACTCCCATAGCATTACAGGATTTCCTTGTGGGCATCTCCTTCCTCGTCATGCTCGCCATTGTCAATAAGCTCGGCGTTACAGCCTCTGCCGGAGTGGGAGTCGCAGAGAAGGTATGTGTATTCATCATGCTCGTGCCTATCGCCTTCATGCAGTCCATGACCGCCTTCGTAGCGCAGAACTACGGCGCAGGACTTATGGACAGGGCTAAGAAGGCTCTGAAGACCGGTATAGCAGTCTCCTTCGCCTTCGGTATCGTGATGTTCTTTATCGCCTTCTTCCGCGGCGATCTTCTCGCAGGCATCTTCTCCCGTGAGCCCGATACGATACAGGCCTCATGGGACTATCTGAAAGCGTATGCCATAGACTGTCTGAGCACCTGCTTCCTCTTCTGCTTCATCGGCTACTACAACGGCATAGAGAAAACGAAATTCGTCATGCTGCAGGGCATCTGCGGAGCCTTCCTTGTCAGGATACCCTTTGCCTTCCTCATGCAGAAGATAGGGCATGATTCGCTCTTCCTCATCGGCCTTGCCATACCCTGCTCGACTGTACTCCAGATAATCATGTGCTTTGCGGCATATTTCTGGTTCAGGGATCATAAGGATACTCCACGCGAGGGATAAGGCGGCCGTGCAGGAAAACCTGTTGACTGTCCGCTCTCAGCGTGTTATACTGTTATCATAGATCCGGTACGCAAAAGGCATATCATCTGCGATCATTCATAAAAGCACTGAAAGGAGAACCTGTATGAAGGTACTTATATTAAACGGAAGCCCCCGTGTCAACGGAAACACATCAGCCGCTGTCAGCGAGCTTGTAAGGACATTTGAAGCAGAGGGCATCGGAACGGAGGTCTGTCAGATAGGAAATAAGGATATCCGCGGCTGTATCGCCTGCGGCAGATGCGGCGAGCTCGGACGCTGTGTGTTCGATGACGAGGTCAATGAGATAGCAGCAAAGCTCGAAGCTGCCGACGGCCTTATCCTTGCTTCACCTGTCTACTATGCCTCCGCTAATGCAACTCTCATAGCCTGCCTTGACAGACTGTTCTACAGTTCCCGCGCTGACAAGAGGATGAAGGTCGGCGCAAGCGTGGTGGTCGCAAGAAGAGGCGGCTGCTCTGCCACGTTCGATGAGCTGAACAAGTATTTCACCATCAGCGGTATGCCAGTTGCTTCAAGCACCTACTGGAACAGCGTACATGGCAGAACGGCAGGAGAAGCAGCTCTTGATGCAGAGGGTATGCAGACGATGCGGAATCTTGCAAGGAATATGTCCTTCCTGATGAAGTCCATCGCACTCGGCAAAGAGGTATACGGTCTGCCCGAAGGCGAATCGGGGCAGTTTACACATTTTATCAGGGATGATCTGAGGGACTGAACCCCGGACTCCTTTCCGAAAACTATCAGCTGATTATACCCCCATAGGTCTTTTGAACCATGGGGGTATGATCATCTGCGATATGGCTCGCAGTCCTTATGCTTGTATACACTGTGCTTGCACAGATACTGAAGCGCATCTACATCAGGATGAATAACGAGTGGGTATAAGTCCGGAAACAAAGTGAAAAAATGCAGCCTGTCCGGGCTGCATTTTTATATACCCATAAGCAGAATCCTCCCGCCGTAATATGACAAAACTGTAAGGCTGGGATAATGAAATTGTCAGAAAAGTATGCTACAATATAGATAACAAATACAGGAGGTGCTGTTATGGAGTTGTTGAAAGTTGAAAACCTTTGCAAGGTATACGGCAAAGGAGAGAATGAAGTCAGGGCGGTGGACGGAGTATCGTTCAGCGTCCCTAAGGGACAGATGGTGGCTATCGTAGGTGCGAGCGGCTCGGGCAAGTCCACGCTCCTGCACATGATAGGAGCAGTTGACCGTCCCACATCCGGCAAGATATGGCTGGACGGACAGGACGTCTTCCGGCAGAACAACAGGGAGCTTGCAATATTCCGCAGACGTCAGGTGGGGCTGATATATCAGTTCTACAACCTGATCCCCGTCCTCACAGCGGAGGAGAATATCACTCTGCCGCTCCTCATGGACGGAAGGAAGCCCGACAGCGAGCATCTTGAGAAGATACTTGATATGCTGGGACTGAAAGAGCGCCGGGATCATCTTCCCTCGCAGATGTCCGGAGGTCAGCAGCAGAGAGTTTCCATCGGCAGGGCGATATTCACCTCGCCGCAGGTCATCCTCGCAGATGAGCCTACCGGAAATCTTGACAGCAGGAACAGCGCCGAGATCATGGAGCTGCTCCGCAGGTCGAACCGTGAACTGAAGCAGACCACACTCATCATCACCCACGATGAAAAAATAGCTGAACAATGCGACCGCATCATCGTTCTGAGTGACGGCAGGATCATTTCGGACGAGGGCGGAACTTCACCGGAGGAGGCTGACAGCAATGAAATATGAAAACCTGCTTGCCGCCCGTTACATAAAAGCGCAGAAGCGGCAGTCGGTGTTTACCTGCGTCAGCATCATCGCCGCCGTGGCAGTCATCGCGATGGTCTTTATCCTGTACAGTGTCTTCATGAATTGCCTTGAAAACACCTATTACAGTGAGGCACCGTATCACCTTGTTTTCGGCGAGCTGACTGAGGAGCAGGGCGAAGCAATGGCGGATTTTGAGGAAGTCCGCTCCGTGAAGCTGGGCCGCACACCGGACGGTGTTTCTGCAAGTATCCTGTTCGGCAGCGACATCGGTGACCGTGAACTCTGGCTGCAAAATGCCGCCAGAAAGATCGGTGCCCTGCAACAGTACGAACGCAGCAAGCATAGCAGTATGCAGGGCGCCTATAAATGGAACGACAAGCTTATGCAGATCGACGGCATCGGCGACGGTGCACATCTGTTCAGGCTGAGGATCTTCTGTATCTTCTTCATATTTGCGATCCTGATCGCATTTGCGCTTCGCATGATCATAGACACGGCTTTTGAGGTATCGTCCAAGGAGCGTGAGCGGCATTACGGTGTTCTGCAGTCCATAGGCGCAACGCCTGAGCAGATAGTCCGCATCATCACCTATGAAGGGCTGCGGCTCTGCGTGATCGCAATTCCCTTTGGCCTGATCGCAGGCATCGGACTTGCATATCTGATGTATCATGTACTGCTTTCGGCAGGCCTTTCCGAGATCTTTCAGGGCATGACGGCTGCAAAGCTCAGACTGCCGTTCTCCGTTGACTGGAAAATGCTGCTTGTTGCGGCTGCGGTCGGCATTGTATGGGTATTTTTCTCCGCATACGGCGTCGGAATGCGTATCATCAGAAAGACACCCATGGAAGCGATCACGACACGCTCAAATAATGTGGAGAAGGTCAGAAAGCGCACGCTTTCCGGTCTGCTGTTCGGCATCTCCGGCAGCATCGCTTCCCGCAACGCAAGACGACAGAAAAAGCGCTTTGTCATTACGGTGCTGACGCTGACCGTTTCGATCACGATGTTTGCGCTGTTTTCCACACTGACAGAGACAGTCGAGCGCAGCATCAACGGCTATATCAAGGCGAGTTTTTACGGTTACTGCAAGGAGCCGGCCGATTTTGAGCTTGAAATGTTCGACAAAGGCGTCAGCATAGATGAAACGAAAAAGGCACTTGAAGACAGCGGACTGTTTGAAAACATCGCTGTGACTGTGGATACGCAGCTTGGGCTGACAGATGATGAAAGCGGTATATCTGTCTATTATGTCAACAGGGAAGCCTACACGCAGCTATTCGGTGCAGATGCATCCGTCAGCTATGACGAGCTGGTCAGCTCCGGCGGATATGTTTACAATGCGGACTGCAAGGATTACGAAAAGTATGCGGAGAAGCTGCAAAGTGATTCGCTGCCGGTCATCAGCGTTTGCAGGCGGCTGCCGGAAGACGCTGACAAAGAAAATATGAGTCTGGGTGAGATGTTCAGAGGCTCAGAATACGAAAACAGGGAACATACACTGAGTATCCTAGGACCGGTCTCAAAGCAGTATGAAAACGATGACTATTTCAGACTGTACGGAGCGATCGAGACATATGAACAGATCAGGGAAGACTGGTTCGGTGATCTCTCCGGGTGGGTGACCGTGGATTTCTTCTTTGCCGGAAGCAGCGCGGACAATTATAAGTATAATGCTGCGGATCAGAAAAAAGCGCAGGACTGGTTCGTGGAGCATTCAGATATCGTCGGCTCGATTGACGGTGAAGATAATCCTTTTATGGACCTTTACGAAATAAAGTGGAAAACACACAGTATTCTGGCGACGGTCCGTGCCGGTGTGCTGATGCTGAATATGCTGCTTGCGCTGGCGGCGCTCATCAACCTCATGAACATCATCTCGACGGGCATCGCAAACCGCCGCAGCGAACTGGCATCCCTGCAGTGTGTCGGCATGACCGACAGGCAGCTTGACCGCATGGCGATCATTGAATGTCTGCAGTTTGCGGGCGCAGCGGCGATCATTTCAGCACTTATCTGTGCGGTCGTCATATTCGGGATCAATCGCGGTCTGGCGCCGTGGATCACCCGCATAGCCATGTCGGAGGAAGAAGAGCGGGATGCAACGGAGAAAATGCTGACAGATATGCTGCATATTGACCAGATCAAGCCTTTTGTCCGCATCGGGATCTCTGCGCTGGCAGCATTTGCGGCGGGCTGTGTCACCTCCCTTGTCATGCTGCGTGTACAGAAAAACGAGAACCTTTCCGAACAGATACGCGGCTCGGAGTTAAAGCTCGATACGAAGAGATCGCACATTCTCAGAAACAGTGTGATCGCAGTTGCCGGTGCATTTGTCCTCGTTATCGCAGGACTGCGGATATACAGCGTTTCCGCCTTCCGCCATGACCGGAAGGAATACGCAAAGGCCGGCTATCTGAACCTTGTGGACGCAAACGGCTTTAAGATGAACGTCTACTCCACAGGTGCGGAGCACGGAAAGCATACCATTGTCGGGCTTGCGGGCATGGGCGTCAACAGCTTCCCCATCGTCACAACGGAGCTGAATGCACGGCTCGGCAAGGAGAATACACTGGTCTATCCCGACCGCGCAGGCTACGGCTTCAGTGATGATTCCTACAAAAAACAGACGCTCGGACAGGTCGTGGAGGATTACCGCACCGGTCTGAAAAATGCCGGGTTTACAGCACCCTATGTGCTTATGGTGCATTCCTACGGCGACTACTATGCGCTGTGGTGGCAGATACATTATCCCGACGAGGTCGAAGCAATCATCATTTTAGACGGCACATGGCTTGCGAAAAATGATTTCTGGGATTCATCGACGATCGACGAATTCCCTTCGGAATCTGCTGCGTATGCCGAAGCACGCAGGTTCTTCCTGCGGTCATGGCTCGGTCTTGACAGACTGTTCCCTGTCGAATCACCTGATGAATGCAGATACGGCAAATCGCTCTTTTCCGAGGAGCAGCTCGCACTCTGGGATATGACGGAATACCCTGAAAACAGCGCAGCACTGCTTTCTGAATTAGCGAATGAGCAGGGAGCAGCCCGTGAACTGCGGGAGATCCTGCACCCGACCGATACCCCGAAGCTCTACTTCTCAACGATGTATACCTGCGAAGAAGATATCCGCGAATATATGGAATTCCAGAAAGCAGATTACGAAGCATCCGGACTGGAATACAAGATGAATATTGAAACTGCTGCAAAAGCAGAATGGAAACGCGATGCCTGGGGGTATCAGGATATCTATGACAATTACCTGACACCGTTTCTGGAGAAGTGCGGAAATTACAGGCTCGTATCTATCGGCGGCGACCACGGATTATTCTTTGCACAGAAGCCGGACGAGGTAGCGGATACGATACTTGACTTCCTTGCAGAAACGACAGAATAACGAAGCTGAAGACCGGACATACAAAACAAAGCCCTGAGAAATGCTCTGTGCATATCTCAGGGCTTTGACCTTACGGTCAGCCTGTGTGCTTTCTTATCGTATATCGTCTTACAGCAGCAGCTATCAGTATCAGGAACAGTATATCGAGCATCAGTCCCATAATGACAGCCGACTGACCGCCCCATATCCATACCTTCTGATAGCCGAAGCCCGGATATCCCATCAGGACACCGAGAATATACGGCAGAGCTGATGAAAGGCAGAGCAGCGGTATCAGTACAGCGAGCCTTACGCCAAGCAGCGCCTTCTCTTTTCTGAGAGAGCCTGTCCTTTTAGTCAGCCGCTTTTTCTGCCTGAGCATCATTATCAGCGCCAGTAACGATAATGCCAGAGCTGCGGCCGACAGAACGGATGCGATGGTGTCTATGATCAGCATATCACATCTGACTATATCGGTATACATACCGCGTCCCGTAAGGCTTTTGTAGCAGCTGTCCATTGCGTACCACTGAGTATTTGCGGTCGAATTGCAATCCGTGAAAACAGCCGTATCCTTTCCGGGATCTATTATGACCTGAGCCTTAAATGTAGGATTCCAGCCGCCGTGTGCGATGACTCCGTTATCGTAGATATACCAGCCGTTGAAATAGCTGCCGCCGGGCTCGTCGCTTATTATGCCGTCACGGGGACAATGTTCTCTTATCTTTTCATGAGATGCAGCGATAGCATTTTTCAGCTTTTCGGGAAGTTCAGTCTGTCCCAGCTGAGCTTTCAGCCACAGAGCCATATCCGATGCCGTTGTAACTACAAATCCCTCTCCTTCCGTGCCTTTTGGATGAGGATCGTTGTAGGGCTTTGGTCTGCCCCGGAAATATATATATCCTTGTGCAACAGGGATATCATAGCCGCTGTGAGTCATGCCTGCCGGCTGCATGATCTCCCTTACCACGTATTCGTCAAAGGGAACGCCGCTGACGGTTTCCACAAGATATGCAAGGATACAGTAACCAAGATTGCAGTATTCAAAGGTCTCCCCCGGAGGATATCTCAGCTCCAGATCTTCAGCGATACGCGCTATCTCTTCTTCGCCTGCATCCGCATCTGCAGGATACTCAGCCATTGTTGCTGCATTGGGTATACCTGAGCAGTGATTCAGAAGCTGCCATATCTTTATATCCGCGTCCTGTCCCTTGTATGTTACGTGCCACCAGGGGATGTACTGTGAAATGCTGTCCTCTATGGAAAGCCTGCCCTCCTCCTGAAGGAGCAGAACGGCCAGAGCCGTAAAAGCCTTTGAGCAGGAGCCTATATGTACAGGAGTATCTTCCGTCATGGGAGTCTTATCCCTGATATTGGCATAACCCCAGTTCCTGAATCCGGTATCAGTACCTTTGACAGCCGCAACAGCAAGTCCGGGAGTTTTATCCGTATCCATCGAACGCTCAATATAGGAGATCCATTCCTTGTCATTCAGCACAGTATCTGTCTCCGCAGCATATGCAGGCATCTGCATACCTATGATGACCGACAATACCGTTATTACTGTTACTGCCTTATACAGCAGTTTCCTTATCTGTTTCATATCCTACCTCTGTTTCTTCTGCCTTCCGGAATGTTCAGAGCCGTGCGGCTTTCTTATCATCCATTATAGCACATCGCAGTTATTGTGTAAATACATGAAACATGACCGGTATTTGCTCCCGCCGATTGACCTGCCCCTCCTGATATGGTATAATTATCCTGTATACCGCATACAGGAGGCGATAGAATGGAACTGCGACTGCTGGAATACTTCCTGACAGTTGTCCGTGAGGAAAATATATCAAGGGCTGCCGGGGTACTTCATGTGACACAGCCGACGCTCAGCCGTCAGATGAAGGAGCTTGAGGAAGAGCTCCATACCACGCTTTTTATCAGGGGAAAAAGACTCACCCTGACGGATTCCGGCGTTATGCTCCGAAGACGTGCCGAGGAAGTCGTGTCGCTGATGAACAAGATAGACAGCGAATTCCGCGAACAGGAAGAGATAAGCGGAGTCATTTCCGTCGGCAGCGGCGGCCTTATGGCAGCAAAGATACTGCCGGAGCTCATAGAGCATTTCCGTGAGCGCTATCCTCTTGTCAGCTTTGAGATGATAACAGGCAACGCCGACAATATCAAGGAGCGCCTTGAACACGGCCTGCTCGACTTCGGTTTTCTGCTGGAGCCGGTGGATATTGAGAAGTTCGATTACCTTCGCCTGCCGGTAAAGGAAAGATGGGGAGTCCTACTGCCTGCGGATCACAGATTTGCTTCCGGAAAGGCTGTGACACGGGAACAGCTAAGAGAGCTGCCACTTGTGGTAACGAGCCGCAACGCTTTGAGGAGTGAGATAGAGGAATGGCTCAGGTATCCCGTATCGGAGCTTGACATTGTGGCGACACATAACCTTATCAACAACGCCGCCCCCCTTACCGAGCGGGGAGTCGCCTGCGTACTGACGATAGAGGGGGCGGTGGATATGTTTGATCCCGCCCGCTTTGCCTTCCGACCTCTGAAGCCGGAGCTTTCCATGACATCAGTTCTTGCCTGGAAGAAGCTGAGCCCCTATTCCGGTGCAGCAGGAAAATTCCTTGAATACATCAAAGCTATACATTCTGAGCATACTTGAGTATAAAATATAAGCATTTTACATATATCAGATATTGTGTTATAATGAGTACAGGAAATAAAACTGTACTCATTTTCTTTTTGCGGAGGTGACCGGATGAAGGTGACGATCCCGGAAATAACCGGTAATGAGCTTGCCGCGCTGCTCAGAAGCTCGGGAATGACAGATGAGGAGATAAAGTCATTCCTTGAAAGCTGTGAGAGCGGCTGCGGCTTTGCCGAAAAGCTCCGTATCCTGCGGAAAACACGTAAGGCGCTGCTTGACAGGATCCACGAGAAGCAGGCGGTGCTTGACAAACTCGATAATCTGATATGGTGTACTGAACACGGAGGTGGAAAATGAAAAAGCTGTTTCTATTGCTTACAAGTATCGCAGTTCTGGGCTTTGCCTCATGCGCCCCTGACTCGGAAAGCACTTCGATACCCACTGAGGCGACTGCCCTCTCTCTCTCAGAGACAGGCAAGGCTGCGGCCATTTCGCCCGACAGAGCGGATGCCGCATATACCTATACCCTTCAGGATGTTCTGAATCTTCAGGATTTTCTTCTGACAAAGCCTACTGAGGAGGATCTGACGGGAAAGCCCTATGATATGAACGGCGACGACCGCTGGGACGTATTCGACCTTTGTATGATGAAGCGGGAAGTGCTTGAAAAGAAGGAAACTCCGGCTGGAGGCGATACCCTTGTGGTTTACTTCTCCCGCACCGGAAATACTGAAAAGATAGCAGGCTACCTGACGGAGCTGACCGGAGCGGACAGCTATGCCATTGAAGCGGCCGTTCCTTATACAGACGATGATATCAGGTATCAGGACGATGAGTGCCGTGCAAACAGGGAACAGAACGACAAGACCGTCCGCCCTGAGATAGCAGATCCTGTTGATACGATCGACAGCTACGACACCATATTCCTCGGCTATCCGATATGGTGGGGACAGGAGCCCCGTATCATAGACACCTTCCTTGAAAGCTATGACTTTTCTGATAAGACCGTTATCCCGTTCTGCACCTCTGGCAGCAGCGGCATCGGCACAAGTGAGAAGAACATCGCAGAGCTTGTCCCCATAGGAAAGCAGCATGAGGGCAGACGCTTCCCTGCAAGCGCCACAAAGGACGATGTGAAAGCGTGGTATGACACACTTCCTCTAAGTGAAGGGAATGAAGATATGAAACTGAAAATATCCGTCAGCGGTACGGAGCTGACTGCAACACTTGCCGACAGCACAGCGGCAAAGGAGCTTGCTGAAAAGCTGAAAGCAGAACCGGTAACTGTTACGCTGAATGAATACGGCGGATTTGAAAAAGTCGGAAAGCTGCCGTGGACGCTCACAAGGAGCGACGAGAGCACCGTGACCGAAGCCGGAGACATAATGCTCTATCAGGGCGATCAGATGACGATATTCTACAACTCAAACTCATGGAGCTATACTAAGCTGGGGCATATCGATAATACAACACCGGAAGAACTTGCAGGTCTGTTCGGTGAGGGAAATATCACTATAACACTATCATATTAAAACGGAGGTATCACTATGAACAACGAAAAGCTCACTTTAACACAGGAATGGGACAAGACCTTCCCGAAGTCCGGCAAGGTTGAACACAGGAAGGTGACATTTCACAACCGCTACGGTATCACACTGGCCGCCGATATGTATACTCCGAAGAATACAGAGGGCAGGCTCCCTGCAATAGCTGTCTGCGGACCTTTCGGTGCAGTCAAGGAGCAGTGCAGCGGTCTGTACGCCCAGACGCTTGCAGAGCGCGGATTCCTCACTATTGCTTTTGATCCCTCATTCACCGGCGAGAGCGGGGGAGTGCCCCGTTATATGGCTTCTCCCGACATCAACACTGAGGATTTCATGGCGGCTGTTGACTTCCTTTCCGTACAGGATAATGTGGATGCTGACCGTATCGGTATCTGCGGCATCTGCGGCTGGGGCGGCATGGCAATAAATACTGCCGCTCTTGATACACGTATAAAGGCGACTGTCACAGCTACGATGTATGATATGGCGCGTGTCAATGCCAACGGCTATTTCGATTCCGACGACAGCGAGGAAAAGCGCTATGCCATGAAGCAGAAGCTCAATGCACAGCGCATCGCGGATTACAGGTCGGGAGAATACGCACGCGGAGGCGGCTGTCTGCCCCTGCCCGTTCCCGAAGATGTGCCCTTCTTTGTGAAGGATTACAGCGAATACTACAAGGGCAGGGCATACCACGTACGCTCCCTCAATTCAAACGAAGGATGGAACATCACAGGCTGTATGTCCTTTATCAATCAGCCCATCAACACCTATTCAAACGAGATAAGAAGTGCGGTGCTCATCATCCACGGCGAAAAGGCTCATTCCTGCTATTTCTCAAAGGATGCCTACGCAGCCATGACGAAGGACAGCAGATATACAGACAATAAGGAACTGCTCATCATTCCCGATGCAGTGCATACCGACCTATATGACGGCGGCGGCAGGGATGCTATACCCTTTGACAGGATAGAGGCATTCTACCGTGAATATCTGAAATAAGGAGAAGAACAATGGCAAAAAAGGTACTTGTAATCTCATCAAGTCTGCGTAACAGGAGCAACTCAGAAGCTCTTGCAAGGCAGGCAGCAAAGGGCGCAGAGGACGCCGGACACGAGGTCGAGTTTATTTCGCTGAAGGACAAGACACTGAACTTCTGCAAGGGCTGTCTTGTCTGTCAGAAGACGATGAAGTGCGTTATCAGGGACGATGCAGCAGATATATGCGAGAAGGTGGGCAGCGCAGATGTGCTCATCTTTGCAAATCCCATTTACTACTATGAGCTCTGCGGTCAGCTCAAGACCTTGCTTGACCGCTGCAATCCGCTTTTCCCGGCGGATTACAGGTTCAGGGAGGTATACCTGATAACTGCCTCCGCCGAGGACGGGGACGAGGTATATCAGACAGCAAAAGGCGGTATGCAGGGCTGGGTGGACTGCTTTGAAAAAGCGGAGCTCGTAAAGGTACTGTCAGGCGGCGGACTCAGCGATCCCGACGATGCCGCAGCAAATGAGGAGTACATGAAGGCTGCCTATGAATTAGGCAGGAACGTATAATACGATCACAGGAGGTCTGGATAATGAAGGCACTTATCATCTGTTTCAGCAGAGCCGATGAAAACTACGCTGTCGGCTATATCGACAAGGGAAATACAGAGATCGTTGCAGAGTTCGTCCGGGAACTGACGGGTGCGGATATGTTCAAGGTCGAGCCGGCTGTGCCGTACTCTGCCGACTATCAGACCTGCATCGAAGAAGCAAAGAAGCGTGTAGGTAATGCACCAATAAAGGAGAAGCTCACTGATATTTCCGGATATGATACGGTATTCGTCATGAGTCCCATCTACTGGGGAACTTATGCTCCCGAGGTAGAAACTGCACTTAAAGGCCTGGATTTCAGCGGAAAGACTGTTCGCGTCATCAGTACACATGAGGGTTCGGGGCTCGGAAGTATGGTCTCGGATGTAAAGAGGATGTGCAGGGGAGCTGATGTTGACAGCAAGGGACTTGCGATCAGAGGAAGCTCTGCCGGATCATCGAAAGCAGCCGTTGAAAAGTGGCTGTAAGAAACGGAGCAGGCTATGAGTATAACAGTAAATCTCAGATATAAAGGCAGAAACGGCTCTGCAAAAGCCTTTGCAGAGGAAATGATATCAAGCGGCACTGCTGATGCGATACGCAAGGAGGAGGGGAATCTGCGGTATGAGTATTACCTTTCCTTTGACGATCCCGAAACAGTCCTCCTGATAGACGAATGGACAGATCAGACCGCGATCGACTGCCACCACGCTTCGCCGATGATGCGGAAGATAGCAGAGCTCCGGGACAAATATGACCTTCACATGACTGTGGAGCGATATAAAAGCGATGACAGCGGGCTGCCGGAAAGTGACCGGCAGTTCATCAGAAGATAGGAGGACACAGCTATGAGGGAAAAAATAGTACAGACAGCAGGCAGGGGACAGCTCGGAGAGTTTGCCCCTGACTTCGCACACTTCAATGATGATATCCTTTTCGGTGAGAACTGGAACAATACGGATATCGACTTGAAAACACGCTGCATCATCACAGTGGTTGCCCTTATGTCACAGGGCGTTACGGATAATTCTATCCGCTATCATATCATGAACGCTAAGGATCACGGCGTATCGAAGAAGGAAATGGCAGCGGTCATCACCCATACGGCTTTCTATGCCGGCTGGCCTCACGCATGGGCGGTGTTCAATATCGCAAAGGAGATCTATGCGGACGATGCTCCTGCGGTCTCCGACAAGGAAAGATTCCAGAAAGAGCTGTTCTTCCCCATAGGTGAGCCGAACCCCTACGGCGACTTCTTTGTGGGACAAAGCTATCTTGCTCAGGTATCGGCTGAGCAGATACAGATATGGAATGTAACCTTTGAGCCTGCCTGCCGGAACAATTGGCATATCCACCACGCAAAGAGCGGCGGCGGTCAGATGCTGATATGTGCAGGCGGCCGCGGCTGGTATCAGGAATGGGGAAAGGAAGCAAGAGAGCTCCACCCGGGGGATATTGTCAATATCCCTGCCGGAGTTAAGCACTGGCACGGCGCTGCAAAGGACAGCTGGTTTGCTCATCTTGCCATAGAGATCGAAGGCGAGGACAGCAGCACCGAATGGTGCGAGGCTGTTCCGGCTGAGGATTACAATAAGCTGAAATAGTATAAAAAGGCAGCCCGCGCAGGCTGCCTTCAGCTTTACAAAAAGGTAGTTTCAACAACAAAACCAGACGTTTGGGATCCTAAAGGGGCTTCGTTTCTTTGGTCAGGTCAAGGACAGAAAGTCCTTGTGGGTGGGGAAGAGGGGATGCCCTGCAAGAGAGGCGTCCCCTAAGTAGATATAGATTTTTTGACAGACTGAGGAGCCGCCCCTGAGGACGGCTCCTTTTTCCGGTATATTATCCGCCGAACATCCTTCCGATGAGTGAATTGATCTGATCAATAATGATCTGGAAAGGATTGGCCGTGAACTCATCGAGCCACTGGTCTTCGTCGTAGTCCGGAACGTCATTCGGATTTCCGGTGAGAGTGTCGATAGCGTCAAGCGAATAAGTCTTGATATCCAGCAGCTTTTCAAGATTCGTCATCTTGAGCGCACTTGCGAAGCCGCCGAGTGCATCGAACTTTGCACCGTTGAGCAGGCTCTTGATGTAGTCTAGAGTGCCCTGTATGTTCTTGACTGTGAACTGTCTGAATTCCTCCAGCTTCTCAGGTCCGCCGCAGGTGCAGTCATAGATCCAGAATGCTGTATCGTAGTATATCTGGAAGCCTCTTGCGAGGGCCTTTCCTGCGTCGATGGCCTGCAGCGCTCCGCCGAACTGTGTTGCAGGTCCGGGCGAATGTATCTTGTACGTCGCCTGAGCAAGGCTTACTGCGGAGAGGCCGAGATTTACCCTGAACAGCAGCATATTGATCTGGAAGAGCAGGTCGAATGTTAGAGTCTTGCCGCCTGCCGTACCGTCGGAGAGCATATATGAAGCAACGCCAGTCCTGAGGTCGGTAACGGTGTAGGCTGTACCTGTCCAGTCGCCTATGGTGACGTTCTTTGATACAAGTCTTACAGCGTAGCCCTGGTTCACAAAGTCCCTGACCTCGTTCTTCACAGTTTCGCTCACGTCGCATTTATCCAGCTGCTCCTCAGCGTTCTCTGCGAAGATATAGGGTGTGGGGATGTCGTTCTCCTCGGCTGCCTCGAATACTCTCAGTGTGGAGATGCCCGAGAGGGTATCGTCGGTAAGTGTCTCCCATACGCTGCCCTCATTGTAGGATTCGCTGGCGCATACTGCTGAATTGAAGCATATCTCGCTGCGCTTGCTGCCGTCGAAGCTGACTGCTGAGTAGTTGTTGTAGGCGGCATCTATGAAGAAGGCACCGTTGCTGAGCTTATCAGTAACTCCGAGTATGTTTTCCGGCCTGAACTCATATCCGGTGAATGCGAGACCGAGCTGTCTGTTGCGCTGCACGTTGTATACGTGCTCCAGTGCGGCTGCATCGTTGTCGCAGAGTGCGAAGTAGTACTTTCCTGCATAGTCGAGGAAGGCACCTGCAACTGTGACTGACAGCGGATCGCTGTTCTCTGCCTCAAGCTCTGCGCGCTTCACTCTTGCCTGAGCGAAGTCTGCATCGCCTACGGTTATTCTCTGGTAGTCAAGGTTCACTGCATACACCGAGCCGCAGAACACGTCATCGGTGAGTATGGTCGTGCCGCTGCCGTTGGTGATGGTCGTCAGCATCTTCTGCATGGAGCCGAGCTGTGCTGACTTTGTTCCCCTGAGAGAGACCGTTTCCTGATTGTCCCTTGAAAGGAGTATCTCCGGTATGACGTTCATCATGTATGCAGGGACATCGGTGAGAGTGCCGTACTGCCCGAGCAGAGCGCTGTCCTCCTCCGAAGCCGGTATATAGTGTATGAATATCTGGTCGTAGTAAAGCTCCGGGAGGGGCTTGTCAAGCAGCTTTTCCCCGTTGATCTCGATAGCGAGCCTGTCCTCCATGTCTGTACCGCTCACCTCTGCAAACGTCTCATCTTCTGATACAACAACATAGGGGAGAGTCAAAGGAAGATATAAGTCGGTGTTTTCGATTATCGTCCTTGAATAGATCTCTGTTATGTTCTGCGGCTCATAGCCCTCACGGTACATCGCAGGGTACATATCAGCAAGCTGCTCGGCATCCTGTATGATCTTTGTCTGCTGCTCAGTATAGTTGTCCTCGTATAGTGAACTCTCTACAAGCAGCTCCTTGAATGCCGGATCAAGAGGTATCCATAGCCTGTCGCCTGCCTGATCGCCTGCACCTCTGTAATCGGTATAGGGTATCAGCGCCTCGGTCCAGATGTGCTCCATGATGTAGCCTGTGAGAGCGCCGTTGTTCGTCACGCCCTTTACGTCCTTGTATCTTGCGGAGAGTATGCGTCCTGCACTCTCTGCGTCTGCCGCACCTGTTATGGCGACGGCCTGTTCTGCGGTTATCTGTATATGTCCTTTCACGAAGCGTGCAGGCATTCCTGCCGAGCGGAGCATCTGTATCAGCAGACATGACTGGTCAACATCGTTTCCGCCGAGCTGTTCCAGCGTCACGAGGGCGCCCTTCTTCGAGCCGGCATAGGCCTCATAGGCAACGTTGTTGCGGACGTATTTGAAGATCGCGTCCGCGCTGCCGAGCTCCTTTGCCACATCGGCTACCTTTGCGGGTATGTCTGTGCTGAGGTACTCTGAGTAGTCCTCCTTGCCGGATGCTTTTTCCGGAGCCTTTGTCTCCTGCTTCTCCGGTGCCTCCGTGGTTTCGGGAGAGCTGTTCTCAGGCGAGGAGTTGGCGGCTGCATTGGAGCGGTGCATGGCTGTGTCGCCGTAGACTATCCTTTCAAGGAGAGCCGTGTCGCCCTCTTCTGGATGACCGCTTCTTATCCTGTCAACTGCTGCAAGAGCCTCTGCCGCCCTGCTGCGTACACTCAGCTCGAAGGCCTCGCGTCTCCGCTTCATCTCCGGATCGCTGCCGGTATAGGGAGATGCATCGAGCCTTTCCAGCTCTGACTGTATGAAGGCTGATATCTCGTCCGTGCAGGCGAGTATGGCGGCGCTGTCCTTTTCGCTGACAGCCGTACTGAGCAGCTGAACTGCCGCTTCCTCCGGCGAGGGAGTATATTCCTCTGACCTGACGGGCTCGCCGGGAATGAAGTCCTCCGTTTTCAGCTGTGAGGGATTCTCCGGTATCCTGCGGCGATTTGACTGGGCGATGATACCGTATCCTGCGCCTATGAGTATCGACGACAGCATCGCCGCAGCGAGTATGCCGGAGATTATCCTTGCTTTTTTACCTCGTCTTCTCATTACTGTCATCTCCCTTCATCCTGGCCATTCCTTCCTCGCGGCCCGATACTGCTGCATTCCAGCCGGCCTCCCTGTCGGTCTCGCCGGTGGACATGAATGCGTAGTAGGCAAGTATGGAGCTTGCGTCCGAGGAATCTATCTGCCTGTCTGCCTTTGCGGTGAGCTGGTTCTCCTCTGAGTATACATCCTTGTCAACGTCGGCAAGGAATGCTGCGAGCTCCTCGGGATCGTATGCCTGATTCTCTGAGCTGTCTGTTCTGAGAAGGAAGGTCTCCTCCGGCTTTCCGCCTGTTGATACCTGTGCGTAGTAGTTGAGTACAGCGGAGGCATCGACTGAATCAGTGATGTTGCTGAGGTCAGCATCTCCCTTGACTCCGATGCAGGCCGTGAATCCGACCTGTGTTCCGTCCTTCAGGAGGAGAGGTGCACCGTTGTAGAAGGCCTTTATGCTGTATGCAAAGTCTGTCTGCTCCTCGTCGTAGACGTCGTGGGGAGTGCTCTTGCCCTTCTTCTCGTCCCTGAGAACGATAAGAGCGGGATCAAGCTCCGAGCTCTTTGTCTCGCCGCCGCTGACAACGGTCAGCTTCATGCCGCTGAGTATGGACTTGTCAAATTCCCTGTGATCGTGGTTGAAGAAGAATGCCTTATCGGGCATATCTCCCTCAGCGTAGGATATATCGGGAACAGCTTCCTTCTTTTCCTCAACCGAGAATGCCGCTGTATCGGAGGCAAGCTCCGCGCCGTCCTGTGTAACGACGGCAACTGCGGTGTATTCCCCGGCGCTGAGAGTGCGTGCTGCAACAGCGTCTGCAAAATCGATATCGGCCTGAGGATTCATGGAGCTTATATCCCTGCTGAAGGAGGTGACGGGCTTGTCCGCCGAGTCATATACCGTGACACTCAGCTCAAGGTCGTTCTCGACCATGTTGCTGCTCTGGTTGTATACCACGCATTTAAGGTTCACGGGATCGGATACGTCATACACCTTCTTGTCGCTGGTGATGTCGTCAGCGATGCTCCTGTCGCCGGCTATCTTGAATCCCGCCTCAGCGGATGCAAGGAGCCTGCCGTCCTTTGTCCAGCTTATCACGGCCTTGTATCTGCCGTGCTGCTCTGCGGGTATCTCCCATGTTCCGCTGTGAGCGAGAGACTTGCCCGCATCGAGCTTTGTCTCTGCCTTTTCGGATATGGTTGCAGTGAGGTTGTCGAATTCATCGCGTATCTCAACTGTGCAGTCCGCAGTCAGACCTAATGGCTTTGCCAGAGTATCGGCATCTATCGTTACTGTCTCACCGGGAGCATAAAGGCTCTTGTCGGTCTTTATATGAGCGGTGAGATCAAGTGCGGCAACGGGGAGAATGGTCTCCTCGCTGATGTTGTCTGCCTTGTCAACTGCGAATACGTGTATGTATGAATCTGCGTCAAGATCTTCAGTACTGAGCTTAATGGAAGCAGTACCGTTCTTGCCGGCCGGGGTGATGTCCTGTACGTGTTCGTTGTTCTCGTCATACCTGATCAGCTCCGGTGATGGCTTGTCAGACGGGCTCACGACAGCAGTGAAGCCTGCAAGGCCGCTTATAGCTTCGTGGGAGAAGGTGTCTGAGGAGATGCTCTTTCCGTCTTCGCTGTATGGCAGGGCGACGAGGTTGTAGTCGTATACGGTGCCGTTGTCCTTTGAGCCTGCCTTGACCGTGATAGTGCCGTCTGACAGCGTGGTCTCAGCGGAGGGCTTGTCGGGTGCGGCAAGGTCATAGAAGGACCTGTCCACGGATGATGTGGCTGCTGTGAGCTGATAGAGGTAGAATATGGTGTTTGCGAGCACCTTCCTCTCATCGTCGCTTGCAGCACCGCCGCTGTGTCCGGTCTGAATCATGCCGAGATTGTTCTTTGTGGCAAGATAGAAGTTTGAATGTGCGCCGCTCTCCTCGTCAATGAGCTGTATGGTATCGAGCGTCATCCATTCGTCGGCGTCATACTTTCCGCCGATGAACTGGCCGAAGGAGTGGGTGGAGGGTATCTCAAGGGTGCCTCGTATCTCCCAGGGATAATTCGTGAGAGTGCCGAGCTTTACTACCGATACGCTCCTTGCCTGTATGTTGGACTCATCATTCTTTACAAGAAGTCCTAACTGGTCGGCGAACTTGCAGAAATTGTAATGGCCGAAGTTGGAGCAGATGGTATCGTGTCCGAAAAGTATACCTCTTCCGCTGTCGGCGAAATCCTGCATGACCGCATAGGATTCGTCATTGAGGTCGAAATGGCTGTTGCAGTCCCATGCGCCGAAGTAGACAACGTCATACTTCCAGCTTCCGTCGCTGTACTTCATATAGGATTCCGGATCATTGTTGAAATCCCTGAAGTATACCGAACCGATATCAAAGATATTCTTTCCGGCGGGAGTGTCCTCGTTCTCCAGAGGCTCCTTCATCCATTCCTCGAATATGGAGCCGTAGCCCAGGTAGGAGCTGCCGTTGGGGTATACGTTCAGAACACGGATATGATCGGTCTCATTCCAGATAGGACGTATCTCCCAGCCCTTTCCCTCCTCGCGGCGGTAGAGCTGATAGTTGTACTTCTCATGCTCAGTGCTGATATTGTTCCAGTTCATATCGATGTATGAACCGTCCTCGCTCTTCTCGCATACGAAGACGAGATCCTGAACCGGCTTGGAGATGACCTCCACCTTCTTCTCAGCCTCAGCCATCCTGTTTCCTTCCGCATCGCTGAGAACTGCTGTGACGGTTATCTCTCCGGGCTCGTCGGCAACGAAGGAGATGATGTCATTCGTTCTGAACTGCGGCATACTTGCTGACTTTCCGTCAACCACCTCGGCGGAGACGGCTGCAAGATCCTGTGCAGGCAGAGTGATCTCAGCGCTCTCCTCACATAAGGTCTCTCCGTCCCGGACGGCTGTGAGAGTCACAGTGCCGGTGAAGTCGGTGTTGGAATCGTAAACTATGGCCGCCTTTCCGGAGACATTTGTCTCCTGTCCGGCATATATCATCATGCTGTTGAGTATGGGGGAGAACCACATGATATCGCAGTACTCCGGAGCCTCCGTAGGTTCTTCGGGATCGGCCGGCTCTGTGGGAGTTTCCGGCCCGGTCACGCGCGGTGCCAGTATCTCATAGTCGTATACCGAGGTGAAGAGAACCGTGTCCTCGTAGATGCACTCCGATTTGAAGGTATACTTGCCTTCAGCATCTGCCGGTATGTCCACTGTCAGCAGTTCGACCTCATGGTAGATGCTGCTCTTCCTGAGACTGCAGTTCTGTGTGTTCTCCGCTATGAGCTCCTTGCCCTTGTATACCTCTGTTTTCAGCTGAGCCGTGATGTCCTTGTTGGCGGCGTAGGCTATCCTTCCGGTAGCGGTAACAGAGGAGGGAATGCCGGCAAGTCCGCAGGATCTGTCGAGGGATATGGTATATCCGCTGACCTCTGCGGCGCTTGTTATGGTCTCGCCCGGCTCTATTACAAGGTCAAAGACCTCACGCCTGAGTACGGTATCGCCGTCACACAGGTCGATACAGGCCTTGAGCGTGCTGCCCTCGCCTTCGATTAGACGGAAGGTGCCGGCCTGCACCTGCATGGTGTTATTTTCGGGATCAAGGGTGATATTGGAGGAGTTGGTGTAGACCGTCTTCCCCTCGTTCTCCACTGTCATGCGGAGGATGTAGTCTGCTTCGACAGCTGCGGAGTAGGCGATATCCGTAACGGCAGTCACGCTCTGTGCTTCGCCGGCCTTGCCCTTGTCAGCCGTAAGCTCTGACTTGACTGATGTCACCTGCACCATTTTCCCGGGATCGAGCATACACAGCAGCCTTACAGCCAACTGAGTGCAGTGTATGCTGTCAGCAAAGCTGCCGTTCTCCTTCTGTGCATCCTTCAGCTTTTCGAGAAGGTCTGCCTGCTGCAGCTCACTGCTGTACTGATACAGAGCCATATCACGCCACAGGGCTGCCTCTGTATCCTCATCGGTATAGGTATCAGGGGCAGACTTCCTGAGGTATTCAGCCATCGGTCCGAGACGCTTCCCGGGCTCCCCGTCTTCTGCAAGCATCTTCTGATCGAAGAGACTGATATCGTATACAGCCATGGCGGTAAGCAGATCGCTGCTCCCGGAATTGCTGTTATAAGACAGGGAGCCGTCCTCACGCACCTGCGAGAAGATGTACTCCACAGCCTTTTCTGCGTATTCGTACCAGCCATCCGTAGCCTGATATCTTACGATATAATCCAGAACAAGGAGAGTATCGTATACATCACTGGAGTAGCCCTTTGCTATGCCCCAGCCTCCGTCGGGATTCTGCTGGTTGGATACGAGGTCAAAGATGGGGCCCGGATCGTTGAAAGCCGCGGCCTGACGTGCGATGACATCTGTGTTGTCCAGCCGGAAGCTGCTGCCGGCCCATTCAGCCCACGGTGAGTAATCATGGGGATCTTCAGTCATGAGGATGACGCTGATCGCATCGAATGTGTCATTGACAGTCCTTGCATCTCCGACACTTCCGTCACCGTTGTCGCGGCTGAGTATATAAGCCGCACAGCCGTCTATAACTTCGCTGTAGGCTGTCTTCATATCAGCCAGCGACGAACGGGTGACGGAGAGCCCGGAAACCGCGCCGCAGTTCGCAGTCATCACTGATGCGGCGACAAAAGCAAGTGCTTTTCTGACTCTGGTCATCTGCTTTTCCTCCTTTATAATATTTTCTTTCCCGCAATACCGGCTGCCGTCCATGTTGGGACGCACAGCCGGACTGACACCCTGCGGGTGCTTATACTGATATTATCTGCACTTATGTCCCGAGGCAGCCTCGAAGTTGTACTTTACTATGCCGAGGTCTATCTGAGCCATACCGCCGCCGTCGGTGGTTATGACAGCCTCCTCGCCCTCCATTTCAACGAAGAATTTCTGCTGGTTCAGAGCAGTCGGAGCCATCATGGCAGCTATCATGCCTGCCTTGAACCATACGGGCATCTCCTCCTCGGGGACGCTGCAAAGCCTTGCAAAGGACTTGGAACGATGCTTGTTGCCCTCATTCAGACCGTAGCCTATGGCGATGATGCAGACGAGCTTCTCCTCATCCCCGATGACAGCGCCGCAGTTTTTTCTGCTGAAGCTGCCGCCTATCCAGCAGGTATTGAGCCCCATCATCTGTGCAGCGATAACGAGCTTTTCGCCGTAGTATCCGCCGCGCTCATTGAGGTCTGTCAATGACTTGTTTCCGACAATGGCGATGTAGTTTTCTGCGTTCCTGAATTTGCTGAATCTGGCGAGGATGGAGTCAAGGCATCGCGGCTCGTCATAGATGATCTGGATGTTCAGACCGCTCTCCTCGTTGGTCTCGCTGATAAGTGCGTTCAGCTTGTCCCGGAGCTCTGCTGAAACGGGCTCCTTCTTGTACTGTCTTACGCTGTGACGTTCTCTGATTGCATCTCTGATGTTCATTGTTATTACCTCTTTTCCTTGATGATAGGATATACATCCTGATAATAGTATTATATCACAAATTTTACATGATTTCAACAATTATTTTTGCTTTTATGTGTAATCTACTTGCTTTTTTCCTGTGCCGGTGGTATAATATCAATGTACAGCGCGGTGTGCTGCCTCAGGGGAAAATACAGGAATTCGGAGGCTCATACCGGCGGCTGATGACAATAATGATATAGGAGGACATTATGAAAAAAGCAGTATCATTCCTTGCAGGCCTCGCTTTATTGCTGAGCTGTGTCCCTGCATCAGTAAGTGCAGAGGAGGCAGTCCCAGCAGATATCGGGCAGGCCGCTTACGACCAGCTCATGGAGGTCTCATGGAAGTACGACAAGGACAGCAACAACATCATTACCATGGAGGAGCTGAAGCAGGCTGAGCTGATCAGCCTTGACCTCACAGGCGTTGAGGATATCTCATGGTTTGCAGACCTCGACAAGTGTACAAGAGTGCTCATCTCAAACGGCGATATCACAGATTTCTCAGTGCTGAAGGAAATGGATTCCCTGACCGATCTCTTCCTCGATAAGATACCGATCGACGATATATCCTTCATAAAGGAGCTGGAGCTCGATATCTGCGAGATAACGGATATGCCGCAGATAGATCTTGACAAGAGACTTGCTGTCATGCGCTGCCCCGATGTTACGCTGGAGAAGGGATACATGACAAGGATAGGTGCTTATCCTGACAACATACTCTGGAAGCATGAATACAGCGTAGTCATTGATGATCCCTCCGTTGCCGAGGAAAGTGGCAGCAACTGGTCTGTATTCGGGCCGATAAGAGGTATCTACGCAGTTTCTCCCGGAGAGACAGACTACCACGTCATAGTTGACGGGGAGGAGCGCTTCAAGGGACATATCACAGTCACAGAGCAGGATGTTTACGCACCTGCCCTCCGTGATACAAAGGCAGAGACCAGGTTCGATATCCTTTCATGGGACAAGGCCTACGGTATGCTCCGTGACGGCACGCTCTACGGCATACAGGGCAAGGATATAAACGTCATAGAGACAGATGTGAAGGACTTTATGTATGCTTCCTCCAAGGCACGCATGAATCAGAGCTACACCACTGATCTGCTTCTCAAGAATGACGGCACGCTCTACGTCAACAAGGAGCCTGTTACGGATCAGAAGTTCAGTGCCATCGCATTTGAGAGAGCAGTGACTGAGGACGGACAGCTATGGGTGCCCTACAAGATCGAAAAGATGCCGTGGGTATACAAGATAGCGGATAATTTCAGGGAATTTCCCGCTGACGGCAAGGAGTACTACATCTCAAAGAGCGGAGAGGTAGTGTACTATTACTACAGGATCAACGATGACGAAAAGGCTGAGGTAACAGTCACACCCACCGGAATAATGAACCCAAAGTGGTCAATGGGCGGTATATTCATCGACGAGAACGATGTTCTCTGGTCAGTAAGAGCGATAAGCGGTGTTGCCGAGCCCCACAGGATAGCTGAGAATGTCGAGAGCGTAGGAGACTATTACACGGAGAGCGGTACAGCCCGCTGCTATAAGACCTTTGACGGACACTACTACGACTTCGGCGGCGAAGAGGAAAAGGTCACCGGTGAACAGAAGGAGAATGACTACAGCTATCGTTATTATAACGGCTTCAAGCTGGACTACTATGCTCCGGCAACGGAGACAGCATACTGCATCATCTCCGATGAAGATGTGCTTGCGGTAGAGTGGCACGATCAGCACTTCTCCATGAGCGGTGTTGAAAAGGTCATCACACGCCGGTCTGACAAGGAGAGCGGACAGAACTATATGTTCATCCTCCGCAGGGACGGCAGCATCTGGCGTTACTGCCTCGAGACAAAGGAAATAAAGGAAATGACACTTCCGGGGGCAGCCGAGCAGCCCGCCACGCAGCCTGCAACACAGAGGCCTACTCAGCCCGCAACGCAGAAGCCTACTCAGCCTGCAACGCAGAAGCCTACTCAGCCTGCAACACAGAAGCCCACGCAGCCTGCAACGCAGAAGCCCACTCAGCCCGCAACGCAGAAGCCTACTCAGCCTGCAACGCAGAAGCCTACTCAGCCTGCAACACAGAAGCCCACGCAGCCTGCAACGCAGAAGCCCACTCAGCCTGCAACACAGAAACCCACACAGCCAACTGTATCCGGAGATATCAGCGGTGACGGCAAGTTCAATATAGCCGATGCTGTAACGGTCCAGAGCTGGCTTCTCGGCGACAGCTCCGTGAAGATGAAGAACTGGAAGGCTGCTGACTTTGTAAGTGACGGTGTGCTCGATACCTTCGACTACGTTGTGATGTGCCGCAGACTTACAGAAAAAAAGTAATATATGATGAAAGACCTCCTGCGGGAGGCCTTTCTTTATTATTAACTGTGCTTGCATACATCCGGCTTATATGGTATAATGAATGCAAGGCATTCATTATAATTGATCTGAAGCCCTTGCAGATACGCAGATCAGAGATCTGCTCCCTGCATATCGGGCAATTATACCATATGCGCTTCGCTTATATGGTATAATGAATGCAACAGCATTCATTATAATTGATCTGAAGCCCTTGCAGATACGCAGATCAGAGATCTGCTCCCTGCATATCGGGCAATTATACCATATGCGCTTCGCTTATATGGTATAATAGTAAATAACAACTTTTTCGGAGGGTTCGGATGACTGAGAAAAAATCAGAGCGGCTGTATGCGGTGCTGCTTGCAGCAGTTATCATCATACAATGCCTGACGCTTGTATATATATTCCAATTCAGGCGGACATCATATCACGAGGATGAGGTATTCAGCTACGGTCTGTCCAACAGCTACAAATACCCCTTTCTCTACGGAAGCGCTTCCTATGTGCCGGATAATTATGATGTATGGCTGACCGGCGATACCTTCAGGAACTATATCCGCACGAACGAGGAGACAAGGTTCCGCTATGACTCGGTGTGGTCGAATCAGGCGGAGGATCTTACGCCGCCGCTGTATTATACTGTACTGCACACCATAAGCTCTGTCAATACCGGCAGCTTTTCATGGTGGTACGCCTTTGCGATAAACCTTGTATGCTTTCCTGTCACGGCTGTCTTCCTGTATATGCTGTCGGCTAAGCTGAGCCGCTCAAAGCTGACAGCTCTGCTGGTCTGTGCATTCTGGGGCTTCACTCTCATCGTACAGAGCAACTTCATCTTTCTGAGAATGTATGCCATGGCTACAATGTTCACGGTGATGTACGGGTATATGAGCCTGAGACTCGTCTGCGGTGACAGGCTTACAGTACGCGGCGCTGTGCTTACAGGTCTCGTTGTTTTCCTCGGGGCTATGACGCAGCATTTCTTCCTTGTTTCTGCCTTCTTCCTTACCGCTATGGTATGCCTGTGGCTGCTGATAAAGAAGCAGTCCGGCGATTTCTGGAAGCTGGGGATCTCTGCGCTGGCAGGAGTCCTGCTGTCATTTGCGGTATTTCCGGCGGCTATCGATCATTTCAAGCCCGGCAGGGTAGTTATGAGCGAGGAGCCTGACAGGCTCTTCCAGATGCGTATCATGGGCTGGCAGATAATGAAGAACACCACCGGCATCGACTACATAAATCCCGATATAATGATATATGTCGTCGCCGTTCTCGGTGTGCTGATACCCATATCTATCCCGCTTATCTTCCTGTTCAGGAACGAGCCGTGGATGAAGAGATTCAGATCAGGTCTGGCAGCGAACACAAAGGCCTTCTTCAAAGAGAAAAAGCTGCTGCGTGCAATATCTCCGGCTGCAGTGATGCTGCTGATACTCTGCGCCGCCTACTATGTCATAGTATCCGGCACCTACTACTACAACGACTTTGACGAGGACAGTGAGAGGTACTACTATCAGATAATACCTTTCATAGTTATGCTGGCTGTATGGTTCGTCATGAGCCTCATAGGGCACATAAGGAAGAATGCAGTCAGACGCACGTTCAGCGGACTGTTTGCCGCCGGGCTTGCCGCCCTCCTCGTCTTCCAGCACGTTCTCTACGATCCGGTATACCTGAAGACTGCAAATACCGAGAACGGCTATATCCGTGAGTACACAGCGGATAAGGACTGCATCCTCCTGTCCTATTCCGCGATCTTCCTGCCTGTATTCACCCTCATGCTCGAGGATGCAAATGATGTTTACTTCACTATCTTTGATGACGGAGGCTATCTTGAGGAAAGACAGCTTGCCGAATACCAGAAGCTCTTCGACAGGGACGAGCCTTTCATACTTCTCCTTGATGAGTCGGCATTCTGCAAGGAGGAGGATCAGTATTCCGATGACCTCCTGTTAAAGGCTCAATACCGGGAGTATATGACAGAGAAATACATACTTGAATGGTTCGGTCAGAAGTCCGGACGCAGGGCAGAGCGCCTTACTGCGGAGACCGCCCATGTGAACACGGTGGTCGCATTCCGGTTCGATCCGCCGCAGGACTGACAAACGGAAGGAGAAAACAATGGAGCAGAAGACATACAAGATACTGCTTGTCATTCTGGCATCGGTGAGCTTCGTGCTCGCCTTCGTATGTGCGTGTCTGGGCGTTGCCCTGCACAGGTCGAAGGAGGCCGTACAGACCTCTGCGGAGATGTACGACGGCGGAGAAGTCAGAGTGCGCCCCTATATAGAGAAGGAGGAGACCTTCTACCAGTACGTAGGCAAGAAGATACTATCCCACGATTCCACCCTCGGCGAGATATTCGTTCCGGTCTATGCGGACGTGCCCGTCAGCACCTTTGATCCCTCGTGTCTCGTTGAGCGTGAGGGCAGGCTCGAATACAAGGAGGGCGGCAATCTCACAGCACTTACCGGAATAGATATTTCCGGACATCAGGGTGATATCGACTGGGCAAGAGTCAGGGAGTCAGGCGTCAGCTTCGCCATGGTGAGAGCAGGCTACCGCACCTATGGCGGCGGTATACTAACCATAGACGATTCATTCCGCGACAACATAATCGCCGCACAGTCGGCAGGCATAGAGACAGGTGCCTATTTCTTCTCACAGGCGACCACCGTCGATGAGGCCATAGAGGAGGCCGATGCCGTCCTCGATTCGGTTGCCGGGCTTGACATGACCTACCCCATAGTCTATGACTGGGAAATGATACTTGACGATAACGCCCGCACGGACACGGTCTCCGTTGAGACACTGGCGGATATGTGCGTTTCCTTCTGCGAGAGGATAAAGGCGGCGGGCTATACTCCCATGATATATCAGAACAAGAGCACAGCCATGAGGAAGCTCGACCTGCCGCGTGTGGCGCAGTACGACTTCTGGCTCGCAGAGTACGGCGACGAGCCCTCCTACTATTACGACTACGCCATGTGGCAGTATACCAGCGACGGTAATGTTCCGGGCATAGAGGGCAGGGTAGACCTGAACCTCTGCTTCAAGGACTACGCCAACGGCGGAAAAAGGCCGTCCGTCCCGGATACATATGTTCCTCCCACAGAGCCGGAAACTGAGGAGGAGACGGAAGAAGAGGCCGAATAACATACACGTCAGCGGTGTTTGCTGTTTATGCGATATCTCTGACAGATAAGTATTGAGGGCTCTGCCCTCAAACTCCCGCCAAAGGAACACAGTCCCTTTGGAATCCCGCTGCAAAATCCCTCCTCCCCATGAATGGGGAGGGGGGATTTTGAAATGAGAGTCCAGAGAGGCTTTGCCTCTTTGGCAGGGGAGTGGGGGCGGAGCCACCACTATATATCCGCCGGAGGCACCATATAACAGCAAATGCCGCTGACGTGTGTTTATTTATCCCGCTTCTTGACAACTCCTGCCTGTTCTGTTATAATTTTAATAAGTGTTTATAGCACAGGAATCAATATTCGGAAGGAGCCGTTTATATGACAGAGCTTGAGAAAAACTGGTTTGAGGAAAAGGAAGCACGCATCCCCCACAATGAGGTCCGCACACGTTTTGCTCCCTCACCGACAGGATATATGCACATCGGCAATCTGAGGACTGCCCTTTATACCTACCTTATCGCACGCCACGCAGGAGGAAAGTTCATCCTCCGCATAGAGGATACCGACCAGAAGCGCCTTGTGAGCGATGCTATCGCCGTTATCAAGCGCACCATGGATTCATGCGGCCTTGACTACGACGAAGGCCCCGATGTAGGCGGCCCCGTTGCTCCCTATGTACAGACAGAGCGCAGGGACTACTACAAGAAATATGCAGATCTGCTCATCGAGAAAGGCCATGCCTATCGCTGCTTCTGCTCCGAGGAGAGACTTGCCTCCCTCCACGAGAGCGATGCCAACGCCAAGTATGACCGTCACTGTCTCTCCCTCTCACCCGAGGAGATACAGCAGAAGCTGGATGCAGGCGAGCCTTATGTTATCCGTCAGCTCATACCCGACGGCTCAACTACCTTCCGGGATCAGGTATACGGCGAGATCACCGTTGACAACTCCGAGCTGGAGGATCAGATCCTCCTCAAGTCCGATGGTCTCCCCACCTACAACTTTGCAAACGTAATAGACGATCATCTCATGGGCATCACCCATGTTGTAAGAGGAAGCGAGTACCTCTCCTCCTCACCCAAGTACAACCTCCTCTATGAGGCTTTCGGCTGGGATATCCCGGAGTACGTTCACTGTGCTCCCGTTATGTACAACGATCCCGCAACAGGCGAGGTAAGAAAGATGTCCAAGCGCTGCGGTGATCCCTCCTATGAGGATCTCCTGAATCAGGGCTATCTCTCCGCCGCAGTTGTGAACTATGTGGCACTTCTCGGCTGGTCTCCCACTGGCGATATCGCCGAGCAGGAGATATTCTCCATAAAGGAGCTCATCGACGCATTCGATATCGGGGCTATATCCAAGTCGCCCTCTGCATTCGATACCGAGAAGCTCAACCACTTCAACAGCGTATACATGAAGGCTCTCCCTGCTGAAGAGTTCTGCGCCCTTGCAGAGCCCTTCGTTCACAGCGTCCTCCCGGATGCTGACGTGGCAGAGATCGCCGCACTGGTGCAGTCAAGAGTTACCGTGCTCACAGAGATACCGGATATGATACGCTTCTTCGCAGAACTGCCGGAGTACGGCACCGAGCTCTTCTGCAACAAGAAGAACAAGCTGGACGAGGTGCAGTCCGCAAAGATACTTGCAGACCTGAAGCCTCTCCTTGAGAGCGTTTCCGACTGGAACGCTGAGACCGTTCACGATGCAGTATATGCCTATGCTGAAAAGGCAGCAGAGGAAGAGGGCGTGAAGCTGAACAAGGTGCTGGGCAAGGTTATGTGGCCGCTCCGTATCGCAGTTTCCGGACAGAGCGTAACTCCCGGAGGAGCTCTTGAGATATGTTCCATCCTCGGCAAGGAGGAGACAATGCGCCGCATCGGCGTGGCTATGGAGAAACTGGCTGACTAAGTGTGATAACATCATTCACCACACCGCTGCCCGGCATCCCCGTTATTGAGCACATCCTACTGCCGTACAGGGCAGGGCTGAAAAGGAAACCGAAGACAAAATGATACCCGGGGGCGCACCAACGTGCGCCCTTTACAACACCCGGAGGTAATATGAACAAGACCATACTTATCATAGAGGACGATCAGGAGATAAACGATATGCTCCGCATCCTCCTCCGTCAGAACGGCTATGAGACCATAAGTGCCTATTCCGGTACGGAAGGTCTCCTCGTCCATTCCGATGCCGTTGACCTAATCCTCCTCGACCTTATGCTCCCCGGCCGGAGCGGAGAGGACATAATCCGCGAGCTGAAGGAAAAGCACAGCGTTCCCGTCATAGTGATGAGTGCCATCCACGACGTAAACAAGAAGGTGGACCTCTTCGCACTGGGCGCTGATGATTACGTGACAAAGCCCTTCCACAACGAGGAGCTCCTTGCACGCATAGCCGCAAGACTGAGGAACGCTCCGGATGCTCCCGCAGCAAGCGATACCATCACCTATAAGAATATCGTCCTTGACTGCGGCGCTTTCACCGTATCCTGCGGAGACAGGGAGGCAGAGCTTTCCCGCTATGAGTTCTCCCTGCTGAAAATGCTCATGGAGAACCCATCACGCACCTGCACCAAGAGCATGATATACGATACGGTGTGGGACTATGAGAACTCCGCCGATGACAACACCCTCAACGTGCATATCAGCAAGCTGAGAAAGAAGCTGAAGGAGCTCGATCCCGATACGGAGTACATCGAGACAGTCTGGGGCATAGGCTACCGCCTGAAAAAATGAATCTTAAAATGCCATCAGAAACCTTTCAGACTTTTTTAAGATTTGGTTTAAGTGTTTTTTCATACTTGTCTGCTATAATGGAATCATCAAAGGAAGACAAGGAGGCGCATAAAAATGCGTGACACTATTGTAAAAACCACATCGCTGACAAAGCGCTACAGGAAATTCACTGCGCTCGACAGTGCAGATATGACAGTCTACAGCGGCGATATCTACGGTCTCATCGGCCGCAACGGCGCCGGCAAGACTACCTTCATGAAGATCATTACCGATCTAACCGACCAGACCTCCGGAGAGTATGAGCTCTTCGGAAAGAAAAGCTCCGATACAGCGAGCGAGAAGCGCCGCATCGGATGCCTTATTGAGAATCCCGCATTCTTCGGGAATATGACGGCATGGCAGAACCTCAGGTACTACTGCTATCAGAAGGGCATAACAGACTTAAAGCAGATAGACAAGGTACTGGAGCTCGTTTCCCTGACGGATGTCCGCGACAAGAAATTCCGCAAATTCTCACTCGGTATGAAGCAGCGCCTCGGCATCGCCTTTGCCCTGCTGGACAACCCCGACCTGGTCATCCTCGATGAGCCTATCAACGGACTTGATCCCATAGGCATAAGCGAGCTGAGAGAGACCTTCCTCAGGCTCAACAAGGAGCACGGGATAACCTTCATCATCTCCAGCCATATCCTTTCGGAGCTCTACGCCGTAGCCAACAGGTTCATGTTCCTCAACAACGGCAAGGTGCTCAAAGAGATATCAAAGGAGGAGCTCGACCTTGAATGCAGCCGCTGCACAGTCGTAAAGACCTCTGATACAAAGCACGCCGTCACAGTCCTTGAAAATGAGCTGGACGTGAACGGCTACAAGGTCATCGACAACAGCGAGATACGCATCTACTCGACCGGGATTACACCTGAAGTCATCAATCAGAAGCTCGTCAGCGCAGGAGTGCCTGTATCGGGCATATTTGAATCAGGCGTATCACTGGAGGACTATTTCAAGACACTTATCGGGGAGGTATCAGAATGATCAATATTATCAGAGCGGAGCTCTACCGCCTTTCAAAGAGCAAGGGATTATATGTCTGCCTTTTCTTAGTGCTTCTGACCTACGTTATTGCTATTGCGGCAAAGGCACCGGGCGGCATAACCCTCGGATCAATGGTGGCTTTCAATCAGTCAGCAAATGTGAAGCTCGATATCAATCAGGTCTCTTTCAACTTCACTTACTATTTCGCATTCATCGGTCTTGTGTTCTCAGCTATATCAGTTGAGTTCAGCGAGAAGACCGTCAAGAATACACTCTCCTCCGTTACCGATAAGAACGGATACTTCATGGCAAAGTTCGCAGGAACTGTTGCATTCGGTCTTATCATCTACATCGTTATGCACCTGCTTTTCTATGTATCCAACCGCCTTATCAACGGCACTGAGTACAGCTCAGCTTTCGGCGACTTTGCACTTGCCGTCGCAAAGCATCTGCCGCTGATGATAGCCATACTCTCACTCTTCTCCTTCCTTGCATTCTATCTCCGCAAGGGAGCCCTCTTCAACACAGTTGCCATCGGAGGACCTATATTCTTCATAACTGTCGCACTCACACTCTTTGCTATCAAGAGCACTCAGAAGTTTGCAGAAAAGCTGCTTGAATACGAGCTTGGATATATGATGGGCAAGATAGTCATTGACTGCAGCAGTGGATTCATGATCAGATGCTACGCTGTATGCGCAGCCATAACCGTATTATCATTCTTCCTCGGCTGGCTCAGCTTCAGGAAGAGAGAGATCGCATAAAAGAAAGGAGCAATGCCAATGACAGCCGCTGTTATAATAATACTTTCCGCACTGGCGGCTGTATTGCTGCTCGTCTGTATCCTTCAGCACCATGAGATGAGGAGCATCACCCTTGAACTCAGGACGCTGAAGGAAAAGAACACCAACAGCCTTGTCCATTCCTCCACAGGAACTGCTGACAGGCTGATAACAGAGATAAACGGCTTGCTGAAGGAGATCCGCAGCAGCCGTGTCTCCTATGAGAGAAAAAGCCATGCGCTGGAGCAGATGATGACCAACATCTCCCATGACCTCCGCACGCCGCTGACCTCTGCCCTCGGCTATATCAATATCATACAGCATTCCGATATCTCCGCAGAGGAAAAGGAAAGGGAACTTGCCATCATCGAGAAGAGACTGCTGCGCCTTGAAGAGCTCCTGGATTCCTTCTTTGAGCTCTCGAAGATGATATCCGGCGGCAGAAAGCCGAAGGCAGATGTGCTGAACCTTGTATCCGTGCTGGAGGAAGCTGTCGTCCATTACTACGACGACTATACCGCAGCCGGCAGACAGATCATGCTCGACAGCCCTGTACACCGTCTGAAAATATGCTCTGACAGCGGACTCCTCATGCGGATCTTCGATAATCTTATCAATAATGCGCTGAAGCACGGCACCGGTGATCTCTCCATAAAGGTCATACCGGGAGAGACAGTGAGCATAGTTTTCCGCAACGGCATCGGCACTCCGGCACCCGATCTCTCACACGTCTTCGACGAGTTCTACACCACCGATATCTCGCGGACCAGGGGCAACACCGGCCTCGGCCTTGCCATAGCCAAGCAGTTTACTGAGATGCTCGGCGGAAGCATTTCAGCCGCCCGTGATGGCGAGGATTTCATAATGACAGTCATGCTCCCCGCACAGGGTGAGCAGAAATAAGCCCGCAGGCTTGCGACCTGCGGGCTTTTGTTATCTGTATGCGGGCTGTATCAGACGGTTCAGTTGCTGAAGTCTGAGATGCAGCCGATGAATGCGGGAGTATCGTTCTCGTCCACGATCATGTAGATGAAAGGTCTGTCGAGATGGATGTAGATGTATCTCGGAGGATTCGGATCATAAGCGGAGCCTGCTTCCATCATGACTGCTGTAGCAGCTGCTGCCTTCGTGCCCTTCTCTGTGAGCTCGATATTGGTCTTCTGGATAACATCATCGATATAGAGCTTATTGCCGTTGGTGACCTCTGCCATTCTGGTGAAGTCAGCTGTTTCATAGTACATAGCCCTTTCCATGCCGAGAGCCTTGAGTGAATCCTTCATTGAGCAGGAATAATCATACTTGAACTTGGGGATCATGGTCGATACGATAGTATTGTCCATATCACCGGGAGTCCTGAGCTGCTCAGAGAGCTTTGCAGGATCGATGGATGCGATGTACTCGTCAAGAGTGATGCCTTTATCAGGCAGGATGCCTATGAACTTGTACTTTCCGGCGTAGTTCTTCTTGAATGCGAGAGCGTTGTCAAGCTCATAGTAGTTGTCCGAGCCTGCGAACAGAGCGTTGATAGGCTGCTCCGTGCCGTCCTCTCTGGTGAATACGGCGGGTGTTGAATCACGGTACGGATTCGCCCAGTCAGCTTCAAAATAAAGCGTATTGATGAGCGTCATGCAGGAATTAGGATCGTCAAAGATATGGGGATTGTTGAGAAGCTGCGGGATCATGCCCTTGGTGCAGCGGTTCACCCAGCTGTTGATATCCTTTACAGTACCGGCATCATAAGCCGACTTGTATACCTCTGATGCGAAATACTTCTTGTTGGCCTCAAGGAAGCTGTCGTGTACCTTGAGCCAGTCGCAGTCCCTGAACCAGATGGAGTTTGCTATCTCGACCTTTTCCTTCTTGGTCTCGGGGAGGTTCTGCATATACCATGAGAAGTATTCGTTGAGGTCATTGAGTGAGATGCCGTTTCCGAGCACCTTCTGCATATCCTCAAGAGTTTCATTGTCTGCACCGTTTGCAGTCATTGTAAGGGCTGCTGAAGCGGAGAGCGGAGAAATGAGCATCTGGCCCTTCTTTGTAGTCTCATCGGCATTGAGTTTCTGAAGGAGCCTGATGCCGAGGTTCATCTGTGAAGCCGAAAATTTCGTGTCTGACTTCTTGCCGTCGGATCTGATCGCACTTACTGTCTCGTCAAGGCGTATGCTTCCGATAGCAGAGGGAGCATTGAAGGATGCCTCTGCACCGAGCAGATAATTGCTCAGCTCGTTGAGATCGTCAGCTGTGATCTGGCCGTCACCGGTGATCTCAGCATTTTTCCTCTGATCTTCATTCAGTGTTTCGTTGACACCGTTGGTAAGAGCATCACGGAGGAGGATCATATCATAGGTGTCGATACCGTTGTCGTCATTCACATCTCCGATGATGTGCGAGCCGGGTATCTTTACGCACTTTACAGCAGCTACCTGACGGAGATCGCGGAGGATACTGTCCTCGCTCGGATAGCTGGAATAGTCCTTGTCGGTGATGAAGGTAACGTCTACATAATTGTTCTCGCTGAATTCGCTGAACAGATTGTAGGCGTCCCTGCGGAACTCTATAGAGTTTTCGTCAAAGCAGAGAAAAGGCTTGATTGCGATCGCGCGCTCCCTTGAACCGTATCTGAAGTTCGCCATGGTTGTCAGGTATACGGCATCTGTTTCGCGTACCGCTTCCGGAACATTGTAATCGGTGTCATCAGGATATACGTCCATTCCCTGAAAGATAACGTTGTGGAGAGTTACTTCATACTGCTGCTTCGAATCTGATTCTTCAACGTCATAATCCTCGGGGAATTCTTCGGCAGCGTATGCGCTGTAAAAGCTGGTGGGAAGAGCAGGGAAAACTGCTCCGGCGAGTACGGCTGTTGCAAGGGCTCCTGACAGCAGCCTTAATGGATGTCTGGTTTTTCTCATGTTATTCTACCCCTTTCATGTCATATCAGGCTATAGCCTGCTGCTTAAATCATATCACATCGACCGGACAAAGTCAACGGAATACCGGAGTTGTTAACAAATTACCTTAAATAATTATCGTAATGCACAATTAACCGGTATGCCTTTTGTCAGAAAATACCATATTCCGGAGGGCATAGAAAAAGAGCAGCGCCCCCGGACTCATATACTGAAGTCCGGAAGGCGCTGCTCCAGAGGAGTCAGACAACATTGTATCTCATAAGATACTCGTCATATCCCTTGCTTGTGAGGCCTATGATACGGTAATCCTTTTTCTGTGCCACATAGAGTATCTTGATGATATCTCTTGAAACGAGGATATGGATAGCGCTGAGTATGGCCTCCCTCGGGCAGTTTTCGGATTCGTATGTCTCAATGATGTTCTTGAGCCATATATTCTTGGTCTCATCTTCTGTTTCGATGGTGATGACATCACTCGGGATGATGTGGTCACCCTCCTTGAAATGAAGGTTCTTGAATGTGTAATCCAGGATATTCCAGTAGCATTCTTTGTTAAGTATCATAAATAAACACCCCTTTCAAAGACATTATAACGTAAAAATTTATAAAAATCAATAGTTTTCGAAAAAATATATAAAAAACACAAAATCGCACCATTTCAGTTGTGCAAAAAGACAAGGCTCCCGAAGGAGCCCTTTTTAGTAATGGTGAGAATATCCACACGGGGTATATTTTTCAATTAGCGAGTTGAAGTAACCCCGGCGCCGCTTCACCATTATGTATCACTGATGTGCAGCCTCAACGGTTTCCCGTTGACCTTACATATATTATAGCGCAGATAAGTACAGAAATCAATGGTTTTTGAAAAAATAAAGCAAAAAACACCGCCGCAGCTTTTAATCAGTAAGGGCTCCCGGAGGAGCCCCTTTTAGTAATGGTGAGAATATCCGCGCGGGGGTGGTATCATTCAATTATCAGTTGAAGTAACCCCGTGCGCCGCTTCACCATTATGTATCACTGATGTGCAGCCTCTATGGCATCCCACTGAGCTATATAGTCAGCGGCGAAGCTTATCTCCTTGCCTGTCCAGCCGGTGAGCATAGCGCACCTGTAGGACATCTGGGGAACGAGGACGTTGTTGTAGCCGGCAGTCTGTACAGAGAATACGTTTACCTTAGGGTTGACCTTCCGGCGGTATTCCTGTATCAGCTTGTATACGTTTATGTAGCCGGGCCTTATGTAGCCGTTGGAAGTGTCTGAGTTGCCGCAGAAGGAATAATTCTCTTCGTATTCCGCCTTGTCCCCGGCTGTGCCGTAGAGACCGCCTGTGCCGGCCTGCTGGTCGGAGAATATGAAGATATTGTCGTAGTGTGTCTTCTTGTTTATGGCATCGCGGAAGAACTTCCAGATGCCGCCCTCAGTAGAGCCACCCACGTCCTTGCAGCCGTCCTTGTCGATGGCTCGTGCCTGTGAGAGCACTCCGTTTCTCTTCGAGACGTGGAAGCCCTTCAGCAGGTCGCCGAACTTGCCCACATAGCCCTCATCGGAGCAGTGTGCGGCTATAACGGCGGAGAGATTGTCGATATTCGCTACGGTCACAGAGCCGTACTCCGAGTTGAAGCAGCCCCATGCGGAGCCGGAGTTATCAGAAAGGCACATGGTCTTTCCCTTCAGACGGGGGAGATTGTTCACGGCTATGTCTATGCACTCCTCGAGAGCGTCGAGTATGAAAGGCTTGTGGTTTATGTCCTTTGCCTTCTCGACTGTGCGGTAGGCTGACTCATAGCGGAAGGGAAACTGCTTTCCGCCGGGAACGCCGTCCTTCAGGTCTGCCATATATGCCTGACATACCCCGAGGTCGTCTATCTCGGTGAAAACGTTCACGATATTGCGGAGCAGAGCCATGTGGCCCAGCTTCGTGGAGGCGAGTATATCGGTCCATGACATACCGGCGGAGCGCTTCTGCTCCCAGGTCTGCTCGGACTCCTCCACCTCTACGCTGCCTGTACGCATCAGCTCGTCTATGACGGGTGAGTTGGCGTGTACCAGACGTACAGTGTCTATCATGCCTATCTCGGCATTCTTGTACTTGTTCACCTGATACCTGCTGAGACCAGAGAGCCTTGCGGCTATGGAGCGCTTGAGGACTGAGGGCATCTTGGCCTTGTCGCCCTTGTTGGTGTAGAGGTAGTAGGCGGCCTGTACAGCGGGCTCATCGGCTCTCTGCATGACCTTTGTCTCTATCTCGCTGAACCTGCCGGGATTCTTCTCGGTCCATGCCTTGCGGGCAGGGTGGAGCGCAGCACGCACCATTATGACCTGAGGATTCAGGCGCATATTGTAGGTGCTTCTCAGCTCAACGGCCAGGTCGAGAACTGCGCCGAAGTCGTATTCAAGGGCAGCGTCGATGGCCTCTGTGAAGATCTCCGTGGTGGACTTGCCGTCGAATGCGTTGAATAAGCCGTCTGTTATGATACCGTTATTGGAAACGAATATACCGTCCCTGACGTTGCTGCGGTAGTAAGAGGGCTCACCGAATATGGAAGAGGCAGCGATCATGCGCAGAGTCTCGATCGGATCGAGTGTATAGCACTCTCCGCCCATGAAATTGGTGACTGTCTTATCTGCCTTGTTCTTCATGTTTTCCACAGCTCTTGATATTCTGCTCATGATTCTTTCCTCCTTGTTATCAAAAATAAAGCTCTCCGGGAATATCGGATACGGTATAACATATATCATATCTGCCGGATACCGGAAGTACCGGTGCCGGCGCTTTTATCACCCCGTTTACGGAATGATCCATGCTGCTTCGTATCCTTGGCAGCACGTTTGTCCTCCTGTTAGCCGGTGAACGTCATTAGGCGAAGACCGGCGTCAGCTTTTCGGCCGGAGCCGTTGGGCATCCTGTAACGGATGCAGGGCGGTACTCGCATGGAGCACCATTCATTATTTCCATTTTCAATTTAAATATCCGAAGTAACCGTTTTCCCCGCACCGGAGAGCTTTTCCGGCAGAGACTGAGAATAATAGAAACGGTTTGTGCCTTGCGGCACACTCAGGATTGACCTGTTTCATAAAAAACCCCATATTTTCAGAAGTAACCGTTTCTGCTGCTTCAGTCCCTGTTGATTCAATGTTCTCTGGAACTGACTATATTATAGCACGTATTGCCATATTTGTCATATAAAAAAGTCTGCGAACACGCAGTGGGCTATATTTTCCTGACGTAGAGCCTGTCAGTACCGCCGCCGTAATTCACTATATCCCTGACATAGGTATAGCCGTATTTTTCATACAGGCCGGTGAATTCTGTCGGGATGTATGCCCTGTCAAAGCCGAGAGCCTTTGCATAGCTGTTTGCGAAGTCAATTAGCCCTCCGCTTATGCGCCTGCCGCGGTATCCCTCGCTGACGAATACAGTGGATATCCATGGGAAGATATCCGGCAGGGGATAGTAGTCGGTCTTCATTATAGTCGCCATGCCGACGATGCGTCCGTCAGCGACAGCGGCGAAAGGCGTCTCCCAGTCGGTGAAGCCCCAGCTCTCTATGAGCTGAAGGGTATGCTCCCTGACCTCCTCCCATGAGAAAGTCCTGACAAAATCCAGAAGCTGCTTCATCAGCTCAGTATCCCTGTCCACCTTCTTTATCACAACTTCTCCCATTGGATATCTCCTTTTTTCACGTTCTTTCCTGTCTATGATTATACACTATAAAGGAAAAATTGTCAACAAAATGTCTTCCCGGTTTTCCTGATTTGACATTCAGCCGCCGCTGTGGTAAAATCAGTTTGATACTATCAGACGGAGAACGATAACAATGAACAAAGTTTCAGTAATAAACAGACTAATGCCGGCAGTCACCGACCGTGACAAGCCCCTTGGCGGAATACGCTACTACGCGCAGGGCGGTATGACCTGCTATATCATAAGAGGAAAGACCGGCGATCTTCTGATAGATACAGGTCTTTTCCAGATAAAGAGCGGACTTACGGAATGGCTGGAGGGCTACCGCATAAAGCATATCTTCCTCACCCATGCCCATGCAGACCATGACTGGAATGCGGCCGGATTGCAGGCCGGAGGAGCAAAGGTCATACTCAGCGAGCGCGACAGAGGTCTAAACAGACATTTCATGTCCCAGCCCGTAAAACCGACACACCCGAAGTACGCCTTCCGCAACCTGACTCAGCTTGTGAACGGCAGCATTTTCAGAAGTCCGGCTTATACCCCTGATATATATTTCACAGCCGGCGACAGCGGACTGCTCCGGGAGCTGGGCTATCCGGGGGAGATAGTGCTGCTGCCCGGACACACCTTCGGCTCGGCCGGTATACTGAGCGGAAAGGTGCTCTACTGCGGCGATGCCTTTACGGCACTGTGGAAGCGCCCGGATATCACGCCTCATGCCGTGAGCATTGAGGAGATGCGTACTTCTCTGAGGCGTATGCTTGAGATTTCGCCGGAGTGGCTCGCCTGCGGACACGGACTGCCCCTGAGATTCGATGCGGCACGTCCGGTCATTGAGGCTTATCTCAGGAAGAAAGGCTAAGATACAGCCCGGAGATGTCAGAAAGGACAGCTCCGGGCTGTTGATATATAAGTAAATGAAAAAATTATATAGACTGATGATACAAACGGAAATGAAGCTGCGATAGTAGTTTATGAAAGCACCTGATAAGGAACCGGTCAGGCCGCAGAGGATATAAGGAGGACGTGAAAATGAAGGATATCACAATGACCGGCATTTCGCCGGGAGAGCTCCACAGGCAGCTGATGGATCAGTACGGAAGATATGTGTACACCATAGTATATAACAAGCTCAGGAGCTGCGGAACGAGAGAGGACATAGAGGAATGCGTCAGCGATATCATATCTGACTTATTCATCGCGGCAGACCGTGAAGGCGCTGCCGCAGTCGGAAAGCTGGCCGGAACGATAGCAAAGCGCACAGCCATAGACTATTACCGCAGGCTGTCGGCGAGGAACAGCAGGAGCTCGGATATCGGAGACGAGGAGCTTGCAGGCATCAGCTCCGGCATGAACGTTGAGGAGATATCGGAGAAAAACGAGCTGAGAGGGATACTGCTCAGCCTTATTGAATCCCTGGGCGAACCGGATTCGACCATACTGATACAGAAATACTACTATGACCGCAAATCAGCCGATATAGCAGAGACTGTCTCAATGAGCGCGGCGGCAGTCAGGCTGCGCAGCTCAAGGGCGCTGAAAAAGCTGAAGTCTCTGCTCGCCGAAAAAGGCATCGCAGGTTAAGGAGGAACGGACATGAAAAAGGATATATTCAATATGCTCGAGAACGCCGGTGATGACGATATGAAGAGACTTATGGGACTTACACCCGGCTTTGACAAGATGACAGCAGAGAGGTTACTGGAAATGAGTGAGCGCAAGTACGATATAAAGAAGAATAATGCTGCAGGAAGTGCGGAAGGATATGAGACAGAGATAAGCGGAGTTGAGACATACAGCCGTCCTATGTGGAAGAGACTTATGCCCGTTGCCGCATCACTTGTCCTTGTGGCAGGAGCAGTGGGCATGGCAGGACATCTTCTGAAGGGACATGATCCCGTTGAACCCGATGTGAGCGATCCCCCTGTTATAGCAGCTTCCACCGAGGATCCTTCAGCTGCCGCAGAGGGAACTACTGAGGCGGCAGTTACAGCTGTTCCCGGTACGAATACCACAGCAGAGACCGCTGAGACTTCCCCCGCCGCAGCAGAGACAGCAGCAGTAGGTACAGTCATCGGACAGGGCAGCGGAGCAGCCGCCACCGCAGCAGTACAGGCTGTGACCGCAGACGATACTACAAAGGCTGCCGGTACATCAGCAGTAACTCCCTCTGCTCCCGAAACTCCCGTTGAGATGATCGACAGGCTTGGCCGGGAGGGCTATACCGAGGATCCGGAGTATACAGCCATAGCAAAGGATACCCTTACAAGATATGCAAATAACTACAGGGTATGCTGCGCCCCCGAATACCGCTTTTTCGATTTCAGCGACAGCTTTGAGATAACCTATAATGCGCCCGGAATGGACGCCCCCTCTGAGAGGACTGTTACATTTGTCCGTTACAACGATCCTGATTTCAGCTCCTATGAAGAGATGTATGATAATCTTATCAGAACGGTCAGCAAGGATCCTGAGATCTTCGTGAATAATATCAGTAACCAGGTCACACCCGGCTGCTATATCGACTGCACAAAGCAGGAATTATGCCCTACAACTATCGAGTATAACGGAAAGCTCTATGCAGATCCTGAGAAGAGCCCGGATAATCCGGAAAACCTTCATCTGCTTTCCCCATATATGAAATACTGCCTTGATAAACCCATATTCATAGAGCATGAGGATGACGAAAGCTTCTCCGCTTGGGTACTCCATGAGAACTGGAACTACGGAAAAACATCTAATCCGGCAGATAACGAGTATCCATACTACGCTGAACACGTATACTTCAGACAGAATAACGGAGTATGGGGCGTATATGAGCCCTGGGCAGCAGAATTCGACGAATATGTGAGAGTGATGCAGGAGCATACCGGCATCCCTGAGTAAGGAAGGGTATAAAGGAGCGCTCCTTGACGGCGATACAAATACAGAAGTTCATACGTACTGTCGGGGACCTTTCTCAGGAAAGGTCCCCGATATCCTCTCACAATGAGATCTGCCCCCATAGGTCACATGACCTGTGGGGGCAGAATCAGTTGTATAAGCTGTGTTCTTACGCTTTACGGCTTGTATTTATTTCGTTTATGGCTTCAAACTCAGCCGTCAGCTGACCGGGATGCCTGATAACCACCTTCAGCAGCCTCCATATATACGCGAAGGGTATGAAGAGCTTACAGCGGAAAAACTGTGGAAAATGCTTGTTCATATATTTGATGTCCGGGAACATTCTGCGGCGGATATAGTAGAGCTTTGAGTGCTTTTTGCCGTCAGAAGAGAGGTTCTCGATCGCATTTCTCGCCTTGTTGCTGAAAGTGCCGTATGTACCCGAGGATACATACTTCTGAAGGAAGCTCTCCTCCTCAGGGGTGAGTTCAGCCGAGCCTGCCGATGAGAACAGTTTGTATGCAAGCTCACGGCGCTTATTATCGTAATCCGTCATTCCTGTCTGCCTGAGCTGCTCTGCGACGTACTCCTTATCAAGGCTGTCTCCCTTCTCACGCAGGAAGACATAGTTATCCATAAGCGAACGGAGACCGGTGCCGCCGACTCTGAAATGGTTGTATTCATGGGCGGTAAGGTATATATAAAGGTCATTTTCGGACATATGATAACCATATTCGTTATCCTCATCCCTGATAAGAAGACGGCTGATATCGCTGTAGTAGCTGCGGAGCTTCTCGTCTGCGTGATGGCTGAACAGGGTGGTGTGCATCTCAAAATTCAGTATGGGAGGCTTCATATATGCATCGTGATGATTTTTTTCCTTGTTCTCAGGCTTGAAGCCTGCGGCAAGCATTATCTCGCGCAGGTCATCGTGTCTTTCCTTGTCGAACAGGATATCAGCATCCGCCATTTCGCGCATACCTGCGACAGGATAATAATCCTTGAGCAGACTGCCCTTGAGAGGCATATACCATATCTTTTGTTTCTCAAGCTCGTTTAACAGCCTGGAGCGCTCTGCGTCAAAGATAACGCTTCTGCGGAGGGACTGATTATATGCATTCCGGAAATGATCATTGCTTATACCGGCCTTGCTCAGTGCGATCCCGGCAGCAGCTGAAACTGAATGGGCCTTTGCGATAGAATAGAGCCTTTCAAGGTCCATTTCAGCTATTTTCGCCTTATCGGGAGTTTTGCTGTCAACTGCACAGCTCAGCAGGTATATCAGGTCGCGGACATTCTTTTCCATGCTCAGTCCTCAATAGCGCCGATGGTGCGGAGCTTTGCTATGATATTTGCAACATCCTTCTCAACCACGGCTCTGTCGGCGCCTGTGAACTTTTCAAGGAGCTTGTCGGTTATCTCGCTCTCTGTGGTATCTGCGGCCAGACAGTCGATAATGAAGGCAGCGGTGGTATTGCTCTTTACTATGCCGCTGAAATCAGTACCTCCGGTGGAGACCATGTAGTGTTCGCCTTTCGATTCGTGGGTGAGAAAATTCGGATTAAGCTTCATAATTATATTCCTTTCTGCGGAAGACCGCCTGTTATTCTAACTGCTCCTATGCTTCGGGAGGATAGAATCCCTTCATCATCTCTCCGAGCATGGAGGAAACATACTGATCGTGATGCGACGGATATAGCTTATAGGTCACATCTGCGCCATGCTTCTCAAGCCGCTCATGCAGCTTTTCCGTGCCTTCAACAGTGGTGTCTCCGCCGTTGTAATACTCCTGAAAGTCAGGATCCTCGTCGGCACCTGCACAGAGCCACACCTTCGCCTCAAGACTGTCATGCGTATCGAAGAAGAAATAGTCTTCCTTCGCCTTCTCGGGCCAGGGATCCGCACCTTCCATATCAAGCGCCCAGAATACGGGGCTTGCTATGACATAATTGCCGAATACCTGATTCTCATACTGCTCGCTGTTGAAGAGAGCGTAGTGTGCGAGAACTCCGCCGTAGGAATGGCCGAACAGTGTCGAGCGTTCATAGTCGATGCTGTAGGTCTCGCCCAGCAGCGGCATCAGGTTGTTCACTATGAAATCGTGCATATCCTCGCGCCTTGTCACAAGGTCATTCATCCTGACGTCATCGGATGAGGCATCGGTGCCGTAGTCATAGCCGAGGGCTGCGATGATGACGTCCTCTGTCACGCCCTGCTGCATCTGCTGATACAGATCGGGGACGTTCCTGAACCAGAAGACCGCATCAGTCATCAGGAGCACGGGATAGGTCTTTTTCTCATCATAGTCAGGCGGAAGAGTTACCTCGACGAGGAAGTGTCTATCCAGCTTCTCGTCATATACCTCTATCTCCTGCACGCTGTCCTTTATCTGCTCTGTCCTGCCGGCATCTATGTTCCAGCTGCTGCGGTAGTCGGCAAAGGGATCATCCGTGCAGCCGTACCAGTCCGCCTTTCCTTCGGGAACCGTCTCATAGCTGCCCGACTTCACAGCTTCAAACACAAAGCGTATCTGTTTTACAAGGCTCTCGGTCTGTGCGGACGGATCGCCCTGCTTTTCCGACACCTGTCTTGCGTAGTCGATATAGTTATCAAGGCTGCTGAAGGTCTTCTCCTCCGGTTCGCCCTCCTCATTCGTGAGAATGGCAGTGAATCCGCCGCCATTGTAGTCAAGGGGCGGTATCACTCCGCGGTACAGGCATCCGTCTATGGCTGCGCTGACCGGTATCAATGACTTATCCGGAGCGGCCTCCGTGGGCTCTTCAGCAGGCTCTCCGGTCTCCTCCTCAGCTGCATCTCCCTCGGTCTGTTCAGCCGTTTCCTCCTCCGTGACCTCTGACGGTTTTTCCTCCTGTGTCTCAGCGGCTTTTTCTGTCGGATCTTCCCCGGCTTCAGCCGTCTCTATGACAAGGCTGTGTTCAGTATCAACACTGTCAAGGAGAGTAAGGCCGTGTACGGAAACGCTCCGTTTCTCATCGGGAGTCATGTAATTGCGTATCCTGTATGTATCATCAGTCTCAGTCTGCGGTCTGCGTGTCGGCTTTTCAGTTGCCGGCTCAGTCGCCGCTTCTGTCGGGCTTGCCTGTGCTGACGGCTTTCCGGACTCACCGCTGCTGCATGAGGAGCAGCTCAGCAGAAGTACAGCCGCAGCTATCATAGGCCTGATCTTCATATCTCAGTCCTCCGTAGTCAGATTATAAAAACATTATACCACAGTTCCTGCTTATTTGCAATAGTCCGGCAGCATTATGCAGGAAGGCCGCTCAGTTACATATCTGTGATGATATCCATGCAAAGGGCAAGCGCCTTTTCCTGAGCAGCTCTGCCGAAGCTCCTGATATCGTAGTTGTCCACGTCTGCGAGGGAATCCGCCGTGAAGAAGAACTGTGCGAATCTCACACCCCTGTAACGGCAGACCGCCGCAAGCGCAGAGCACTCCATGTCCACCGCCTCACAGCCCTCGCTCAGCCTTGCCCTGACCTTCTCCTGTGTCTCGCGGAAGAGACCGTCGGTGGTCCATGTTGCAGTACGCCTGTAAGGTATCCCTCTCCTGTCAAAGCAGCGGCAGAGAGTATCGGTCATATCTCTGTCAAGCTCTATGAACCGTGAGGCAGGCACATAGTGATAGGAGGTGCCCTCGTCGCGGAGGGCTCTCTCAGGTATTATGAATTCATTTTCGGGGATATCCGCAAGCACGCCGCAGGAGCCTGCCGCGAGCACCGTTTTCACTCCGCCGGCGATAAGTATCTCTATCATCTCCGCAGCAGAGGCTGCCCCCATAGGCGCCTGTATGAAGCAGATATCCTCGTCCCTGTATCTTGTCACATAGACGGGGAAGAAGCGGGTTATGGTCTCTATCTCCGTGACCTTTTCGGCTCCGCAGGCTTCGGCGTAGCTGTCGGTGAAATCCCCCACAAAGGCAAACACGGCCTTTTCCGGCAGCTTTACGCAGCGGCCGAAGGACTCCGGTGTGAATACTGCCGGAGAATCATCAAATTCCAGCAGCGGTATGGTCTCTTTGTTAATGCTCATATTTATTCTCCTTGATATAACTTTTAAATCCCCCCGTTATTCATGTGAGCGGAAGGACAGGAAGTTGACATGATATGTGAAAAGTGTTAGAATATAATTAAGGTATGCAGGACTTGACTCTGCACAATGATATGGAGGGTAAAAAATGGGTATAAAGGATTCATTCAGAAAGGCAGTCGATACAGCCCGTGATCTTCTTGATGACGGAAAGCTCAACGGCTCGATATACAACACAGAGCCTGATACTGAGGAAGAGCCGGAAACAGAAGAGGATGGGGAGGACGAGGTCTCGACCACGATTGTACGCGGCGCGGAGGTCCTTGAGGACGGCCGTTTCCGTTTCAGCTTCGTCAGCGGACAGCCCGTGAGGTACCGTGAGCCGGAATTCGGTCTCGAGATAGGCGTAAACTTCAACGGAACAGCGGTTGCAAGAGCCACGGACTCGGCATCTGTCCCGGTCGATGACGCAAGGGAGAGGATACTCGACGAGGTGACAAGGCTCATCTGCAAGGAGCCGGTGAGAGTCGCCGAGCTTCCGGCGATGTGCCGCAGCATATCGGAGCAGATATCCCGCTGCTTCATGGACAGCGGCATAGAGCTCACGCAGTTCATGCTCAATACTATCTGCCCTGACAGTGCGTCAAGGGAGCTGCTCGAAAAGAAAAGACGTGAAGTCAGCTGTATCAGCGTTTGATACAATTATAATTAATTTATCATACTTTGTCAAGGACAGGCGTTCCCGTATCAGGGTGCGCCTGTTTGTCACTTCTCCGTGTATACAAAGTCCTGTAAGCCGGAGGACTGCCGTCCTTTTTGCAGTATGAGCATATATTGCCCTTTATCGCCATTTGACTTGACTTTCCTGCGGTATTACTGTATAATAGAAAGAGCGTATATCCGTAAACCAAACATTCTGGAAGGAAATAATCTATGAAAGTCGTATTGTTAGCAGGTGGCTTCGGAACACGCATTTCCGAGGAATCACAGTTCAAGCCCAAGCCTATGATAGAGATAGGCGGGCAGCCGATACTCTGGCACATAATGAAGGAATACTCCTGGTTCGGATTCAACGAGTTCATCATCTGTGCCGGCTACAAGCAGCATATCATAAAGGAATGGTTCTCAGACTACTTCCTCCGCAGCAGTGACGTCACCTTCGATTTCACTGAGGGAAGGAACGATATGACCGTTCATCACAGCAACACCGAGCTCTGGAAGGTAACTGTCGCAGATACCGGCCTCCGCACCATGACCGGCGGCAGGATAAAGCGCATAAGGGAGTATGTGGGCAACGAGCCCTTCATGATGACCTACGGCGACGGAGTATGCGATGTGGATATCAACAAGCTGCTCGAATTTCACCGCAGTCACGGCAAGATAGCCACCCTCACCGCAGTAATGCAGGAGCAGCAGAAGGGCGTGCTCAATATCGGCGGCGACAATGCCGTAAAGTCGTTCAGGGAGAAGAACCTCTCGGACGGTGCACCTATCAATGCGGGATACATGGTTCTCGAGCCTGAGATATTCGATTATATCGAGGGCGATGATACAGTATTCGAGAAGCGTCCCCTTGAAAGGCTCGCCGAGGAGGGACAGCTCATGTCCTATATGCACCACGGCTTCTGGCAGTGCATGGACAACAAGCGTGAGATGGATATGCTCGAAAAGCTCCTTGCGACAGGCGAGGCACCCTGGAAAAGGTGGTCTGACTGACTGTCCCTGTCAGGATGTATTGAACGAAAGTATAAATGAACAGCTGTACTGAGAGGTACGGCAGTATAACATATAAAAGGAAGATGTAAGTGAAGAAAATAAGTGTGCTCGTGCCGACCTATAACGAGCTCGGGAACGTCGGCCCTCTGAGCGAGGCAATAACTGCCGAGTTCAGAAAGCTGCCCCAGTATGACTATGAGATAGTCTTCATCGACAATGACTCAAAGGACGGCACACGTGACAAGATACGGGAGCTGTGTGCCGGAGACCGCCATATCAAGGCCATATTCAACGCCAAGAACTTCGGACAGAGCAATTCCCCATACTACGGTCTCACACAGACCACGGGAGACTGCACCATACTTATGTGTGCGGATTTCCAGGATCCTGTGGAGATGATACCCGTGCTTATAAAGGAATGGGAGAACGGCTACCGCATAGTGAGCGCGATCAAGACCACCAGCAAGGAGAACAAGCTGATACGCTTCTTCCGCACCTGCTACTACAAGGCGCTCAAAAAGCTCTCTGATGTTGAGCAGATAGAGCATTTCACGGGATTCGGTCTCTATGACAGATCCTTTATCGACATACTGCGCGAGCTCAAGGATCCCACCCCCTTCCTCAGAGGTATCGTTGCCGAATTCGGCTCAAAGCGGAAGGAGATACCCTATGAGCAGCAGCTCCGCAAGTCAGGCAAATCGAGCAATAACTTCTATTCGCTCTACGACCTTGCCATGCTCAGCTTCACATCCTATACCAAGATAGGTCTCAGGCTCGCTACCTTCGTGGGCCTGTTCATATCCCTCGGCAGCTTCATAGTTGCACTGATATACTTCATAATGAAGCTCCTGTTCTGGGATACCTTCAATGCAGGTATCGCACCCCTCATCATAGGAATATTCTTCCTCGGAGCGGTACAGCTCATATTCCTCGGCCTTATCGGAGAATATATACTCAGCATAAACAAGCGAATAATGAACCGTCCCCTTGTTATCGAGGAGGAACGCATAAACTTTGAAGACAGCAAGGAGGAGAAGTAATATGGATACTGCATTCTACAAGGGCAAAAAGGTATTCATCACAGGACATACCGGCTTCAAGGGCGCATGGATGTGCATGGTGCTCCTGCTTGCAGGCGCAGAGGTGACAGGCTATGCTCTTCCTGCGGAGGAAAAGTCCCTTTTCCGTCTCTGTGAGCTCGATAAGAAGATGAACTCTGTCGAGGGGGATATCCGCGACCTTGAGAGCCTTCAGAAGGCTCTTGACGCCGCTCAGCCGGAAATAGTCATCCACATGGCCGCACAGCCTATCGTCAAGGAATCCTATGTCCGCCCGGTATACACCTATGAGACAAATGTCATGGGTACTGTCAATATACTCGAGGCTGTAAGGAACTGCCCCTCAGTAAAGTCCTTCGTCAATGTCACCACTGACAAGGTATACCGCAACCGTGAGTGGGAATGGGGCTACAGGGAGAACGAGGAGCTCAACGGCTTCGATCCCTACTCCAACTCAAAGTCCTGCTCTGAGCTCGTTACGGACTGCTACTGCAATTCCTTCTTTGCAGACAGGGATATAGCCGTATCCGCCTGCCGTGCAGGAAACGTCATCGGCGGCGGTGACTTTGCAAAGTTCCGCATCATCCCCGACTGCGTTGAGGCGGCTCACAACGGCACTGACATAATCGTCCGCAATCCTTACTCGGTACGTCCCTTCCAGCACGTACTCGAGCCTGTGACCACCTATCTCACCATAGCAGAAAGACAGTACAATGACCGCAGCCTTGCCGGACGCTACAACATCGGCCCGGATGAGTGCGACTGCCTTACTGCCGGCGCTCTCGTTGACCTCTTCTGCGAGGAATGGAACAAGGCGAACGGCACTTCTGTCAGCTGGAAGAACATCAGCGACAACGGCCCTCACGAAGCAGGCCTTCTGAAGCTCGACTGCTCAAAGGTAAAGAGCGTGTTCGGCTGGCGTCCCACATGGCATATCGACAGAGCGATCAATATGATCGTTGAATGGTGCGGCTGCTATTTCAGCGGCGGCGATATAACAGACTGCATGAACAGACAGATAAGTACGTTCCTTTCGGAGCAGCAGAGGTGACCTGATGACGAAAAAAAGCAAATTACTCAGTACAGTATTCCTTATTCTCACAGCCATTGCGGCCTTCGGCGTGGTATTCTTCCAGATGCGGATATGGGAAATGGATATAACCGTCCCCCTCGGATTCGGCGGCGACTACATCCTCGACTCAATGATCGTCAAGAGCATCTGCGAATACGGATTCAGAGGCCTCTATTTCTGCTACCGCTTAGGTGCTCCGGGAATATCGGAGATGATTGACACTCCCTTCTTCGACGTGAACCTTACGGCTCAGATATGGATACTTTCTAAGTTCATCCATTCCCATACTACCATACTCTATATCATCTACTTCATGACCTATCCCTTGTCGGCAGCTATGATGTATCTGCTCACAGGCAGGTTCACGAAGCGATATCTCCTGAGGATGATGGCAGGCGTCATCTATGCCGCCGCTCCCTATCACTTCTTCAGGACTATATCACACATCACCCTTTCCAACTACTTCATGGTTCCCATAGCCGTATGGCTGGCGCTCCTGATCGCTGAGGAGCCCTTCAGGGGCATCGCTCCGGAGCGCTTCGGCAAGGCGAAGTGGAAGACAGCAATCATGTATCTCTCCTGTCTCCTCCTCGGACTCAGCAATATATACTACGCCTTCTTCGGACTCTTCTGCATGGGCGTGGCTCTGGTATACAAGGGCATAGACACAAAGAAGATCAAGGGCCTGCAGCGTGAGGCACTCAGCCTTATCGCCGTGCTCTTCGCAGTCCTTGTCGGACTTATGCCGAAGATCATCTACACCACACAGCACGGCAAGAACGAGGTGGCCGGAATAAGAGCATATATGTCATGCGAGATCTATGCTCTAAAGGTCATCCAGATGATCCTTCCGCCCAATTTCACACGTTCAGCCTTCCTCCACAAGTTCATCGATCACTATGCAAGCACAGCCTTCAACGTGAACGAGAACTGTTCATCATCACTCGGAGCTGCCGGTGTGGCAGGCTTCCTGATGATATGCGTATGGGTGATATACAGGCTCTGCGCTCCCGGCCGCACAAAGAGCAGCGGATCCGTAAAGCGTACAGACCTGCTCTCGCTCATCACCGTTGCAATGGTGCTTTACAGCTCCGGCGGCGGATTCGGCGCTTTCATCGGCTACTTCGTCACTCCCGAGATACGCTGCCTCACAAGATGCAGCATCTTCATCGCCTGTATCAGTATATGCATTCTCCTTACAGCTATGGACAAGATCCTTGACAGCAGGAAGGAGAAGGCCGCCGTTATCAGAAAGGGTGCTGTATGGGTATTTGCAGCAGCTATGACCTTTATGGCTCTGCGCGTGGATATCCCGAAGTCAGCTCCACACTGGCAGGACGGCATGAAGCAGCGTCACGCACAGGCTCAGGAATTCTTCGCAGAGGTGGAGAACACCATGGGCGTGAACGATATGATCTATGAGCTGCCCTATATGCCGTTCCCGGAGGTGCCTCCGATAGAGAATATGCCTGACTATCAGCCGGCTGTACCTTATCTCTATACTGACAGGCTCTGCTGGAGCTACGGTGCCATGAAGGGCAGGAACGAGCCTACGGCTGACCTTGCAGGTCTTCCCGCAGGTGCAGAGCTCCTCACACATCTCCGTGAGAGAGGCTTCACCGGAATATACATCGATCCCGCAGGATATGCGGATCAGGGTGCTGAGACCATAGCCATACTGAAGGAGCAGCTCGGCATCGAGCCCATAGTATGCGCTGACAATTCAAGATACTTCTTCGATATCAGAGGCTTCTCAGCCGCATCAGGAGAAGAGTGACATGGCACAGGACTTCATAGAAAAAGCAGTTGACAGGGCTTTCGGCATGATAGGGAAGTCCCCTGGACCGGAGAAGCAGGCTTCACTGGTGCAGTTCATAAAGTTCGGCATCATCGGCGTATCGAATACCGTTATAGCCTACCTGCTCAACGCAGGAACGATACTTGCGCTGAAGCCCTTCGATGTCTCCTGGGATTACATCGCCGGAAACATCGTCTCCTTCGTGCTGAGCGTGCTGTGGTCCTTCTACTGGAACAACAAGTACGTATTCACTGCCGGAGACGGCGAGGAGCGCAGCCTTTTCAGAACGCTGATGAAGACCTATGTCTCCTACGGCTTCACGGGTATCGTGCTCAATAATATTCTCTCCTATATCTGGATAGAGAAGCTCGGTATCCCGAAGCTCATCGCTCCGATCCCGAATCTCCTGCTCAGCGTGCCCCTGAATTTCATCATCAATAAATTCTGGGCATTCAGCACCAAAAAGAAACAATGACACAAAGAACGGCCGGAGCGTCTGCTCCGGCCGTTTTGTCATATCTGTTATTCTGCTTCCTGTGCAACGATGAGCTTTCTGAGGAATACCTCGTCGAAGCTGTCAACTCTGCCGTCTCCGTTGAAGTCGAACTGATCTGCGATCTCCTTGGAATCAAAATCAGCTATGCCGAGCAGCATACGGTTGAGGCGTACAAGGTGTGCGGCCTTGTATCTCTTGGCAGGTGTTGTGCCGTCGGGCTCAGTACCGCCTATGAGCTTGCCGCTTGCGTATACGCATACGTTCTCGCACTTCTCCGCAAGCTCAACTCCGCCGACGATGTCATCATAATCGCCCTCGAGCTCCTTGATGCCCTTGCGGCTCCAGTCATTGGTGCTGTCCCACTTGTCGCCGTAGTACATACCTATGATGAGCTGATACTTCTTGTTGGAATTGGCGATCGCGTAGCCGTCCCATGAGATCTCTACATAGTAGATATCGTCCTTGTACTGCTTGGGCTGGGAGAGAGTTGCCGACTTGTCAGCGACCTCCGTCTCCACCTGATCGTAGGTCTTCTGGAGAACGAAGCTGCCGGGGATGCCGGTATTGTTCTCAAACTCCTTGATGCTGAAGTAGTAGCGGATGGAGATATCGTCATGGGGCTCCAGTGAGTCGGTATTTACAAAGAAGGTCAGCTTGGTAACGCCTGCGCCGGTGGCCTCCGGTGAATCCTGACAGTAGCCTGCTACCCAGAATCCGTCGCCGGAGAATATCTGTGTATCATCCTGCTTTTCAGCGGGCGGGAAGTTGGGCTCAGCCTTCATGGTGGAGTCGCCGTACTTTGCGTAGAGACCGGCAGCGGCACCTGTAAAGGCGGCGTTGTAGTCTATGGTGACCTCGTTGTATACCCAGTCTGCCGTTGTATCGCTGTGGTTGTCAGCCTGATCGGGGCCGCCTGCGAGAGCGCCCCAGAGTACGTGCTTCTGCTCGCCCGGATCCTCAGCCATGGTAAGACCGGATGCAGCACGGTGATGCGGGTACTTTACGGCGTTGTCCGAATAGCCTACAACGTAGCAGCGGTCAAGAGGATTATCGCCGAGGATGTATTCCATCTGTCCCTTTGCCCAGTCTGAGAAGCAGTAATCAGGGTTCTTGTCGTTGTATCTGTCCTTGCCCTTCTGATACTTGTCGTATACCAGAGCACAGAACTGTGCAGCGGTATTGTAGCGGCAGCTTCCCCACTTGTCGAAGAAGAGGTATCCTCCGTCGGAGTATTTGCCCTTCTCGCCGTCACGGTAGGCGTTGAGCGCCTTTGCCTCCATGTACCAGAAATCTATCTCCTCATAGGGATTGCGTCCGGCAGCTGTGCGGTATTCCTCGCATACCTCAGGGTATTCGTCCTGTATGCGGCCGAGGAGTATGGAAACGCCGTTCCACATATCGTTCCAGCAGAACACATATCCCGGAGGTGCATAGTAGTCAACGTAGGGCAGGCAGGCCTTGAGATAATCGTGATCCTTGGTTATAAGGTAGAGCCAGCAGGCGGCAAAGGAATAATCGTCCTCCCACTTGCTGGATGTATAGAAGCTCGCAGGGCCGTCTCCGCCCTTGCCGACGCCCTTCTCGTTCCTTTCGGCGAACTCGAAGAGGGCCTTTGCGTAGTCAAGGCACTTGTCTGCGTACTCCTTGTCGGTGTCCTTGAAATTAAGGTAGTTTATGGCAAGAGCAGCTGCGCTCTCGGATACGTCATCCGTAGTCGGCAGGTCATCTGTCGCGAACCATGCAGGTCTCGACATTGCATCTATCTCCGGCGACTGCCAGTAGCTGTGGTCGATAGCTCCGTCGCCTACCTGATAGCAGAAGGCTATTACCTTGCCGGACTTGTCGCGGAAGGTGCTTCGCATGAAGTAGTCGCAGAAATGACGGCAGAGTGTCTCTATATGCTCTGTCTGATCGGCCGCTGCGTAGGAGTCACGGAACTCATAGTAGCCCCATGATACGGCAGAAGCGGCATAGGCCTCCGGAAGTCCGAATTTTACGTGGTCTCCGGCATCGTGATATCCGCCCGAAACGTCAACAGTACCGTCGCCGTCCGGATCAAGGATATCCTTGTATTTTGCGATGAATGACTCGGGAAGGTTCGTGCCCACCGACTGCTCATCCATCGGCCTGAGCGGCACCTTTGCATCGTATACGTGACAGTTGCCTCTCCAGGGGAGACGGTTCTTGCCCTCAACGTCTGTACCGCACATATTCGCATCGTAGAAATGGAGCGAATACTGGAGCAGCTTTGCCCAGTTCGCATCAACTTCGTGATACTCAGCCACATCGGCCTTTGCAGGACCGGCGGCTACAGCCGGGATACTGCCCGGCAGAGCGGCTGTAAGCGTTGCCGCTCCCGCTGCAAAAGCAGCGATCCTTTTGTATAGTTTCATGTTTTCCTCCTTTGGCATCAGCCTTGTGTACCCGCCCCCCTCCGGGCAGGTGTCCCGATGTCCTCTATAACTCCAGTCTACCATATTTCCACCCCCGTGTCAATCCAAAAAATGCGGATACGCACATCGGCTGCATCTGCTGTTATACGACACCTCCGGCGGACAGACAGCGGGGGCGCCGCCCCCGCACCCCTGCCAAAGAGGCAGGGCCTCTCTGGACTCTCATTTCAAACCCCACCCTCCCCATTTATGGGGAGGGTGGGGTTTGCATCGGGATCCCAAAGGGACGCGTCCCTTTGGCGGGAGTTTGAGGGCAGAGCCCTCAATTCTGTTCCGTCAGAGATGCCATACAGGAGCAAGTGCAGTCAGTCTGCGTATTCTCCTCTTGCGATACGCTCGGCGAGGTCGTTGAGGTATACCCAGCGCTCCATTTTCTCCTCAAGCTGAGCTTCGAGAGCTTCCTTCTTCTCCGTAAGCTCCTGCAGCCTGACATAGTCGGAGGTATTGGCGGATATCTCCTTTCCGGTTTCGGCTATCTGCTGTTCGAGACCGGCTATCTCGTCATCTATCATGTCGTATTCTCTCTGCTCCCTGAAGGAGAATTTCAGCTTTGTCCTTCCTGTGTACACTCTCTCCTTCTTCACCTTCGGAGCCTTTGCGGCACCGTTTTCCGCATCACTTCTCTCACGCACCTTTTCAGCATAGTCGGTGTAGCTGCCGTTATACCTTATGCACTCCCCGTCACGGAACTCAAATATCTCAGTTGCCATTTTATCGAGGAAGTAGCGGTCATGGGATACGGCTATGACTGCACCGCCGAAGCTCTGAAGGTAGTCCTCGAGAATGGTGAGTGTGGCGATATCAAGGTCATTGGTGGGCTCGTCAAGGAGGAGGATGTTCGGCGCAGTCATAAGTATCTTCAGCAGATACAGTCTCTTGCGTTCTCCGCCGGAGAGTTTCTCTATGCGGTTCCACTGGAGCTCTGAGCTGAACAGGAAGCGCTCGAGCATCTGTGAGGCGGTGACGGTTCCGTCGGGAGTCCTTACGATATCGGCGGTCTCCCTGATATACTCTATCACGCGCATGGTGGGATCCATGGTCTCGCATTCCTGTGAGAAATAGCCAATGTTGACGGTATCGCCAAGAACTATGCTGCCGCTGTCCGGTCTTACTTCGCCCGTCAGCATACGCAGGAATGTGCTCTTGCCTGCGCCGTTCCTGCCGACGATGCCTATACGCGCATCACGGGATATGATATAGGAGAAGTCTGTTATCAGGGGCTTTCCGTCTATGCTCTTGGTCAGCCCCTCTATCTCTATGGTCTTCTTTCCGAGACGTGTGGATACGGATTGCAGTTGGAGCTTTTCCGCCTCTGGTATCACCTCGCGGTTTTTCAGCTCCTCAAACCGCTCTATCCTGTCCTTGGATTTCGTACCTCTCGCGCGGGGGCCGCGGCTTATCCATTCCAGCTCACGGCGGTAGATGGAGCGTGCCTTGCGCTCTGACGCCTCGGCATCTGCCTCACGCTGTGCCTTGTATTCAAGATAGCGGCTGTAGCTGCCCTCGCAGGTGTAGACCTTTCCTCTTTCGACCTCAGCTATGCGGCTGCATACCTTGTTGAGGAAGTAACGGTCATGGGTGACCATGACTATGGCGCCGCGGTACTTCATCAGCAGCTCCTCCAGCATCTGTGCGGTCTCGTTGTCGATGTGGTTCGTCGGCTCATCGAGAAGGAGAACGTCGCTCGGCTGTATCAGTGCGGCAGCTATGCCTGCACGGCGCTTCTCGCCTCCGGAAAGGGTGCTGATATCGCGGCTGTGGTCGGGAAGTCCCATCTTGTCGAGTATTGCCTTTGCCTCATACTCCTTCGATTCCTTCAGGTCTGCCGGAAGATGTGAGAGCACCTGCTCAAGTATGCTTCCGTGGTCATCAAATTCCGGTATCTGCGGAAGATAGGATATCCTGATGCCGTTGGTGCGTATCATCTCGCCGCTGTCGGGCTGCTCTGCACCGGCAAGTATCCTTAGAAGGGTGGATTTTCCCGTGCCGTTCACTCCTATGATGCCGACCTTGTCGCCCTCGTTGAGATAGAAGGATACCTCATCGAGCACCTTTCTCTCCATGTAGGTCTTGGATATGTTCTGCGCTGTAAGTAATATCAAATGATTCTCTCCTTTTACAGAAGTATGCAGGGACACACGTCCCTGCATACTGTCATTGTTCTCTTATTATATCACCATTCTCTGACAACGGCAAGAGCCTTTTCTATGTATTCACTGAGCGGCTCTATGGAGCTGTGTCCGCCGTGGGCGCTGACTGCCACCGCCGAGAGCCTTTCGCAGTTCGGCATATTCCCGGGTATCAGGGTATCCTCGTCACCGCATATTGTATAAGCCAGCGGGTTCTTCTCGGTGGGCGAGAGCTCACGGTACTGCCTTATGTACTCCTCCGGCATACCAGAAGTGTTTATCAGCTCCAGCTCTGCCGGGAAATAGCAGGGATTCGTGAGTATGCAGGGACGTGCAAACATACGGCTGAGCCTGTCAGCATACCAGCAGCCGAGGCTCTGTCCCACAAATATCATGTCATCGCCCTTCACCTTTCCCGTGAGCCAGACGAGCATCTCCTTGGGAGTTTTCTCCATGTATGGCATCTCCGGCGATCTTACTATAAGATCGGGGGCTTTCTCCTTCAGTGCCTTATAGTTCCTGTTGTCTGCGGCTCCGAGGAAGCCGTGCAGATTGAGTATTTCCATTCTTTCCTCCGTCAGTTTTCGGTATAGCGGCAGATGTCATCAGTTCCGCCTGTGGATATGTATGAATAGTAGCCGAGTATGGATGAAGCATCGGCTGAATTTATCTGTCCGTCGACATTCACGTCGGATACGAGAGTCTTCTCCGCATCGAAGGTCTTGCTGCTGCTTACCGACATCAGTGCGTATTCTTCAAGAAGCATGGAGGCATCGGCTGAGGTTATGATGCCGTCGCCGTCAACATCTCCCATTTTCAGGCTGCTGCCCGTGCGTGCTATCGCTGCCGGAAGATCTCCGGCAGAGACTTTTCCGTTGAAGTCGAGGTCTGCCAGTATATCGTACTTCTCGCCTGATATCAGTCTCTCGCGGAGAGCCATGATATCGTCCGTGTCCAGATCGCCGTCGCCGTCCGTATCGCCCATTACATCCCTGCACTCCGGCAGCTTTCCTGACTGGAAGGAATGCAGATATGAAGGCACCGTCAGGTCCCATTTCTTGTGGGCGCCGCCTGCAAGACGCAGTTCTTCATCCGAGCGCATGAACCACCTATACCCGGGGACTGTGCCGTCATCCCATGTGGTATCGATGTGGAAGGCTCTGCCGCCGAGCATGACAATGTTCCATGCGTGCGTATCGTTGTCAACGAACCATGACTCTATCCCGGCAGCATGGAGAAGAAGATTATACGTCCTTGCATAGCCCTCACATACCGCCACACCGTCCATGAATACGGCTGAATCAACGTGATTCTCAGGTGCGAATTCATATTCATGCGGAGCATACTCAGAATTGGCGCACAGCCAGTCATGGAGAGCCTTTGCCTTCTCGATATCGGACATACTTCCGTCCGTAACCTCGGCAACTACCGCTTCCGCGTTGTTCATTACGTAGTCGTCAATGAAGCCCACCTCATCTGCGCCGGCGAAGCTTCTGCGGATAAAAACGTCAAGCTCCTCTGCGAATCCGGTCGAGCCTTCCTCTGTAACTCTTATGCCGTTTATCGTCCTGAGCTCCCTGCAGCCGTCAAAGGAATCCTCTGACAGTACGGGCTCCTCATCGAAATCAAAGCTCTTTAGGGAAGTGCAGTCTGCAAAAGCGCTGCTTCCTATGCTGTGCTTTCCGCTCAGTGCGACCTCTTCAAGCGCTGTATCATCAATGAAGGCACATTCACCAATAGCTGCATCTCCGCTTATCTTCACGCTTTTAAGTGCCGGGCATCTTCTCACGGAGGAAGCTCCTATCTCCTTGCAGCTGCTTCCCGGCTCAAGGCTGGTGATGCTTGTTCCTGAGAGCGCATCCACGCCTAAGCGTATCTCCCTGATATCGGGGGAGAAGTTTATCTCCTTCAGGGAGGACAGCTCAGAAAATGCCCCATCCAGTACAACGCTGTCTCCTGCGCCGAAGCTGACTGACTCGAGCTTTCCGCTGACGCATTGTTTCCCGAGGATGCAGTTTCCGGGCAGCTCAAGAGCCTTTATGCCTGTGTTCATGAATGCGCGGCTGCCGAGCTCAATGCTGCTGCTCTTTATCGTAACGCTTTCAAGATTTTCGCAGTCCTTGAATGATGATGCGCCTATTTTACTGATATTCCCGGGTATGGTCATCTCCGTGAGGCGTTTGCTGCTCTCCAGAAAGAAATTCGGTATCTCCTCAGCAGCCTCCGGTAAAACCACCTTTTCAAGGGAGCTGTGTCCTATACAAGGCATTACTTTCATGCCGGACGGGAATCTTATCTCCCTGACAGTGATATCCTTTTCGGTATCGTACTCGGGAAGTATGCTATTTGCTGTTGAAGTATCATAGACTGCCGTGAGCCCGCCTATCTCCTCTGGGAAATCAACGATCTCATCAGAGCCGGTGTACTTCAGAGGCCGGACAACGGGGACGAGCTCATCATTAATCACTATCTTTACAGACCAGTCCGGCACTTCGGCTGTGATCTCCCTTCCGCTGGAACTGCCCCCTTTGTACTCCTCAAACTCATTCGCGTATTTTGTATCCTGGAATGCACACGGAGCTATGCCGACAAGTCCTTCGGGAAACACGATCTCCTTCAGATTATTGCAGCCGTTGAAGCACCAGTCAGGTATGATACGCACGTTCTCGGGAAATACGATCCTCCTGATCGGTGAAGCTGTAAAGGCATAGGTCTCAATGACAGAAACAGTATCCGGCAGTATGATCTCGTTGATACCGACGGAGTTTGAAAAAGAGCTTTTCCGGATGATCTTTACATCAGCTCCGGCGACTTTTTCCGGCACTGTAACATCAATGCTCTCCGATCTCTGCTTTTCGTCCTGCTCGTTTTTCCACACATCTGCATATATGCTCGCCGAAAGGGACAGAGTGTTTTTCCGGCCTATATCAGTCCTGGTGAATGTGAACTGCGGGGTGACGATCTCCTTTACCTTGCTGGATTCAAGCAGATTGCCGTCAAATCCCATATCCTCAGAGGGAAGAACGAGCTTTTCAACGTCATTCTCACATTCCTCAAATATATGCGCCGATACCTCTTCGACCTTCTCTTCTCCGAGCTGCCCTGGTATCGTTACTTCAGTTTTCTTGCCGGTATACCTTACCAGCTTTATGCCGTCACCGGTGCTTTCGTATATCCAGTCATCCACCGTCAGATCCGCTGCGGCAGCCGACTGACAAGGCCTGACACCGACGGGGACTGCCTCCCCGAAGGCCGTACAGGCGACAGTAAGAGCCGCAATACCGGCTATGATCCTTCTGCTGTTCATGTTTTCCCTCTCTTATTTGTCATAGATCATTAATGTGTCAGTTGTTTTCTGTATAGGCGGCGATATTTTTCGTTCCACCTGTGGATACGTATGTATAGTAGCCGAGTATTGAAGAAGCATCGGCTGCATTTATCTGACCGTCAACATTCACGTCGGAGACTATCGTCTTCCTGTCGTCAAAGCTCTTGCCTTCGCTTACCGACATGAGCGCATATTCATCGAGCAGCATGGAGGCATCGGCTGAGGTTATGATACCGTCGCCGTCAACATCGCCCATTTTCAGGCTGCCGCCCATACGCTCTGCCGCTGCCGCAAGATCGCCGGCAGAGGCTTTTCCGTTGAAGTCAAGATCGGCCTTGATATCGTATTTCTGTCCTGTGAGGAGCCTCTCGCGGACAGCCTTGATATCCTCAAGGTCAAGATCGCCGTCATCGTCCATATCGCCCATTACGTCCTTGCACTCCGGCAGCAGTTCGGGCTGGAAGGAATGGAGATCTGACGGGCGGGAGACGATCCATATCCTATGGTCGCCGCCTGCATCGCGGAGTTCTTCATCAGAGCGCATGAACCAGTTGTAACCGCTTTCCGCATCGTCCCAGGTGGTATCGATATGGAAGGGCTTTCCGTCAAGGACGGCCACATTCCATGAATGGAGACTGTTTCCGACGAACCAGCTGGTTATGCCGGCTGTATTGAGAAGGATGTTGTACGTTCTTGAATATCCCTCGCATACAGCTACGCCGTCCATGAATATCGAAACATCGGTATGGTTGCCGGGATCACTGAGCACCCCGTCTGTATATCTCGCATTATCGCATATCCAGTCATGGAGAGTCTTAGCCTTCTCTATGTCGGTCATGGAACCATCAGTGACCTCCGCAACGACCTTCTTAGCCATATTGTTTATATAGGCATTGACGAATCCTACTCCCGTTGTACCGTCGAACTTTTCGCGTATGAACTCGTCCAGCTCCGGGGCGAATCCCGTACCTTCATTGTTGAGCACCTTTATGCCGTTTATATATTCAAGGGATGAACAGTTCTTGAAGGAGTCATACTGGAACTCCGAATCGAGATCAAAATCTATGGAGGTCAGGGAGGTGCAGTCCTCAAATGCAGTCTTGCCGATGCTGTGCTTTCCCTTGAGCACCACCTTTTCCAGTGCGGTATCATATTTGAAAGCGCTCTCGCCTATCGGCACATCTCCTCCGACGGAGAAATACCTGAGCTTCGGACAGTTTCTGAAGGCGGCAAATCCTATCTCCTTAACATTATCGCCGAGCTCCATTTCCGTCAGCCCGACACCCTCAAATGCGCCGTTGCCGATATACAGCTCCCTGATATCCGGATCGAATTCTATCTCCTCAAGATAAGGGGCGGAAGCGAATGTCCTTGATATTAACCTTACGGCATCTCCGGCACGGAACTTTACAGACGTGAGCAGCTCGCTTGCGATGTCATTTGCAAGGACTACATTTCCGGGAAACTCGATGGACTGTATCGCTGTATCCTTGAATGCGCCTCCTCCGATATCTATGCTGTCGCCCTCAAAACTGACCTCAGCGAGATTTCCGCAGTTCAGGAAGGCGCTGGTGCCTATCTTTTTTACCGTTGACGGGATAGTGACACTGGTCAGACCGTCGCAGAAGGATAATGCGTAATCATGGATATTCTCAATAGTGGAAGGTATGTTGATTTTCTTTATACTGCTCTTCCTCAGCTCAGGCAGCCGGGTTATGCCCTCAGGCAGTCTTACCTCCTCGATCAGATCGCTCTGGAGCAGGCTCATGGAAAAAAGCGGATTGACTTTGACCGGGAAACCGTTCAGCTCCTTAGGATATTCCAACACCTTATCCTCTCCGTAATACTCGATCGGACATACGGTGATATTGAAATCGTTCTCGATCGAATAGACTATATCCCATTCACCGAAAGGTGTGACGACATCTCCGCTGCGACTGTAGGTCCTGCGTGCTGAGTGATAGTACTCCTCCTTATTCAGCGGGGTGTCTACGAAAGCTTCTTCACATACGGCGATTATATTGTCAGGCAGCCTGACCTCTTCAAGCCAGCGGCATGAGGAAAAACATTCGCTCGGTATCAGACGGACGCTATCCGGTATAATGATCTTTCTGGCCGAACATTCATTGAAGCAGTTCTCGGTGAGATGACGTATGGTATCAGGAAGAGTGATGCTGTCGATGACGCCCGCCCCCTGAAAGCTGTACGGAGCGATGGAAACGACCTCTGCCCCGCCGACGGTGGAAGGAATTACAAGGTCATAGTGCTTCAGCCTGTACTCGCCGTTGACCAGTTCATAGTACTCTGACGGATACCTGCGATTCTGATCGGATACGGTCGGTTTAGAATACTCCTGATCATCATATCCGTCATACTCGTCATATTCGTCATATTCGTCATATCCATACTTATATGATAAATCATATCCGTAAAAATCATTATAATACTCGTCATCTCCTATGCCGCAGAGAAGCGACAGATCCAGATACAGAGTCATTCCTCCGCCGAATTCAGAACGGCTGAATTCATAAAGCGGAGTATTAATGGTATTGATGTTCTTATTCTGAAGGATATTTCCGTCAAAGCGTAAATTCTCGTCCGGCAGTATCAACATATTGACATACTTGTTATCATCGAGGATATGAGCCGAGACCTCAACGACCTTCTGGCCGTCCAACTCCTCCGGTATATAAAGAATGTAGGTATCGAAATAGTTCTTATCGTACCTGGTCAGCTTTACGCCGCCGTCGACCTTAACGTAGTACCAGTCTTCGCTGTAATATTCCTCCGAAGCAGCATTGGCAGTACCGTACTGTACAGATGACGGAAAATAGCCGTTGAAGCCATTCAAAGCAGCACCCGTGATGACAAGCGCCGCTACCCCTGAAATGATCCTTCTGCTGTTCATAGTGATCCCTCCCTTATACGTCAGAAAAAATAAATGATGTCTGTGCTTTTAGTATATCATACAGTGACAGTATTGTCAATCATTCCGGCCTGATTCTGTGCAATCAGCACAACATAAAAATGCCCCTGCACCCCGGCCTTTTTTCATATAAAAAAACAGCCGTACCTTCCGATGGTACGGCTGTCCCTGATTTGTCCCTTACAACAAATTTTGGAATATGACCGGCTGTGCCCTCCGGTCGCAGGTTATAAATAATGCAGATATTAGTTTTGAAAGCTCAGTATGTCGCTACCATGATGTCTCAGTGAACGGATCACTGAAATAATATGCTGTTGGTCAACGCGTTATCATGCCTTGAAAAGGTTCTTCATGAAGTTGTAGAACAGAGGCTTGCCGACGCTTGCGTCGTGACCTGCACCGTTTACTGAGAACCAGTAGTGGTCAACTCCGTTCTTGTCGAACTTCTGGTGATACTGCTCGGGGAATGTGCCAACAACGAAGTCATTGGTGCCGCCGCCGATCATGAGGATGTAGGGCTCAAGTCCGCTCGGGAACTTGAAGTCGCTGTCGCCCATTACCTTGCCCTGGAGGTTATAGCTTCCGCGGTGATTCAGGAAGGAATCCTGGCAGGGGAAGATGCCGGGTGCAGGTGATGAAGCGCAGATATAACCGATCTTGTCGGGGAGCATAAGTCCGCAGTAGAGTGACTCTCTGCCGCCCATTGAGAAGCCTGCGATAGCGGTGTTCTCTCTGCCTTCTGCAACTGAGTAGTGTTCAGCCATATAGGGCATGATGCTCTCGGAGAGGTCATATACGAAGTCATCATAATGATCCATACCCTCCTGAGTGATAGAGCCTCTCTCAGCAGCGGGATCTGTGTACATCTGCGGGAATGCGATGATGAAGGGCTGAACTTCGCCGCTCTCGATAAGAGCAGAAGCCATCTGGCGTACAGCCCAGTCTTTGCCGAGCATATCGTCCTCGCCGCCGCCTACGCCGTGGTTCATGTAGAGAACAGGATACTTCTTGCTCTCGGAGTAGTTCGGAGGGAGCCATACGTTCAGAGGCTTGTCGCGGTTAGCCTTCTTGGAATGGTACTTGATCTTTGTGGTAGAGCCCTTGTCCGCTGCGCCGCCGATATTACCGGGAACATTTGATGTGAAGTTGGACTTTACTGCTGCCATATACTCCTTGGCATTTGCATACTGTCCGCTGCCGCCGGGGGTAACTACAGGTGCAGCTGTAGTAACTGTAGGCTGAGTGGGCTGTACCACGGGAGGATTGGTTTTAGCAGCAGTGGGCTGCTGAGCAACCTGCGGGAAGGTCTTGATCTGACCAAGAACGTACTTGGAGATAAGAACGAGGTCATTGATCTCGTAGCTTCCGCTGCCGTCAACGTCAGCATTGTTGGGATACTTCAGGCTGCTTGTGCCGGCCATCTGCTTGATGATAGCCTGACGGCCTGCAACAACGTCGAATGCATCGCATACATCGTCGCCGTTGATATCGCCGAGTGTTACTCCTGTAGGTGCAGGAGGTGTCACTGAGCCGCCGCTTATGGGGGAAGGTGTTCCGGATACGGCTGCTGTGAAATGATCAATGTAGAAATCTGTAAGGCTGTCGGGTGCCTCAAAGTAGAGTGTAGCACTTGTTGCACCTGACGGAATGGTGTAGCTTGTGTTTGAAACGTCTGTCCATGTACCGCTGGGTACGGATACGAGAGCGATCTCATCATAGACATCGCCTGTGCCGCCTGAGTACTGGAGAGTCATCTTGATATCGGTAGCAGCTCCGCTCTTCTGGTAAGCAGCAGCGCTGAAGCTGTAGCTCTTGCCGGGAACGAAGATCGCCGGATCAAGAGAAATGGATGCACCGTTCCAGTTGTCAGCTCTTCCTGTAACTTCGAGAGAGGAGCTTCCGGAGTAAGCGATATCCGAAGATGAAGCTACCTTTGCGGAGCCTCTTCCGGACCACTTGTCAGTGGAGCCCTCGAAATCGTTTGTGAAGTAAGAGCCATCAGCGTTGGGCTTTGCCTCTGTGGGGGGCTCTGTGGGAGCATAGGTCGGGGGCTCACCGCCGATGGTGATATCGTTCCTCTTGACGCTTGCTCTTCCCGAGCTGCCGTAGCCCTCAACGTTGAGGGCGATCTCGTAGAGCTGGCCGAGCTTCATGCCGTGCTCTTCCCATGCTGCGAAATGGTCGGTAACGGTGATGACGCCCCTTGTACGGCGCTGCTCTCTCTTACGGATGCTCCAGTACTGGCCGAATGTATCCCAGTCCGCAAAGATGGAGGGACCGGAATGCTCGCCCTGATAAAGCTCGTAAGTACCGCCGTCGAGATTTACATCAGCCTTCTTTGTGAAACCGTTTCCGGGCGGTCTCCAGCTGTCGTGATGGTTATCACAGATGTAGTACTCAACGTTCGGACTCTTTGTCCAGCCGTAGATGCAGAGGTAGGAGTTGCCGCTCGGATTGTAGTCAACGTCGTAGTCTACAGTGACCGTTCCGAGAGATTTCCAGTCAAGAAACTCTTCCCAGCGCTTTCCTGCACGGAACAGTACGTTCTGGATGCCGCTCCATGAGCAGTCATAGAGACCACTGTTGCCGGTCGTCCAGTTGGCGTTTCCCTGTCCGCCCTGATTCCACAGCTCGAATGTGTAACCGTCTTTCTTGAATTTGTCCTGATAGTCAGCGGCTCCTGCCCCAATTCCCGAAGGCATTGCCGAGAGACACATTATTCCGGAGACGGTTCCAGCAAGTATCTTTTTATATGTGCTGTTTTTCATAGTGTTCATTCCTCGCTTTCTGTAAGTATAGTAGAAAAAATAACGCGGAGACTACAGAAGGCAAGCAGTTGTGCAGAACTGCAGGTCCCTCCCCTCTATAGTTCTATGTATATTATATGACAATTTAGTGAACAATTCAAGCTGTTTTTTGCTGATACGGATATCGACTTACCAAAAATTGCTATTTTAAAATAGTGTTACCAATAATTGCTTTTATTAACTATGTGCCGAAATACAGGCGTTTGCGGGCTTGAACTTTTGTGCTTTCTGGCAAGAAATTACTATAAAACTTTTACATTTGTAACTATTTATTGCTATATCAAACTGTGCGGATATATAAAAAAGCCCCAATTACAGGCGTGCAGACTGTTCGTTGAGAACCGCTGCCGCCTGTCATCGGGGTGTAGTTTTTTACTATTTAGGGAGATATTTTTTCTACTTTTTCTTCTTTGCCTTCGCATCGACCTTGGGTATAGCCATCTTTGCCTTGACCGGCTTGCCCTTGTTCTTGAAGAGGACGTAGGAGTAAATGCACATCAGGATGTATATTGCACAGAGCATTCCCGATACGATGAAGGCCTTCTTGAACCATGAAGACTGGGGGAAGCGGGAAGCTGCATAGATGTTGTACTTTGAAGCTGAACGCTGCACATCTGATACTGCAACGAGCTCAACTGTCTGGAGCTCCTCGCCGCCGTATTTCAGCGTGACCTTGCCGAGGGGCTCGCCCTTCTTAACGGGGGCCTGGAGAGCCGGCTGGTACCAGGTGATATCATCCTTGCTTATGGTGGCGGTATCGACATCGTCGTACCACAGCATGGAGACCTCATTCTTCGGACGTGCGAGAACATAGTCGTGGCCGTCTGCAAGAGTTACGGGAAGCTCTCCCATCTCAGCAGTGCCTGCCAGGACGATGGTATAGGAGAAATGCTTGAACGCCCAGTCGAAGAGCTGTTTTGCATCCCTGATGTGGTAATACATCGTGTTGCCCTCATTGTCCGTGAGGGGGGCACGCATGAGTATTGCAAGGTAGTTGTTTCCGTCCTTGCTCGCCGTAGCAACGAGATTGCGTCCGGCGGCCTCGAGGGTGGAGGTCTTCAGACCTCTTACTCCGGGGTAGTAGTCGGAGGTGTTTTCGGGATCCATCATGGTGTTTGAATGGTTCCATATCCACTGATCGTGGTTCTTGTGCCTGTCAAGGTTGGGAACTGAAGGGTTGTAGGCAAAGGTGGTGGCGATAGTCTCAAAAAGCGGTACCTTGAGAGCATATCTCGTCAGTGTCGCCATATCCCTTGCCGTGGTGTACTGTCCTTCGTCGTACATACCCGTCGGGTTGGTGAAGTGGGTATCCTTCATGCCTATCTCCGCCGCCTTGGTGTTCATCATCTCGACAAAGGCTTCGACATTTCCCTCGCCGACTGTATAGGCGAGCGTCTGGGAGGCTTCTATCGAGGAGGTGAGCATCATGGCATAGAGCAGATCACTTATGGTGAGAACATCGTTGTTCTCTATGTCTATGAAGCGGAGATCCTCGGTATACTGGATATTGTAGAGATCCGAGTAGACAGAATCGTTCATGGTGACCTCGAAGCCGAGATCGTTCCAGTTCTCGAGCACGACAACAGCTGTCATTATATTGGTGAGTGTACCGGGCATCTGCTTGTCATCGGGGTTCTTCTCATGGATGACCGTATCTGTATCAAGGCTGACGAGTATGGCAGCCTCGCTCTGGATTGGGTTCTTCAGAGGAAAGTTGAGTGCCTGAGCAGTCACAGCGCCTGCGGAAAATGCAGGGATCATCATAAGAGCGGCTGCAGCGGCGGCTATTATTCTTTTCATGGCGGCTCCTTTTCTTTTGCAGTAGCATTTATCTTTTCTATTATAACACAAAGGAAAAGAAAATAAAAGACCTTTTCAGAAATTTTTCGATATTTTTCACTCTATCTCCCATTCAAATACCGCATTCTCCCTGATGCTGATATCCTCAGGCATGGGGAGCGACGCTTTTGCGAGCCTGAGAGCAGGTGCGGCGTAGGGCAGGTTCATATCTGTGGGCGAGATGATATTCATGCTCTCCGTTCCGTTTGCGATGCGGACGAGCCCTCCGAGCTTCACGCCCGATGCCCTGCACAGTGTCTCTGCGGTCAGTCGTGCATTCTGAGCGGCGGCTGCGAGAGCCTCCTGACGGAGCGGCTCACTGTCGGCGATGCTGAAGCTGATATGGAGCTGCGGCTGTGCCTTGCAGGCGGCGAAGGCGGTGATGACCTCCGTCACTCTCTCCATGCTGAGAGGAAATTCTACTGAGAGCTCCTGAGTGCAGAGATAGCCTGCAAACTCACGTATAAAGCGTCCGTCGGGAGTATGGGAGTCGTTGTACTTCACAGAGAGGTCATAGCGGCCTGTGCGGAGGTCATTCTCTCCGAAACCGAGGGCCTCTGCGGCGGAAGTGAGCTCTCCTGCCATAGCGGCAGCCATGTCGCTGCACTCCCTGCAGTTCGTGTTTTCAGCGGTGAGTGTAAGAGTGAGACGGGCAGTATCCGGTACTGCGCTGACCTCTCCTGTGCCTTTTACAGATATGGTTTTCATGCTTTAGCCTCCTTTTGTTATCACAGGAGCAGACCTGTGAGGAATACGGCGAGTGACGCAGAGAGCGCCACGACTATGAGCGGAAGTCCGAAGTATGCGAGTATCAGCGCCACAGCAGTACCGGCCGCGGCGGTCACGATACTTCCCGTGCTGTAGAATATGGCCGGTATGGTCATGGCTGTGAGCACGGCGTAGGGGATGTAGTAGAGGAAGCTGCGGAAGAAGCGTGACTTTATCTTCTTCCGGAAGAAGGTGAACGGCACCATGCGTATCAGGTAGGTTACGCCTGCCATGACGATGATGTAAAGAACGAGCGTCATTCTGCCGGCACCTCCTCATCCTCCTCATGTGGGAAGAATGCCGCACCGAGAGCGGCAGCTCCGGCAGCGCATATTATAACGGCAAAGCCCTCCGAAACGAAGGTCAGGACGTATCTGAACAGTACGCTCAGTCCGGCGGCAGCCAGCACCACCGCCAGAACCTTCCTGTTCTTCTTTGAGGGCGGTACTACGATAGCGATGAACATACTGTAAAGGACTATCTTCATGGCGTCGGAAACGGAATCCGGCAGGAGCTGTCCGGCGGCGCCGCCGAGAGCAGTGCCGGTTATCCAGCCGACAGCAGCAATGAGTATCATGCCGTACATATATGCCGGAGTCAGCGGTTTTGGCTGGGCGGAGCAGACTGCGAATATCTCATCCGTGATTCCGTAGGAGGCGAGGAGCCTGTGTCCCGTGGTGAAGGAGGGGTGGAGCTTCTGCGAGAGCGAGAGCGCCATGAGCGAATAGCGCAGGTTTATGACTATCTGCACCAGCGCCATCTCAAGGAGAGTACCCCCGGCAGCGATGACCTTTACTCCCATGGCCTGTCCGGCGGAGGTGAGGTTCGAGGCTGATATAACGGAGGCGGAGAGGGCAGAGAGCCCGAGATTCACGGCAAGAATGCCGAAGCCGAAGGAAACGGACAGATAGCCGAGTGAGATAGGTATGCCGTGAGCTATGCCGCGGATGAAGTCGTGTCTGAAACTGTTTTTCAAAGTGGGTTATTTCCTTTCTTTCTGTAAGATAAGTCCCCCGCTCCTTGGCGGGGGACGGTAAAGGCTGTATTGAAGGTCCGGACAGCCCTTATGCGGCTGAATGCCGGAACACAGTAGACAGGTCTCCTGACTGCCTTATTATAACATATAGCGTTCGCCGTGTCAACGATATCTGAAAACTGAACACTTTGTTTTTGGCGATTTTGTACAAATTTTATCTTAAAAATTATAATACAGGACGATTTTTCTTCTCTTTACGTTGAGTATATTGACATTTTTCTCCGCATCATGCTATAATTAAAGTATAGTACTGTGTATAGAGGAATATCGATCATATTTGTTTATACACAAGGTATAAAAAGGATGGAATATTTCTTCGGTTAAAGCTGTTTACAATAGGAATATTTCTTGATCAAATCTTCATATCAAAATAAAAGGAGGCTTGATTCTATGAATTACAAAAAATACCTGGCCGGAATGGTGGCGCTGGCGATCGCCTTCAGTGCTTTTCCGGCAGGAGGCAGCATGGCTGATGCAGTGGACATCACGCCTGAGAACAGCACGGCTGCTGCCGTGACAGCCGGAGGAGAATGGAGCTGCGGTGAGAATGCTGTACTGACGATAAAGGACGGCGTGGCAAAGCTCACCGGCAAGGGTGCAACGGCGAAGTATGCTACAAAGGAGGATCGTCCCTGGAACGATTCCATAAACGAGATAGAGACGCTCATCATAGGCGACGGCATCACCCACCTCAACACCAATCTCTTCTGGGGCGCAGAGAATCTGAAAAAGATAGTATTCAGCGATACGGTAGTATCCATAGGCACGGGTGTTTTCATGCAGTGCTCATCGCTCCAGACAGTCAATCTCCCGAAGTCGGTGAAGTTCCTGTTCACGGGGGCTTTCTACTCCATAAACCTGAAAACGCTATACTATGCCGGAACTGAGGCGGAGTGGGCTGAGGTGACCGTAAAGGACGGCGCTTTCTGGGACGATGCTCCCGAGATAATATGTAGCACGCCCAATATATCCCTCGGCGATGACGTGAGCGCCTATCTTGATGACGGCGGAGTGCTCCGCGTTGAGGGAAAAGGCGCAATAGCCGGCTCTGAGCGCGGCAAGTCGCCTCTTGCTGCCCTGAGTGACCAGATAAAGTCAATAGACCTTTCATCCGGCATAACCTCCATAGGCGACTATGCCTTTGCCGACCTCACCGCCCTCACAGCCATTTCCCTTGACGGTTTAACATCGGTCGGAAAGGGCGCATTTGCGGGCTGTACAGGCGTAAAGAGCGTTATGATACCGGAGAGCCTCAAGAAGATAGGCGAGGACGCATTCGGCGATGCAGAGCATGACATCTTCATCATAGCCGGATCTGAGGGCGAGAAATACGCAAAGGCCGCAGGACTGAAATACAAGGCAGTCGACGGTATGTGCGGCGGAAGCGCCGGATATACTGTCAGTGAGGACAAGACAGAGCTGACAGTAGTCGGCTCCGGTGATATGTATTCATGGACAACGGAGCAGCTTGCTGACAGGCCGTGGAACGATGTGCTCGGCAGCATAAAGAAGATACGCCTTTCCGAGGGCATGACATCTGCCGGAAGCAGCGCCTTCTGCGGCGCGGACGCACTCACGTCCGTCATCCTTCCCGACAGCCTCAGAACGGTAGGCTCCCGTGCCTTTTCGGACTGTCATGCCCTGACATGGGTATACATTCCCGAGGGCGTTGAGTCCTTTGACCGCTCGGCATTCTACAACGATGATGCGGTGAAGTATATAGCTTATCCTAAGTCCGCCGGATATCAGGGCGACAAGGGCTTCGACACCGCATCCGGCGCAGAGGCAGACAGGATATTCTACAGCGGCGGAAAGTCTGAGTACAGCGGAGTTCCTGCTGAAGTATCGGACAAGGCTTCATTCGGATGCGATACCGGTACTCTCGGTGACGACCACGGCTGGGCCTACGATCCGGGCGACAAGGCTCTCACGGTATTCGGCAGCGGCGCCATGGCACCCTGCGAGGAGGGCAAGGCTCCCTGGAACGATTATGCCGGAGAGGCCGAGGATATCATACTTGCAGACAGCGTGACCGAGATAGGGGATAATGCCTTTGCAGGCTTCAAGTCAGTAAAGTCGGTGGAGCTCGGAAGCGTTGAGGCGATCGGCAGCGGCAGCTTCAAGGACTGCACGGGCATAACAGACATAGACTTCCCGGAGAGCCTTACCACTATCGGTGAATCGGCATTTGAGGGCTGCACCGGCATAAAGCAGACCGAGCTGCCCGCAGTTCTCAGGACCGTAGGAGCTTCCGCCTTCCGCAACTGTACTGCCCTCAGCAGCGTAAAGCTCCCGGCGGCGGTAGAGTCTGTCGGTGCACAGGCCTACGAGGGCTGCACGAGCCTCAAGGATGTGTTCATCCATTCAAAGACGGCAGAGATAGGCGACAAGGCCTTCGGCTATCAGTCAGATGAAAGAAAGACACCCGGCTTTGCCATGATAACCTATTCCGGCACTCCGGCTGCAAAGTACGCAGAGGAGAGCGGCATCAATGCCGTTACTGCCGAGGGCAGCTGCGGCGAGAGCGCTGTCTGGGCCTTCGATGAGGAGACAGGAGTGCTCTTCATATACGGCACAGGTGCGGTATCGGATTTCAGCACCACTTCACCTGCCCCGTGGGCACAGGCTCCCGAGGGCGGCGAGGCTGTTATCGGAAAGATCAGGGAGGTGCGCTTCGACAGCGGCATAACCTCCATAGGAAACGCCTTCCTCTCCGGTGCGTCTGCTCTCACGAAGGTGAGCCTGCCTGAGGGGCTTGTACATATCGGCAACAGCGCATTCCAGGGCTGTACGAGCCTTGAGAGGATACTCATCCCTGCCTCGGTAACGGAGATAGGCAGCAGCGCCTTCCAGAAGTGCGAGAACCTGAAGACCATGATATTCGAGGGCAGCCACCCGGAGATCACAGGAGCAGTCATAGCCAGCCAGAAAAAGCTGACCAGCACGAAGAATATGACGGTGTACTACCATGCCTCCGACGAGAGCTGGGCGGAGTTCACATCCACCGGAGGCAATACTCTCGGCTTCCACAGCAGCACGAAGCTCAGGGATCTTGACAAGGAATCCACATCGGATAAGATCGTGCTGAAGAATGCTCCCTCCGAGATAAGCATAGGCGATGAGATAAGAGTCATCGCAGAGCTTGATCCGAGGATATCCACCGATTTTGAATGGGAGAGCAGCAATCCCGAGTTCATACAGGTATCTGCGAACGGCGATATCACAGCATACAGCGCAGGCTCTGCCTCTATCACGGTACGTGCCGCAGGTGCGGAGGATATCACGGAGAGCTTCATGGTGACAGCCTCCGACAAGAACGGATTCTCTGAGCGCAAGCCGGAGACAGTCCTCCTTGAAGGCGCAGTCAGCAACAACATCTCCAACAACAACTATGATGCACCGGCTTCCAGCCAGCTCACCTCGCATATCATGCAGCGCGAGGACGGCGGTCTCACGATCATCGAGGCGGCCGACAAGGGCGGAAGACAGGATGCACTGATACAGGAATACGACAAGGACTACAAGCTGATAAATACGCTCACGATAGAGAACCCCTTCGAGGCTCCTTCCTATTTCATCGGCTTCTACAACGGTTCAAAGTACAACTTCCTCGTTTTCTGTCAGGACAACCCCGAGGAGAGCGACGAGAAGGAGATAGTACGCATCGTCCGCTACAACAAGGACTGGACTGAGCCCCTTGCCTGCTCGATAAGGGATATCGGCGCAACAGGCATCGGCTACAAGCTCGCACGTATGGACGAGACCGACAAATACCTCTACTTCGTATCGAACAGACTGGAGTATTTCAGCCTTTATCCGGGCGAGGTAGCACAGCACCAGAGCAATCTGGTATACGCAATCGATATGGAGACGATGGAGCGTGACGAGGCGGGAATCGCCGCTATCGTATCCCACAGCTTCAATCAGTTCATCTCCATAGATGATGACCATGTATTCACAGCCGATCACGGTGATATCTCGCCGAGATCGATAATACAGTACCGCTTCAACAGGAACGTCACTTCAACCACCAATCTGCAGGCGGTAACAGCTCTCGATATCGTTGTCAAGGGACATGGTATGCACCAGAACGATACCGGCGTATCAATAGGCGGACTTGAGGCGACCGGCTCAGGCTGTCTTATGGTGGGCAACAGCGTTCTCCAGACTCCCGAGACTGAGACCAGCGCTCAGAGAAACATATTCGTGACAGTGACCGACAGGGATTTCACGGAGGCAGAGCTGATCTGGCTCACCGACTATCCCGAGGGCAGCAGCATAACTCCCAGAACTCCCCAGCTCGTAAAGGTGAGCAGTAATGTGTATACCGTTATGTGGGAGGAGAAGAACAAGGATACAGGCCTTATCGTCACAAAGTATATGGCGATAGACCAGTACGGCAGGAAGCTCACAGAGGTAAAGACTACTGACCTCCGTCTCTCCGACTGCCAGCCTGTGATGACGGCAGAGGGCGACCTTGTATGGTATGTAACAGAGAGCTCAAAGCCTGTTCTCTACAAGGTGAATCCCTACTCCGCAGAGGCCATAGTCACTAATGATGTGAAGTATGACTTCGACGAGGAGACAGGCACTCTCACAGTATCCGGCAAGGGAAGCATCCCGGACTTCAGGAATCCCGAGGGCAGACCTTTCGAGGAATACAAGGACAAGATAAAGAAGATAGTTGTAGAGGGCGATGTCTACACTATCGGAGAGCACGCATTCAGCGATCTTCCGAACGTTGAGGAGATCTACGTGGAGTCAGATACCTTCGCAATAGGAAACAGCGCATTCAGCAATAACAAGGAGCTGACAGTGCTCGTTCTCCCGGATGAGGTGAACTCCATGGGCACGGGCATCGTGACCGGCGACGACAAGCTGGAGCTCCTCGTCCTCCCTGAGAGCGTGGACAAGGCCGACCTCGGCGAGATCTACTACAAGCCCTTTACTGAGGTGTTCTTCGAGGGCACACAGGAGAAGTGGGACGAGCTCACGAAGGATCTCTACGACGAGACAAAGGCTCAGAAGGATGTAAAGACCGGCGTAAAGACCGGCAGCTGCGGCGAGAATGCTTACTGGGTATACGATCCGGCCACAAAGGAGCTTGACGTATACGGCAGCGGAGCGATAGATGTAAAGCCTGACGGGGAATATCCGTGGAGCAGCTTTGCAGGTGAGGCAGAGAGGCTCGATATACAGGAGGGCATCACAGTGATACCCGACAAGGCATTCGCTGACTTCAGCAGGATGAAGGAGATCGTTATCCCGGAGACAGTTGAAAAGATAGGCGAGGCAGCCTTCGCCGGAAACGATGCTTCGGATTTCGTCATCATACCCGATTCCGTAAAGGAGATAGGCGAGAAGGCCTTCGGTGCCGACTCAGACCTTAAACTGCGTGAGGACTTCACCGTTTACGGCACAAAGGATTCCGCAGCACAGAAGCTGGCAGAGGCGCAGAATGCGGAGTTCATCGAGATAGACGGCAAGTGCGGCGAGAACGCAGCCTACATCGTTGATGAAGCTCATGGCAGGCTGACCATAGTCGGCTCCGGTGATATGTACGACTACACGGAGGAAAAGCTCCCGCCCTGGCATGAGAAAAAGGACAAGATAAAGAAGGCGGAGATAGAGGAAGGTATAACCCGTATCGGCAATTACAGCCTCTGGGGACTCGATCATCTCAATGAGGTGACTATCCCGTCGACTGTAAAGGAAGTCGGTAAGCGTTCAGTCAGCGATGATCCCGAGCTGAAGACTATCAATATCGAGACAGTTGACTACCATGAGGAATTCGCCTCCTTCTTCAATGACTACGGCATAGACAGAACATTCAACTTCACCGGTACAGAGGAGCAGTGGAACGCGATAGAGCATCCCTACTTCGATGAGAATACGGACAAGGTGGTATTCGACTATGTTGCACCGCCCGAGCCGCCGGAAACAACGACCGGAACGTCAGAGCCTACAACGCCCACGGAGACGACCACGGCTCCCGATGAGCCCGGCGGTCCCGAACAGTCCACGACAGGCCCCGATGAGCCGGGTGATCCGACTCACAGCACAGAGCCTGCGGAAGGCGATTATCTGCTCGGAGACGTTACCCGTGACGGTATAGTCGATTCCAGCGACGCATCCGAGCTTCTGAGCCTTTACGCCCAGATGTCCACCGGAGGCGAGCCTATCTCAGAGGATACTCTGAAGATAGCAGACGTCAACTTCGACGGAATGGCAGATTCCAGCGATGCATCACTGATACTGGAATACTACGCCTATATCTCCACCGGAGGAGACAAGAAATCAAATGACTACTTCCATGATATCGGATAGGGGAAAATTTGGTTAACGCGGGGTGCCGCAGGCCTTGTGCCTGCGGCATTCTGCTTTGTGGATATATACAAGAAATACGGTATGCTTTTGTGCACCCCTACAAAGTATTCTGAAACTTCGTCTTTTCTGCCCCTGATATTCACTTATTTACAGAGAACGGGGAATATGCCCGGAGAAGGAGGAATGGCCATGAAAAGAATGACAGCATTTGCAGCGGCGGCGCTTCTGCTGACTTCCTGTTCATCGGGGAGCACCTCAGGCAGTGCGGCAGTCAGGCCGGACGGCGGCTCAGAGGTAACAGGTGCACAGGAGGAAGCTGCAACCCCCATGAAGGCCTCACAGATGAAGTACAAGGAGAGCCGTGTGGCGCTGCCGGAGGATTTCGGCGGTATGCAGCTGCTTTACGAGCACGGGGGAGTGCGCCTGCTGTACAGCACCAAAGACGGAGGTATGGCGATGCAGCTCTATGACGGTGATATGGCGCCGACGGGGCAGATAAAGCTCGATGTGCCGGAGGACAGCCGTTCGGACTACCCCACGGACCATATCTCCTGCGCCCTTCCCGACGGCGGCATAGCCATGCTTGATATGTATACCATATATGACGGTGATTATTCAGACAGGGAGAAGTATCTCAGCGAGGGGACGGCCGAGTTCGTGCTGCGTGTGTACTCAGAGGATGGAAAGCTCATCTCATGTAAGGAGCTTGATGATACAGACGAATTCTATACCTTCGGCGATGATTTCATCTCCGGCCTCACGCCCTATGGCGATAACTACATACTCTCTATGCGTGACAGCTACGTTCTCCTCAGCCCTGAGGGTGAGGTGCTTGACATGGTCAACAGCGACGAGCACTGGTACTTCTGCACTGATACCGAGGGCAGGACTGTGGCCGCCGGCACTGAGGGCTGGGGATATATGGACGGAACTGCGCTGAGATTCCCGCAGTCCCCGAAGCCCTACGGCGAATGGCTCAGGACTTACGGTGTGCCCTTTACCGGGTGCGGTGAGTACAAGTCCTTCATCACGCTGAACGAGGGCTTCTACGGCGTTGACTCGGAGGACAGACTCACGGAGCTTATGGACTTTACCGATTCCATGTTCGTGCCCCAGTTCGTGTATATGGCGGTATCGGCAGGAGAGAACAGATTCGTGGTGCTGACACAGGACAATACCCGAAGCAGCGGTCTCAGCTTCACTCTCCTCACTCAGCGCCCCGAGGGCTATACCGAAGCGGATAAGAAGACCATACGCATAGGCTGCATCGAATGGGACAACAATGCCGGCGAGACCGTGGCCATGTTCAGCAAGCAGTCCGAGAACTACAAGGCTGAGACGAAGAAATACAAGGAATACGATGACCTGAAATACGATGTGCTGACCGGCGATATACCGGAGCTCTTCTGCTATCAGCCCTCTTCCGTCATGTATAAATTCGCAAGGCTCGGCGCCTTTGCCGACCTCTATGGTTATCTTGACAGCAGGGAAGGGCTGAGCCGTGATGACATCATGCCGAACATCCTGAGGGCTTACGAATACAAGGGCGGGCTCTACGGCTTCCCAATAGCATACCATATCAACTGCTGGATAGCCGACCGGGAGATAGTACCGAGGGAGTATTCCAACTGGAATCTGGAGGAATTTTTCAGCTTTGCGGAGAATATGCCGGAGGGTATGTACTTAGGCTCGAGGAACTCACCATTCATGTGGCCGGAGCAGTGCTTTGACAGCCTTTTCCCGGTGGCCATGACGAGCTTCGTGGATTTCGACAACTACACCTGTTCCTTCGATTCGCCGGAGTTCATCCATTTCCTTAACTTCTGCCGTGATGTGAAGATGCCGGGGGAGACCTACGAATGGGACTCCATGTCGGAGAGTGAGAAGGAACAGGCCTATGATGAGGCGAGATATTCAATTCTGAACAAGACCTCCATGCTGACATGGTGTTCGATAAGCCATCCTGAGGAGTATCTGACTCATTCCATGAATTACGGCCTTTTCCTGAATGACAGGTTCAATTACGTCATATTCCCGAACGAGGAGCGCAGCGGAACTATAAGCCCGCTCAACTGTATGTGCTATTCCATACTGAACGGCTGTGCCGAGCCGGACGGCGCCTGGGAATACCTGTGCTACATCAACAGTGAGGACTATTTCGATGAATACCTGCAGGTCGAGAATAGTTTCGCCGCTAACAGACACATAACGGAAAAGAGGCTGGAGAATGCCTTCGACTGGGCGGACAGCCTTGTTTACAACGATGAAGGCGGGTATGTTCCGCCGCAGGCAAACCTGGCGGACGGCACCGAGACACATACCTACCGGATCCCCGACGGGACAAGGCGCTATCTGAGAGACTTTCTTTCCACCTTCGACAAGGTCGCTGATCAGGATACAGTAATATACGACATAGCTAATGAAGAGGCAGGAAAGTTCTTCGCGGGTGAGGCCGCAGCGGAGGACTGCGCCGCCATGATACAGAACCGCGTATCCCTCTATCTCAGCGAGAACAGCTGACCAAAGCCCCCATGCCTGTATGGCTACTTTTACACGTCTTATTGAGGGAAACCCTTTTGAAAAAGGGTTTCCCTCAAACTCCTTTCCGAAAACTTTCAGCTAATTTTGTCCGCATAGGTCTTTGACCTATGCGGGCAAAATTCATTGGAAGTCTTTGGAGGGGGTTCGGGGGGACCTTTCCTCAGAAAGGTCTCCCCGATAAAGCGTATAAGCAGCAATGCAGGCATCGGTGCTGTGAGGCGGCTTTTGTCATTTCTCCGGCCGGGGGCATATAATGGGGAAGAAGGAGGGATGAGTATGGATATCGCCATGATAGCTGCGGCAGCGGTGCTTGCGGTCATAGCAGCTGCCGAGGTAGTGTATGTTTTCCTGCTCCCGCTCAGGGGCGTCAGTCCGCTATATGCTGCGATTCTTCCGGTATTTGCCGGAGACAGTCTGCTTCCCCAGAGACTTGACTGCCTTGCCCTGCACTCAGGCGGACGGACTTCACTTGTCATCGTGGATTATTCCGCTACGGAGGAGCAGCTTAAGCTGTGCCGGCAGTTCTGCTCAAACGAGCCGGACTGTGTGATAGTAAGGCCGGAGGAGCTTGAAAAAATATTATTGAAAACATTTGCAATTCCCGGCAAAGTATAGTATAATATAAAGTAGCTATGTAAAAACGGGAAGGAGAGTGCAGGATGTCAGAGAAAACGCTTCATATCGAAGGAACTGTTGAAAGCATAGTCTATCATAGTGAAGCCACAGGCTATACAGTCATCGACCTTGATGCAGGCGGCGAGCTCATCACCGTTGTGGGCGATCTCGGCGATACCGATGTAGGCGAGAGCCTTATCCTCGAGGGAAGCTATATCACACACAAGAAATTCGGCACTCAGTTCCAGGCGGTCTACTGTGAGAGAAAGCTTCCGTCCACTGTCGTGAATATCGAGAAGTACCTTGCCTCCGGCGCTATCAAGGGCATAGGCCCGGGGCTTGCCCGGAAGATAGTGAACGTGTTCGGCGATCAGACGCTCTCGGTCATCGAGAATGATCCCTACCGCCTTTCTCAGGTAAAGGGCATATCCCATAAGATGTGCGAGACTATCGCAGACGAGGCGAAGAAGCTCTTCTCTCTGAGGATAATCATGTCTTTCCTTTCGCAGTATGACGTAAAATCGCAGTTTGCCATGAACGCCTTCCGTCAGTACGGAGCAGACGCCATAACTCTCCTCAAAGCCAATCCGTATATCCTCTGCGGCGATGCCATAGGCCTTGATTTCCGCAAGGCCGACGAGATAGCCCATGATATGCACATAGAGAAGAACTCTGACAAGAGAGTTATAGCAGGTATGCAGTATATCCTCCGGGAGAACGCGGTAAGGAGCGGCCATACCTGCCTCCCCGTCGATTCCCTGCTGGAGCTGTCAAAGAATGCCCTCGAGATAACCGAGCGTGATTTCTTCAGCTCTCTCAATGCGGCTATCGACGACCATGAGCTGTTCGACTACATGAAGAACGACAGGGAGTATACCTATCTTCCGGATTATTTCTATGCGGAGAGCTTCATAAGCGACCGCATACATATACTCAGCAGCTTTTCCTCGCCCGAGGATTTCGATTACGATAACCTCATCGACATCGAGGAGGAGGAAAAGCACATACATTACCAGACACTCCAGCGCAAGGCCATAAATACGGCCATATCACGCGGACTGATGATACTCACCGGCGGCCCCGGCACAGGTAAGACCACCACCCTCAATGCTATCATATCCATATTCCGGAAGCGGGGGGAGCGTGTCCTGCTGACGGCGCCCACGGGACGCGCCGCCAAGCGTATGTCCGACCTTACGGGCTTTGCCGCAAAGACCATACACCGTCTGCTGGAGGTGGTCTATGATTCATCGGGAAGGCTGACCTTTGCCCACAATGAGAACAATCCCCTCGACTGTGATGTACTTGTCATAGACGAGATGTCCATGGTGGACGTGCTCCTCTTCGACAAGCTGCTCAGAGCCCTCCGGCTCGGATGCAGGCTCGTCATGGTCGGAGATACCGACCAGCTGCCCTCGGTCGGCGCCGGCAATCTCCTCGGAGACCTCATAGCCAGCGGCGAGGTGCCTGTGGTACAGCTCACGGAGATATTCCGTCAGGCTCAGCAGAGCAGCATCGTTACCAATGCCCACCGCATCATATCAGGCGAGCTGCCTGACCTTACGCGCAAGGACAGTGACTTTTTCTTCTTCCGCCGTGCGGACTACAACAATGCGACAGAGCTCATCGTCAGCCTGAACAGGGACCGTCTGCCCAAGGCATACGGCTATTCTCCGCTTGACGATATACAGATAATCTCCCCGTCACGCAAGGGCACAGTCGGCACCATAGAGCTCAACAAGGTGCTCCAGAACGCCCTCAATCCCCCCGACCATATCAAGAACGAGGTCAAAAGCACTATCTATACCTACCGCACAGGCGACAAGGTAATGCAGACGCGCAACAACTACGACCTTGTGTGGAAGAGGGACGGCGAGCAGGGAACAGGCATCTTCAACGGAGATATCGGAAAGATAGTAGCCGTCAACAATTCCACGCAGACCGCCGTCATAGACTTTGACGGACGAATAACGACATATACCTTCGAGCTCCTCCCGCAGCTCGAGCTTGCCTACGCCATAACGGTACACAAGAGCCAGGGCTGTGAGTTCGAGGCTGTGATAATGCCGGTCATGGGCGGCTTTGAGAAGCTAAGCTACAGGAACCTGCTGTATACCGCAGTAACAAGAGCAAAGAAGCTGCTGATACTCGTCGGTACGGAGGACAAGATAGAGCGCATGGTCGCAAATATCAAGCGCACCCGCCGCTATACCTGCCTGCGTGCGATGCTCATGAAGGAGCCGGATACAGAGCCGCCGGCCGCAGAACCGGAGCTGTCGGCAGGGTTTATGATGATGAACGGCATGACCGATACAGAAGAATAGAGAACAGGAAAGGAACAAGCTATGGCAAACTCTGATATAGGAATAGATCTCGGCACATCCAATATCGTTATAACTATGGGCAGCAAGGGCGTAGTCCTCAGCGAGCCCTCCGTTATAGCATACAACACACGCAACGACAGAGTTCTTGCAGTCGGTCAGGAGGCCTATGACATGATAGGCAGGAATCCCGACTATATCGCCGTTGCACGTCCCATAAGCGAGGGCGTCATCTCTGACGCAGACCTTGTACACAGCATGATACGCGAGTTCATCATCAAGGTCAGCGGCAGACAGCTGATGAAGCCAAGGATAGTCATCTGCATACCCTCCTTCATAACCGATATCGAGAGCCGAGCAGTCGTTGAGGCTGCAAGAGGCGCAGGCGCAAGGCAGATATATCTTATACAGGCACCTATCGCTGCGATACTCGGCGCAGGCGTTGACGTCACCAAGGCAAGGGGACACATGATAGTCGATATCGGCGGAGGCACCACGGATATCGCCGTTATCTCCATGAACGGCGTAGTTGCCTCGAATACCATAAAGAACGCCGGAAATACCATAGACCGTGCCATCATGAAGTATATGCAGAACCGTTTCAAGCTGCTCATCGGCGAGAGGACTGCCGAGACAGTGAAGAAGGAGCTCTGCAATCTCTATGATCCGAGCGACGATGTCACATATCTTGTAAAGGGCAGAAGCCTGCTCAAGGGACTTCCCGCACAGGTAGTCCTCAGCGAGACCGAGCTCTTCCAGGCTATCGAGGACGAGACCTTTGCTATCATGGAGGCGATACGCCAGTCCCTTGAGAACGTACCGCCGGAGCTTGTCGGCGATATCAAGGACAACGGACTTCTCCTCACAGGCGGCGGAGCGCTCCTCGGCGGCCTGACACAGCTTATAAAGCGTACCCTCGGCATCGACTGCCGTGTGGCAAAGGATACCATAAACTGTGCCGCAAAGGGTACTGCCATGGCATTCAGCCAGACGACCACCCTTCTTGACGGCTTCGACAAGGCGGCACTGGTTAAGTACCGCTGATACGGAGGCAAAGATGAGACATAAGAGCATATTTGATATTTATGAGGAGAATACCAACACCTTTGCTTTTAAGGTTGATAATATCGAAAGAATGTTCAGAGATGTTCAGTCCATATACTCCTACAACGAGAATCCTTTATGTCCTGACGGGATAGAAATTGATGAGAGTTATTCTGTTGACGGATTCCTGCGGTCTGAGAATATGGAAAAAGCTTTTCCTGAATGGAGTATAAACAGGGATAAGCTTGACTACGAAAACTTCCTTTCTGTAGCCGGATATGATAAACTCAGAGAACAGGCAAAGACCAATGTTGACAGCTTTCTTACATATGTTGAACTGATATGCAATCTGATACAGCTTGTTCAGAATTCAGTTGCTGAGGCTGCCTATGAATATGTGTATTTTGCTTATACAGGCGGGATGGATAATCTGATGAATATCATCAACACTTATCTGTATCAGCTCAATTACAGATGTGATTATGATACAGAGTCCGGAAGGGCTGTCATCAAAGAGAACAACAGCCTTATGGAGCGTTTCCCGTTCTGTACAGAAAACAGCGGAAAGATCTTCGATTATATGCCAAGTGACAAGCTTGAAAAGAAGCAGGAGAAACTGCGGGTGCTTGCCAATCTTATAGAGCCTTATGAGAAGAATTGGAAGGCGCATAAATGCAGTGATTTGAAGAATATCGCCAATGATGTTTTCACGCTGCTCAACAAGCTCGATATAAGGCATAACAACAGTGAGAAAGATTCAAAGGATCCGGCAGACAGAAACTGCAAGATGATTCTGAAGGACGAAGCAGAGACTTCTCAGCTATACGATCAGCTCTATGAAGCAATCCTCTGTCTTGCGTTTTATAAGGATGTTGAGGACTTCACCGGAAAGCTTGATGTCTTCCATAAAAAGGTCAATGAGCTTAAAAAAGAAAAGCCGGCCGGTAAGACGGAGGAGACCTGACTTGACTATATCCCCGTAATGGGGTATAATAATACAAAGGGAGCATATTCCCGTACAACACAGAATAAAGGAGTAATATAAATGAGCGAAAACTGTAAGCCTTCAGACTGCGCCGGCTGCCCGAGCGCAGGCAGCTGCGGAAGCAAGCCGCAGAGCCTGATGGAAGAACCCAACAAGATGAGCAATATCGGCAAGGTCATCGGTATCGTGAGCGGAAAGGGCGGAGTCGGCAAGACTCTCGTATCCTCACTTCTCGCCGTTACCATGCAGCGCAGAGGCAAGAATGTCGGCATCATGGATGCTGATATCACAGGCCCCTCCGTACCGAAGGCATTCGGCATACACCAGAAGGCAGATGCCTGCGAATTCGGCATAATTCCGCAGAAGAGCAAAATGGGCATCGACATCATGTCAATCAACCTTCTCCTTGAGAACGAATCCGATCCCGTAGTATGGAGAGGTCCCGTTATCGCCGGAGTAGTAAAGCAGTTCTGGACAGACGTCATCTGGAAGGATATAGACTATCTTTTCGTTGATATGCCCCCCGGAACAGGCGACGTTCCGCTGACAGTATTCCAGTCAATCCCCGTTGACGGCATCGTTATCGTCACCTCACCTCAGGAGCTCGTTTCCATGATCGTTGAGAAGGCAGTAAAGATGGCAAAGCTGATGAACATCCCCGTACTCGGTATCGTGGAGAACATGAGCTACTACGAATGTCCCGACTGCGGCAAGCGTCACAAGATCTACGGCGACAGCCACATCGAGGAGATCGCTGCACAGTACAGCATCCCCGTGCTCGCACAGCTCCCCATATGCTCTGACCTCGCAAGGAACTGCGACAAGGGTACTATCGAGCTGTTTGAAGGCGACTGGCTCGAGGGCGCAGCTGACCATATCGAAAACAATCTCTGACAGCATGAAAGCCCGCAGGCAGCTCCTGCGGGCTTTGGCATTATGTTGGTTCCTTGTTCATAAAAAGCACTTGAATATTACAGAATGATAATGAAAAGCCCCGGAAATATGAACCGAACCAGTAAAAACGGACAGTGACAAAAAAGCACCTCCTATGGTATAATAGAAACCATAGGAGGTGTTTAATTATGGCAAGAACATATTGTCACATCGGCGATTATGAAAGGGAAATCAAA